>Ga0210384_10003291_pt1 | contig 18818 bp, 22 predicted proteins | sample IncBWH2MmetaG_FD_160574 | JGI IMG/M metagenome (GOLD analysis project Ga0210384, IMG submission 160574) | Forest soil microbial communities from Barre Woods Harvard Forest LTER site, Petersham, Massachusetts, United States - Inc-BW-H-2-M | ecosystem: Environmental > Terrestrial > Soil >...
GTACCACCGAGATGCTGCCGGGCGCGCGGCCGAGCATGGCCTTGGCCTCGTGCCCCGCGGCGAGCACCTGGCCGTCCTTCATGGCTACGATCGAGGGCTCGTTGAGGACGATGCCCTGCCCTCTCACGTAGACGAGGGTGTTCGCGGTCCCGAGGTCGACCGCGACGTCGTCGGCCAGGAAGCTCCAGAGGGATTTCAGGGCCATGCCCGCTCCTTTCGGGGCAGGGGAAGGACGCAACGGATGTGCCAGTAGGTAGGGCAGGGCGAAGGGTGCGAACTGGTTGCTGGAGGGCACACTTCCACAATAGGCGGGGGTGTGGCTGCAGCGGGCACGGACGAGAGTGTCACGTCGTGTAGGTTTTACATGACACTCAGGTAAAAACTACTCTAAATTCTGCGCCTTAAAGGGCCTTGTCAGCCTCCGGCCCGCGGCGTACTCTTGGGCACCACGCCGTGCCGCCGAAGCCGGAGAATAGATCGGAGCAGCGAGGGGATGGAAGCGACGCGCAAGCCGTTGGCGAAGATCGAAGGGCGAAAGCGCATGCAGGTCAGCGGCCTCACGGTCGCCTGGCACGGCACGCGAAGCCGGAAAGACTGGGTCGCCTACGTCGAGAACGGTAGCGAGGCGGGGCGTCTGGTGCTCGCGGACCAGGTCTCCGAGCGGGCGGTGAAGAACCTCCTGGCCCGCGCGCAGAATCTCTCCCGTGAAGAGCTGGAGGCCCTGTGCCGGCCGGCGGAGGCGCTCGCCCAGCAGAGTGGCGGACCAACGGTGGGGAGTTCGCGCGGCCCGGCCGAGGGGAGCACGCACGGAACCGAGATGGCCCTGCCCTCCCGGCCCAGCAGTCAGCTCGCGCTCGCCGGTGACGGGGATGGCCGAGCGCCGGCCGCGGAGCGGGTCCGGCAGCGGCGGGTGACGGGCACGGTCCAGAGCACGGAGCCGGCGGCCGGGCGGAAGGCCCTGCGCGCGTCGGCGCGGGACCTGGCGGGGACGGTGCGGCAGCTCCGCTCGCGACTCGAGCACCTCGAGCAGGAGCAGGAGCAACTGCGGGCCGAGCTGGCCGGACTCCGCGGCGAGGCTGAGCCCTACGACGGACCTCCGAGCATCTTCACCACGGGCTGGTTCCGCGCCACGCTGGTGCTGATCGTGCTCGCGATCGTGGTGGTGATCAGCGTGCCGTGGCTGATGGACGTGTTCGACGGTGGTTCGCGCGAGACGCGCTCGCCGGCGAGAACCGAAGCGCCGACGCCCGCCGCGAGTGTGACGACGACCCGCTGAGAGGCGGTTAGGGCTGCTCCACGCAGCTCAGCTGGGCTCGCGCGTAGACAATGCGCCGCGGGTAGTGGATCGTGGCGGAGTCACCATCCCGTTCGGAGGCCTCGCCCGACCAGCTGTCGTTGATGGCATTGACGGTGGCGAGCTGACGCTCGAGCGCGGCCTTGCACTCGTCCGACGAGCCGTAGCTTCCGGCCAGGATGTGGTCGGTCTCGAAGCGCGGGACACGGGCCAGCCAACGCAGCACGATCGTGTCGAGCGGATTGTCCTTGCCGATGATGGTGAGATCGTTCCAGAGGAGCCACACCAGGCTGAGCGCCCCGACCCATTTCCGCATGTCGGACCGACTTTAGGACCGGAGCGGGAGGCTGTCAAGGAAACAGGGATGGCGGAACCGGGGCGGGGCCCCGGGCGTTGAGGCTCACGTGCGACTGACTACAGAGGGGCGCGGGGAGGTAAGATAGGGCGGCTGATGGAGACCATCCTGGTGGTCGACGACGAGAACCAAGTGCGGGCGCTCGCGCGCGACATCCTGCTGGGTGCCGGGTATCGGGTGCTCGAGGCCGAAGACGGCGAGCAGGCGCTCCGGGTCGTCGAAGAGCACCCCGGGCCGGTTCACGTCCTGGTCACCGACGTGATGATGCCCGGGATCAACGGCAAAGAGCTCGCCGATCGGTTGGGCGCGGCGTACCCCGACATGAAGATCATCTTCATGTCCGGCCGGGCCGCTGAGGTGATCAGCGACGCCGGGGTACTGATTCCAGTCGACGCTTTCCTCGCCAAGCCCTTCACGGTCGACCGGCTGCTCAACAAGGTGCGCGAGCGGCTCGAGTACCGGTCCCCGTTCTCGCGTCCCCGGTAGGCGCCTGAGCCGCCCCGAGTCGGATCCCTTCGAGGCCCTCTTCGCCCGCGGGGTGACCGACGGGCTGCCCGTCGTGCCGCCCACCGCGGCCCGCGTCGCCGCTGCGGTCGCCGCGTCCGGACGTGCGCCCGATGATCTGATCGCGGAGGTGCCCCCTCACTTCGGTCGGGCCACCGTCGAGAAGGTCGCGATCAACGCGGTGATGGCGGGTTGCCGGCCCGAGTACCTATCGGTGGTGCTGGCCGCGGTCGAGGCGATGTGCGACGAGCGATTCTGCCTGCTCGGGGTCTCCGGCACGACCGACGCGGTGGCGCTGCTGGTGATCGTGAACGGGCCGGTCCGGAAGGCCCTCGACATCAACTCGGGCGCCGGCGTTTTCGGTCCGGGCTGGCGGGCCAACGCCACCATCGGGCGCGCGGTGCGGCTCTGCTGGGTCAACATCGGCGGCGCCCGACCCGGGGTCATCAGCATGTCCACCTTCGGCGGGCCGGCGCGTTACAGCTACTGTATCGGCGAGAACGAGGAGGCCAGCCCGTGGGAGCCGCTCCACGTCGAGCACGGCTTCGATCCGCGCGAGAGCACGGTCGGCGTGATGGCGGCGGAGGCGCCGCAGATCGTCGCGGACACGCGGAGCCGTAGCGCGCCGGACCTGCTCGCCACGATCGTCCGCAGTGTCGAGGTGGTGGCGCATCACAAGGCGACCGGGCTCGGCGAGACCGCGCTGGTGTTCTCACCGGAGCACGTGAAGACGCTGGCCGCGGACGGCTGGTCGAAGAGCCGCGTGCGCCAACACCTCTGGGACCGGCTGCAGAAGCCGGTGCGCGAGCTGATCGCCGGCCGCGACGGCGGGGAGGGGCTGTCCGACGAGGCGCTCGCGGCGTTCCCGGAGGGAGCGCGCAGCGACGCGCTGGTGCCGAAGTTCCAGGAGCCGGGCAACCTCAAGCTGCTGGTGGCGGGGGGCGCCGCCGGGCGGTTCACTGCGATCGTGCCGGGCTGGCCCTTCCGCAACGCGCCCTCGCGCCTCGTATTCCGGGCAATCGCGCCCACTCCCGGAGGATCCGCCTAACCGTAGTCGCTAGGCCGGACGTCGGGTCGGGCTGTCAGCGAGCTGTCGCTGCGCGGCCTCGGTGGGAAGCCTCTTGCCTAGTCAGGGAGCACGACCGCCCAAGCACGGTGTTGACCTTCCCATCCTTGCTGCCGGCTCACCGTATCGGCCGTGGGTAACCCGCTTGATCACGCGCCGCGTGGCCTGAGACCCGCTCGTCGACGTGCCGAGCTAACTCCGCGGGACAGATGGTCTAACCACAATCGCACGGACGGTGTGCCATCAGGCCTGGCCCGCGCTCCGGCGGAGTGTCGACGGGTGCCGACGCGCAGCAGGCGTGGCACCGAGTTTGCCGCGTATCGAGCACCTTGAAAGTCATTTGCCCACGGTGTCAGCAGGAGGGCAAGCCCTGCCTCCTGGTCACGATCGACATCCCGGGCGACGACCGTGAAGTGCATGGCCTCTGCTGGACGCATCGGCTGCGACTGCTCGCCAAGCGAACGGAGAGCGATCCAACGCGAGAAACGGGGAAACGCTGACCGTGTTGATGGCCGGACGCTTTCGCTGGGTGTCGGTGTGGCTCTGGAGCAGCCCGTCCCCGGGCGCGCGGATGCTGGTGATCGTCCGGCCCGACCGGCCCGCCCTGGTCGAGCGGATGCGGCGGGTGTTCGCGGGTGAGCCCGGCGAGGTGGCGGTGATGCTCGATCGGCGCCGCCGCGACCGGCGATGCATGGTCACGGCCCGACGTCCCGAGCGTCGGCGCTCGGATCGGCGACAGCGGGGGAGCCGCAGACGGGGTGGGGACGCGTCCGTGGTGATTCGCCGGGAATCGCTCGCCGGAGTGGATTACACTCCACTCAATCGAACGAAAGGAGAAGGTCGAATGATGAGTGTCGAGTCCAAGCAGGTGCGTGATGGGGACGAAGTCCGGCGCTGGCTCGAGGCCGGGCAAACCCAGCTGCCCTCGCTGCTGGAACTGCTGCACGAGCACGACCGCCTGCGCGAGCGTGTGGATGCCTCCGAGCGCGAGAACGAGCGCCTGCGCGGGGTGACCTACGAGAACGAGCAGCTGCGAAATCGGCTCGAGACCTCCGAGCGTCAGGCCGAGCAACTCCGCCAGGCGGTCGGGGAGGCGCGCGCCGAGAACGAGCGGCACCAGCGCGAGCGGGAGGAAGCGGCCGAGCGCCTCAACCATCTCGTCAATGAGATCGCGCAACGTCTGCGGCCCGGCGCGGGAGCATCGCGGGGCTGATCCGCGGAGCGGAGCCGACGTCGCCGAGGGGCTCCCGCGATTGAGGAGCATTGCGCCAATTTTTGTCCGCTCCCCGGTGCCGAGAACGCGCCAGGGAGCGGAGAAGCCTTGGGGTTTCTGCGGGTTTCAAGGCGGGTTCCGTTGGCACCCGCGTTGCAGTTACCAGGCTCGCGGTCGCGTCGCGCAGATCCTTCCCGGTGACCGCACCTATGACCACGACGATCGACAGACCTCGCGTGCTGCTGGTGGACGACGAGGAAGGTGTGCGCGTCAGCCTCGAGGCCCTGCTCGATCGCGAGTACCAGATCGCGAGCGTGCCGAGCGGCGAGGCGGCGATGGCGGAGCTGCCTCGCTTCCGGCCCGACGTGGTGCTTCTCGACGTGCGCCTCTTGCCCAGCATGAGCGGTCTCGACGCGCTGACGCACATCAAGGCCTTCGACGAGCGCATCGAAGTGGTGATGATCACCGCGTTCGCGGCGCTGGCCACCCTGAACGAGGCGCTGCGCCGGGGCGCGTGCGGCTACCTCATCAAGCCGTTTCCGCGGCGGGACCTGGAGCTGATGGTGCGCGATGCGCTCGCCCGCCGTGCCCCGCCTCCGAACGGCGGGTGACCGGGTCGTTGACATAAATCCGTCCCACGGTGAGAATCCTTCAGGGCGTGCCCGAGGGCGAACGTTTGCAGCCGAGGTCAGCAGGAGGACATCGTCCATGAGCCTCACGAGTCAGGTGGAGAAGTGGGTGGATGAGGTCGCCCGGCTGACCGGACCCGCCAAGGTCGCGTGGGCCGACGGGTCGAAGGCGGAGTACGACCGACTGATCGACGACATGCTGCGGGACGGCACGCTGCTCCCGCTCAACTCGCGGACGTATCCGAACTGCTACCTGCACCGCAGTCATCCCTCCGACGTGGCCCGCACCGAGAATCTCACGTTCATCTGCTCGCGCAGCCGCGAAGACGCCGGCCCCACCAACAACTGGATGGCACCCGACGAAGGCAAGGAACGGCTCACCGGCCTCTTCCGGAACAGCATGCGCGGGCGGCCCATGTGGGTGATCCCGTATCTGATGGGCCCCGCCGGCTCCGCGATGAGCCGGGTGGGGGTGATGGTGACCGACAGCGCCTACGTGGTGGCCAGCATGCACATCATGACTCGCGTCGGCGCGGTCGCGCTCGAGCACATGCGGGACGCCGAGGATTTCGTGCGCGGCCTGCACTCGCTCGGGGACCTCTCGCCGGACCGCCGCTTCATCCTGCACTTCCCGGAGGAGCGGCTGATCTGGAGCGTGGGCTCTGGCTACGGCGGCAACGCGCTGCTCGGCAAGAAGTGCCACGCCCTCCGGATCGCCTCGTGGCAGGCGCGGCAGGAGGGCTGGATGGCCGAGCACATGCTGATCCTCGGCGTGGAGGACCCGGAGGGCCGGGTCACGTATCTGGCCGCGGCCATGCCGAGCGCCTCCGGCAAGACAAACCTGGCGATGGTCGTCTCGAGCCTGCCCGGATATCGGGTGTGGACGGTGGGCGACGACATCGCCTGGATCCACGTGGACAAGCACGGCCAGCTCCGCGCAACGAATCCGGAGCGCGGCTTCTTCGGGGTGGCACCGAACACGAGCGCAAAGACCAATCCGAACGGTGCCGCGATGGTGCGCGCCAATACGATCTTCACCAACGTGGCCTTGACCCCGTCCAACGAGCCGTGGTGGGAAGGAATGGGACCGGAAGCGCCCGCGGGCATGCTCGACTGGCAGGGGCGACCGTGGAAGCCTGGGGACGGGCCGGCCGCCCACCCGAACTCCCGCTTCACGGTGCCCGCGCAGCAGTGCCCGTCCATCGCGCCCAACTGGGAGGATCCGGAGGGCGTGCCGCTGTCCGGGTTCATCTTCGGCTCGCGGCGGGCCCGCGTGGTCCCGCTGGTGTTCGAGGCCTTCGACTGGGACCACGGCGTGTTCCTGGGATCGGCGATGGGCACCGAGACCACCGCCGCCATCACCGGGCAGGTCGGGGTGGTGCGCCGCGACCCGATGGCGATGATCCCATTCTGCGGTTACAACATGGCCGACTACTTCGCGCACTGGCTCGCCACCGGGCCTCGGCTTCGGAAGCCGCCCAAGATCTTCCGCGTGAACTGGTTCCGCCGAGGCGCGGACGGACGTTTCCTCTGGCCCGGGTACGGCGAGAACGTCCGCATCCTCAAGTGGATCGTCGAGCGCATTCATGGGCGCGGCAAGGCGGTGGAGACGCCGATCGGGCACGTCCCCGCGCCGGGCGCGCTCGATCTTTCGGGCCTCTCGCTGGCCCCCGGCGCGCTCGAAGCCGCGCTTCACGTGGATCAAGAGGAGTGGCGCCAGGCACTGGACGAGCTGCGGGAGTTCTACGAGCAGTTCGGAGGTCGTGTGCCGCCGGCGATCTGGAAGGCGCACGCGGAGACCGCGCGACGCTTCGGCCTGTGAGCCCGCGGACGGCCGATCGGATGCGCGCCGGCCGGATCGGCCTCCTCGCGGTGGCCTGCTGGTGGCTGGTGGCTCTGGGCGGGTGCGCGCTGACCGATTCACACGGTGACGCCGACTTTCCCCCGGCCACGCCGCCGGTGGCCTCGATCCGCTACAAGGTGACCGAGCCTGGACAGTTCCCGATCGACGTCTACTTCGCCGCGTGGGGAGACGGCTACGTGATCTATGCCCCCGGCCAACCGCCGATCTACCTGATCTCGGACAGGAAGGGAGGGTACTTCCTGCAGCGGCCCGGTGATACGACGCAGTTCGTGGTCCCGCGCAAGGACGGCAGCGGCTGGAATATCCTCAACCCGACCAGTCCCGCCACCTATCTCCTCAAGAATCGGGACGACGCGGGCTGGACCCTCCAGAGCCCCGGGGACCTCCCCACGCTGATCCAGCCAATCCAGCCTCAGTAAGCCGGCCGCGGCCCGCCACCCGACGTGCGGCGCCCTGCGTCGGAAGTGTCTTCCCGCTGACGGCCGTCCATCAGAGGACATTTGCCCGTCCGGCGACTTCTCCGTAGGCTGCCCTGATTCGCACGCACTTACGCTCACTTAGCTCACTCAACCCCTCTGGCAGGCTGGTTGCTCCCCGCAAGTACGCTCCACGCCACAGAACTCTGAGGAGGCTGTCATGTTCGGACGCAACAACGCCAAACCGCAGCGTCCCCGTTCTGCCAAGGGCGAAGCCCCCAGGGTCGAGCAGGAGCCCGCGACCGCGACCACCACCCTGCTGACGATCGTCGGCCAGCAGTCTCGCGTAGAGGGCAAGTTCGAGATCGCGGACTCGATCCAGATCGAGTGCGAGGTGGGGGGCGAATTGACGGTGGGCGGCCGCCTGGTCATCGGCGAGCACGGCGTGGTCACCGCCGACGTTCGCACCGTCGACGCGGTGATCAAGGGCCGCTACGACGGCAACATGGTGGCGAGCGGCAACGTGGAGATCACCACCACCGGGCGCGTGAGCGGCAACATCGAGACCGACTCGCTGGTGATCTCGCAGGGCGGGTTCTTCAACGGCAACGTGGCGAAGATCCGCGGCCAGGATCGCGACCAGGACGCAGGACCGGGCCCACGGCCGGTGCACCTCCTCGAAGACAAGCGGTTGAGCGCCCAGAAGTAACGGGCCTGCCTCCACGCATGTGGCCGTGGAAACGCCGCGTCGCCGCCTCGACCCGCAAGAAGCTCACCGCCTTCCTCGACGAGGGCTCCGAGCTCGAGGGCAAGTACACCTTCACGGGCACGGTGCTGCTCAACGGGAAATTCCAGGGTGAGATCGCCTCGCCCGACACCCTCATCATCGGCGAGCGCGGCGTGGTCAACGCCAGTGTGCGGGCGGGCACGCTCGTGGTGAACGGCGAGCTGGTCGGCAACGTGCACGCCAGCGAGCGGGTGGAGCTCTCCGGAAAGGCCCGCGTGCTGGGCGACCTGGAATCGCCGGTCATCGTGCTCGAGGAAGGTGTGATGTTCGAGGGCCACTGCCGCATGCCCAAGGCGGCGGTCGCCGAGTCGATCCGAGACGGCGCGGTGGTGTCGTTGAAGCGCCCATGAGCGACCGACGCGGGGGCGGTTTCACCCTGGTTCTGGTCCACGGCGGCGGCTCGCGCGTGCTGCACGTGGGCTGCCCGCGCTGGCTCCTGTGGGGCAGCCTGATCGGGATGCTGGCCGTGGTGACCGCGCTGACCGGGACGTGGTGGGACTACTTCGCGCTGAAGCGGGCGCACCGGCAGGCCACCGCGCTGGAGCGCCGGGTCGAGCAGCAGCGCGTGCAGCTCGATGGCTTCGAGCAGCGGGTGGCCGAGATCAACCGCGAGGTGAGCGGCTGGCAGGCCGTGCACCTGCGGCTGTGGACGGCCTTCGGCCCGGGTCCCGGCGGCGCGGTCAAGGGCACCGGCATGGGCGGCGCGGCGGCCGTGCTTCCGCTGGTCTTCTCCACCGAGGGCCCGGCGCTGCCCCAGCAGCTGGCGCTGCTCTCCAGCAGTGTGAGTGAGAGCGGGCAGAGCCTCCGGGCGCTGGAGCGCTTCGTCGAGCGCACCCGGCCGATGCTGATGTCGCTCCCGTTCCGCTGGCCGGTGCGTGGCCCGCTCAATTCCCGCTTCGGGATGCGCCAGTCGCCCTGGACCGGAGAGCCCGAATTCCATCGCGGGCTCGACATCAGCGCGGGGCGCGGAACCGCGGTGCAGGCGCCCGCGGCGGGCACCGTGTTCTTCGCGGGCAACGGGGGCGAGTACGGCACGACCGTGATCCTCGACCACGGCCACGACCTGCGCTCCCTCTACGGCCACCTGCAGGAGATCCGCGTCAAGCCGGGCGAGCGCGTCGAACGCGGCCAGGTGATCGCGCTGACCGGCAATACCGGGCGCACGTCGGGGCCGCACCTGCACTACGAGATCCAGATCCACGGGCAGGCGGTGGATCCTCGTCAGTTCCTCTGGGACTAGGCAACCCGGCTCGCCCCGCCGCTCCGCTTCGCCCCCTCGGTAGCCGTTTCGCCCTTCACGAGAGTATCTCGCCTCGCCCCGGCGGTTGTGCTTTGATCCTTCTCGGACCGCACCCCAACTCCGTGCAGAGGAGGATTCGCCATGCCCGTCGTCAACGCCAGAGAGCTCACGACCGATCTCCTGATCCGCTACGGATTCCAGATCCTTGGCGCGCTGGTCATCTTGGCCGCCGGATTGATCCTGGCCCGCTACGTCGGCAATCTCACTGGGCGCTGGCTCGAGCGGCGCGCGCTGGAGCCGCCGGTCCGGAGCTTGATGGTCAGGACCGTGAAGATCGTCGTCCTGATCTTCACCCTGGTGGTCGCGCTCGACAAGTTCGGCTTCCAGGTGGCGCCCCTCGTCGCGGGTATCGGAGTGGCCGGCCTCGGCATCGGCATCGCCCTGCAGGGCGTCCTGAGCAACGTGGTGGCCGGGCTCAGCATCATCCTCACCAAGCCGTTCCGGGTCGGGGAGTGGATCTCGATCGCGGGTGTCTACGGGCAGGTCAACAGTATCGAGCTGTTCTCCACGTCCCTGGTGCACCCCGACCAGTCGCGCGTGATCATTCCCAATCGCAAGATTGTCGGCGAGATCCTGCACAACTACGGAACCATCAGACAGCTCGAGCTGACCGTCGGCGTGGGCTACGCGACCGACCTGCCGAAGGCCCTGGCCGCGGCACGCGAGACGCTCCTCGCCAATCCGCGCGTGCTCAAGACGCCGGCACCGGTCGTGGGCATCGCGAGCCTTGGCGACTCGGCCATCAACCTGACGCTCGGCCCGTGGGTGGCGGTGCCGGACTACGCCCCGGCGCAGGGCGAGCTGTACCAGGCCGTCGTGGAGCGCTTCCGGACCGCCGGCATCGAGCTGCCGTTCCCGCAGCGCGAGGTGCGTCTGCTCAGCGCGGCCTGATTCGGTGGTCAAGGGCGCCCACGAGCCGTTGCGGCTGACTACGAGATGTCGTGGAGGGACGGGTGATTCCGAACCTAGCCATCGCCGGAGGCTGCCTGTTCTTCACCGCCAGGCCTACTCCGAAGGCAGCTTCGGATGCTGATCAGCGCCGGACTCGCCGCTCACGTCAACGCCGCAAGCTCCCCGAGCCCGTCTTGGGGACGGCGCCCGATCCTGAGCGGAGCCCCGCCGGTCAGGATCAGGCGGGCTGGCTCGACTCGTCCTGACTCCGCAGCTCGACGACCTCGCCGCCGGTCTTGACCCGGGCGTCCCACGTCACGTCGATGGCGCCCTGCACGCTCTGGTGCGCCGGACACCCCTGGGGGTGGAGTGTCAAGGCCCGCTCGGTGGCCTCTCGGCTCTCGGGCGGCACCGCCAGCTCGTAGTGCACGTGAATGGACTTGATGCGGATGGTCTTGCCGACCCCGACGATGCGGCCTTCGACGGTGGCGACGAACCCATCACGGTCGAAGGCGATCTTGCGCCCTGCCAGGGCGCCGCGCAGGGTGCCGTACATTCACCCGGCGACGGCGGCCACGATGTGGTCCAGAGTGGAGGCGACCGGCGGGCCCTCCTTCACCCCGTAGTACTCGCGCAGCTTGCCCTGGACACCGTAGACCACCGGCGCGGGTACGTCGCCCAGGTAGGCGTGGCGGTAGCCGTGCCGGTACTCGAGGCGGGACTGTGAGACGTATTCGAAGTCGTCGGGCATGGAGACCTCCTTAGGGAGTGACCACACGCAGTTTGACACGACCGGGCCGGTTCGGGGTCCGAGAGTTCACACGCTCGTGACATCCGCGATCGGGTTGCTCGCCACGATTCGGGCGAATCGGGATTCGCGATGTCGGTGTCAAAGGGTCGGGTCGTCAACGCTATCAGCCAAGGGAGAACTGGAATGAACCAGACTCAGGTCATGGTTGCCTCTGCGATGGTGGCCCTCTTCTCGATGCCGCTCGTGTCTGCTGCCCAGTCCGGGCCCGCGCCCACACCGAAGTTCGAGCACGAGAAGTGCTTCGGCATCTCCCGGGCGGGCAAGAACGACTGCCAGACCGCCAACTCGTCGTGTGCCGGCACGTCCAAGCGTGACAAGCAGGGCGATGCCTGGATCTACGTGCCCAAGGGCACGTGCGACCGGGTGGTCGACGGCAGCCTGCAGGCCAAGAAGTAGGCCGGCCACCGTCCGGCGGGCCGCGATGGAGACGATCTCGAGCGACGGGACCGCGACGGCAGACCTGGTCGGCGTCGGTCTGCGTGCGCCGCACGTCGCCGGGATCCTCGCCACGCGGCCAGCCATCGGCTGGCTGGAGGTACACACCGAGAACTACCTGGGTGGAGGGCCCGACCGACGCGCGTTGGACGTGGTGCGGCAGCACTACCCGGTGTCGCTCCACGGAGTGGGCCTCTCGCTCGGCAGTGCCGAGGGGCTCGACCCGCGTCATCTCGCGCGGGTCGTGAGCCTGGTCGAGCGGGTCGAGCCCGTACGGGTGTCCGAGCACCTGTCGTGGAGCGCCACGGACGGGGCCTACCTGAACCATCTCCTCCCGCTGCCGTACACCGAGGAGAGCCTGACGGTGGTCTGCCGCAACGTGAGTCGGGTCCAGGAGGCCCTCGGGCGCTCGGTGCTCATCGAGAACCCCGCGAGCTATCTGCGCTTCCGCCACTCGCCGATCCCCGAGCCGCAGTTCCTCGGGGAGCTCAGCCGGCGCAGCGGCTGCGGGATCCTGTGCGACGTCAACAACATCTTCGTCACGAGCCAAAACCTGGACCAGGACGCCGGGGCCTACCTGGCGGCGCTTCCCGGCGAGGCGGTCGGCGAGATCCACCTGGCCGGCCATTGCCGTAACGACGTGGGCGGTCGCACCATCCTGATCGACGATCACGGCTCCCCGGTGTCCCCGCACGTGTGGGCGCTCTACGAGCAAGCGGTGGCGCGCTTCGGGCCACGGCCGACCCTGATCGAGTGGGATACGGACATCCCGGAGCTCACCGTGCTGCTCGCCGAGGCCCACACCGCAGAGGAGATGCTCCGCCATGACGTCGCTGCATGAGCTTCAGCGGGACATGACCGCCGCGCTGCTCGGGCGGGGTGCGGGCGGCGTGGTCGCCGCCATGGTGACCGAGGATGGCATCGCGGCGGAGGCGAGGCTGCTCATCTATCGGCATCACGTCGTCACGACGCTGACCGCGGCGCTGCGGGCGACGTTTCCCGTGGTCTGCCGGCTCGTGGACGAGCGGTTCTTCGGGTACGCCGCCGACGAGTACATCCGCCAAGAGCCGCCGGCCGGACCGTGCCTGTTCGAGTACGGGGAGACGTTCCCGGAGTTCCTGGAGGCATTTCCGGCGTGCGCGCCACTGCCGTACCTTGCCGACGTGGCGAGGCTCGAATGGGCGCTGAACCGGGCGCTCCACGCGACCGACCGGGTCCCGCTCGTGCCCGCGGCGCTGCAGGCCGTCACGCCTGCCGACGCCGGGAACCTCGTCTTCGCGCTCGACGCCTCGGTGTCGCTGCTGTCCTCGCCGTGGCCGATCGACGCGATCTGGCGCGCGAACCAGCCCGCGTCGCCCGCCGACGGAGAGGTGGACCTGCGCGCCGGGGGAGCGACGCTCGAGATCCGCCGCTTTCACGACGACGCGATCTTCCGCCCCCTCGAGGCCGCGGGGTACGCCTTCCGGTGGGCGCTCGCCGAGGGCTCGAGCCTGGCCGTGGCGACCGAGCGCGCGATGGCGGTGGATGCGGAGTTCGACCTGCCGGGAGCGATGGCCGGACTGTTCGAGGATGGGCTTCTGATCGACTTCACGTGCCCACCATCAACGGGGGAGCCAGCCATCGGAGGGGATCACCGATGCGAGAGTGAGCGATGACCACGCGTCACTCCACGACCGGCCTGCGGCCCCATCTCACCGATTTGTTCGCGTTTGTCGAGCGGGTCCCGCTCTCGATCCACCAGCTCCTCTTCCGCCTGGCCATCGCGGGGGTGTTTTTGCGCGCCGGACTCACCAAGATCGGAAGCTGGGAGTCGACGGTCGCCCTCTTCGCCGACGAGTACAAGGTGCCGGTGCTTGCGCCGCACGTGGCCGCGGCCATTTCGGCGACCTTCGAGGTGGGCTGCTCGGTGCTCCTGCTCCTGGGGCTCGGCACCCGGTTGGCCGTCCTGCCGCTGATCGGCATGATCATGACCATCCAGCTCTTCGTCTATCCGGAAGCCTGGTCCGAGCACCTCGTCTGGGGCTCCATCCTCCTCTTCCTCCTCACCCGCGGTGGCGGCGCCATTGCCGTCGACCGCCTGATCGTGCGGGCCCTCAGCCGCCACTAGCACGCGGGTGCCTGACCCGACGGGCGGCAGGGCGCGCCACCCGTCGAGCGAGGCACTCTCGCCCCGAGCGTGGCATGATGGCGCCATGGCAGCCGATCGGTCCGACGAGGCCACGGTGGGGCTGGCGGTGATGGCGAAGGCCCCACGGGTCGGTGCGGTCAAGACGCGGCTGTGTCCGCCGCTGCGGCCGCCGGAGGCGGCGGAGCTGGCGCGCTGTTTTCTGCTGGATGCGCTGGAGCGGGTGGGGGCGGTGGCCGGGACGCGGGCAATCCTGGCGTATGCGCCGGCGGAAGCGCGGGCCGAGCTCGAGGCACTGGCGCCGGATTTCGTGCTGATTCCGCAGCGGGGCCGGGACCTGGGCGAGCGTCAGGACGGTCTGGTCGAGGATGTGCTGACCCTCGGGTACCAGGCGGCCCTGGTGATCGGCAGCGACCTGCCGACCCTGCCGCCTGAGTACCTCGACGAGGCGGTCGCCCTCGTGATGGCCCCAGACGTCGACCTCGTGCTGGGTCCCACCGAGGACGGGGGCTACTATCTGGTCGGGCTCCGGGCGCCCTGTCCGGCTCTCTTCGAAGACATGCCGTGGAGCTCACCGCTCGTCCTCGGACGGACGCTGGATCGGGCACGCCGGAGCGGGCTCCGGGTGGCCTGCCTGCCGCAGTGGTTCGACGTGGACACCGGGGCCGACCTCGACCGGCTGCGGGTCGAGCTGGGCACGACCCCGGCCGGGCTCGCGCGGCACACCCGCGGCTTTCTCGACCCCCGGATCGCTCCGGCCGGGAACCGGGTCAAACCTGCCGATCATGACCACACAAAGGACGGCGGAGGAGCAGCGGCTTCGAGCGGCCGGTGATCGTTCCGCCTACTGGAAGCGCTGGGGTCCCTACCTCAGCGAGCGCCAGTGGGGAACGGTGCGCGAGGACTACAGTCCCCACGGCACCGTGTGGGGTTCGTTCCCCCACGATCACGCCCGATCGCGGACGTATCGGTGGGGCGAGGACGGCATCGGCGGCATCTCCGACAACCACCAACGGCTCTGCTTCGCGATCGCCCTCTGGAACGGCCGCGATCCAATCCTGAAGGAGCGGCTCTTCGGCCTCACCGGCGACGAGGGCAATCACGGCGAGGACGTCAAGGAGTATTACTTCTATCTCGACTCCACGCCCACCCACTCGTACATGAAGTACCTGTACAAGTACCCGCAGGCGGCCTTCCCGTACGAGCGCCTGGTGGAGGAGAACCGGTGGCGTGGGCGCGGCGCGCCCGAATTCGAGCTCGCGGACACCGGCGTGTTCGACGAGGGCCGCTACTTCGACGTGCAGATCGAGTACGCGAAGGCCGGCGTCGACGACATCCTGATCCGAGTGAGCGTGACCAATCGCGGGCCGGAAGCGGCCGAGTGCCACCTGCTGCCGACGCTCTGGTTCCGCAACACGTGGTCTTGGGAGGTCGGATCGGCGAAGCCTCGGCTCGCGGCCGCACCCGGATCGAGCGTGATCGAGGCGGACCACGATTCCCTCGGGCTCCGGTGGCTCTCCTGTGGTGGCGCCCCCGCCCTGCTCTTCACCGAGAACGAGACCAACTTCGAGCGGCTCTACGGCGGCGCGAACCGGACGCCGTACGTCAAGGACGGGATCAACGACGCGGTGATCGAGGGACGGACGAACGCGGTGAACCCAGAGCGAGAAGGCACCAAGGTCGCCGCCCACTACCGGCTGACTCTCGTGCCGGGGGAAACCGTCCAGGTCAAGCTGCGGCTCGGCAATGCACCGCCGCACGGCGACCGTCTCGGCGCCGAGTTCGACGCGCTGTTCGCGCGCCGGCTCCACGAAGCCGACGACTTCTACGCCACGGTCATTCCCGCCGCTCTCGACGTGGACGGCCGGCGGGTGATGCGCCAGGCCCTCGCCGGCCTGCTGTGGGGCAAGCAGTTCTACCACTACTACGTCCGGCGCTGGCTGCACGGCGACCCCGCCTATCCGCCGCCGCCTCCGGAGCGCCTCGAGGGCCGGAACCACGAGTGGCAGCAGCACCTCTACAACGAGGACGTCATCTCGATGCCTGACAAGTGGGAGTACCCGTGGTACGCGGCGTGGGACCTCGCGTTCCACTGCATCCCGCTCGCCCTGGTGGACCCGGATTTCGCCAAGGAGCAGCTCATTCTGTTCCTGCGCGAGTGGTACATGCATCCGAACGGGCAGATTCCGGCCTACGAGTGGTCGCTCGGCGACGTCAATCCGCCGGTGCACGCGTGGGCCGCGTGGCGCGTCTACAAGATCGAGAAGCGGCTGCGCGGCGCAGGCGACCGGCGCTTCCTGGAGCGGGTGTTCCACAAGCTGCTGCTCAACTTCACCTGGTGGGTCAACCGCAAGGACGCCGAGGGCATGAACGTCTTCCAGGGTGGCTTCCTCGGGCTCGACAACATCGGGGTGTTCGACCGGTCGGCGCCCTTGCCCAGGGGAGGCCATCTCGACCAGTCCGACGGGACGAGCTGGATGGGGATGTACTGCCTGAACATGCTCGCGATCGCGCTCGAGCTGGCGCGGGAGAACCCGGCCTACGAGGACGTGGCGAGCAAGTTCTTCGAGCACTTCGTCTACATCGCGTACGCGATGGACCATCGCGGCGGCGAGGCGGACGCGAGCCTGTGGGACGAGTCCGACGGGTTCTTCTACGACGTGCTCCACCTGCCGAACGGCGACACCCAACGGATGAAGATCCGCTCGATGGTCGGGCTGATCCCGCTCTACGCGGTGGAGACGCTCGAGCCGGAGATCGTGGATCGCCTGCCCGGTTTCAAGCGGCGGATGCAGTGGTTCATCGACCACCACCCGGACTTCCGCGACCACGTGCTCGAGGTGGAGGAGCCCGGCCGCGGCGTGCGCCGGCTCCTCTCCATCGTGACCGGGGAGCAGCTTCCGAAGGTGCTCGGCGTGATGCTCGACGAGGCCGAGTTCCTGTCCGACTACGGCATCCGCGCGCTGTCGCGCTACCACCGGGATCACCCGTTCGTGGCGCAGGTGATGGGCGCCGAGTACCGGGTCTCGTACGAGCCGGGCGAGTCGAGCACCGGGCTCTTCGGAGGCAACTCCAACTGGCGCGGGCCGATCTGGTTCCCCGTCAACATGTTGCTGATCGAGTCCCTGCAGAAGCTTCACTACTTCCACGGCGACGACCTCAAGGTGGCCTGCCCGACCGGTTCCGACCGGCTCATGTCGCTGTGGGACGTGAGCCTGGACCTGGAGCGCCGGCTCGCGCGCATCTTCCTGCGGGGAGCGGACGGGCGGCGCCCGGTCCTGGGCACCGCCGAGCGGTTCCAGACCGACCCGCACTGGCGGGACCTGATCCCGTTCCACGAGTACTTCAACGGCGACACCGGCGCCGGGGTCGGGGCGAGCCACCAGACCGGCTGGACCGCCCTCGTTGCCAAGCTGCTCCAGCAGCTCGGGGGCCCGCCCGCCGCCACCCCGAAGGAGGGTGACCTGTGAGCAGCCACTCGGCGACGGTCCCGGAGCCGGTCCCGGCCTGACGCCAGACGTCGCCCGACGTGACGACACCCCCACGGACCGGTGCTGCTCCTGCCCCGGACTCTCTCGAGTCGGTGGCATCCCGCGCGCTGCGAGAGGTCCGAGAAGGTATGCTCCTCGGGCTCGGCTCCGGTCGTGCGGCGTCAGCATTCGTGCGGGCGCTGGGTGCGAGAGTCGGGCAGGGGCTCCGGGTACGCGGGGTGCCCACGTCGGAGGCCACCGCGGCGCTCGCGCGCGAGGTTGGCATCACACTGGCCGCACTCGACGAGGGAGTCCTCGATCTCACCGTGGACGGGGCCGACGAGGTGGATCCCCGGCTCGATCTCATCAAGGGCTACGGCGGCGCGCTGGTGCGCGAGCGGATCGTGGCCGCGGCATCCCGGCGGCTGGTGATCCTGGTGGGCGAGGAGAAGCTGGTCCCGGTGCTCGGAGCCCGAGGGCGTCTGCCGGTCGAGGTGATACCCTTCGGGTGTCCGCTCGCGATGCGAGAGCTGTCGGCGCTGGGCTGCCGACCGTCGTTGCGTACGAGCGGGGGGCGGCCTTTCGTCAGCGACAACGGCAACTGGATCGTGGACTGCGGAGTGCGGGCCATCGAGGCGCCGGCGGCGTTCGCGCGCGATCTGAAGGCGGTGCCCGGAATCGTGGACGCCGGGCTGTTTCTTGGCATGGCATCTCTGGTGCTGGTGGCGACCGCGAACGGAATGCGGGAGCTTCAGCCGGGAGCAGGGTGCAGGTGAGGACGATCAGGCGGTTGCCCGATGCGGAGGCGGTGAGTCGGGCCGCCGCACAGGACCTGGTAGAGCTAGCGCGTGCGGCAATCGTCGAGCGTGGACGCTTCTGCGTCGCGCTCTCGGGCGGCTCGACGCCTCGCCGAATGTACGAGATCCTCGCGGAGGCCCCGCGCTGGGCCGAGATCGACTGGCGGCGCGTCGAGGTCTTCTGGGGAGACGAGCGGGCCGTACCCCCCGAGCATCCCGACTCGAACTACGGCGCTACCGCCGCCGTGCTGCTGGGCAAGGTAGGCATCGCGACGGACTGCATTCACCGCGTCCACGGCGAGCTACCGGACCCCGAGGACGCCGCCGCGCAGTATCAGGACGAGATCGCCCGCGTCTTCGGCACGCCCCCCGACGGCCTGCCGCCTGTCTTCGACCTGGTCTTGCTGGGTATGGGCCCGGATGGCCACACCGCCTCGCTGTTCCCCTACAGTCAGCCCCTGACCGAGCGCCGACGGTGGGTGGTCGGCTACCAGGTCGCGCGACTCGGCAAGGCGCGCATCACCATGACCCCGCCGATCCTGAATCGAGCGGCGGAGATCCGGCTCTTGGTCACCGGGGCCGACAAGGCGGGCGTGCTCCGGGAGGTCCTGACCGGCCCCCGCGAGCCCGAGCGGCTGCCCGTCCAGCTGGTGGTCCCGGAGGCCGGGCGTCTCGTCTGGTTCCTCGACCGAGCCGCGGCCGCCGAGCTGGCGCCCGATCGGCCCGCCTGAGGTCCCGGACCTCGGACGGGTTTTGTCAGGGAGCCCTGGTGGGCGGCCCGGAAGGACGCTCGCCCAGATCGTGGAGCAGGCGGGCGGTGGTGAGCACGCCCTGGAAGAGATGGTCCAGACGCAAGTGCTC
>Ga0210384_10003293_pt1 | contig 18817 bp, 10 predicted proteins | sample IncBWH2MmetaG_FD_160574 | JGI IMG/M metagenome (GOLD analysis project Ga0210384, IMG submission 160574) | Forest soil microbial communities from Barre Woods Harvard Forest LTER site, Petersham, Massachusetts, United States - Inc-BW-H-2-M | ecosystem: Environmental > Terrestrial > Soil >...
GGCTTTGCCCGCGCGGCACAACGCGTCCCTGATCAACTCCGACGACCTTTTCTTATTCAACGAGGGCACGCACAACCGCATGTACGAAAAACTCGGGGCGCATCCAGCCACCATCGACGGCGCGGCGGGAACATTCTTTGGTGTCTGGGCCCCGAGCGCGCGCCAGGTCACGGTGATTGGCGACTTCAACGGATGGAATCCCGGTTCGCATCCCATGCAGAACCACGGCAGTTCCGGTGTGTGGGAGTGCTTCATCCCAGGAGTGGGTCAGGGAGCGACCTACAAATATCACATCGTTTCGCGGATTCACGGGCACGTGTTCGACAAGGCCGACCCCTTCGGCTACCGTCACGAAAAGCCGCCTCGCACTGCGTCGCAGGTCTGGGATCTGGATTATCACTGGAGCGATCAGGCGTGGATGCGGCAGCGCAAAGCCAAGAACTCACTGCAAGCTCCCATGTCGATCTACGAGATGCATTTGGGATCGTGGATGCGTGTGCCAGAGGAACACGGACGCTCGCTGACTTACCGCGAAATGGCACCGAAGCTGGCCGAGTATGTGCAGCGTATGAACTTCACCCACGTGCAGTTGCTCCCCGTGATGGAGCATCCTTTCTACGGGTCCTGGGGCTACCAGACCACGGGATACTTCGCCCCGACTTCACGTTATGGAACACCACAGGACTTCATGTACCTGGTGGACTTCCTGCACCAGCGCGGCATCGGTGTCATTCTCGACTGGGTTCCGTCGCACTTCCCCACCGACGGCCACGGTCTAGCCTTTTTCGATGGCACGCATTTATTCGAACACGCCGATTCCCGACAGGGCTTCCATCCCGACTGGAAAACGAACATTTTCAACTACGGCCGCAGCGAAGTTCGCAGCTTCCTGTTGAGCAGTGCAATCTTCTGGCTGGACAAGTATCACGCCGACGGTCTGCGCGTGGACGCTGTGGCATCCATGCTGTATCTGGATTATTCGCGCAAGGCCGGCGAGTGGATTCCCAACAAATTCGGTGGACGGGAAAATCTGGAAGCCATCTCGTTCGTGCGCCGCATGAATGAAGATATCTATCGCAATTTTCCGGATGTCCAGACCATCGCGGAAGAATCCACTTCCTGGCCCATGGTGTCGCGTCCCGTGCATCTCGGCGGACTCGGCTTCGGCCTCAAGTGGGATATGGGATGGATGCACGACACGCTCTCGTACTTCGAACACGATCCGATCCACCGGAAATTCCACCACAACCTTCTCACCTTCCGCATGATCTACGCCTATCACGAGAACTTCGTGCTGCCGCTTTCTCACGATGAGGTTGTGCACATGAAGGGATCGCTCATTCGCAAGATGCCGGGCGATGAGTGGCAGCGGTTTGCAAATCTGCGTTTGCTCTACGGGTATATGTATGCGCAATCCGGCAAGAAGATGCTCTTCATGGGCGATGAATTCGGCCAGGAACGCGAGTGGGCGCACGATGGCAGTCTGGACTGGCACCTGTTGCAGCAGCCGCTTCATGAGGGGCTGCGACACTGGGTCGAGAACATCAACCACCTCTATCGCAACGAGCCGGCCCTCCACCTGCTTGAGTGCGACCCTGCTGGCTTCGAGTGGGTTGATTGCAACGACTCCGCGGCCAGCGTCGTGTCGCTGCTGCGCAAGAGCAAAAACCCGAACGAGTCAGTTCTGGTGGTGTGCAACTTCACACCAATTCCGCGCATGGATTACCGCGTCGGCGTGCCTCATGCTGGATTCTGGCGGGAAATTCTGAATAGCGACGCCAAGGAGTACGGCGGAAGCGGCAGCGGAAACTACGGTGGCCGCGAAGCTGAGGAAGTTCCCGCGCACGGCAAGCCCTGTTCACTCCGGCTGATGCTGCCACCACTAGGGGCTTTGTTCCTGAAGGCCTCTGACTAAAAGCTACGCCAGCCCCAATGGCTGCGGGCCTCACGGATTGGCTCTGGGATGTTGCGGACTTGGTTGCCCTCTGCGAATCTTTTGAGCAGCAGAGGCCGGAAAGGGTAGCGTGAGTGAATATCCTACACTTTGGGGTTGGATCACTATTGCGTCTGCTCTGCCATTGCTCATCTCCGTCGTTTGGCGAGTCAGGTTAACGCCCAGCTCCAACCTCCTTCGCAAAATAGCATCTGTCGCGATAGTTCTCTCCGTAGCTCCTATTTCTTTTTTCATTCATGCAATGGGCTTCTTGGTATAAATGAAAATCAAAGTAGCCCACTACCCAGATGTCAGATTGAGGAAGTTAAGCCCGCAGTTCTGCCTGCATCATCTCAGACCTGAGATTTGTGATTTTACTTCTGCAATGTTTAGTCAGGGATTTCTTAGGCTGCCGTGTCAGAGTTCACCAAAGCCTTCACCTGAGCCAGAACTTGGCTCAACTCCGCACCCTTGGGAACCGTCGCATCCACGTAGTTACGCCCCTCTTCCAGGACGTTTTGCAGACTGGAAACCAGAATCACAGGCGTGGCTGGGGATTGCTGTTTGATCTCGGCTGCGATTTGAGAACCGCTGGCACCTGTCTTCTGGTGGTCGTCTACGAAGACAGCATCAATTCGGGAATTACGGAATGCGATCTTGGCTTGGCCACCGTCCTTAGCAAGCAACACGCGGTAGCCGGAGCTGCCTAACAACGCACCAAAAGCGTCCGGTAACGTGGAATCATCTTCCACGCATAACAAAGTAGGGCGATTCATGGGGGAGAACCTGCCTCTTGCTCAAATTTCGGCGGAACCAGACTACTACACACTGGCTCCGCCGAACAACAGAGCATTCGGTCTTCCAGATGCTTGTCGTATTGTTTTGTTTGCCTTACGGCAATCCGCTCTTAGAGTCGTAGACGAGAAGGGGTCACTCTTTACGAGGTTCGGGCTGGTCTTACACGGCGCTTGACCTCTGCCCTAGTCATCAAGGAGTGAAGGGGTGGCGGTTCGCCCCTGTGCTAGACTCCGGGTTCAGTCCAGATTGCACATGCGAATCCTTACCCGCTACGTCCTGCGCGAGGTCCTAGGCAGCGCCTTAATTGGGGTGGCGGTCTTTTCGTTTGTGTTGTTTACGCGCGATCTTGGACGCATTCTGGAACTGGTCGTGCGCAACAGCGCACCACTCCCCAGCGTAGCCGAAATCTTCTTGTTCACCCTTCCTGTCGCGCTCACCTACACCATTCCCATGGGCGTTCTCGTGGGTATTTTGATTGGCCTTAGCCGCCTCGCCGCTGACAGCGAGATCACCGCCATGCGCGCCAGCGGGATCGGAGTCTGGCGCTTCGCACGGATGCTATCTCTTTTTGTTGCAGTGGCTTGGGGTTTGGCGCTCCTCAACAGCCTATGGATCGCTCCCGCTTCCCAAGCGGCCTTGGCGCGATTGCAAGACCGGCTCAAGACCTCTCAGGCCTCGTTCGAGGTGCAGCCCCGAGTTTTCTATGAGGGCTTCCCCAAAGCTGTCCTCTACGTGCAGGACGTCGTCAGCGCGCAACGCGCCGCCGTCTGGAAAGGCGTGTTTCTCGCCGATCTGAGCAATCCCACTGCTCCCCGTATTACGCTGGCCCGGCAAGGTTTACTCACCAGCGAAGGCCCGACTTCCCTGCACCTCCACCTCACCGGTGGCTCCACACACGAGATGAACCCCGCGTCGGCCGAGGATTACCAGATCTCGACGTTCGACGACACCGATATCCCTATCGAACTCCCCGCTGCCGAGAGCGATACGCCCAAGGGACAACCGCCGCTTGGCACCATCGAAACGAAAACGCTCTGGCAGCAGAGTCAGTCCGTCGCGGGTCTCAGCGCGAGTCTCAACCCGCGCTCGGCAGGGCTCGAATTCCACCGGCGTTTGGCCCTGCCTACTGCCTGCCTAGTTCTGGCACTGGTGGGCATTCCGCTTGGACTTTCCGCCAAGAAAGGCGGGAAATCGAGTGGCTTCGTCCTGACCATCATCCTCGTCTTCGCCTACTATTCGATTTCGCTCATTGGCGTTTCCCTGGGTAAGGAAGGCAAGCTTCCTGTTGCGCTCGGGGCGTGGCTCGCCGATATCGTTTTTCTCGCCGCCGGCGTTTTCCTTCTGTACCGCGTGGAGAGACGTCCCATCGACCTAGGCGCGCTGCGCCGCCTGTGGATTCAGCTGAAGGAACGGCTGCGGGCTCCCGCGCGGCCAAGGTCCAGGGAAGCAGCCTACGACGCCTACAGCCGTGTCGAGCGGCGTCCCCGCGTGTTTGGGCTTAACTTCCCGATGCTGCTCGACGACTATGTGCTCAAGGATTTTTTCCAGTACCTTGGCCTGATCGTGGCCAGCTTCGTCGTGCTGGTGCTGGTGTTTACGCTCTTCGAGCTGCTGGGCGACATCCTGCGCAACCATGTTTCGCCGTTCGTAGTGGGCGCTTACTTGCTCAACGTTACTCCGTATTTTCTCTACAACACGCTGCACTTGTGCGTGCTGCTCGCGGTGTTGGTAACGTTCGGCATCCTGCAGCGAAACAATGAAGTTGTTGCCATGAAAGCCACCGGCATCAGCATCTACCGCATCATCGTACCGGTGATGGTGGTGGCGGCCCTGCTCACAGTAGGTCTCTTCGTTTTCGATCAAGTCTATCTGCCCCACGCCAACAAGCGGCAGGACGCGCTCCGCAATGAGATCAAAGGCAAGCCTGCGCAGACTTACCTGCGGCCCGACCGCAAATGGATCTTCGGCAAGAACTCGGAGATTTACTACTACCAATTCTTTGATTCTGACCGGGACCGCTTTGCCAACATCAGCGTGTTCCAGTTCGATCCGGAGACGTTTGAAGTGACGCACCGCATTTACGCGGTGCGCGCGCATTGGGAACCGGATTTAAACCGCTGGATTTTCGAACAGGGCTGGGAACGGTCGCTGCGCGGACCAGCGATTGAGAATTTCCAAGAGTTCGAGGTCGCCACCTTTCCGCAATTGAGCGAACCCCCGGCATACTTCAAGAAGGAACTGATTCAGTCTTCTGATGAAATGAGCTACAGCGAACTGCAACACTACATTCAGGACTTGCAGCAAAGCGGCTTCGACGTCGTGCGGTTACGAGTGCGCCTGCACAAAAAGTTGGCTTTCCCGCTGATCACGCTCGTAATGGCGCTGCTGGCGGTTCCGTTTTCACTTAGTGCGGGACGCCGCAGCACGCTGACGGGCGCGGCGACGGCGGTGGGAATCGCCGTGGTGTATCTGGGGGTAGCAGCACTATTTGAAGATCTGGGTTACGTAAGCCAGCTTCCGGCTGCGCTGGCCGCGTGGTCGCCCGATATTATTTTTGCGCTGGTGGGCGGGTATTTGATGTTGAAGGTGCCGACGTAGACACAGACGAACATCCGACGGGGGCCCACGGTTCCTTCCACTTCAATGATGTCAGCGAGATCAAAAGCTTGGGCGACCCATCCTGAAATTGGATTCGCTCTGAATTTTGCATCGGAACACGGTGACTCTCCCAGATGGAGTCTTACACACCTTCAAGAAACTCCGGCCGGTAGAATCACGTCAAGAGACGAGGCTGCCAGGTGCCGCCATGTTAGTATTCCCCAACTAGAAATGGATGCGCCAGCTCAGCACACCGTCACCCGTCGGTCTTCCCTCATCCTGTGGGCTCTCCTGGCGCTGAGCATTGTCGCGTTCTCGTACTTGGTTACACTGCTGCTCGCGTTCGCCTGCATAGCTCTTTCCTTTTTCGCTTTCAGGGCCGGGCTGAACATTCAACTGATTGCGCTGGGCGCATGTGGACTTATTATCGGGTTCACAATTCTCTGGTCCCTCATTCCTCGCCACGATAAGTTTGAGCCGCCCGGGGCTTTACTGGTGCGTTCCTGCTATCCGCGCTTCTTTGCGGAACTGGATCGCATCGCCAACTCGCTCAACGAACAACTGCCGGGCGAGGTCTATCTGGTCCACGACGTCAATGCTTGGGTCACCGAACGCGGTGGTGTCATGGGCTTCGGCGGACGTCGCGTCATGGGCGTAGGCCTGCCATTGCTCTCGGTCCTCACCATTTCTCAATTTCGCGCGGTGTTGGCCCACGAATTTGGCCACTACTACGGAGGCGACACTCGTCTGGGTCCGTTCGTCTACAAGTCTCGCGATGGCATGGTGCGCACCCTCAAGTCCTTAGGTGAACCTTCGGAAATCCTGCGCTTTGTTGCTCGCTATGCTATTGCATACCTGCTTTACAAGGCCGTTGTGGGCACGATGGTTGGTTACTGGAAGCTGTTTCTACGCGCCACGCAAATGATCTCCCGTAGGCAGGAGTATCGCGCCGACGAACTCGCCTGCCAACTCGTTGGATCGCAAGCGCTCATTGATGGGCTGCGTACCATTCACGGCGCAGATCTTGCCGTCAGCTCCTACTGGAATCATGAGATCAGCCCACTAGTCGGCGCCGGGTTTCGGGCGCCAATCAGCGAAGGCTTTTGCCGGTTCGTCGCTGCACCCCAGGTTTCGAAATCCATCCTAGAGCACGTTGATCGAAACCTTCGGGAAGCCAAAACGGATCCCTATGACAGCCATCCGCCGCTACGGGATCGCATTGCCGCCGCCAGCAAATGGCCCGGTTCAACCCAGCCGCGAGAGGATGATCGAGCCTCCACCCTGCTCGACGATCTCGAGGCAGCCGAACTCGAGCTACTGCTGACGCTGAATCCAAATCTGAAACAACGATCCCTCAGACTCCTGTCCTGGGACAACTACACCGCGGAATTTCTTCTTCCGACGTGGAAGGAAAATGTGGCACCCTTGGCCGCCCTGTTCGCGCCCATCACCACCGAATCTCTACCAGGCGCGATCAAGAATCTAGTTCAAATCGGCTCCCAAATCCCGGATCCTCCAGGAGTGCTCCTGGACCCGCGGCAACGTGCAGTCCGTGCCGTGGAACTGCTCGGCGTCGCGCTTGGACTGGTCCTCCTCGATCATGGCTGGACCATGTTTGCTCAACCAGGCCAGTTCTATCTCAAACGTGGCGACGAAGAGTTGAACCCGCTGTCGATGGTCGCACACCTCGCTGATGGGGACATCACTCGCGAGGCTTGGATCGAACGCTGCCAAAGTTTAGGAGTGTTCGGACTTCCCCTCTCGAAGCCTAGCGCGGACGCTTCCCCCGAGACAAAACTCCCACTACCCGCATAGAAGTGCCGGCTGCCTCATCCTATCTCTGTTCCCATCCTCCCCCACTCTCCCCGAATCAGTTTAGCGTTTACCCTTTCGACTTTTATCCCATACAATCTGGGACTGTCCTTACACTGACGGTGTTCGTGGAGCAAAGGGATGCGTAGACAATGTTCTCGTCTTGCCGTTCTGATATCAGTCATTCCATTTTCGCTAGCTTCCTTCGCGCAGTTCGCGGGGAAACAGGTCCTGCCTCTAAACTCCAGCTGGGAATTTCGGCAGATGGTTAAGGCCATCGGAGCGGATGCCCCTGTCTGGAGGCCCGCGCAGGTTCCCGGCGATGTTCATCTGGATTTGCTCCGCAACAAGCTGATCCCTGACCCCTTCTACCGCGACAATGAGGCCAAGCTGCAATGGATCGAGAATGCCGACTGGGAATATCGCACCACGATACAAGCTCCTCCCGAGCTTCTGAGCCATAAGAACATCGAACTCGTCTTCGAGGGGCTCGATGCTTATGCCGAGGTCTACATCAACGAAAAGCTCGTGCTCACGGCGGACAACATGTTTCGCGAGTGGCGCGTCGATGTGAAGTCCGATCTCAAAGCTGGCGCAAACCAGGTTCGCGTTGTATTCCCCTCGCCGATCGAAGCTGCGGCCAAAATTGCCGCTGGCGACAAATGGCGCGCTCAGACCCACACTGAAGAGAAAACCTATGTTCGCAAAGCGGCCTACGAGTACGGATGGGATTGGGGTCCGCGTTTTGTCACCAGTGGAATTTGGCGCCCGGTTCAGCTCGAGGTCTGGGATGCGGCGAGGATCTCGAACATCCACGTTGCGCAACACGATGTAACGTCAGCCGTTGCAAGCGTGAACGCGCAGATCGAAGTAACCGCGACTGAGCAAGCGGCGGGGAAAATCTCTCTCAGCTATTTACTCACAGGCAAGAAAACCGAAGTCTCGCGAAATGTCGACCTTCATCCCGGCGTAAATCACGTAGACATTCCTTTGGAGATCCAACGTCCGGAACTCTGGTATCCAGCAGGATACGGCGCACAGCCGATTTATGAATTCAAAGCGCAACTGAAGATTAGGAACCGGCCTGCCGACGAAGCGACGGCTCGCACCGGCTTGCGGTCCATCGTTTTGCGGCGGGACATCGATCAGTGGGGACGCTCTTTCGAATTTGTAATCAATGGCATCCCTGTTTTTGGCAAGGGCGCGGACGTTATCCCATTCGACAGCTTCCCCAACCGCGTCACGACCGCGCAATATCGCCGCGTTCTGGAATCCGCACGCGACGCGAACATGAACATGATTCGGCATTGGGGTGGCGGGTATTACGAAACTGACGCGTTCTACAACATTTGCGACGAACTCGGGATCATGATCTGGCAGGACTTTATGTTCGGCAACGACTGGCAGCCGGGCACGTACGCGTTCAAACAGAACGTCGAGAAGGAAGCGGAGTACCAGGTCCGGCGTTTGCGCGATCACCCCAGTATCGTGATCTGGTCTGGCAATAACGAGACCGAGGGAGCCTTCCACTGGCGCGGCCGCGACCAACTCAGCCAGGAAGCTCGACTGCAAATGTGGCAAGACTACCTCACTGTTTTCAGCGGTATCCTGGATCGCACCGTCAACCGACTCACTCCCGAAGTGCCCTACTGGCCGAGTTCACCGAGTGCCGACTATGAGGAAACTTCTCCCGAGTACCAATCCGGCGACATGCATGACTGGAGCGTTTGGCATGGCCGCGTTCCGTTTAGTGAATACGAGAAGCACAATGCGCGTTTCATGACGGAATATGGATTCCAATCCTTTCCCGAGATGGCGACCGTCGAATCCTTTACTGTTCCCGAGGACAGGGCCAGCATCTTCACTCCCATCATGCTCGCTCATCAGAAAAACAATGAAGGAAACTCAATAATTCACGATTACATGCTCAAGGATTACAGTGAACCGAAAGACTTCGCGTCGCTCCTCTATGCCAGTCAGGTGCTGCAAGCGGAAGGCATCAAGATTGGCGCAGAGCATTTGCGGCGCAACCGTCCTCGTTCCATGGGCTCGATTTACTGGCAACTCAACGATTGCTGGCCGGTAGCCTCGTGGTCGAGCCTCGACTACTACGGGCGCTGGAAGGCGCTGCAATACTACGCCAGGCGGTTTTACAGTCCGCTGCTCGTTTCTCCGCACCTTGAGAACGGAAGTTTTGCTGTCTACGTTGTATCCGACAAAACCACGCCCACCAGCGCGCAACTGCGCGTACGCCTCATGACTCTGGATGGCAGTTTAATCAACGACTCGACGCAGAGCATCCAAATTCCCGAGCTCTCCAGCAAAGTGTATGTGCAGCGGCCTCTTTCCGAGTTCGTGAATGCGAATGGCACGGACTCTGCCAAGATCTTCGCCGTTGCGGATCTGTTGGTGAATGGAAAGCCGGTGTCGAGCAACATTCTGTATTTTGCGCCGACGAAACAAGTGAATCTGCCGGAAGCGCAGATTATTTCCGAGCTCACGAGCGAAGCCGGTGGGTATCGCCTTCGACTTTCGTCCAAAGTGCTGGCCCGCAGCGTGTACATATCGCTGGGAGACATTGACGCCAAGCTCTCTGACAATTACATCAACTTGATCCCGGGCGAAGCACAAGATATTCGTGTCGAAGCGAGTGCGCCATTGGATCAACTCAAAGCAAAGTTGAAAGTAATTTCACTGGTGGATGCGTTCTCCCACTCACCAACGGACGCGAAAACAGGAAACACACCCTAGCTTACTTCTAAGCCTGGGTATCGTTTAGGCGTCCTCTAGGCGTCCTCGTCCTGACATTTGTCAGGTTTTTTGAGGAAGCGCCATAGCGCAGCACTTCCCAAACTATCTGCCACTTTCAAACTGAGCCACTATCGCGCTGCGGAGACCCAAGACAAAACCCCCGCTCCCCGCTTAGAATGGCAGGTTCTCTCCAACGAGCGGTGCGCTTCGGTTTCGCCCCTCCCGAAAAAAATTCGACAAGAAGAAGATTCGGCAGCACTCGAGAAAAACTATGGTTGCAACAAATCAATACGACGCAATCGTCATCGGTGGCGGCCACAACGGGCTAACCCACGCGGCGTACCTCGCGCGGGGCGGCAAAAAGGTGTTGGTACTGGAGCGGCGGCACATCGTCGGCGGCGCCGCCGTGACGGAAGAGGTATTTCCCGGCTTCAAATTTTCCGTCTGCTCGTACGTCGTCTCGCTCCTGCGCCCAGAAATCATTCGCGACCTCGATCTGCCGCGCCATGGTCTGGAAATTCTGCCACTCGACGGCACTTTCACGCCCATGCTCAACGGCGACTACCTGTGGCGCGTCAACGATCACGGTAAGTCGCGCCGCGAAATCGCCCGCCACTCCAAGCTCGACGCCGAGGCCTACGAAGAATTCGGCAAGGCCATGCAAGCCATGTGCCGCTTCGTGAAGCCCATTCTAAGCATGGTGCCGCCGGACCCCACTTCGCTCAATCCGCGCGAACTGATGAAGCTGCTCTTCCTCGGCAAGCGCTTTCAGGGACTCGACAGCCAAGCGAAATACGACCAAGTCCAGCTCATGACCATGAGCGCCATCGACTTCCTCGACCAATGGTTCGAGACCGACGTGCTCAAGGCGACCATGTCCGCCTCCGGCATCATCGGCACGTTTCTCGGCGTGCGTTCGCCGGGAACGGCCTACGTGCTGCTGCATCACTACATGGGAGAGATCGACGGAGCCTTCCGGGCCTGGGGATTCGCGCGCGGCGGTACTGGAGCGATTTCGAACGCCATCGCCGATGCGGCCCGCGAGCTGGGCGTCGAAATCCGCTGCAAAGCCGGCATTTCCAGGATTCTCGTCAAGAACGGGACGGCCAGCGGCGTTGTCCTAGCAAATGGTGACGAGATTTTTGCCAACACAATTTCGTCGAGCGTCGACCCGCGACTCACGTTTACCAAGTTCCTCGAGCCGAGCGAACTCCCCAGCGATTTCCTCGAAGACGTGAACCGCTACAAGTTCCGCGGGTCTTCCGGCAAAGTAAATCTGGCACTTGACGCGTTGCCGAACTTCAAATGCCTACCCGGCGAAGGCCTCCACCTGCGCGGAGCGATTTCCATTTCGCCGAGTGTTGAGTATATGGAACGCGCCTACGATGATGCCAAATACGGCAACTTCTCGCGGCGCCCCTACATCGACTGCGTTATTCCCAGCCTCACCGACCCGTCCCTCGCGCCGCCGGGCAAGCATGTGATGTCGTGCTTCGTGCAGTACGCGCCCTACAAACTGGCTCCAGGCCTGCATTGGGATACTGAGAAGGAAAAGTTCGGCGACACCGTCATCAACACGCTGGCCGAACACGCGCCCAACATCAAAGACATCATTCTCCACCGCCAGATCGTCACGCCGCTTGATCTTGAGCACGAGTTCGGATTGAGCGAAGGCAATATTTTCCAGGGCGAACTCTCGCTGGAACAGTTGTTCTTCCTGCGTCCGGTTCCGGGTTGGGCACAATTCCGCACGCCCATTAAGGGTCTTTACATCTGCGGTTCAGCCGCGCACCCCGGCGGCGGCATTATGGGCGCGCCCGGTCGGCTGGCAGCGGTGGAAGTGCTGAAAGACAGCCCTGGCAAAGGCAGTCCGAATAAAGACAGTTCAGGCAAGGTGGCTTAGGCTATGGCCGAGACACGCGACGTTCTAATCCTCGGAGGCGGCCACAACGGCCTCGTCACTGCATTTTATCTGGCCAAGGCGGGCTACAAGCCGCTGGTTATCGAGCGCCGCCCACAGGTCGGAGGCGCGGCTGTTACCGAGGAATTTCATCCCGGATTCCGTTGCTCCACGCTGGCGCACGCGGCGGGTCCTCTGCGCGCGGAAGTTGTGCGTGATATGAATCTGGAACAGCACGGCCTGAAGATGATCCGGCCGGACGTGGGTGTGACTGCGCTATCTCAGGAAGGCCGAGCGCTCCTCCTCTACAATGACGCCCAACGCGCCGCCCAGGAAGTCGCCAAGTTTTCAGAAAAAGACGCCGCGAAATACACCGAACTCCGCGCCACGCTGGAAAAGCTGGGCAAAGTCCTGCAGCAAGCCCTCACTCTCACTCCACCCGACATCGACCATCCCGCCTCCAACGACCTCTGGGCGCTCCTAAAGACGGGCAAAGCGCTCAAAGGTCTGGGCAAGAAAGATATGTACAGGCTGCTGCGCTGGGGTCCTATGGCTGCCGCAGACTTTGTAGCCGAGTGGTTCGAAACCGATTTGCTGCGCGCAACGGTCGCGGCCCGTGGTGTTTTTGGAACATCACTGGGGCCATGGTCGGCGGGCAGCACGCTAGTTCTGTTGCTCCGCGCAGCCAACGATCCGCATCCTGCAGGCTCCGCCTGGCTTGCACAAGGCGGCGCGGGCGCAATCACGCAAGCCATGGCGAAAGCCGCACAGGCCGCAGGCGCTGAGATCCGCACTGGCGTCGAAGTCATTGAAATCCGCGTGAAAGATGGAACCGCCACTAGCGTTGTCCTGAGCACTGGAGAAGAAATCGCGGCTCGCGCCATTATCTCCAACGCCGACCCCAAGCGCACCCTGCTCAAACTTGTGGACCCGATGCATCTCGACCCAAGTTTCCTGGAGAAATTGCGCAACTACCGCTCGTTAGGTACCGTGGCGAAAGTAAACCTCGCTCTCGCCGGCCTGCCCAGCTTCACTGCACTAGCCTCCGCCGACTCCGCAGCCCTGAGCGGCCGCATCCACATTGGCCCCGGCATCGACTACATCGAACGCGCTTTCGACGAATCCAAATACGGCAACTTCTCCAAGCAGCCGTATCTCGACATCACCATCCCAACCATGACAGACCCGTCGCTGGCGCCCGACGGCAAGCACGTCATGTCGATCTACATGCAGTACGCTCCCTATAAACTCAAGGGCGACACCTGGGACAATCAGCGGGTCGCGCTAGCCGACACGGTGGTCAAGACGCTGGCGCAATACGCACCGACGCTGCCCTCGCAGATTCTGACGCATCAGATCATCACGCCCCAAGACTTGGAAGACACCTACGGGATGACCGGCGGACACATCTTCCACGGGGAGCTGTCGCTCGACCAGTTCTTCACCATGCGGCCGCTGCTGAACTGGGGGCGCTACCGCACGCCGCTCCGTAATCTGTATTTGTGCGGATCTGGGACTCATCCCGGCGACGGCCTAACCGGCGGCTCCGGCGTCAACGCCGCGCGTGAAATCCTGAAAGACCTGAAGAAGTAAACTCGAAGGGTACCCCGTCCTTGTCGCGTTCTTCAGCGACAGGACGGGTCTTTCCGCCAAATGTATGAAAGATAACGCAGTCCTCCTAATCTCCTGCCCTGACCAGAAAGGGCTCGTCGCCACCGTTTCCGATTTCATCTTCAAGCACAACGGCAACATCGTCCACACCGACGAACACACAGACACCGAGCTGGATCGTTTCCTCATGCGCGTGGAGTGGAATCTCAACGGCTTCGATCTCACCCTGCCTGACTTTCCACGAGCATTTGCCCCCATTGCCGAACGCTTCGAGATGCACTGGCGCGTCGCCAATTGCAACGAGCGCCCGCGTATGGCTATCTTCGTCTCGAAATACGATCATTGCCTCAACGACCTGCTCTACCGCCAGCAAAGCGGCGAACTTGCTTGCGACATCCCGCTGATCGTCAGTAACCACGCGGATTGCCAACGACTTGCCAACTTTTACAAAATTCCTTTTGTAGAAATTCCTGTTACCAAAGACAACAAACCGCACGCCGAAGCGGAACAGTTGCGCCTGCTGCGCGAGCATCGCATCGACCTGATTGTGCTGGCCCGCTATATGCAGGTGCTCAGCTCCGACTTCATCCGGCAATACCCCAGCAGAATCATCAACATCCACCACTCTTTCCTTCCCGCCTTCGTTGGCGCCAAACCCTACCATCAAGCCTTCGAGCGTGGTGTCAAGCTCATCGGCGCGACCAGCCACTACGTCACGGAAGTCCTGGATGACGGCCCCATTATCGAGCAGGACGTAACCCGCATCTCGCACCGCGACGCCCTCGACGACCTGCTGCAAAAAGGCCGTGACCTGGAAAAGGTAGTGCTCTCGCGTGGAGTGCGCTGGCACCTGGAAAATCGCGTACTTCTCTATGGAAACAAGACAGTAGTTTTCCAGTAGCTCGCTATGCCGATGGTTTTGCAGTGGTTACATTGGATGACGCCAGTAACTTGCCTTGGCTGCAACTCCTCCTAGACTAGCTCTATATGAGCTTCTCCATGCGCTGCCCAGGACTTGGGATCACTGTCGCCCTTTTAGTCGGGTCTCTTGCCGCCCAAGAACCGCAATCCGGCGAGCAACTACCCGTCCCCGGCAAACCAGTGCCTGCGGACTATTCCAAGCTCTCCGAGCACAACATTGAGTGGCTACAGACACAGCCGCCCCAAATACAGGCAGAATTCCTGTTGGACGCCGCGGTCAATCACCAAAAGGGTGCTACGAATCTGATCGAGAAATTGGTCGACGATTGGCATGGCAAGCTGCACAGCACTCCGCGCTGGGAGGCGTTGCAGAACTCGGCGCTCTACTCCAGCGATCTACGCGTGCGGGCAGCGGCGATCGAGATCAATCTCGCGGTCAGGAACATATCCAAAACCGATGATGCTGCGTTCCGGCTGATCCAATCCAGTGAAAAGCAAGCCGACAACCGCCCATACGCAGCCTGGGAGCTCGGCATGTTGGCGAATCGCGGCGTGCAAAAGGAACGTATCCACGAACTGCTGGCTACCTGGATTCACGACCAAAACCAGCAGACACGCTTCTGGGCCGTGGAAGGCCTGGCTCATATTGGAACGGACGAAACCATCAAGAGCTTTCTCGATGTTTTCCGCAATGACCCGTCGCTGGAAGTCCGCGAGCGCGCAGGGTGCAGCCTGGCCAAGTCGGGTATGCTCACGCGAGAACAGCGCATGCACGCCGTTCCCGGACTCCTTGAACTCACGGATGATCCTTCCCTCGACGCCACCACCCGAGGATGGATTTACCAGGCACTACGCGAAATCACCGATGTCTCTCTGCCAAATGACCCGGCCACGTGGCGTAACTGGTATGCCACTCACGGCACGGAGCGCACACAGCAATTTCACCAGATGGAGAGTTCGTCCGTTTTGGGCAACAACTGAAGAATTTCATCAGCTTGAAGAAGTACCTGCTTCTCCCTGAAAACAGAGCGGTTGCCCAGACCTGCGAATTCACACCAGTTTTCCAGATATTTTCCTTTACATAAGAACGTTCCGCTCTGAGAATTGTTCTAGGTGGCTGATCCGCGCAGCCGCCTCAACTAGGACCCTTCGACCCTGTGAATTCTTCTGACTTGGCCAAACTTGGAGGTGGCGCTTTGGGCAACTTTTTCACCGATATCATTGCGCAATATCCGCGATTTCATTCGCGTGAGCCTGTCAATGATTTGAACTTGCTTGAGCCTGCTACGCGCGCGCTGGTGCAGCAAGTTATTCAGGAAGCTGCCACGCAAGGCATTACACTCATGGCATTTGAAACCTACCGCAGCCAAGACCGGCAACTGGAGCTGTTCCACCAAGGCAAGTCGCAATTGCATACAGTGGGAGTGCATCACTACGGATTGGCATGTGATTTGGTGAGAGAGGTTGGTGGCGCGCCGTCGTGGGAGGGGAACTTTTCGTTCCTAGGAGTCATTGCTCGCAGCCACAGGCTGATTTGGGGCGGCGATTGGGGGACACCTGGCCAACCGCACAGACTTTACGACGCGGTGCATGTGCAACGGTGCAGCGTAGCGCGACAGGCCGCGTTGTTTCGAGGAGAGTGGTATCCGGATGCGGACTATAACCCTTACGAAGATTTGGGCGGGGTCAACGGGAGCATCAACTTGATGGCAAGTGCCGAAGCCTTAGTCGGCAGCGCGGGCATCTTCATCGAGGCCGGCTTTTAGGTCTTGCGCCAGGAGGCGGTGGAAGAGGTGCTCTCCGCACTCGCGGCGGACGGAGAGGCGGCCAGCGCCGTAGGCTCTCGACTTCAGGCCTCGTTGGACGGATTCGCAGATGGCTTCGTCTTCGTCTTGGACGCGGTCACCGACAGCGACGCTTTCAGTGTTGTGGGCTTTCGCGGTCTCGCTGACGTCGGAGAAGTAGAAGTCGAAAATGATTCGGCAATGGTCGGTGTCGATGGGCAGGACCAGGTTCGTATCCATGTAGCCGGCGTAGCAATTAATCATGAAGTTGGGATAGAGCCAGTAGTAGTAGGCACGATCACCGGTACGGGTGGCGGAGGTGGAAGCGTCTTCGATGGCGCCGCCCTCGGCGGACGTCACCATGGGGCTGGATTGCAGGCAGTAACGGACATCGTTTTCGATGGTGTACTGGGTGTAGTCGAGAACGCTGTTCAACCCTTTGTGGAGATGCGGCACGTGGTAGCCGCCATCGAGATAGTTGTCAACGAAGACTTTCCAGTTGCAATTGAGGGTGTAGGTCTTGCGCTGAAAGAAACCTAACTTAGAGACCTGGAGAGGCGCAATACGCTGCACAAGTGTTCCCAGAAAGTCCCGTAGCGGCAGAGGGCGCGGATCGAGGTGAACGAAGACGAAACTCTCCCAGGTGTCGACGGTGACGGGAACGAGTCCGTTCTTCGCCGGATCGAAGTTCTGGACACCGCCGAACTCGGGCGCGCCCTTGAGGGTGCCATCCAGACCGTAGCTCCAGCCGTGGTAGGGGCAGCGCAGAATGCTGGCGTGACCGCAAGGCTCGGTCATGACGGCGGCGGCGTGGTGGCGGCAGACGTTAAAGAATGCGCGCAGTTCGCCGTCTTGGCCTCGCACAACGACAATGGGCTCGTCCGCGACGTTCGCAGTCAAGTAATCGCCGGGCTTCGTAACTTGGTCAACACGGCCTACTACCTGCCAGGTACGGCTGAAGACAGTCTTGCTCTCCAGCGTAGCGATGCGGTCGTCGATGTACCACGACGCGGGGATGGTTTGGGCTTCCGGGAGCGAGGCGCGGTCGTTGTAGGAGTTGAGGAGTTCGCGAATGCTGGGTTCGTTGCTTAGGGCCATGGGTTGGGTCATCGCCACTGCGGTAAAACTCAACCGGAATCATACGCGGGAGCGACGAAGTGCTCAAGCGCTTACGGAGAAACTCATTTCCGAACGCAACCCTTACCTCAGCGGCTAAAGCCGAAACTCAAAAGAAATCTTCTATTGCAGCGCTGAAGCGCTGCTCCACCCAAAATCGAGAGCAAGATATCGAGAGCAAGATGGGGTATTGCCTAGGGCGGCCACTCGAGCCCGAAACCATGTGATAATTGCCGCCATGGAAAAGGCTTTGGACGGCGGGTCGAGCCTGACGGCCCTTTCGCTCACCGATGCTTCCCGGCTTGTGCGCGCGAAGGAAGTATCTCCGGTCGAGCTGACAGAGACGTGTTTGCGACGGATTGAAGAGCGGAATGCGGAGCTCAACGCATTCATCACCGTCACTGCCGCTTCGGTTTTGGCGGAGGCGCGGGCGGCGGAAGCGGAGATTCAGCGTGGAGAGTGGCGGGGGCAGCTACATGGGATCCCGATCGCACTCAAGGACTTGATTGACACCGCTGGCGTGCGCACGACGGCGGCGAGTAGCTTGTTCCGGAATCGCGTGCCCACAGAAGATGCTGAGGTCGTAACGCGGCTAAAAGCGGCTGGAGCGGTATTTTTGGGCAAACTCAACATGCACGAGTTTGCCTTCGGGGCGAGTTCAGTGGTCAGTGCTTTTGGCCCGGTACAGAATCCCTGCAATCCTGAATATTCGGCAGGTGGTTCTTCTTCAGGATCAGCGGCAGCAGTAGCGGCGGGGCTTTGTTATGCGGCCGTGGGAACCGATACCGGTGGGTCCATCCGCCAGCCGGCGGCGTTTTGCGGCATTGTAGGCTTCAAGCCGACGTATGGATTGGTAAGCACGCGCGGCGTAGTGCCGCTGTCGACGTCTCTTGACCATGTTGGCCCGATGACGCGCGCGGTGGCAGATGCAGCATTGCTGTTGCAGGTTCTCGCAGGCCGTGAAGATCCGAGCTACGCGGCTGCGCTGGCGCTGGAAACATCGTCGTTATGTATCGGTGTACCTCGGGCGTACTTTTACGATTCGCTTCATCCCGAAATTCAGGCTTCCGTGGAAGCTGCTCTCGCGGTGCTGGGGAGACTCTCGCAGAGCGTGCAGCCGATCGAACTAGGGATCGATTTTGAGGCCAACAATCGTCTCGGGAACCTGCTTACAAAAGCCGAGGCTTATGCGTACCACCGGGAGAATGTTGCCCGCAGTCCAGAACTGTACCAGCCCGAGACGCTGCGAAGAATTCACGCCGGGGCAGAGGTTGGAGCGCAGGCATATAGTGCCGCGCTGCACGAACTGGAGGAAGTGCGACGGTTGGTGGTTCGCGTATTTGAAACAGTGGATGTATTGGTGACACCGACAATTCCAGTGCCTCCCTTCAAGATTGCGGATCTTCTGTCCGACTCTGAGACGCTGAGGAGCAAGGAACAAATCACGTTACGCAATACGCGGCCGTTCAATGTGTTGGGGCTGCCAACCATTTCTATTCCTTGCGGACTGACGAGCGCGGGCTTGCCTATTGGCTTGCAGATCACAGGCGCGCCTGGGGCGGACGCGACGGTGTTGAATCTGGCGGCGGCGTA
>Ga0210384_10003294_pt1 | contig 18815 bp, 19 predicted proteins | sample IncBWH2MmetaG_FD_160574 | JGI IMG/M metagenome (GOLD analysis project Ga0210384, IMG submission 160574) | Forest soil microbial communities from Barre Woods Harvard Forest LTER site, Petersham, Massachusetts, United States - Inc-BW-H-2-M | ecosystem: Environmental > Terrestrial > Soil >...
CTTCACGGTGTCCTGGGCCCAGTTCCTCTATCCTCTGGTGTTCACGACCTCGACGGATCAACTGGTGCTGCCGGTCGGTATCACCACCACGCTGATCAAGGGCGACGTATTCAACTGGGGGCAGATTATGACCGGCGCGCTGCTGGGCGCCGCACCGCCGCTCCTGATCTACGCCTTCCTGATGGATTACTACATTGCCGGCCTGACCGCCGGCGCGACGAAGGGTTGAAGCCGATGGCCGAGGTAAGCCTGCGCAAGGTGGTGAAGCGCTATGACGACGTCGAGGCCGTGCGCGGCATCGATCTGGATATCGCCGACCATGAATTCGTGGTGCTGGTCGGCCCTTCCGGCTGCGGCAAGTCGACGACGTTGCGGATGATCGCGGGGCTCGAGGATATCACCGACGGCGATATCACCATCGGCGGCGATGTCGTCAATGACGTGCCGCCGAAAGATCGCGACATCGCCATGGTGTTCCAGAACTACGCGCTCTATCCGCACATGACGGTTGCGGAGAACATGTCGTTCGGCTTGCGGCTGAAGCATTATCCCAAGGCCGAGATCAAGAGCCGCGTCACCGAGGCCGCGCGCATGCTCGACATCACCGACCTGATCGACCGCAAGCCCAAGCAGCTCTCGGGCGGCCAGCGCCAGCGCGTAGCGATGGGCCGCGCCATCGTCCGCAATCCGAAAGTTTTCCTGTTCGACGAGCCGCTGTCCAACCTCGACGCCAAGCTGCGCGTGCAGATGCGGATCGAGATCAAGAAGGTGCATCAGAAGGTTCGCACCACGACCGTCTACGTCACCCACGACCAGGTCGAGGCCATGACGCTCGCCGACCGCGTCGTCGTCATGAACAAGGGCAAGATCGAGCAGATCGGAACGCCGAACGATCTCTATCACAATCCGGCAACGCGTTTCGTCGCTGGCTTCATCGGCTCGCCGGCGATGAATTTTCTGCCTTGCCGGCTTGAGGAAACCGGCGGCGCAGTGAAGGTGCGCGTGACCGATCGCCTTGCCTTCCCGCTGCCGCCGGCCCGCGCAGCGCGCTACCAGAACGTGCCGCGAAACGAGAATCTGTTGCTCGGCATCCGGCCCGAGCATCTCACGGAGGTCAACGGGCATGCTGCGCCCGGTATCGAGACCTTCGAGACCGTGCTCGACGTCACCGAGCCGATGGGGATGGAGACGCTGGTCTATTTCACGCTCGAGGGCACGTATGTCTGCGGGCGCGTCGATCCGTCGGCCGGCGCGCGCGACGGTGCCCCGCTCCGATTGGCAGTGGACCTCAACAATATGCACCTGCTAAACGAGGGAACCGGCGCCGTCCTCTGATGGCGTACAAGCACCTCAAGGGCAGGAAATGGCCACCAACAAGAAGAAGATTTTCGTCACCCAGACTATGTCTCCGGGAGCGCGGGCTCTCCTCAATGAACGCGACGACGTCGAGCTTGTCGAGTTTCCTAATATGATCTCCGCCAAGGACTTTGAGGCGATGCTCAAGCAGCATGCGCCCGTCCACGGCGTGGCGCTGGGTGCGACGCGCTTCGGCGAGTCCGAGCTCGAAGCTTCCCGGGACATGAAGGTGGTGACGCGCATCGGCGTCGGCTACGACGCGGTCGATGTTCCCGCGCTTTCCAAGCGCAAGGTGCCGCTGATGGTGGCGGGCACCGCGAACTCGCCGTCGGTCGCCGAGCAGGCGCTGTTCATGATGCTGACGCTCGCCAAGCGGGCGCAGGAAATGCATGCGATGGTCAAGGATGGCACCTGGGCAAGTCGTCTCGGCGCGCTGCCCTTCGACCTCTATGGCAAGACGGTCCTCATCGTCGGCTTCGGCCGCATTGGCACGCGCATCGCCAAGCGCTGCCTTGCCATGGAAATGAAGGTGCTGGTCTATGATCCCTACAAGCCCGCGGCCGAGATCACCGCGGCCGGCTGCGAAGCCGTGCCCGATCTGGATGCCGCGCTGCCGCGCGCGGATTTCGTCACCATCCATTGCCCGAAGACGCCGGAAACGGTTGGCCTGTTCAGCGCGGCGCGCTTCAAGCTGATGAAGCCGACCGCCTATCTCATCAACACCGCCCGCGGCGGCATCGTCGACGAGAAGGCGCTGCATGAGGCGCTGGTGTCGAAGAAGATCGCAGGCGCCGGTCTCGACGTGTTCGAGCAGGAGCCGCCGCCGGTCGGACAGCCCCTGCACGGCCTTCCGAACGTGATCATGGCGCCGCACGTCGCCGGCGTCACGGTCGAGGCCGTCGACCGCATGAGCGAGCAGACGGCCCGCAACATCCTGAGCGCGCTCGACGGTGCGCCGATCCAGCAGAACGTCATCAATCAGGACGTCCTCTGATACCGTTGCCAAGACAATCTGAAAGCCAATCCTGAAAGACAATCCCAACGCGCCGGCCCTGGGACACCAGGGCTGGTCTGCGGCTGAAACATTGGGCATGTCCCTTTTCGGGACATCTCGTCGACAAAACTCAGCCTTATTCAAAAGCGAGGAAAGAGGCAGGCGCCCGGGTGGAATCGGCAGCGCCGATGGGACTTTCGGAGATTCTGTTTTGAGCGACGCCACCGATCATGCGCTCGCGACTATCGCGAGCATTCTCGATCAAGGGGAAACGCATCGCGAGGTCGAAAAGCCCGCGAGCGAAGCTACCCTTGTGCCACCCGCCGAAGCGATGATGTCGCCTGATGGCGAAGGCTATTCGAAAGTCGGACCCGGCCCGATCGCGGCCCTTCGCTTCCGATGGACCACGCGCCGCACCGACGATGGCGAATATTTTGTCGACGAGACCATTGGCGAAAATTCAACGCCGATCGTTGCGGGCCCGATGACCAGGGACGCCGCGATCAAGCTGGTCGATGAGCGCGAGAGCGAGGCACGGCATCGCTTCGAGCAATTGCGCCAGGAGATGACCGGCCGCGTGGCCGCTAATGTTGCCGGCGGCGGCGAGGCCTGACCGGCCTCCTCCCAAGCTCATTTGCGAAGTTTCGGCACTGCTCTATACCGGCGATGAATTTTCATCGCCGAGAGTGCCCTATGCTTCGTGTCCTGACCTGCCTTGCCGCGCTGCTTCTCAGCATCGCTTCCGCGCCGGCACAGCAACCTTCCCGCCTCGATCAGATCATCATCCGCGGCACGCTGCGGGTCGGCATGACCGGCGACTACCGGCCCTTCACGTTCCTCGACAAGGAAACGCAGAAGTTTGGCGGATTCGACGTCGACATGGCGGAGTCTCTCGGCAAGGCGCTCGGCGTCAAAATCGAATACGTGCAGACGGCCTGGTCGCAGATGGCTGGGGATTTCGATGCCGACAAGTTCGACATCGCCATGGGCGGCGTGTCGATCACCCTCGACCGGCAGAAGAAAGGCTTGTTCTCGACGCCGATCATGCGCGAAGGCAAGACGCCGATCGCGCGCTGTGCCGACAAGGACAAATACGCCGATCTCGCCGACATCGACAAATCAGGCACGCGCGTGATTGTCAATCCCGGCGGCACCAATGAGCGCTTTGCACGCGCTCATCTCAAATCCGCTGACATCCGCGTCTACAACGACAATGTCACGATCTTCGACGAGATCGCCAAGGGCGACGCGGACCTGATGATGACGGACGCGTCCGAGACGCGCTATCAGCAGAAGCTGCATCCAGGCGTGCTCTGCGCGGTGCATCCGGAAAAACCCTTCGACTTCGCCGAGAAGGCCTATTGGCTGCAGCGTGACGAGGCGTTGAAGGATTTCGTCGATCAGTGGCTGCACATCTCGATGCAAGACGGCAGTTTTGCGAAGATCTACGCCACCTGGTTTGAGTAGTCATTTTCGGACCTCATCATCGGAGCGCGCTCGCGTCTGACCTCGATGCTGGCTAAGCTTGTCTCATGGCAAGCAAGAGCTACGGAACAGTGAGTGCGGAACAGCGTCGTGCGTTAGGCGGGCTGGCCTTCGTGCAGGGCCTCGTCGACGGCACCTTGCCGCTCAACACCATCGCGCAGACGCTCGGCTATGACGTCAGCGAGGCCGAGAGCGGACGCGTTGTCGTCACGCTCGTCCCTGATGACAGCCATCTCAATCCTTCCGGCACCGTGCATGGCGGCCTTGCCGCGACCCTGCTCGACAGCGCCATGGGCCTTGCGATCTGGTCGACGCTCGAAAAGGGCCTTGGTCAGACCACGCTCGAGTTCAAGATTTCGCTGATCCGTCCCATCACATCAGGCATGGGTGTGATCCGTGCTGAAGGCACCGTCCTCAACCGCGGCCGGCGCGTTGGAACGGCCGAAGGGCGCATCACCGACGAGCGAGGCCGGTTGCTCGCCCACGGCACGACCACCTGCCTGATTTTCGAGGATTAAGCGGCCCCGCGCCCTTGCGTCGCAGCGGTTTGCCCCGAATTGAATCGACGTCCGCGCGATGATTGGATCGGCAAGGCGCCGATTGAACCCAAAGCCGCTGCCCCAAGACTTACGTCATGAAAGTGATGTAGATCACTCTACCAGGAACGGCCGCGGCCTAACTTGGCTTCTTTGGGGATATCCGCTGTTTGGAGGTTCACGATGAAAAGGCTGTTGGCGATGGCCATCGTCCTGCTGGCAAGCAGTGCCGCGCAGGCTCAGTACCAGTTCGAATATGGCGGCCGGACCATCCGCATCGACCCGGACCGCGGGACCGTCTCGATCCCCGGGGTCTATGACAACAGCGGCAAGCGGTCGAAGCGCGCCAAGAGCAACGACCAGGATACTTCCCACGGCAAGTCGGCTCCTCAGGACGCCAGGGCCCCGCAGGATGCAAAGGCCCCGCAGGATGCAAAGGCCGATCCGCAGGCGGCCCCGCCGCCGGCGTCTGCCCCAGCGCCCGCCGATACGGCCGCCGCTCCGCCGCCCGAGCCGCCGGCACCGCCTGCGCCGGCTGCGGCATCTACGACCACGCCCCCGCCGACCACGACGGCCAACAATGCACCGGCCGACACTGCGGTGCTGACGCCCCCTCCCGCACCTCCGCCGCCTGCCCCGTTACCGCCAGCGCCACAACAGGACGCCGTGCGGCAGCCGGCGCCTCCGCCCCCTCCGCCTGCCTCGACGGTTGCCGTGGCTCCCGCCCAAGTCACACCGCAAGGCGCGCCTGCGGTCCAGCGGCCGCGTGATCCCAATTCGCCGGTCGGCGTCTGGCTGACCGAAGAGAAGGAAGGCAAGGTCCGCATCGAGCAATGCGGCGCCAATCTCTGCGGCTATTCGGTCGACGCCAAGTCGAACGCCAATGGCGAGCAGGTGCTGATCAACATGAAGCCCGGCAAGGAGCAGAAATGGAGCGGCCGCATCCTCGATCCCAACACCGGCAGCACCTATGATTCCACGATCGCGCTGAAGGGTCCGGATACGCTGCGCGTGCAGGGCTGCGCCTTCGGCGGCATGTTCTGCGGCGGCCAGACCTGGAGCCGCGTCAACTGACAGGCAGGCCTAAGTCGGAAAGCAAAAGGCCCCGCCAGTCGCGCGGGGCCTTTGCATTTGTGCCTTATGTCACGCCCACGGAAACCGTGTGACAGCCATCACATCATCGAGAGCGGATTGAACCCACACTCCCTGCATCGAAACACGAAAGGGGATTCGTCATGGGCAAGATTCGTAAAACCTTCATCGCCACGACTGTTGCGTTGCTTGCGGCCACCTCATTCGCCACCGCGGCGTCGGCCACGACGTTCGACGGCGAATGGAGCGTCCACATCGCTTCCACCAACTCGACCTGCGGCAACGGCCAGACCGTGTCGATCGGCATCAACAACGGTCAGGTGTCGAGCTCGATGGTCCAAGCCTCCGGCCACGTCGCCGAAGCCGGCAGCATCAGCGTCACGCTGGTGAGCGGCATCAAGCGCGCGACCGGCTTCGGTCGCCTCTCCGGCACATCAGGATCAGGCACCTGGCGCGGCACGATGTGCTCGGGCACCTGGACCGCTTCGCGGATTTGATCTTGGTCCCACGTCCCGGACGCGGCGCAGCTTGATGCTGCCCCGCCGTGCCGCGGAACGAAGCGCTAACCGACTTTCGCGTTGTATTCGGCGTCGGTGACGTACTCCATCCAGGTCACGTGATTGCCGTCCAGCGACTCCTGCATGGCGACATGGACCATGCCGGTGGTCGGCGAGGCACCGTGCCAATGCTTCTCGCCCGGGGGAATGAACACGACATCGCCCGGCTTGATCTCGTGGATCGGGCCGCCCTTGGACTGCACCCGGCCGACGCCGGCAATCACATAGAGCGTCTGGCCGAGCGGATGGGTGTGCCATGCCGTGCGCGCGCCCGGCTCGAAAGCGACGCGGCCGGCGACGACGCGCATCGGCGCCTGCGGCGTGATGATCGGATCCTGCCAAACCGTGCCGGTGAAGCTTTCGCTTGGCGCCCGGCGGGTCGGGCGCGAGCCTGCGAGATGGATGTCCATGGGGTTGCCTCCTGTTATTCGTTGATTTCGTAGGGTGGGCGTGCCCACCATTTCGTCCGGGTATTGAGGGTGGGCACGGCGCGTTGCGCCTTTGCCCACCCTACCTTCCCTTCACGTCACTTCTTCGACGCCGCGTAGCGCGCCTTGGTCTCGGCGTTCATGGGATAAAGGCCGGGCAGTTGCGCGCCGTTGTTCACTTCGTTGACGATCCAGGCTTCCATTCGTTCCTGCTCCGGGCCTTCCGCCAGGACGTGCTCGAGGAACGCCTGCGGAATCAGCACCGCGCCGTCCTGGTCGGCGACGATGATGTCGTTCGGAAACACGGCAACACCGCCGCAGCCGATCGGCTCGCCCCAACCGACAAAGGTGATGCCGGCGACCGACGGCGGCGCCGCATAGCCGTCGCACCAGACCGGCAGGTTCGTGCCCAGCACGCCCTCGACGTCACGCACCACGCCGTCGGTGACAAGGGCCGTCACGCCGCGCTTGACCATGCGGGCGCACAAAATATCGCCAAAGATGCCGGCGTCCTTGATGCCCATGGCATCGACCACGGTAATACAACCTGCGGGCATGGCCTCGATCGCAGTGCGCGTGGAAATCGGTGATGACCAGGATTCCGGCGTCGCCAGATCCTCGCGCGCCGGCACAAAGCGGAGCGTAAAGGCCGGCCCGACCAGCCGCGGCATTCCCGGCTTCAGCGGTTTCGCGCCGCGCATCCAGACGTTCCGCAGGCCCTTCTTGAGCAGGACCGTGGTGATGGTGGCGGTGGTTACGCGGGAGAGGGTCGCGATCGCGTCGGGGGTCAGGGACATCTGGGAAAACAGGCTCCGAGGGGGTGAATTTGACGGGCGCATCTTGCGGGGCGCGGCCATCCCGTCAAGGGCGTGACAAGCACGAGAGTTTGAGCGAAAACGCATGTCATGGCCGCGTCACTCCCCCCGCCCCGCCTTTTGCCGAGTGGCGATGCCGCCATCACGGTCGAATTTTCGCGCAATATCGACGACACCGCCAATCAGCGCGTGCTGGCGCTCGACCGGGCGCTGACCGAGACCCCGATCGAGGGCGTGACGGAGACCGTCCCGACTTACCGCTCGCTGCTGGTGCATTACGATCCGGTGCGGATCGATTTCGACGGCCTCGGCCAAAAGCTGATGACCCTGGCGCAGGCACCCTTGCCAGCGGCGGCGAATGCGCGGCGCTGGCGGGTTCCGGTCGCCTATGGCGGGGAAAACGGCATCGACCTGGAGGATGTCGCCAAAGCGCTGAACACCACGCCCGACGAGATCGTGGCGAGGCACGTCGGTGGCGATTACAGAGTCGCCATGATCGGTTTCACCCCCGGCTGGTCCTATCTTTCCGGCCTCGATAAATCGCTGCACATGTCACGTCGGCAAAATCCGCGGGTATTCACGCCGATGGGCACGATCTCGATTGGCGGCGTGCAGGCCGGCATCCAGTGCCTGGCTGGTCCGAGCGGCTGGCATCTTCTGGGGCGGACCGCGGTCAAGACCTTTCAGCTACACCGCGATCCCGTGTTCCTGATGGAGCCGGGCGATCGCGTCACCTTCTACCAGGTCGACGACAAGGTGTTTGCCGAACAGGAACGCGCGGCGGAGGCCGGCGAGATCGTTGCCGAAGTGATCGCTGCATGACCAAGCTCGTGGTTTCCGCAATCGGTCCGGCCAGCTCCGTGCAGGATCGCGGCCGCTATGGCGCCCAGCGTTATGGCCTGGTGCCCAGTGGCGCGATGGATCAGCTGGCGCTGGCCGCCGCCAACACGCTGCTCGGCAATGATCCGTTTTCGGCCTCCGTCGAGATCGGCCCGTTCACTGGCTCCTTTACGGCGCGAGATGGCGCCGTACGTATCGCGCTTGCCGGCGCCGCGCGCAGCGCCGACATCGCCGGCCGTGCGGTGGCGATGAACAGCTCGATGACGATGGCCGAAGGCGAAACGCTGACGCTCGGTTTTGCCAAGGGTGGCGCCTTCAGCTATCTCGCGATCGAGGGCGGCATCGATGGCGGAGCCATGTTCGGCAGCCGCTCGGTCAATCAGCGCGCCGGCCTCGGCAGCCCCTACCCGCGGCCGTTGCAAGCTGGCGACGAACTGTCAGCAAGACCCGCGAGCGGCGCGGCCGAACAAAGAATCGAACTTCCCGTGATCTCCGGGCCGATCCGCGTGGTCTGGGGCCCGCAGGACGACGAGTTTTCCGATGAGGCCAAGCAGCTCTTCATCGACAGCGAGTGGAAGATTTCGGCGACCAGCGATCGCATGGGCTATCGGCTCGAAGGCCCCGTGATCAAGCATCTGCATGGCCACAACATCGTTTCCGACGGCACCGTCAGGGGCAGCATCCAGGTGCCCGGCAACGGCGCGCCGATCGTGCTGATGCCCGACCGCGGCACCACCGGCGGTTATCCCAAGATCGTAACCGTGATCTCGGCCGACTTTGGCCGCTTCGCACAGACCTCGGCTGGAACCACCTTCCGCTTCAAGGCCGTCAGCATGAAGGAAGCCCAGGTGGAAGCGAAGAAGTTCGCCGAGCTTCTGCGCACCCTGCCCGATCTGCTGCGCGGTCTCGACAGCTTTGAGCTCAACCTCGATGCCCTGCGAGATGCTAATGTCGCGGGAAGCGCCGTCAGCGCCATCGATGCCGCGACCTGGCAGGCCGAGGCGCTGGCAGAGAACCAATAACAAGAGAACTAATAAAAAGAACTTGGAGCACAGGACATGAAGACCATCGATCTCAACTGCGATCTCGGCGAGAGCTTTGGGCCCTGGGAAATGGGCCATGATGCCGAGATGATCGAGCTTGCCACCAGCGTGAACATTGCCTGCGGCTATCACGCTGGCGATGCCGACATCATGCGCAAGACCGTGGAGCTCGCCAAGGCGCGTGGCGTTTCCATCGGCGCCCATCCCGGCTATCGCGACCTGCACGGCTTCGGCCGTCGTCCCGTGCCCGGACTAAAGTCCTCCGAGATCGAGAATCTCGTGGCCTATCAGATCGGCGCGTTGCAGGCGATCGCGACCGCAGCCGGCCACAAGGTCACCCATGTGAAAGCCCATGGCGCGCTGTCCAATGTCGCCTGCGAGGACGACATGACGGCACAGGCGATCGCCAACGCCATCAAGGCGGTCGATCCCAGTCTGATCTTTGTGGTGCTGGCCAATTCCAAGCTGGTCAAGGCCGGCGAGCGCGCCAATCTGCCGATGGCGCATGAGGTGTTCGCCGACCGCGCCTATGAGGATGACGGCAACCTGGTCTCGCGCAAGAAGCCCGGTGCGCTACTGCACGACGCGAAAGCGATCGCTGAGCGCGTGGTGCGCATGGTGCAGGACGGCGCCGTGGTGTCCGTGACCGGCAAGGTCATCAAGATGCGCACCGACACCGTCTGCATCCACGGCGACAATCCGGCCGCCGTCGACATCGCCCGCGGTGTGCTTCAGGCACTGAAGGCTGGCGGCATCGACGTCGCGCCGTTCAAGCGCGCGGCGTAAAAGCTAGTTTGCAAGCGGGCTGGAGAAGCCGGCCGCGAGCTTCACCAGATCTGCCTGACGGCTGGCGCCGGTCTTGGCGAAGACGCGGTAGAGATGCGTCTTGACGGTGGTCTCGGCGATGCCGAGCGCTTGCGATGCCTCCGGCACTCCGCCGAGTTCGACGATGGCAAGACAGACGCGGAGCTCCATGGGTGTCAGGCGGAAAGCGTGCGCCAGTGATGCGCCGTACGACTGCCCGTCGGGCTCGATCTTTCGCACGAACAGCGCGCCCACGGCTTTCGACGGACACCGCTCGCCGTTTCGCGCCACCGATGTGAGCGGCAGAATGTGCGCGACATAGCGCTCGCCATCATGCGCCGTCAGAAGCCATGCCTTGCCATTGGCGGCGAGCGCGACATCGACTTCGGCTGCGAACAATTCACGCAAAGTGCCATTGACCTGCGGATCCCGTGTCGAGAGTTGGCCGCTGACCGAACGCAGGAAATCGTCGGCTTCGAGCATGCCGTGACCTGCCCGGTTCGCATGCAGGATGCGGCAACCTGCGTCGAGCAGGAATATCCCGGCGCTGAGGCCATCGAGCATCTCCGAGAGCGCCGCGGTCTCGGACTGTCTGGTTTCGAGTGCCTTGTTGATCATCACTGCCCGATGCGCATGCGGCACGACCTGTTCCATGCGCTTGCGCATCTCCGAGTCCAGCATGCGCTTGCCGGGGAGTACGGCCATCACGATCGGACAGCTCGCATTCGATTTCTCGATCACCACATTGGCGACATCGATGCAGCCCTGGGGCTTCAGCCATTCCTGGTAGAAGCGTCCCTGGCGATATTCATCGTAGGTGACGAGATCGGGAATGCTGGCGACGCTGCCGAAGCGCGGAAGGTTGGCGAGCGGATCGAACAGCGAATAGGTCTCCGCATAAAGCTGGATGAAGTGCGGATCGACCCCGCAATAATAGTGCGTCACGCCGAACTTGCTGATCGAGTTCTTCGACAGCAGCCCGCAGGCCTGCGCGCCGAGGAAATCCTTGATACCCACAACGACCTCGCTCCACCGGGCCGGCTCGAGCCCGGCGTCGTGGATATCCTCGACCAGATCGGCAATCTTGGTGGCTCTTTGCATGATCGAAAGGTCCTGAAATGCCGGCGGGATATCACAGCCGCCAGCGACTTTCGTCCTCTCATCAGAGGAGGCGATGGGAACCCTGCCCGCCTCCCCGGCCGGCTGTCAGAACGGATGAACCGAAAGCGTGCCGAACACGACAGCCGCGATCACGGCCAAGGCGCAATAGAGTGCTGCGAGTTGAAAGCCGGTGCGGGTTCGCTTGAGCGAGCGCGCGTAAAGATGCAGGCGGGCTTCCGCCGATATCTCGCGCATGGCTGATTTCCATCGCCCCATGCGTGCAAATTACGAAACGTTCACCGTGCTTCGCAAGCCGACGCCACAAATAGGGATGGCATGCTTTGATACCTCGCTGGCGCAGAGAAAGCTTCTCTGCGACAGGCGAAGGCAAGATTTTTATTCGGCCGCTTTTGAGCGATGTTGATCGCGTCGGGAACCGGTCAGTACACGTCCTGCTGGAACCGGCCGTTCTTCTTCAGCTCGCCGACAAAGGCGATGGCTTCATCGGTCGAGCGCGCCCCGAATTGCGCGACGATGTCGACCATCGCACGCTCGACGTCCTTTGCCATGCGCTTGGCGTCGCCGCAGATATAGACGTGGGCGCCTTCGGCGAGCCAGGTCCACAGCTCGCGGCCGACCTCGCGCATGCGGTCCTGGACGTAGAATTTCTTGGCACCATCGCGCGACCAGGCAAGTGACAGGCGCGAGAGAAGACCGGAGGTTTTCAGCGCATTCAGTTCTTCCTGGTAGAAGAAATCGCAATCGCTGCGTTGATGGCCGAAGAACAGCCAGTTCTTGCCGGGCGCACCGGTTGCCTTGCGGTCGAGCAGGAAGGCGCGGAACGGCGCAACGCCGGTGCCGGGTCCGATCATGATGATCGGCGTCTTCGGGTCGGGCGGCAGCGCAAAGCCATGCGCCTTCTGCACGTAGACGTTCAATGCATCGCCGGGATTGATACGCTCGGCGAGGAAGGTCGAGGCAAGCCCGAGGCGCTTGCGCTTGCCGATGACGTAGCGCACGCAATCGACAGTCAACGACAATTTGCCCGGCGTGGCATTATGCGAGGACGAGATCGAATAGAGCCGCGGCTGCAATTGCTCCAGCGCCTCGACAAAGGATTCCGGATGCGGGCGCACCCTTGGAAATTTCTGCAGGGCCGCCATGACGTCGAGCGTCGCCGCATCGCCATCGGGATCCTCGCCCTGCGCCAGCGCCCTCGCCTTTTCTCGTTCTTTGCCGCCGGTAAGGTACGAGAACAGCTCGAACAGGCTGTCGGGCGCCGGCGATAGCGACACTTCGTCGATCAGCACCTCGCGCAAGGTCCTGCCGCGCACGGGCGTGGTGTGCGAGGCGCCGAGCAGCGCGATGATCTGGTCGACGAGGCCGAGATCGTTCCTGGCGAAGACGCCGAAGGAATCGCCGACCACATAATCGAGACGGCTCTCCTCGAGATCGAAATCGATGTGCCAGGTCTCCTTTTCGGAACCCTTCTTGTTGAGCAGGCGCCGCGCGACGAATTTTGCCGGCACTGGATTTTCGCGCGAACGGCCCGGTTCCGCGACAACCGCAGGCGCGGCCGGCTTCGTCTCGGCCGCAGTCGCTGAGGCGCCATTCCCGGCCGCGGGCGGCGCCCTGTCGAGCTCTTCATGGAGCGACTTGAGCATCCGCGCGGTTTCCTTGCCGCCGGGGACGCAGAGATTGAGCCGCGCTTCGCTCTTGCTCGCGATCGCATCCGAATAGTCGTTGCAATTATAGCCGCACTGGCCGCAGTCCTGCTGCGCCATCGCGGCCATCATCCGCCGCCGTAGCGGACGGCCGTCGGCGAGCTTCATGCGGTCTGCGATCGGCATGGTCTGGTCGTGCCAGGGCGCTTCGCCGTCATCGCCATCGCCGCTGGGGCCGAGCATCGCGCTGGTCTGCTCCGGCGATAGCGGCGTAGTGCCGTCGAGGCCGAGCATGCCGACCAGGAAACCATTCAGCCATTGCCGCTGCGGCTCGCTGAACGGCGCGTTGGCGGGAATGATGTCCATCCGTGGCGGGGGCGTTATCTGGTTCATGGTCATGCTTCCGCTTCTGCAAGCTTGCGCAAGGCGTCGCTGTCGTGACGGCGGGCAAAGGTCAGGAAGGTCTCTTCGGAAGAGGCGCGGTTTTTCAGATACGCCTTGAGCAGACGCTCGACTGTCTGCGGCGCGTCCTCGGCCTTGAGGTCATGATAGACCTCCTGGCCGATATCGGCGTCAGGCCCGAAACCGCCACCCGTGAAGAGGTGATAGCCCTCGGCCGTATCGTCGCCCTCGCCGACCGGCACTTTGGCCGCGATCAGGCCGATGTCGGAGATGTAGTGCTGGGCGCAGGAATGGTGACAGCCGGTCAGATGGATGTTGAGCGGCGTGTCGAGCTCGACCCGGCGATCGCACCAGTCGCCGATCTCCGCAGCGTGGCGCTTGGTGTTCGACGCCGCGAATTTGCAGCCGGCATTGCCGGTACAGGCGATCAGGCCGGCGCGGACTTGGGAGGCCGTCGTCGCCAATCCCAGTTTCTCGATGGCCGCCGTCGCCAGCGCGACATTGTCGTCGCGGACGCCGGAGATCAGGAGATTCTGCCACACTGTGAGCCGGATTTCGCCGTCGCCAAGGTCCTGCACGATCTTTGCCAGTCCCCGCATTTGCTCGCAGGTGAGCTTGCCGACCGGCAGCGCGACGCCAATCCAGTTGAGCCCAGCTTGTTTTTGCGGCTGCACGCCGATATGCGCCATGCGGTCGAAGGCCGGACGCGTTGCGATGGCTTCCTTCGGCGCGCGCGTCAGCTTGCGGCCGAGCCGCTCCTCGACCGCTTCCATGAATTTGTCGACGCCCATGCTGTCGAGCACATATTTCAGACGCGCCTTCAGCCGATTGGTGCGGTCGCCGGTGTCGATGAACAACCGCACGATCGCATCCGCGACCTTGGTGGCGTCCTCCGGCTTGACAACAATGCCGGTCTCCTTGGCGAAATCCTTGTGGCCGGTGATGCCGCCGACGCCGAGGCGAAACCAGATGCCGGGCTCGATGCCAAAGCCATCCTTCACCTCGACGGCGGAGAACGCGATGTCATTGGTCTCTTCGAGCACGGCGATCTTGCCGGCGCCGTCGAAGGCGACGTTGAACTTGCGCGGCAGGCCATAGAGCGAGCGGTCGTTGAGGACGTGATAGTGCCACTCGCGCGCATAGGGCCGCGTGTCCAGCAGCTCCTGCGGATCGATGCCGGCGGTCGGCGTGCCCGTGACGTTGCGGATGTTGTCCGCGCCCGAGCCGCGCGAGCACAGGCCGAGATCCTGAATGCCCTCGATCAATTCCACGGCATGTTTGAACGGGATTTCCCGAAGCTGCAGATTGGCGCGGGTGGTGACATGGCTATAAGGCCCGCAGAGACGCTCGGCGAGATCGGCAAGGCCGGCGAATTGCCAGTGCTTGAGGATGCCGTTCGGGATGCGCAGGCGGGCCATATAGGAATCCTGCGCCGGCGCGACATAGAACAGCCCGAAGTAACGCCAGCGGAAATTGTCCGCAGGCGACGGCGGCGCATTGTCGAACGCCTGCTGCTTCAGGCGCGGATAAGCATCGAAGGGATGCTCCTCGCGCTTGAATTTCTCCTGGTCGACGAGCTTCTTGCCTGACGCCGTGACCTTGTCCTGCGCCTTGAAGTGCGCAGCGTCGGGCCCGCTCGGCTCGGCCTTTGTGTTTCCATTGGCGTTCCCGCCGGCCGCGCCGCCGAGGTTGCGGCCGACGCGACCGACCTGAAGGCCCGACATGAAGCCCTCGAGATAGCGCTTCTGCTCGTCGCTGAAATCGCCGCCGTTGGTTGGGGATTCGATTTTCATGATGATACGTGGCGCCCTATTCCGCTGCGGCTTGCACGACGGAGGCCGTCGCAACGTTTGGCTCGGCCGGCTTGTAGGTCACGTAGAGCGCAAGGCCCGTGAACACGAAGCCGCCGACGAGATTGCCTGCTGTCACCGGGATCTGGTTCCACAGCCACCAGTCGCCGACCGAGACCTTGGCGCCGAGCAGCATGCCCGTCGGGATGATGAACATGTTGACCACGGCATGCTCGAAGCCGAGCGCGAAGAACAGGAAGATCGGCAGCCAGATCGCCGTGATCTTGCCGACCGTGGAAGTCGAGGTCAGGCCCATGACGACGCCGAGGCAGACCAGCCAGTTGCAGAGGATGGCCTTGACGAAGACGCTGACCATGCCGGCGGTGCCGAGCGTCGCATTGCCGATGGTCTTGGCCTCGGCGACAGACACGATGCGCGCGGCGACGCCAGCGACTTCCGCCTTGCCCATGTTGGTGAACGAGATCGCGATCAGCACGCCGAAAGCGACGCTGCCGAGCAGGTTGGCGACGAACACCCAGGACCAGTTGGCGACGACGGCGCCCCAGCTTGCCCGGCCTTCAAGTCGCGCCAGCGGCACGATGGCAAAGCTGCCGGTGACGAGCTCGAGCCCGAGCAGCACGATCATGACGAGGCTGACCGGAAAGATCAGCGCGCCGACGATAGGCTGGCCCGTCGTGACCGCGCCGGTGAAGGCCAGCGCGGTGGCGGCGCCGAGCAATGCGCCGGAAAGTGCGCCACGGATCAGGAGGTCGCGAGGAGCGAGCGCCAGCTTCTTGATGCTGGAATCAATCATCGCCGCCACGACGTCGGCAGGTTTGGTGTAATCCATTTCGAAGCTCCAGCTGCCACGCGCTCGCGTGGTCACAACGAGGAAAAGGGATGTGCAGTCGCCCGCAACTTTGCGAGCGATCCGATCAGCCTCATTGCTGCGGAAATCCATCGTGGATATGGGCCAGCGGGCATCAACGGCGGCTGGCTTGAGTATCCCTATTCAAAACATGTGCCAGCGCAGGACGACCTAAAAAGCTGCGTATTCCCAATATGTTGGTATTTTTGCAGCGCATTAAATGGATTTGCATTCATGCCTTTTCAAAAGGCATGAGCACAAATAATAAGCTTCGAATCGATGTGCTTAATGCTTAATCAGAGGCTTCAGGCCCGCTCATCGAGTCTGGCGAGGGACGGCAAACGAGCCCAGGTAACCGGCAACGTCCGCAGGGTCGAAGACGGGGCCAGCGAACGCACCGAATGGACCGGGAGAGCTCGCGGCGGCAGCGCCACCCCGCCCCAAGGCCGCGTCGTAGAGGTCCGGGCGGAACACGGCCATGGCCGTCTTCAGCGCCTCCGCGCTCATGGAAGTCTGGCCCCAGCGGACCATTTGCGCGTAGAGCCATGCCGCCTGCACCGGCTCCGGCCGTGCCGCCCCTTCCCGGCCGACCAGAAGATAGCGGCCGCTTTCGCGGATGGTGCCGTCCGGCGAAATCTTCAAGCGTCCGTCGAGCGTGCGCTGGATGACTTCGGCGTCGACGCCGATCCGTTCGGGCTGCGCCAGGATACGCGCGGTCTCGGCGCGGTTGTGCTCGACGAAATCAGCGCCTCGCTCCGCCGCTCGCACCAGCGCGGCGACGGTGTCCGGATGACGCTCCGCCCAGCTCTGCCGCACGGCGAGCACCTTCTCCGCCGCGCGCACCAGGATGTCGGCGACGAAATGCAGGATATGGCCGACGCCGCGATCGACTGCGATCGAGTTCCAGGGCGCGCCGACGCAGAACGCATCGATCTGCCCGCTCGCCAGCGTTTCCGCCATGAAGGGCGGCGGCAACACGACCATGCGAACGTCTTCATCGGGATCGACGCCGCCGGCCGCCATCCAGAACCGGAAGTGGTAGTTGTGGGTCGAGAACGGAAACGTCATCGCGAACGTCAACGGTTCGGCGCCGCTCTTGCGCCGCGATGCGACGACGCGCGCCAGCGCTTTGGCGGTTGCCATCGGGTCGAACCGGTCGCCGTCGAGTTCAGCCATGATCGCGGCGTGCAGCGCAGGCGATACCGTGATCGCGTTGCCGTTGATCCCGAGATTGAAGGGAGCTGCGATCGGCAGCTTCACATGCCCGATGCCGAGGCTCGAGGCGATCGCGACCGGCGCCAGAAGATGGGCGGCATCGAACATGCCTATGTTGAGCTTGTCGCGGATGTTCGACCACGACACTTCCCGGACCAGCGTGACATCAAGGCCTTCCGCGGCGGTAAATCCCTTGTCGACGGCTACGATGAGCGCGGCGGCATCGACCAGCGGAATGAATCCGACGTGAAGCTGGGCGGTCATTTCAAAAGCTCCGACGCGGTCAGGATGGATTGCGCGATTTCGCCGATCTTCTTCTTCTCGCGCATGGCAGTGGAGCGCATCAGCACATAGGCCTCCTCTTCGGTCAGGCCCTTGAGTTTCATCAGGATTCCCTTGGCGCGGTCGATCACCTTGCGCTCTTCCAGCGCGTTCTTGGTGCGGTCGAGTTCATCCTGGAGCTTGGCAAAGGCGTTGAAGCGCGACACGCAGAGATCGACGATCGACTTGATGCGTTCCTTCTTCAGGCCGTCGACGATATAGGCCGAGACGCCGGCATCGACGGAAGCCTGGATCGAGGCCGCATCGCTCTGGTCGACGAACATCGCAATCGGCCGCCGCACCGCGCGGCTGACCTGGAACATCTGTTCCAGGCTGTCGCGGCTCGGGTTCTCCAGGTCGATCACGATGATATCGGGGTCGAGCGCGTAGATGCGGGCGAGCAGGCTCTGCATCTCGCTGATATGGACGACCTCGGTAAAGCCCGCCTCCCGCAAACCTTCCTGCAGGATCGCGGCACGGATCGGGCTTTCGTCGACGATGACGATCTTGGGAGTAGTGTCGGCGCCCATCGCTCACTCAGGTAATCCGGCACGCATATCCATAGCACGTGAGCGGCCAGCTCAAAGTCTTGTATTTCTGGGCAAATAGGACTAGCTCACGGCCATCCATCACACAGTTTGAGAACATGTCAGAGGCGGCCGCGCCGAAAATCAGCTTTGTTTCGCTCGGATGCCCCAAGGCTTTGGTGGATTCCGAGCGCATCATCACGCGCCTGCGGGCCGAGGGCTATGAGCTCGCGCGCAAGCATGACGGCGCCGATATCGTCATCGTCAACACCTGCGGGTTCCTCGACAGCGCCAAGCAAGAATCGCTGTCAGCGATCGGCGATGCCATGGCCGAGAACGGCAAGGTTATCGTCACCGGCTGTATGGGCGCGGAGCCCGACCAGATTTCGTCCGCCTATCCGGGCGTGCTCTCGATCACGGGACCGCAGCAATATGAGAGCGTGCTGGATGCCGTGCATCGCGCGCTGCCGCCGGCGCATAATCCGCATCTCGACCTGGTGCCGCCGCAGGGCATCAAGCTGACGCCGCGGCATTACGCCTACCTGAAGATTTCCGAGGGCTGCAACAACCGCTGCAGCTTCTGCATCATCCCGAAACTGCGCGGCGACCTGGTGTCGCGTCCGGCGAACGACGTGCTGCGCGAGGCCGAGCGGCTGGTGAAAGCCGGCGTCAAGGAGCTGCTGGTCATTTCGCAGGACACCTCGGCCTATGGCGTCGACCTGAAATATGCCGAGAGCCCGTGGCAGGATCGCAGCGTTCGCGCCAGGTTTTTCGATCTCGCCAAGGAGCTCGGCGAACTCGATGCATGGGTCCGGCTGCAATATGTCTATCCCTACCCGCATGTCGACGAGGTCATTGGCCTGATGACCGAGGGCAAGATCCTGCCCTATCTCGACATCCCCTTTCAGCACGCCAGCCCCGACGTCTTGAAGGCGATGAAGCGGCCGGCCGCACAGGACAAAACGTTGGCTCGAATC
>Ga0210384_10003295_pt1 | contig 18813 bp, 15 predicted proteins | sample IncBWH2MmetaG_FD_160574 | JGI IMG/M metagenome (GOLD analysis project Ga0210384, IMG submission 160574) | Forest soil microbial communities from Barre Woods Harvard Forest LTER site, Petersham, Massachusetts, United States - Inc-BW-H-2-M | ecosystem: Environmental > Terrestrial > Soil >...
CTTTGCAGTTTCATCGCGGCCGCTCCTCTTTTTTTTTTGCTTTTCGAAGACGCGGTGGAGAATTGCACCCCTGGTGCCATACTCGTTTCGCAGCGGTGGCTCGTACTGGAGATATGTTAAGTACTTGAATAAAATAGACTTACGGCCGGAACCCGCAACCGGAGCAAAGAGCAACCGCTGGATTTTGCGGGTTTCGATCTAACGTCTCGGATAGGCTTTTATCCGTTCGGATAGCCGCACCTGGCAGGTGCCGCGGGGCTACTCGAATTGAATCAATACAATCTCTGGCTGCGAACCGACGCGAAGCGGCGGGCCCCAGGTTCCCGCACCGCTCGACGTATACACCAGCATCTTTCCGACGCGGTTCAGTCCATAGACAAATTCCCGGTAAATGCGAGCCGCGATCCAGGTGTATGGAATGAATTGACCCACATGCGTGTGCCCGGAAACTTGCAGCCCGATTCCTGCGGCCTCTGCGACAGCGACGTGATCCGGCGCGTGCGTCAGCAACACACTTGCGCGTTCTCGATCGATCTCCATCGCTTCCAGCACCGAGCCGAAATGGCTCGCATGTGTGGCGTGGCGGTAGGGCACGCCCAGGATCTGCAATCCATCCACTTCGGCTTTCTCGTTGTCCAACACGCGCATACCCGAGGCGCGCACGGCTTCCAGATACTTGGCGGGATCGCGAAATTCCTCGTGATTCCCTTCGACAAAAAAGGTTCCCAGCGGCGGCTGCAATTCCTTCAGAGGCGATGCGGCTCGCTTGGCGTCCACGGCGGTGCCATCGTAAAGGTCGCCGGCGATCCACACGATGTCGGGTTTCAGTCTATTGATGATGGCGGTCATCCGGCGGGCAAATCCAGTGTTCTTCACATGGCCCAAGTGTAGATCGCTGATCAGCGCCGCGGTCCTGCCGCGCCAGGAGGCCGGCAGATTCGGCAGCTTGATGCTCACGCGCCTCACCCGAGTCCACGCGGCATTGATGACTCCATAGCCGCTGACCGCTGCTGCGGTGCCGAACAGAGCCAAATCCAGCAACCGGCCGTTCACGGTTGCTCCTGTCAGGCGGGCAAGGCCATAAACTACCCAACAAGCGCACGCTGCAAAGAACAGAAAGCTCAGCGCTCCCAACCACACGGCGGCAACCGTGTAGAGCCACCGCAAGAGAGGATTGGTATAGCGGAATGCCAGCAGTGAGGTGACCAGGAAGCTGATCGAGAGGATACCAAGCGTCAATTGCAGTGGCGAAATACCCGGAGGATCCGGCGCCCGCCAGAAATAAGTCCAGGTCTCATAGAGGAATACATGCCCCAGGAACAACACGGACTGAAAAACAGCGATAAATACAACCAGCCGGGTTCTCATCTTAGGATTGGATGATTCGAAGCCAAAATCGAGTACAAACCTTCCCCCGATAGGTTCATTTTGGCATATCTCAGCTACAATCCCTGCTTTCCGGGTGTGCCCGAGCGAAGTGAACCCGGATGCCCCTTTGGCTGGAAAATGCTGTGAAGGCGAGGTGCACGGATGAGTGGTCGTTCTGGTCCGCGGTCGTCGTACACGTTTGCGCGCCTGACCCTCGCGATGGGTCTGACCTGCGTGACGTTGATGGGCTTGGCTCCCAACGCCCAGGCTCAGCAGCGTCGCGAGCGCGAACCAAACAGTGCTTACGCCGCGCGCCGCGCCAAGCTTGCCGCGGAAATCGATGCCCCCATTGTCCTGTGGGGGCTCACCGGCCGGGAGGAATTTTCGCAAGCTTATGTCTTTGCGCAGGAAGAAAACTTCTACTACTTGACCGGGCACAACGAAGAGGGCGCGGCAATCGTCATTTGGCCTGCGGCAAAACCGGCGAGTGGCGAGGTGAGCGGCCCTACGAGCGTTGACAACGGAACCGGCACCCTTTTTCTTCCCGCAAAGGATCCTGCGAAAGAAAAGTGGAATGGAATCCGCTTGTCGCCTACCGATCCGGGCATCGAGGCCCGCACCGGGTTCTCTGCCGTTAAGCCATTCGGCGAGCTGCGTGCCACGGTAGAAAGGCTCGCCAAGACGTATCCTCACTTTTACACCATCCTTCCGTATGAGACGGAGCTTGGTGGCTACCCGCATGAAAAGGAAGTTGTCGATTGGCTGCAGCAGGCTGCACCGCAGGTGAAGTTGAACGATATCCGGCAACAAATCTACGCGCAGCGCCAGATTAAATCGCCGGGCGAGATCGCGTTCCTAAAGGAGGCCATCGATCTTTCGTTGGACGCGCACCTGGAAGCGATGAAGATGATGCAGCCCGGGCTCTACGAATATCAGGTTGCCGCAAAGATGGTGGAGGTTCACGCCAAGGGTGGCTCGGAAGCGGAGGGTTACGCACCGATTGTCGGCGCCGGCCCCAATTCCACCGCGCTGCACTACGACAAACTTTCGCGGAAGATTGAAGATGGCGACATTGTGGTGCTCGACGTCGGCGCGCAGTATTCTGGCTACTCCGCAGACATCACGCGTACCCTTCCTGCAAATGGTAGGTTCACGCCGCGGCAACGCGAAATCTACGACATTGTGCTGGGCGCGCAGAACGCGGCGATTTCGGCTCTCAAACCAGGCATGAATTTGTGCCGCAAGGGCGACAAGAGCGTCTACAAAATCTCCTTCGAGTACATCAATTCGCACGGGAAGGATCGGCATGGCAAGCCGCTCGGTCCGTACTACATTCACGGACTGGGCCATCACATCGGCCTGGATGTGCACGACCCCGGCGATTACTGCAAACCGCTGGAGCCGGGAATGGTGGTGACCATGGAGCCTGGCATCTACATTCCGGAAGAAAATCTTGGCGTGCGCATTGAAGACGACGTCCTGATTACCGACAGCGGCTACAAGCTCCTGAGCGAAGGCCTGCCGCGCAACCCCGACGAAATCGAAAAAATCATGGGCGATGCCGCACAGCGCCGCGCCAAGGAAACCAACAAGGGCAACGATTGACCGCTCGGAATCCGCGCCGTTATACTGTTGGTCCGCGCTGGAAGCGCATTTTACCCCCAGCGTGCCTCGAGTCATTCCGCGCGCTGCCGTATGCAGGTCAACGGGCCGCTTGCAGGAATTTCCGAAAGCCGCAAAACGAACAGGGAGCCGCAGGTTTCGGTGCGCCGGAATCGCCAACAACCATGAGTAGCGTCAAAGCCACACAACTCCGCCCCGGGATGGTCATCCAGCACGAGGGCCAGCTTTACACGGTGTTCAGCACCGACCATCGCACGCCGGGAAATAAACGCGGGTCCATGCAGACGCGCCTGAAGAACTTGCGCACCGGTACGATGATCGACTACCGGTTCCGCGCGGAAGAATTTGTGGACCGAGCCATTCTGGATTCGGTGGAATTTGAGTACCTGTACAACGAAGGTGACGATTTTCACTTCATGAACACGGAAACCTACGAGCAGATGCACCTGACGCGCGACCTGCTCGGCGAAACGGTCTACTACCTGATTCCCAACACGGTCGTGAAAGTGGAGTTCTTCGAGGAAAAGGCCATTGGTGTTGATCTGCCGGACACCATGGATTTGAAAGTGATCCAGACGGAACCGACCCTGCAAAAGGCAACGGCCAGCGCGGTCGGAAAGCCCGCAACGCTGGAAACCGGTCTAGTGGTAACGGTACCTCCGTTCGTGAACGAAGGCGATCGCATCAAGGTGGATACCTCGGAGGCGCGCTACGTGCAGCGCGTAGAATAAGTCGCGAGATTTGGCGAATCCAAGTGCAATTTGTGCAGTAGACTTTAACTTCCGCCTCCGCAGCTGAGCTCAGCAAAGGCTGAATTCAGAAGAGGCGAAAAAGGCGCGGCCGAGGCAACTCGATCGCGCCTTCGCTTTTCTTTGCGACCAATTTTCCTAGAACTTTTGCAATGGGGCAGACCTGCTACGCGGATCTTTCCAAGGATGATTCTTCGCCGGCAGGATGCGCGCCAAAAACGCGGTCGAAGATGGCGTCCACGTAACGAAGCTGTCGTTGCAGGTCGAAGGCGCGAGCGAGCGCCGTCGCGTCCAAATACGTAGTGATTCGTGGATCCTTGGCTACGCGATCGCGGAAACTGGAATCGCTTTCCCACGCGGCCATGGCATTTTCCTGCACGGCTTTATAAGCCTCGTCGCGAGGCATCCCCTTTTCAATCACGTCCTGCAGTAGTTGGCCGGAGTACACCAAGCCATGCGTGGATTCGAGATTGTGCAGCATACGGGGGGGGAACACGCGCATTTCACCGATGATCGTGGTCATCTTGGCGAGCATATAGTCCACCAGGATCGTGGAATCGGGAAAGATGACGCGTTCGACGGAACTGTGGGAGATGTCGCGCTCATGCCAGAGTGCGACGTTCTCATACGCGGCGATCATATTGGATCGAACGAGGCGCGCGAGACCCCCTACTTGCTCGCAGGTGACAGGGTTGCGTTTGTGCGGCATCGCGGAACTTCCGCGTTGCTCCCCGTAGAACGGCTCCTCGGCTTCACGCACTTCAGTCCGCTGCAAATGGCGAATTTCGAGCGCGATTTTTTCGAGCGTGGCAGCGATCAACGCGAGCGAACTCATGTAGTGCGCGTGACGATCGCGCTGGATTACTTGCGACGCTACGGGCGCGACCGCGAGGCCCAGTCTTTTGCAGATCCGCGCTTCCATTTCTGGCCCCAAATGCGAAGCGTTGCCCACCGCGCCGGAAATCTTGCCTACCGCCATTTGCTCCGCGGCGTCGCGAAAACGTTTGATGTTGCGCTGATTCTCCGCAAACCAATTTGCGATTTTAAGACCGAACGTGATGGGCTCCGCGTGAATGCCGTGCGTCCGGCCGATCTGCGGCGTGTTGCGAAACTGGTGTGCGCGCAGGTCCAGAATTTCAGCAAAGATGACCAGATCGCGCTCGATGAAATGAGAAGCGTCGCGAATCAGGAGCGCTTGAGCGGTGTCCACCACGTCATTGGAAGTCATCCCGTAGTGCAGCCACCTGGCTGCTGCGGGATCTCCCACCGATTCGCTGACGGCCATGGTAAACGCAATAACGTCATGTTTTACCTGGGATTCGATCTGGTTGATGCGAGCGGCATCGGCCTTAGCACGCGCGCGAAGAGTCGCGGCGGCCTCTTTCGGCACCAACCCGGCTTCGGCGAGTGTTTCTGCGGCGGCAAGCTCGACCTCCAGCCATTTGGCGTATTTGTTGGCGTCGCTCCAGACGCGGCCCATCTCCGGGCGGGTGTACCGTGGAATCAAACTGTCCCCCTGCTCAGATTACCGAAACGCACAGCTTTCCAGCGCCATCATACCGTAGGAAGCGTGATTTCTCCCGATTGATCACGTTCCATCCGCTAACACGTCTGCGCTAGAGTAGATGACGCCAAGGCGAAAGAACGGAGGGAGCATGGGAAGCTATCAATGGTTGGGCGACCTCGCGGATGATGCGCGATTCGGCCTTCGCACGCTGCGGAAGAGCCCTGGCTTCACGGCCGTCGCGGTGCTGACGCTAGCACTCGGCATTGGTGCGAACACGGCGATTTTCAGTGTCGTCGAAAACGTTTTGTTGCGGCCTCTTCCCTACGATCATCCGGAATCGCTGGTGGAAATCTGGAACAGCTACCCAGGATTTCAAACGGTTGGAATATCGGCCGGCGACTACGCCGACTTCCACCGCGAAGCCAAGAGTTTTTCTGCTATGGGTGCCTATGGCGAGGTCTCGCAAGGTTTCAACCTGACCGGCGTGGGCGAGCCGGAACGCGTTCAGGCTAGCGTCGCGAATGCCGATTTGTTTTCCTTGCTCGGCATTCGAACCGTGGTAGGCCGCAACTTTCTGCCCGAAGAAGACAAACCTGGCGGCGGGGCTGTGACCTTGCTGAGCCACCGGTATTGGCAGCGGCGTTTTGGCGCGGACCCGGCGATCGTAGGACGTGAAGTTGCGCTGGATGGCCGGAAATACCGAGTCGTCGGCGTTTTGCCAGAGACATTTCAGATCATGCGGACGATGGATCTATGGTTGCCCATTAACAGCTATCAAGGCGACCTCGACGATCATATTCATCACGGAATCCTGCCGGTCGCGAGGCTCAGGCCTGGTATCACGGTTGCGCAGGCCGGCGCAGAAATCGAAACGCTGAATCGGCGGGAAGGCGTCGCTTATCCCGATTCGCACAAGAATTGGGGAACGCTCGTGCGCGCCATGGAAGATCCTTCTGCCGCGGCGCTGCGCGCCACCTTGCTGGTACTTTTCGCGGCGGTGGGACTGGTGCTGTTGATCGCCTGCGTCAACATCGCGAACCTGCTGCTGGCGCGAAACGCCGGTCGGGAGCGGGAGTTGGCGCTGCGCACGGCGCTCGGCGCCGAGCACGGGCGGCTCGTCCGGCAACTGCTGACCGAAAGTATTCTGCTTTCTTTGTGTGGAGGCGGCGCTGGCTTGCTGCTCGCGTCGGCCGGAATCCAGGCCCTGGGGGCTCTCGCCCCATCGGGGCTTTCGGTCATTCGCGAGACGCGCATCGACCTTCCGGTGCTGGCATTCACGGCCGGCGTCTGCCTCACCTCGGGAATTCTTTGTGGCTTGCTGCCTGCGTTGCGCGCGCGCCTGCGCGATGTGAATAACGTCCTGAAACAAGGAGGCAAAGGAACCGGCGCACCGGGCAGCCACCGCGTACATAATGTTCTGGTAGTCGCCGAAGTTGCGCTCGCGCTGGTTCCGCTGATTGGAGCGGGCCTACTGCTGCAAAGTTTTCGCCACCTGCTGGACGTGGCGCCCGGATTTCAGACCGACCACATACTCAGCATGCAGATTACACAGGCTGCGATTCCACCCGTGGAGGCTGCGAAGCTTTCTCAAGAGCAGCAAATCGAGTTGGGCAAGAAGCAGTCGCTGCAGTTCGATCAAATTCTCCAACAGGTAAACGCGTTGCCAGGCGTGAAATCGGCAGGAGGCATCAGTACTCTGCCGCTGGGGACCGATTTGCGCGAGGCTTCGCGATTTCTGATTGAGGGGCAACCCATCCTGAGCACCGGGGTCCGCCCCGTGGCGCAAGTCCGCACAGTCAGCCCTGAGTATTTCGGAACACTCGGCATCCCGTTGCAGAAGGGCCGCCTGCTGACGCGAGACGATTGGGCGCAACAAGACAAAATCGTCATTAACGACACGATGGCGCGGAGATTTTTCGCTAACGAAGATCCTATCGGGCACCGCGTGAATTTCTGCTCGCTCGATCCGCAACCTTGTTGGTTTTCGATTGTCGGGATCGTGGGGAATGTGCACCAGTTTGGGTTGGAGGCTGGCCCGACCTATGACGCCTATTTTACCGGCGGCTGGACGCCGCGCCTGGTGATCCGGGCGTCCTCCGATCCTGTGGCGATTGCCGCGGCAGCCATGGAAGTGGTGCACCGAGTCGATCCCAGTTTGCCGCTTACCGAAGTCACTACGTTCGACGGCTTGGTGTCCCGCTCTGTTTCGCCTCGGCGTTTTTCGGCGGTGCTCATCGGTGTGCTCGCGGGTCTGGCGCTGGTCTTATCCGCGGTGGGCATCTATGGCGTGATGAGCTACACCGTAGGCCAGCGCACCCAAGAGATCGGGATCCGCATGGCGTTGGGAGCTCAACCGCAAAACATGCTTGCTTTGATTTTGGGACGCGGCGCCCGCCTGGCATTCGCGGGTATCGGGGCCGGCATTTTTGGCGCTCTGGTGCTGACGCGCTTCCTGTCGAGCTTGTTGTTTGGCGTGCAGGCACATGATCCGCTGACCTTCACTGCGGTCGCGGTTTTACTGCTACTGGTGGCCTTGGCAGCGTGTTATGTGCCGGCTCGGCGGGCCATGAAGGTAGCCCCGATGGTCGCTCTGCGGTACTAGTAAAGAGCGCGAAATTAGGGGTTCCGAAGGCGCCCGGACACTGCTAGTTGAGGCGCCTCCCCTACCGACCCGTCCCTTGGTAGCAAAACAGACCTAACCGCAAGCCCGAAAACCTGTCTAATGAAGCGGATGAGGCAGAGCGTCGAAGCCACTGGGGACAGTGACGCCATCGCCGTCGAGCGGACGCTCGCGGGCGACCGCGATGCTTTCCGCGTTTTGGTGGAGCGACACAGCCGCAATGTGTTTCGTCTCGCCTACCGCATGACAGGTAACCAGCACGACGCGGAAGAAGTGGTGCAGGAGGCTTTTTTGCGGGCGTACCAGAAACTCGAACAGTTTGCGGCGCGCGCCAACTTCGGTACCTGGGTGTATCGCATCGCGGCGAACTATGCGATTGACCGGATGCGGCAGCGGAAGAGCGAGGATGCGCAGCGGGAGCCCGTGGGGAGAGCGGGCGAGGATGGAATCGAGCGCGACCCAGCAAGCCTGGTAGCGGATGCCGCGCCGTCGCCGGAGCGCCTGGCGCAAAGCGAGCAGCTCGCCAACCACATGCGGCGCGCGCTGAATGAATTGACCCCGGCGGAACGCACCGCCTTTGTGATGCGGCACTGGGGTGGCTCGGGAATTGAGGAAATTGCCGAGGCGCTGAAATCGAGTTCCAGCGCCGCCAAGAACACCGTTTTCCGGTCGGTGCAAAAATTGCGGCGCTCACTCGAACCGTTTGTCGAACGCCGAGGCCAAGCAAAAGCAATGGGAACAGAGCTATGAAACACCCGAATGAGGAAGAGTTGATCGCGTATCACGGTGGAGAGGTTTTGCAGCGAGGTGCGATCGCGGAGCATTTGACCGACTGCCCGGAATGCCGCGCGGAACTCGAACGCGTTGACGCGGTTCTTGCAGCACTGAGCGCAATGCCGGTACCCGACCCCGGCGAAGATTACGGGCAGCGTGTTTGGCAACAAATTGCGTCGCGACTTCCGGAGAAGCGAGCGCCTTGGTGGAAATTGGTCCCAGGTGGCGGCCTGACGGCTGGCTGGTTTGGCCCACGGCGTTGGGCAGCGGTAGCCGCGATTGCGGCCGTGGTCCTCGTTGCGTTTATGGCAGGACGTTTTACGAAGCGAACTACTCTGACGCCGGCAGGTGCCGACGCCGCTGCAGAAAGAGTACGCGAACGCGTTTTGATCATGGCCGTCGGTGAACACCTGGGCCGGTCGGAAATGGTGCTCGTGGAGCTCGCGAATGCACAGCCGCTCGATACCAAGCAAAAGCAGGTGAACATTTCTGCGGAACGGCGTCGCGCCGAAGATTTGCTGGAGGAAAACCGCTTGTACCGGCAAACGGCTCTGGAACAAGGCGATGTGGGTCTTGCCGATGTGCTGGATGAGCTCGAACGCGTGCTGCTCGACGTCGCTCATAGTCCGCAAGAAGTCACGCCTGCGCAGCTGGAAACGATTCGCCAGCACATTGAAGGGCGCGGGATTTTGTTCAAGGTCCGCGTGGTCGGCAAGGAATTGCAGCAGCGCGAGGAGTCTCCAACGCCCGCTGCGAAACAGAACGGATCGACGAAGCAGGAGAGGAACAAGACATGAACGTTGTTGAGATTGGGCAGATGGAGTTGATTCAGCCAACGTTGCCGATAGGCTCGAGATCCACGGTCTTGCGCGGCGCTGCGTATCTCGCGCTCTCGATGGTGTTGCTGGTGCCAGGTTCCGTGCGAGCGCGAACCGACGCACCTTCGTTGAGTGCAAAGCTTCCAAGCCCCGCGCTACTGACTGAGCAAGGGCAAGAACAAAGCGCAGACGACAAGCAAGACCAGGAGCAGGAAAAACGGGATCGCGAACAGGAGCAACGCGACCGGGAGCAGGAAAAACGGGATCGCGAGCAGGAGAGGCGCGACCACGAACAGGAAAAACGGGATCGCGAACAGGAGAAACGCGACCACGAACAGGAGCGACTGGAGCGCAACTCCGAACTGTACGACGATGGTCGCGAAGCCCTCGACGAAGATGACTACAACAAGGCTGAATCGAAATTCGCGGAACTCGCCTCGCTCAACGGCCCACAAACCGACGCCGCCCTTTATTGGAAAGCATATGCGGAGAACCGCCTGGGTAAGCGGGATACGGCTCTGTCGACCATCGCGGATTTGAAACATCGCTTTCCACAAAGCCGCTGGCTTAAAGACGCGAGCGCACTGGAGATCGACGTACGACAGCGGGCTGGCCAACCGGCACGTCCGGAGTCGCAAAGCAACGACGATCTGAAGATGTTGGCCATACAAGGACTGATGAACAGCGATCCGGAACGCGCCATGCCGCTGCTGGAAAAGGTCCTGAACGGAAGTGGAACGCCAAGAGAGAAATCGAAAGCACTGTTCGTGATCGCGCAAAGTGGGTCGCCGCAAGCGCAAGCGATTCTGGTTCGCGTCGCCAAAGGCCAGAGCAATCCGGACTTGCAACGCAAAGCGATCGAGTATCTGGGAATCTTTGGCGGCGGCGTACGGGGAGGAGTTGCGGGCGGAGTGGAAGGCGGCGTCGAGGGAGGCGTAGCCGGTGGGCGTCAAGGCAGCCCGCTGAGGGAGATCTATGCCGCGAGCAACGACGAATCCGTGAAGCGGACGATTTTGCGCAGCTACATGATTTCCGGAGACAAAGCGGATTTGTTCGAAGCGGCAAAGAGCGAGAAGGACGAGAAGCTGCGGCGCGAAGCCATCCGTCAGCTTGGATTGGTCCACGGCGTCGATGAATTGCAGCAGCTATACCAGAAGGAAAGTTCGACGGAAGTGAAGCGTGAGATTCTCCAGGCGTTTTTTTTGTCGGGAGAATCGAACCGGTTGGCCGAAGCTGCAAAAAACGAGAAAGATCCCGAGTTGCGGCGCGCGGCCGTGCGCAACCTGGGGCTGATCAATTCGAGCGAATCCGCGAAGGCGCTGCAATCGATCTACAGCAAAGAGACCGACCGGGACGTGCGTAAAGAAGTGCTGAATGCCTATTTCATACAAGGGAATGCAGCTGGACTCGTGGCCATCGCGCGGGGCGAAAAGGACCCTGAACTCAAGAAGGAAGCGGTATCCAAGCTGGCGTTGATGCACGACAAGGCGGCCTCGGACTACCTAATGGAAATCTTGCAAAAGTGAGGAACACGATGAGAACTGCATCGATCGCACTTGGTACCGGCGTGGCGGCGATACTTGCCTGCGGTTTCGTGACCATCGCCGCTTGTGCCAACGCAGACGCAACCCCCGCGCAATCGCAAGCGAGCGACACTGCGAACGTGCAAAATGCTCGACTTGAGACGCGTGCGTTGACCGGCACGCTAGCAGCTGAATTGAAAATGTTCGAGGGGCAATCGGGGGAACCGCGCTGGATCGGCTACAAGGTTCCGCAAGTCGCCGGCGATCGCGAAGTCTGTTGCGCTGGCTCCAATGGAAACGGGAATCAGGAATGCGGGCCGTGCCGCCTCGAAAGCAGCGACCGCAGCATCAACATGAATTCGCGGAGCGCGCCCATGAACCTCGAAGCGGTCGACGCTATCGCCATTCTGTTTCGCGCTGAGAACAAGAAGATCATGAAGATTCGGGTAGTTTCCGCACAATGCACTGTAGACGCCGCCGGCTTGCCTTTTGTGTGGCTCACTGGCGTGAAACCTGCCGAGAGCGTCGTCTTCCTTGCTAACTACGTGCACGGCAAAAACTCTAGCGAGGGCGACGACAGGAAACTTGGCCACGAATCGCTCGCGGCAATCGCGCTCCATGCCGACGAATCCGCCGACCGCGCTCTCGAATCTTTTGTACAGCCCAGCGAACGCGAGGAATTGCGCAAGCAAGCCTCGTTTTGGCTTGGTGAAGCGCGCGGCAAGGCCGGACTCGCGACGTTACGGCAAATGGCGAAGAACGACCCCAGCAGTGAAGTTCGCGCGCAGGTCACCTTCGCGCTTTCCGTCAGTCGTGATCCTTCCGCTGTGGACGAAATGATCCGCATGGCCAAGGAAGATGAAAACAGTCATGTGCGCGGGCAAGCGCTGTTCTGGCTGGCACAAAAGGCCGGAAAGAAGGCAGCGGCGACGATTACCGGTGCCATCGAGAATGATCCCGACACGGACGTAAAAAAGAAGGCGGTCTTCGCGCTAAGCCAGATGCCGAAAGATGAAGGCGTTCCGAAGCTGATCGAAGTGGCGCAGACCAATCACAATCCCGCGGTGCGCAAGCAAGCGATGTTCTGGCTTGGCCAGTCAAACGATCCGCGTGCGTTGGCATTTTTTGAGAAGGTGCTGTCGCAGTAGCATCGCTATCGCAACAAATCTTCGAGCTGGATGCGCGCATCGGTCTTCGCGTCGCGGTACTTTACAATCACGGCGGCCTGCAGCGATAATCCGTGCATCTTGCCGAAGGCGTTCGATACCGCGCGCGCGCCCGGGACGACGATAGCCTCCTCGGGAATCACCAGCGGCTGCTCCTCCGTGGCGTTGTAGACTGCATCTCGCACTAAATCGTAGACCGGAATCGACCGATTCAAGATTGTGCCGGTGCCCAGGACTGCACGGCGCTTTACGACTGTGCCTTCGTATACGCCAGAATTGCCGCCCACCAAAACGTCATCTTCAATGATCACCGGCAGAGCGCCGACTGGTTCCAGCACGCCGCCAATTTGTGCCGCTGCCGAAATATGGCAGTTGCGACCAATCTGCGCGCAACTCCCGACCAGCGCGTGGGAATCAATCATCGTGCCTTCACCCACATAGGCGCCAACATTGACAAACATCGGCGGCATGCACACCGCGCCGCGGCCGATGAAGCTCCCATCGCGAATGCTCGAACCGCCGGGAACAACGCGGATACCATCGCCCGCACCAATTGCGCGCAGCGGGTAGGTGGACTTGTCGATGAACCGCTGCTGAGCGGCGCCAGCCGTCGCGCCGCTCGCCGGTCCGTCCGCAGACATGTCCACGATAGAACCCATGCGAAACCCGAGCAGAATCCCCTTTTTCACCCAGGCGTTCACTCGCCAACCGGTTTTCGCCCGAGAGTCTGGCTCGGCCGCGCGCACCTCGCCGCGATTCAGCGCGCCCTTGAACTCGCCAAACAATTGAAAATGCTCCGCGGTGTATTGTGCCGGCGGCTCGTCGAACAACTGTTCAATTTGCGACCGCAGCATGCACTCTCTCGGCCAGCCCCACGGACGCGAGCACGTTCTGGATTCGCGCCAGGCTTTCCTCTTTGGGAGGCACCAGCGGCAAACGCCACATGGGTTCGAGCAATCCCATCTCGACCATCGCTGCCTTCACGGGTATTGGGTTTGATTCCACGAAATTCACTTCCATCAAGGAATGGTAGCGGCGATGAATCTGGCGCGCACCCGAAATGTCCCCTTGCAAGGCAAGCCGCGTGAGTTGCGTCATCTCCATGGGGATTTCGTTCGAAACGACGGAAATTACTCCGCGACCACCGAGCGCGATCAGCGGCAGCGTGATCGCGTCGTCACCCGAAAGCACAAGGAAGTCGTCGGGGACGATATTCAGAATCGCCGCCATTTGCCCGATGCTGCCGGAGGCTTCCTTAATACCGATGATGTTCTCGATCCCCGCGAGGCGTTTCACCGTCGCGGGCTCGATGTTCACGCCGGTGCGTCCTTGCACGCTGTACAAAATCATCGGCAGCGGCACAGCGTTCGCGATGGCGACATAGTGCTGATACAAACCTTCCTGTGTAGGTTTGTTGTAATACGGCGTCACCGACAGAATGCCGTCGGCGCCGATCGCCGCCAGCTCACGCGCCAGCGCGATAACTTCGGCGGTGTTGTAGCCGCCGGCTCCCGCCAGCACCGGCACCTTTCCCTTCGCCAACTCCACGGTGATCTCCACGACGCGCAAATGCTCGTCGTGCGAGAGTGTCGGGCTTTCACCCGTAGTGCCGCAAGGCACCAGGAAATCGATCCCCGCGTTGATCTGTCGCAAAATTAAGTTTCGCAGCGTGGATTCGTCAAGCGAACCATCGCCGCGAAACGGTGTAACCATCGCCGTACCGCATCCTGTGAACATGTTCGTTTCTCCTTTCTGTTCATCAATGAGAAATCTGCGACGCCGCTCCGTACAAACTGCAGCCGCCGTCTTTCACCCTGAACTTCGAAGGCTCGCTCCTTACTCCTTTGGTTCCGTACCCAACTCGCCGAGAATCTCCCGAAACTCGAACAAGCCCTTCTTCCCTGCCACCCACCGCGCAGCGCGCAGTGAGCCTCGCGCAAATCCCTCACGACTCCGAGCTGTGTGCCGCAGCGTGATGGTGTCGGCCAACGAATCGAACCCAATCTCGTGCGTACCCGGATGCGCTCCCGCGCGATTGGAACTCAAATCAATCGCACGCGCATACCCACCAGCCAGCATCTCTTCCGCCAACTTGCGCAGGGTGCCCGACGGCGCATCCTTTTTTGCCGCGTGATGAATCTCCCAGCCCCACGCGCCGTACTCCTCTTGCGACGCGAAGAGGGCCGCAGTGTAGGCCACCACCTGCAAGAACAGATTCACGCCCACGGAAAAATTGGGAGCCCACACCAGCCCGGTGCCGCTTTGCGCCACCACTTCACGCGCTACGGGAAGATGTTCGAGCCAACCCGTCGTGCCCACCGCGGCATTAACTCCCGCTGCAGCGAGCTGCTGGATATTCTGTGCCGCAGCATCCGGCGTCGAAAATTCAATCGCAACGTCAACGCCGCATAGCGCCGCCCGCGTCAAGCCAGCGCCGCCCGCGTTGTTCTTGCTATCGAATTTCGCGCGCACGTCGAAACCGTATTCAGGCGCCAACTGCGCGACCAAACGCCCCATCTTTCCGTAGCCGACAATCGCCAGGCCCAGCGTCATACGCGCGCCTGCCGTTCCGACAGAAGTTGCGTGACCATGCGCACATAAATCTCCACCGCTTCCAATAGTTCTTTCTTCGCGATTCGCTCTTCCGCCGTATGTGCAACGTGAATGCTGCCCGGCCCGATCAAAAACGGCTTGCCCCAGCCTGCGCCCAGAGCCGGTATGTCGGTCGTGAATGCCACCGCCGTGGTTGGCAAGCCGTCGAATCCTCCCAAGCGGATCGCGGGTGTGTGCAAAACCTCGCGGGCTTCCGCGCGGCCCACGACGGCGGCCGCAACCGCTTCGCGAAGCTGCGCTGGATCACCGACCGTGCGGAACATGATTTCGGCATGCGCTTCATCCGCCACTACATTGGGGGCGCGACCGCCGGAAATCGTGCCGACGTTGAGCGTGCAGGGACCTAACGTGGCGTCGTGCGGCAAAGGAATCCGCCGGATGTCTTGCAACCCATCGAGAAGCGTGTGAATCGCGGAGTGCCCGAGTTCGGGATACGCAGAGTGCGCCAGCCTTCCTCTCGCGGTGACCTCGAAGCGCAAGGCTCCCTTTGAGCCGAGCGCGATGCGATTGTCCGTAGGTTCGCCATTGATCAGGAAGCGCGAGCCGCGCGGGTTTGCGGCGGCGGCTTTCGCTCCCGCGGAATTGCGCTCTTCGCCGACGAGAAACAGCAATGCGAAGTTTCGCGCGCGAGCCGCGAGCAATTTCTCGGCGGCTGCGGTCATCGCCGCGATGATGCCTTTGGCGTCGCAGGAACCCCGGCCCCAAAGGAATTCGGTGTCTTCGTTGGAGGCGAAAAACGGCGGCACGGTATCCATATGGGTGGAAAGCGTAACGATCGGCTCGCCCCAGTAGACGAAAATATTGTCGCGCTGCGGCGCCACCGGGATGCGTTCGATCCGTCCTTCGTGGCGCGATGCCAATGCGGACAGATGCATGAACAGGAAGTCGCCGACCTGTTTCTCGTTGTTGGTCACGGACTCAATGTCCACCAGAGCGCGCGTTAGCTCAAAAATATTCATCGCCACCGAATTCCTGCTTGCCATTTTTTTTCGAAGAAGCGAACAGAAAGGAAGGAACCGCGAGGAAAACACTCGGGCTGCTGCCTCTCGATAGCGCTTCATCCACGAACTGCAACGCCTGGATGACAGTGATCAGGCCTTGGACCTGACCCCCAACCGCCGCGGTTTCAGCTACCGCAACGATTTCGGCGGAGAAAACAACAGCTAAACCCCTTTCGCTCAGGCCCCCGAAGCTGCTCGGAACAACTAGCCCGGCTACTCATGGTCTCCGCACCTCTACCAAGAACAACCCGAGTTTAGTGGAGCGGAGTGTGCAGTGTCAACGAGGAGTTTGCGTACATCGAAGTCGTGCCAAAGGTTGGCAAACTTCAAAAACAGGGATTTGACGCAGAGGGCGCAAAGGCAGGAGCAGTAGAGGTGACGGAGACACCGGCTTTGCGCCACGAAATTCCCCGGGAACTCTGTGTTCCGATCTCCGTGTACGGTGTGTTGAAGCTTTCTTGTTTACAGCTCGAGGGGCTTCATGGGGGTGCCTTGCGTGGCGACTAGGAGTTCGCCGGTGAAGGCACATTCGGCAGGCCGGCGGCGTAGAGCTTCTTCGGCGGAGATGCGGGCTACGTCGGGATTGTTGTTCTCCAGAGAAAGGTGCGCGAGGACGAGATAACGGGCGCGCGCGTCGAAGCCGTCGGGATCGGCTAGATATTCGCTGACGGCGTGATTCGAGAGGTGGCCGGTGCGGCTCAGGACTCGTTGCTTGACGACCCAGGGATAGGGGCCGACCTTGAGCATGTCGAGATCGTGATTGGACTCCAGCATCAGGCAATCGGCGTCGCGCAGGTGAACTTTGACCAGCTCCGGCATGTACCCGAGATCGGTCACCAGCGCCATCTTTACGCCATCGGTGCGAAAGGTGAACCCAATCGGATCGGCGGCGTCGTGAGGAATCGCGAACGCGTGAACCTCGATGTCGCCGACGCAAAAACGCTGCCCCGCATGGATCGTTTCGACACCGCGAAGGCGTTTGCCCAGGCGGTCAGGAAGAGCACGATGGAGCGCGTCCATGGTCGGCTCGGTGACATACAGCGGTGCTTTCCACAATCCCAGCATTTGCGGCAGGCCGTTGCAATGATCGCTGTGTTCGTGGGTGATCAGGATGCCGTCGAGGTGCTCGACGTCTTTTTCGATGGCCGCAAGGCGCGCCAGCGTTTCGCGTTTGCCGAGGCCGGCGTCAATGAGGAGGCGGGTGTGCTCTGTCTCGAGTAGGGTGATGTTGCCCGAGCTGCCGGACGCCAGAATGGTAACGCGCAAACCGATCGCTTCCCCCTCAGTGTAAAGCAGTTCGGCGCAGCACGTGCGGCGACGAATTTCCTGCATCATGGCAGAGCAGCAACAGAGCGTCAATGAAGAATATGAAAAGTTGTCGAAATTCGATAAAGAAGCTGTAGCAGAGCTAGCAGGCGAGGCGAGAGCGGTCGAGGGTGAAGCCGTTGAGGGGACCGAGGGCGGTGACCGCGATCTGTTCGGGGCGGAAGAATTCGCGGGCTACCGACTGGATTTCTTCGCGGGTTACCGTTTCGATGCCAGCGAGAATTTCGTCGAGCGAATAGAAGCGGCGGAAGTAGAGTTCCTGGCGCGCGAGGTTGGACATCCGCGCGCTAGTGGACTCGAGCGAGAGCATCAGCGAGCCTTTGAGGTGGTTCTTGGCGCGCAGGAGCTCTTCTTCGGTGACCAATGATTCCTTGAGGTCGCGAAATTCCTTGATCACCAGGTCGATGACCTGGCCGACGGTTTCTTTCGCGGTGCCGGCGTAGATGGTCATCATGCCCGCGTCGGAATACGGCGTAAGCTCGCTGAAAACGGCGTAGGCCAGGCCTTGTTTCTCGCGGATATTCTGGAACAGGCGCGAAGACATGCCGCCTCCAAGCAGATTGTTCATGACGGCAACTGCGAAACGCCTCTCGTCGGCTAACGGCACGGATGGCACGCCGATGCACACGTGAACCTGTTCGAGATCGCGCTTGGACTCGATGTGAATGGGCGCCTGGGTCGACGGCGCGTCGTGTTCTTCAGGTTGCCCAGAAGGCTTCAAGCCACCGAACTCCCGTTCGACGAGGTCGAGCACCTGCTCGTGCTTGACGTTTCCAGCCGCGGACAGCACCAGCCGGTCGGGTGCGAACCAATGCTGAAAACGCTGACGCAGCGAGTCGCGATTGAATTTCTTTACCGTTTCCGGCGTGCCCAGGATCGGCCGCCCTAACGGATGCTCCGGCCAAAAACCCCGCGTGAAGATTTCGTGGAGAAGATATTCCGGATTGTCCAGGTCCATCTTGATTTCTTCGAGGACAACCTGGCGTTCTTTCTTGACGTCTTCGGAATCGAATTTCGGACGCAGGACGAGGTCGGCGATGACATCAAAGGCGATCGGCATGTGCTCGTCAAGCACTTTGGCATTGAAGCAGATTTGTTCTTTGGAGGTGAAAGCGTCGAGCATGCCGCCCACTGAATCCATCTCCCGCGCGATCGCTTCGGCGGAGCGCCGCTCGGTGCCCTTGAAGACCATGTGCTCCATGAAGTGCGCGAGCCCGTTTTCTTCCTGCACTTCGCGGCGGGAGCCATTGCGAATCCAGACGCCTACCGAAACCGAGCGCACGTGCGACATGGTCTCGGTGAGTACCACCAGACCGTTGGGTAAAACTCGTTTTTGGATATCGCGTGCTTCGGTCGCCACCGTACAATTGTGACACAGGCCGGGTGAAAGAAGAAATAGAAGGAAAAAGTGACGTAACACCTGTGACGACAGCTACTTGCGGTTACGCGCGTTGCGAATTTTACTGCGTGGCGAAAAGTCCCGGAGCGGTCTTAGATCAGTTTTTCGTCGGCATTGAGCTTGCCGTACTCGCTGGTGTAGTGCAACGGGACATCCGCATACGTACCCTTTTCGCGCTGATAAACCTCACAAGTATCGAATGGTTTGGAATAAATGTGGATGCTGACGGCGCGCTGGTTGAACTCAGGTAAGTTGAGGACTTGGTGGACGGGCTCGAGTGGGTTGACGTAGGCCGGATGAGCGGCGTCCATGTCGTAGATATCGGT
>Ga0210384_10003296_pt1 | contig 18812 bp, 12 predicted proteins | sample IncBWH2MmetaG_FD_160574 | JGI IMG/M metagenome (GOLD analysis project Ga0210384, IMG submission 160574) | Forest soil microbial communities from Barre Woods Harvard Forest LTER site, Petersham, Massachusetts, United States - Inc-BW-H-2-M | ecosystem: Environmental > Terrestrial > Soil >...
ATCGTCGGCGCCAATCGCCACCACCGTGCCCGAGATCTGCGGGGTGATCTGTACGACGTTGCCGCTGACGTAGGCGTCATCGGTGCTCTGCTGGTTGCGCAGCACCTGCGCCCAGTACACGCCGTAGGCAAGTCCGATGACGGTGAACGTCGCGCCGGCGCCGATCAGCCAGCGCCAGCGTTTGCTGCTGGCGGGTGTTGTTTTGGGGTCAGTACTCATGGTAATCCTTAGTTCAGGTCTGGGCGTTCTCGAGCATCCGGCCTAAGAAGCCCTCGAGCTGCCGTGCTTCCACTTTGCTGAAGCCACGCAGAAACCGGTTCAGCAAACTCATCCAAATATCGCGCATACGCGGGAACGCCGCCCTGCCCTCGTCCGTCAGCTCCAGATACGTCAGCCGCCGGTCGTCCGTGCAGCGCGCCCGGCTGATCAGATGCTTGTCCTGCAGGCGATCCAGCATGCGGGTCATGGCGCCCGCGTCGTACGAAATGCCCTTGCACAGGTCCGAGGCGGACATCCGCGCCTCGCCCGTGGCGAGTGTCGCGATCACGATAAATTGCGCGGCGCTCAATTCCAGCGGCGCGAGACGCTTGTCGGCCGCCAACTCCCGATCAAGCGCGCTCAGAAGCTCAGTACGCACCCGGTTCAGTAGCGATCCCACTCCCTTGCCGGGCTGGTAGCTGCTGCTGTCGTAAATGTCACTCAAAGTCCGCCTCCCGGAAATCTCCCCTCCGGGGTAGCAAGGCGCCCTCAACCGGAGCATGCGCTGTATATTACTTGCCTAGGCTGCTATTGTCAACGAGTTAATTGCCTTGGCAGCTGGCTCGCCCCAGGGACGCTGGTCAAGCGCCGCGAAACTGTCATACGCGCAATGCACAATCGCGCGCGTGTTTCGCAAACGGAAGCTGCGATGTCACAGGACATGCACCCTAAGCGCTGGAGAGCGGCCGTGACGCAGGCCGCCCGCCAGACCCTGGCGGCGCGCTGGCGCAGCACGCTGGATGCGCTCGAGTCGGCACGTCAGGAATACGGCGCGCTGCGCGCTTGCGCAGCGCTCGACGTACAGGCTCTGCGCAAGACCGCACAGCGGATCCACGATCTGGAACAACTACGGGCGGTGCTCGCCGGCGAGCTGGCTGTTCCGCTTACTTAGGGACATCTTCATGAGCCCCCCCGGCCCGGGTAGAATCGGGCGGCTGCGCGGCGGGGTGTAGCTCAGACTGGTAGAGCGCTACGTTTGGGACGTAGATGTCGCAGGTTCAAATCCTGTCACCCCGACCACTGATTTTATTTGAGTTTTTCTCTCTCGTGTGTTGCCGGGGTGTCAGCTTCGGTGAGCGCTGGGTGTCAATCGGGGTGTTAGGATGGGCGACCCGATCTCCCCGAGCACAAACTTGGCCGGTTTCCGGGTCATACCGCGGCCGGAGTCGCGGGAATCAAGAACGCCCACGTAGACCAAACCGGTGCCGACGAGTTCGCCACCCGCACGGCGACGAAACGACTGTTGCTCTGGCGCTTGCGCGGTCGGTCACTTCCCGGCAGAGCACCGCGCCGGCGCAGCGCCGCGATCGCGTCGTACACCGGCCGCAACTCAAGGCCCTGCGCCTTCGCGTAATCGCTCAGCGTCATGCCAGCCTGCCGTGCCGCCTCCACAGCCTGCACGGCAACCCGTTGCTTCTCTGTCAGCCTCCCCGTCATCGCCTACCTCCACATCCCGTGGCAGGTACACTGCCCGCATCGAGCTCACGACGGAAGAACGTACTTACTTAAGCGCTTACGTAGACCAAGACCCTGCAGCGCTGACGATCGAGTTCCCGCTGATGCGCGGGGAGTCGTGCATAGCACCCGCAGCGGCGACCTCGACAATCCATTTCCTTCGTCCGCGGCGTCGGCAACACTCATTTACGTGTGCCTCCCCAAAAACCCCAGAGAGCCGCTAAAGGGGAATGGACCGACGCAAGCCGGGGCACCCAATAGTTGGATCACCGAAGATAGATGTCGATATCAAGGCTGCCACCACATTCTGAGAGAAAGACCACCTGAGCTGGAGTCAGCGAGATAGATGGTACTGACTCAGCTGATATAAATGTCACCACAGAAAGTTCTACTTCAAGCGCCGTGGGATTCTGCTTGCACAGGGCGGCAAGTCTTCCTTGAGGAACCAGACCGATGAGCCGGTCAATAACTCGCTCGGCAATTAGTTCGTCACTATTACCTTCGATGCTGAGCACCCAGCCATTTTCTTTGTGGACGTTGATTGCCCTGGGAAGGACCGCTTCTCCTGTCAGCCAGGTTTTGGTGGGCATAACACCGAGGAAGTTAGAAATGGCTTGAGGATGCATCTTGCTGCTCGTAACAACGAGTCGCACTTTAATAGAGCTAGCAGACTTGTTCGCTTCCATGTTTCGTATTTCGTAACTTAGGGTTTATTGATGTTTATGCCAGTGGGTTCACCTGGACCACTGCCATCTTTCGGCTTGACGTAAACATTTCCCTTCTTGTCTTTGAAAAGGTCCAACTTGCCCGTCGCTTTGCCGCCTTTGACTTCTTCAGGATTATGCCCAGCGTCCCCTAGTTTTTTGATCTCTCCCGGTGTTAGCTTTTGATCATCGGCCGGGTTTCTGTCGGAATCCGAATTCTGTTCTTCGCTCGACATCGTGTTGCTGTCCTTAGCACAGTCGCCCACCGTACCGCTATCGCCGCAGCCTGCAAAAATCATTCCCGCGATATACTCAATGACCAAGACAGCAGGCGCCGACACGCTCACTCGAGGTACTAGTATCAGCGGCACAGTCGTCGCTGGATGCGGCTTTTTGCCATGGACGACTACTTCCGGCAAATCTTCCATACCGGTCGGATCTGTATTGTCTAACGGATCGTTCCCGACGTAGGTGTAGCGACTGAACCCACCCCCGCTGGATGTGTCAGTGACCACGGGGTCAACACTTAGAAATCGCGCCGCGATCGGATCGTAGTAGCGGGCTTGCATGTATGTCAGGCCGAGTTCCGGGTCGTTCACATGCCCCGTGTACCCGACGGTCGTTGGCACCGTGCCGGCTGCTGTGTTGCCGTAAGGCTCGTATGTTGTTGAGCTGACGACCGCTCGCGCACTGTTGGTGGTATGTACGGGACTACCCTGTGCGTCAGTGTGCAGATACAGAGTCCCGGCACTTCCGGACTGCGCGACAAGACGTTGACCGAGATACAGGTAGTCCACAGTTTGCGAACCACCTGTGCCGCCGGACTGGGCCAGATACAGGAGTTGTCCCGCGTTGTCGTATACCCAAACCTGGTTCGTGCCGTTTGATTGCGAGACGTTGGTGCGCCGGAACCATCCGTCGTAATGGAATGTGTCGACGCCGGTTGCTGACTTAATGCGGTTACCGAGGTCGAAGGCAAACTGCTGAGAGCCTTTAGACGTGGCGTTCCCGCGAGGATCGAACTGGTAGCTCGTTGTACCGCTCGAGTTGACGATGCTGGTGAGCTGATTCGTCGTTGCATTGTAGTTATGTGTCGAGCTGCGGCTGCCGATGACACTCGTGCGCATGTTGTCGAGCGGATCGTAGGTGTAGCTGCCGTTGCCCCACACTTTCGCGGCATCCGCGGTAATCAGGCGCCCGAGCCCGTCGTACTGGAAGCTGCGGGTCGTGATCCCCGCCTGATTGTCCGTGATACCGGAGATGCTTCCGCGTTGGTCGTAGGCGTATTGATCCGAGAGCACACCGGAGTCGATGTTCTGATACGGCAGGTCGCGAGCGTTCTCGGTCTGTGTGTGGACGATGCCGTTTCCGTAATTGAAGCCGGCGATCGAGCCGTCCGGCCAGTAGGACACAGCCGTGGCCGTACTGCCGACTGTGGTGGGCTCTCCGAGCGCATTCGGGTAGTAGGCAACAGTGAGACCGTCCGGGTAGGTCAGCGAGGCCACGTGGCGATTCGCGTCGAACCCATGACCGATAACGAGGTTCGATCCCTGGTAGCTCAGGGTCTCCTGGTACAGCAGCCGGCCGCTGTTGTAGAGGTAAGTCCAGGTCGATCCATCCGCGGAAACGATGGAGGGCTTGCCGTCAGGGGTGTACTGGCGGGACACACTCGGACTGCCGTCCCCGTACGTGATGCTCTTCACCCGATTGCGAGGATCGTAGGCGAAGGCCACTTGGGCGGCAGCGGGGACGCTGGCTTGATCACATGTCGAGATACTGGTGTACGACTGACCGGCAGCCCGCCAGGCGATGTTATTCGCTGCGTCCAACGCCTGGATGGTCGCGCCCGTCTCCGGTTCCACCGTCTTGCACAGGAGCTGATTGGTATCGTAGACGTAGCTGCGGGTCGCGCTCACGGCCGAGCCGTTGTACGTGCCGCTGCGCGTGATGCTCTCTGCCTTGCCGAAGACGTCGCGCTGAATGCCAAGCGTCACCGCTGCAGGCATGGTGGAGGAGGTTAACTTGGCCTCATCCGGGTCATCGAACGCCTGATAGCCGCTGGTCGTGGCGTACCCCGCGGCATCCGTGAATTGAGTCTGGAAGCCAGCGAGGTACTGAGTCGTCGTCGTAAGTGTTCCGAGCTCGCTATCCTGCGTCGTGCCCGTCGCACGCCCGAGGGCGTCATAGGTCGTGTGGTGACCCTGCGTGATGTCTGTGATGCTGTTGATCGATCGTACCGGGTACGATGTGAAGATAACGCGGTTGTACGAATCGTAGGCGAAGCTCTGAAATCGCTCAGTGGCGCTCACGTTGGCCGTGTCCGCGGTGTACGTGAGGACCTTGCGCCACCGACCGTCGAAGTAGTTGGTCGTGGTCGAATTGCCTAGCGTTATGGTCTGACGCCAGTGATTGGCGGGTATCCCATATTCCGCAGTGGATACCGGCACGAAGGCCAGGTTCTGCGTGTTGTAACCTCCAGGCGGCGTGGCGCTCTTGAGGCGGCCCATCGCATCATAGGTGTAGTTCCATTTCGCGATGGCTTCGTTTGTGGTGCTGTCGATCGTGCCGATGTTGTTCACGACGGCGCTGACGCTGGTCTGGTCCGCATACTGAATCTGTTGCGGCAGGCCCCGCATGTAACTACTCAGAGTCGTTGTATTGCCGAGACCGTCCTTGCGGGTTGCCAGGGTGCCATCGGCGTTGTACGTGTATTGGTACTTCAGCTTCCCGAATGAATAGGTGAACTCCGGGAGCGCGGTCGCAGAATAATAGGTCGTGCTCGAAGCAGTGAGGCCGGCGATGGTTTGACTTTCTACCTGCCCGAGAACCCAAAGGCTCGTCTGATCGAAGTAGGCCGTTGACTCGCTCTTGCTGAAGCCGAGACTGCTCGAGCGCGTCAGTGCCGTCGCGCGAGCCAAATCGTCGAACGCGGTGATGGTCCGCGCGAAAGTGGCGCCTTGCTGGGAAACCGTCTGCTGGTATTGGGGAGTGAAAGAGGCCCCGCTCCAGTCTGCTATGGGCGCGTTATACCCAATCGTCGAGGGGTAAGCGCTTGTGTAAGGAGCGCCGGCAGGTGGTGAGCCGGAGGCTGCATAGGCGTCGGACGTATCACGAAGTGTGGGTCCGCTTCCTCCGCTCGTCTTAACGGTGCTGTCGAGCAGCAGCCCCTCATCAATACCGTACTCGGTGCCGTATGTGTTTACGGTCTGGTTGTTCAAGGGGTCTATGATTGTGACCGTCTTCGTTCCATTGCAGGGGTTGCACGGCCACCAGCCTCCTGCGGCTGCACTGTAGGCATACGTCCAGGTCATGTTGGGCATGCCCGGACCGCTCAGCTCCTTGGAGGTCACCGAGTAGTTCGAATAAATAGTGGGCATCCGGTCGTAGCCCGCGCAGTGCGTTGTCGGGCCGACCGTATTCGTGCGGCCGTGCCATGTGTCGTGATAACTGAAGGTGCCTACGGCGCCCGACGGATGGGTAATCGTCCCGACGTAGGTATTGGGATCAGTTGGGGTGCCCCCTTCGCAGGACGGATCCTGCTTCTGCCGAATGTATGTCGGCTCAAGCGCCGTCAGCGCGAATTGCCAACTCGATCCGTCCGGCAGCGTGACGCTTTGAAGCGTCCGAGACGGGCTGTAAGCGTAAGTCCAGGTCCGCGTCGCATCGGTTACCTGATAGACCCGGTGCGTGCCACTGTAGTAGGTAAACGTAATGGCGCGTCCATCATTTGACGTGATCGAGAGCACCTTCCAGGGATCGCTTGAGTCATATGCGTACTTCACCCAGTTTCCGAAGCGATCGGTAATCTGGCTGGGCAGAATCCAGAGGTCGGCCCTGGGAGCGATAACCGTGCCCTGTGTAGTTGCGTACGGTCGCGAAACCATGCGGTCGAACTGGTAGGTCGTGCCATCCGGAGCGTGCGCGAGGAACCCTTCGCCCTTCCCGCCGCTTGCCAGGTTTATGCAGCTCAAATCCCAATGCTCTTTGGTCAGAACTGGATAGGGGCCGCCGGTGCTGGGCTGCGCAGTTTCGTAGGCGAGCGGCGGGTTGCCCGGCGTGTACCCGGTGTACGGGTAACGACTGATCAGGGTTTGATTGCCGGCACCCGGAACATCCAGGTGATAACCGTCCCACCACCAATCCGGGGTAAGCAGCACATACGATCCACCACTTGTCCCCACCATGTTGGGCGGGTGAGCAAATTCGCTGCATCGGTAATCGTTGTAGGTATTTCCGTCCGCCGCGAGGCCGGTCCAATCAGGGGTCCCAAGAGGCGGGTTCGGCGCTAGCGTTTGCAGATGTGGGATCTCAAGATCCCAGTCACCAAACAAGCCTTCCGCGAGTGAAGGCTGTGTTACTCCGGTAACCAAGTGACGGCCGACGGCGACCGCGATGGCGCTGTTGCCGGGAAGCGAGACATCCTCCTGCGTGAACTCGAGGACCCCGTTGAATTCGGTGACGTTATCCCCCATCAGATTCGGACCGAGGGGCTGGATCACCTCGCCGCTGCGAATGAGGCGGTCCTGCTCGTAGTAGTCGTACGTGCCGCCGCCGCTGCTGCTACCGCTGCCCGAGCTGGAGCCAGGCGAGTTCGGGATGCCACCTCCGCTACTGCTTGCGCCCCCGAGATTCGATGTGGCCGAGGCCTCGCCGCCGGCCGAGCCGCCGCTCGCTGATCCCCCACCGGCGGTCAGGCCGCCGCCCAAGCCCCACACCGTGAACGTAACTACCGACAGGAGTACCAAGGAGGAAAAGGCGACGCGGCTTCGCATGGGATTCCTCTGCGCGCAGAACGCGCGGTTCTCGTTGGTTGTTCTCCGGCGGCCCTTCGTGCCGGAGGGCCGCACCCCTGATGCGCCGGAACCTACTCTAAGTGTTACGCCCGCAAGACCGCAAGAGAGGTGTACTGGTGACGCGTATGCTGTTGGTCCAGAGGCCTCAACCAGCTCATGAGACGCACGGGCGTCCTACCAGACCACTGACGGCTTCCCGCACAGTCCAGCAGCGGGCATGCTGGCCCACATGACACGCGTGACTACAGAGGCAGCCTCAGACCGCTCGCCGCCACCCTCTGCAACCAGTTTCCCGGTTAACACGCTCGCCCTCGTTGCAGGTCTCACCGCCCTGTTGACGCTGGCGCGCGAACCGGGCGGCGCCGCTGACAGCGCAAAGACATGGCAGTACATCCCGTACCTGCCCCTCCTGCCGGCTTGCGCCGTGTTCGCCGTGATCGCTGCCATCGAATGGTGGATGCGACGCGGGCGCGGCGTGCCCGCCCCGGCATCCGCGCCTCGACGCCCGCTGAGCATGCGGCGTGTGGCGCTGCGCCTGTGGGGGCTCGTCACAACACTCGCGCTCGCGGCGCTCTGCTATTGGTTGTTCCCGGAGTATGCAGGCCCGTTCTACCGCCCGTACTGGCGCTTCCTCGAGACTCTTGCGCCGCTGCTTGTGCTCGCTCCGGTATATCTCGTGTGGGTCGACCGGCGCGTCCAGTCGGGCGATGACGAACTACTGGAGTTCGGCCGACTAATGAGCGGGGGCGGCGGGCAAGACATAGACTGGGCCATCATCCGGCGACATCTCCTCGGTTGGACAGTCAAAGCGTTCTTCCTGCCGCTCATGACGGTCTACCTGAACCAGGAATTCGATTTTTTCGGCGGACTGGTACGCACTCAGGGTTCGCACGCCCTATCGCACTACGACGCTTGGTTTCACCTGTCCTACGCGATCGATCTCTTGTTCTGTGTAGTCGGTTACACCGTAACGATGCGGCTGTTCGATTCGCATATGCGCAGCGTCGAGCCGACCCTGGAAGGCTGGCTCGTCGCCCTGGTGTGCTACCAGCCGTTCTACGCGCTGATCGGTGGCGCCTACTTTCGCTACGAGGGGAGTGTCAACTGGGAGACGTGGACCAGTACATCACCAATGCTCCGTAACGTCCTGATGACCGCCATCATCCTGCTCTCCCTGACCTACGCGTTCTCAACCGTGGCATTCGGACTGCGTTTCTCGAATCTCACTCACCGGGGGATCATCACCGGCGGCCCATATCGCTTCAGCAAGCACCCGGCGTACCTGACCAAGAACTTGAGCTGGTGGCTGATCTCGGTGCCATTCGCGCTGAACGACGGCTGGGCTCAGGCGGCCCGCCGCTGCGCGCTGCTCTTGCTTCTGAACGGGATCTATTTCCTGCGCGCACGCACAGAGGAACGTCACTTGAGCGCCGATCCCACCTACGTGGCTTACGCTGAGTGGATCAATGAACACGGACTGCTCGCTCCGTTGGGCCGACGCTGGCGGTGGCTGCAGTATCGCCCCAGGAGAAGTGAGTCCTCAGTTGTCTCCCGCACGTAAATCTGGGAGCGGCTCAGCACGCCGAAACGGAACGCCCCACGCCGCCGGCATGGGCTCGCATCTCAGAGCTCGTCGCGTGAACCCGTTCCGCGTTGCTCTCGCCCGCGTGCTTCAGCACTCTCCGCGCGGCCTTGCACCGCCGATGCGGTACAACCCCACGCCTACCTCGTTGGCGACTCTCTCTCGACTCGCGTTCTCGCTCTGGTGCGCTCCAACAGTCTTTCGGCCAACCACTCCTTCTCCGAGCTCGGCGCCGGCATTCGATCAACGAATCGCCGGACGGTCAGGGCGAGTCCCCCATGGCCCTGATTGACGAGACTGTCGGCAACTGCGCTCCATCCGCGCACGACCTCGCGCCGGGTTGCGAGCAAGCGATTCTTGCCCGGCTCGGGTTTGACCCCGCCGCTCGCCAGCTCCCGTACAACGGCCTCCGCCCTCTGCCGGTAGTGGGTCGAGGCGCCCCGCAAGGCTGCGCGGTGGATTCCGTCGGTTTTCTGCGGTTTGGTTTCACCTCGGACCGCCCGATCGGTCGCGTTCGCCGCCACGCCCTGCTCGCGTAGGTGCCGTGCGAATTCCTGCCTCCACTCCCGCAGCATCGCCCGCCGGATATTCAGGCGCTTACCGTCAGCGCCCATGGCCTTGACGACCAGATGCACGTGCGGGTGGGGTTCATCAGTGTGAAGGACCATCGCATACCGGTGCTTGGCCCCAAACTCCTCCCGGGCGAAGTTCTTGACGGCACTCAGGACCTTCCGTGGCGGCGTCCCCGCCGGCATCGAGAACACGAGCTTCTGGACCGGCTTCGGCGGGTTACGCATTTCACGGGGCTTCAGATCCGCCGTCCGACGCTCCTCGTCCAAGTCCAGATCCCAGTCGTCCAGCAGCTCCGCCTCGGCCCCCTCGCCCTTGAGGCGCTCACCCTCATCGGTCTCGATCTCGAGCTCGCCTTTCCGGGTCAGGTACTCGAGGTGGCGAGTGACGGCTCCGCGGTTCCGCCCTCCCCGGTTCAGGACTTTGACCATGACCTCCGGGGTTCGGTGGACGGTGCGGGTGATCGTTTCGATCTCGGCCGGCGACAGTCGATCACGCTGTCCCGGTCCGCGCCGGGCGTAGCTCCCGATATCCAGCCACCCCCGGCCAGCGCCGACGTCAATCAGAGGCCTCGGCATGATCCCTCCAGCTCCGCTCGTTGGCTTTGAGCAGCCCTTTGAAATGGTCCCGCAGGCCTTCTGCAACCTTGAGCATCGCGCCGACCTCGACGCGCCCTGGCAACGCCGGCCTGCCGCCCTGGTTCATCGCCCGGGCGATCTGATTCAGATTGCGACCCACGGCCGTCAGCTCGAGCACGGACTGCTTGAGGGCCAGATATTCGGCCTTGGGGAGCGGTGTGGCAGCGCGCAGGTGGGAACGCACCAGGAGCGAGACGTAGGTCGCCGACGGCAGTCCCCGAGCGCTCGAGCGCTCCTTGAGGAGCCTCCAGTCCTCCGGTGCCAGGCGCACGTAGAGCCGCGCACCGCGGTTCACGTTGTCCAGCGCCGGCGGCGCCGGGAGGTCCGTCAGGGCCCGGGTACGGAGCAGGACGTTGAGGAGCTGCTTGACGAGTGTTGACTCGTTGATCCCTTCGCGCTCGGCGAGCCTGCGCACGAGCGCCTTCACCTCTGAAGTGACACGACAGTGAATGAACGCGTCCGCGGTCATGGCACTGATCGTGATACGGCAGCTGCCAGCTGCCAATCCTGCATTGACCCCCAACAAGCACCGATACTTCACAAAGTCCGTTTGCTCTTGGGCCGCGCGCAAAGAGACTCTGGGACGCAGTCAATGGCTAGCGGCGGCCTCCGGCATCAAGACGTCCCGGGTTCCACCGCTGAGAATCGCGGCGGCCGTGATCCCACTCTGAAGTATCGGTGGCAATTCAACCCAATTAGACGGCTGACGGGTTGAGCGCATTGAGTGATGATCTGTCGACGCTGCGCGCGACAGCTCCCAGGCATCGTCGCGCGCGATTCCAGGAGATTGCAGGAATGGCGTTTTGCAAGAATGTGCCCAAGGGCCAATCGGTAACACCCGATGCGCGCCAGTATCAGGACAAGAGCGAGCCAGCGCCGCAGTCAGACCGCACAGGAGTCTTACGCAGCGGGGCGATCCGGATTCTGCGCCTCGCGCAGGTCATCGACATCACCGGGCTCGGAAAGACGAAGATCTACGAACTCCAGTCAGACGGCGACTTCCCCATGCGCGTTCAGATCACCACCCACTCGGTCGGATGGATCGAGGAGGAAGTGCAGGCGTGGCTCGCAAAGAGGGTCGCCGCCAGCACCTCGCTGCCTGCGCGAAGGCCGCATCTCGACTTCAGGCGGCCTTCCCCGTAACGGCCAAGCGTACGTGCTCCGACGTTGCACGCCGAGAGTGAGTCTCGATTTCCGCGTCAGAAGTGAGATCGCCTACCCACTGTTCCAGAGCGCCCCGCATTTCTTTGACGTACCCGTAGCGGTTATAGATTGCCGTGACGCTGCCATCTGAATGACCGAGCACACGCTTGATGAGCTGCTCGCCACCCACCCCGAGCTGCTCGGCAATGCGCGTGGCAACAGTGCGGCGCAGGTCATGCGGCGTCCACGGCACGACCGACCGTTCGCCGCTCACCGCGCACATGGCTCGCATCATCCGCACCTGTGCCCTGGGCCACCCCGCCAGGGGCCGCCTGCCATCGGTGCCACTGAAGATGTAGTCGCCGCTTTGTCCGCGGAAACTCTTCAACACCTCCTCAAGAATGCCGACACTTTCGGCCACCAACGGCACGACATGAACGTGGTCGGACTTGTACCGCTCAGCAGGAATCACGCACAACGCCTGCTTAAGATCGATCCATGGCCGCCGCGCTCTCGCCCACTCACCGGGCCGGCACCCGGTGAGCATGATCAATTGATAGGCCGGTCCAAACGGGTACCCGAGTGTTTCTGCGGCACGCCATGCGATCCGCGCTTCATCCAACGAAAGCACTCGTTCCTTCTTCCGCTTCTTTGGAAGGTTGCTCTCCATGCCGCTCGCGGGATTGTCCTTGCGCCCGAGGAGTCCCTCGGCGGTTCCCCACGAGATCATCTTACGCAGCACGGCCAGGACTGTTCGCGCTGCCTCTTTGCCTCCCCTCGGACGATCCCGGGGACGTTCGGTGCGCGGAACACGAACCATGACTCTCTTGAGGAGCGCGCGCACCTGCTCCCGATTCAGTGTGTCGGCGAGCACGTCACCCACCCGGGGCACAACGTGAACACGCAGCGCGCCTTCGTACTTGATGAACGCCCGCAGTTCTTTCATGCGTACGTAGTCGGTCAAGAACCGCTCGGCGAGCCCCTGGACCGTCAGGCCGCCGGCGGTCGCGGCGGCTTCGAGTGCTTTGACCGGGCTCACGCCCTTCTTTGCCTGATCGAGAAAAGTGTTTGCCAGCCCGCGGGCGGCCTCGAGCGTGACGCTCGGGTACTCGCCCAGTGACACTCGAACGCGCTTGCCCTTTTTCTGGTGGCCGCGCTTGGTGACGCCGCCTTCCCCCACGACCCGAAGAATCAGGGACCAGGTCGCGCATCCGGGCCCCAACCGAAGCGTGAGTCCTGGCACGGCGCCATCGGCCAAGTCCAGGCGTTGTCTGCGCCCCTTTTGGAGCGCTGCTCGCAGCGTCGAGTCGGTCAATCGCTTCATCCTGGGTGTCACCTTCGGCCGGCTGGGTGTCAGTTTGGGTGTCACTTCGTCGCGGAAGGAGGCGAACTCGCGCGAACGACATCGAACTCCAGATGCGAGTATTATACTATTTTTACAGGGTTTTGAGCACGACCATGGAAATGAGCGAACGGCTCAGAGTTGAATTTGGGACGTAGATGTCGCAGGTTCAAATCCTGTCACCCCGACCACTAATTTTTTTGGGTCGTCTGCTCAGGATGAGGACCTACCTCTGCCGCACACGCCAGAACTCTGGATCGGCGGTGACCCACTCCTCGTCCGGCCACCCCAATTCCGGGTGAATCGCAAAAACATGGGCGCCTGACCCTGCGGCCGCCGCCATCGACTCCGCCTCAGCCCGCGTTCGCACCGCGCGAATCACGAGTCGATTGCCGTCAGGCCCCTCGAACACCGTGCCACCCGTGCCGGCCGACCCATTCGTCCAAGCGGTGACCAGAAAGCGCCCGCGACCCATCGCCCACGGAGTTCCCCCGCTCAACTCCGGTCGGTAATTCAAGAAGACGTTCGTCGATTCCGCCGCCAGATAAGGCGCTTTGCGTTTGAGATTCACCGCCAACGCCGATGTCAAGGCCTTGTTTGCCTCGTACTCCCGGCGCACGTCATCCATCTCCGCCTGCGAATCGAACGCGTTGAGATACCAAAACTCCTTCGGCCCCGTGAGCGACTCGAGTACCAGGTAGCGGTGGGGGAACTTCAACCGGATGCAAATCTGCGCCGCGTCAACTTCGATCTGCTGGAGCGCCTGGGCGACGTCCGGCTTTAGATATTCGCGATAGACCTCGAGAATTTTCGGTGGCTGTGCCTGTGAGAATGCGGACGCCATAAACACAACTCCCAGACTAAAGACCAGGAACATCGCTCGATCCTTTGATATGCGCGGTAAACTTTTTATGCCGCAGACCTGGGTGTCACTCTGGCTGTCGCCGGGCGGCCATCAGTCGAATAGCGGCCGGCAGAAACAGCAAGACCAACGGCACTGCCGCGAGCAGGCCGAAAATAATCGCGGTCGCCAACGGTTGCTGCAACCCGGCACCGCGGCTCACCCCGAGCGCCAGCGGCAGCAGGGTGAGCACCGCAATGAGGGCCGACATCAGGATTGGCCGCAGGCGTTTGACCCCGGCGTCGCGCAAATGGTCGAGAGTCCCGTGCCGCTGCGGGTCGATTTCCGCCAGATAGAAAATGACCAGCTCGGTCACCATGCCCACCACCATGGTGAGCCCCATGAGTGCTGATATGTCCAGTTCAATACCCGTGATCCACAGACCGCAGAGCACCGCGGCTGCCGATAGCAGCACCGTGCCGACGGCGGCGATCGTCCAGTCCAGCCGTTCGAACAGGATGGTCAGCAGCAACGCTGACAGCAGCAACGCGGCCGCGAACACCACGGACAGGTCCGTAAAGCTCTTTTGTTGCTGAGCGTACAGGCCGCCGTAGTCGATCCGAATCGTTGACGGCAGGTGCAGCTTCGCCACGATCGAGCGAACCTCTCTCATAGCCGAACCGAGATCGCGTCCCTCGAGGCGTGCCCTGACGCCGATAAACGGCGCCAGGTCCTCCCGCGTCAGCTGCTTCTGGCCCGCCAGGATATTCACCGTGGCGACCTGCGCGACCCGCACCGAGCGTCCGTCAGGGGAAGTCAACAGCAGATTCGCAATCTGCGATGCGCGCGCTCGACCGTCGGCGGGACCGCGGACCCGCACGCCGACGAGTTGCGCCCCAAAGCGGATCTGGGTCGCGTTGACCCCGCCGATCAGCGCTTCGAGCTGCGATGCCACCGCAGCCGGATCCAGACCCCGCTGTGCGGCCGCGCCCGGATTGACGACGATACTGATCGCATCGCCCGCCACGCGCAGGCCATCGACGACCTCGACGACGCCCTTGATTTTGCCGATGGCGCCGCCGACGCGCTTTGCCGCGTCTTGCAGCGTCTCAGGATCGTCCCCGAACAATTTGATTTCGATCGGCTGGGGCACGGCGGTCAAATCCCCTATCAGGTCCTCCATCAACTGCGCCGTCTCCACCGAAATGCCAGGCACCTCGCTTTGAACCTTGCGGCGCACCTCGGCCATGACCTCATCGATCGGCCGGCGCGACCCGCCCTTGAGTCGGATGAAGTAGTCGCCCTCGTCTGCTTCTGTCAGGCCGCCGCCGAGTTGCGTACCCGTGCGCCGCGAATAGCTTGAAACCTCCGGGGTAGCGACGATGATCGCGTCAACCTGTTGCAGGATGCGGTCAGTGTCGCTCAACGCAGCGCCCGGCTGCGCCTTGTAGTCAAGAATGAACCCGCTCTCGTCCATCGCCGGCATGAACCCGGAAGGGACCCGGGTCCAGGCAACGTATCCCGCCAGCGCCAGGCCGAGACCCACAATAGCGACGAACAGGCCAGGACGCGCAAACGCTCTGTCACCCGTTCGCTGGTAGCCGCTCCTGAGCCAGCCGAGAAATCTGCCGGCGCGCTCGGCGGCGGCGACGTCGCTGTCACGCAGCCAATGCGCCGCAACCAGTGGAATCACGAACCGTGCATACAACAACGACACCCCGAGGGCGGCAACCATGGTCAGCGCGAGCGCCTTGAAGAATCCGCCCGTGACGCCGCTGATGAACGCCAGCGGCATGAATACGACGATGGTCGCTAGTGTCGAGCCAATCAACGGGCGGCCCATTTGCGCGGCGGCGCTGAGCAGGCTCTCCGGCGTTTTTGCCTCGCCCTCCTGCATGCGCCGCATGATGTGCTCGAGCATCACCACGGCGTCATCGACGATCAGTCCGACGGCCGCCGCCATCCCGCCGAGCGTCATCATGTTGAAACTCATGCCGAGGGCGAACAGAATCAGGCAGGTCGCGGCGAGCACCGCGGGTAACATGAGCCCGGTGATCAGCATCAGGCGGCGCGAGCGCAGAAATGCGAATAAAACGATGCCGGCCAGCACCGCACCCAGCAGGATGGCATCGCGCACCGCGGTCGCCGCACCCCTGACCAATTCCGACTGATCATAGAAACGCGTGACGATGACGCTGGGGGGCAGTCCCGCCTCCTTCAGGCGCGCATCAACGTCGGCGACGATCTTGAGCGTATCCCCGGCAAGCGACTGGCGTATGTTGACCAGTACCGCATCCTTGCCGTCCGAAGTGACGCGAATGAACGCTGGCTGTGCCGACGGGCGCACGGTCGCGATGTCACCGAGCGTCACCACTCCGCCGCCCGCCTTGTCGCCGACCTTGATGGGAGTGGCTTTGACGTCCGCCTCCGACGCAATACGGTTCTCGACCAGCACCAGATACAGACGGTGGCGGTCTTCGAGTCGTCCCAGGCCTCGCACCTCATTCGACTTTGCGAGGTCGGCGGCGACCTCACTGAGACTCAGGCCCAGGGCGGCGGCTCGACCTGGGTCGACGTCCACCTCAAATTCGCGCGGACTTCCGCCGAGCAGGTCGACGCCCGCCACGCCGGGCACTGCGGTCAGCGCTGGGCGTACTTTCAATTCGGCAATCTGCCGCAGCGCCTCCTGGTCGAGTGTTTTGGAGGTCAGCGCAATTCCCAGCACCGGGAAAATCGTCGGATCGGAGCGCCGCACCTCGAAGCGCGTGCCCGCTGGTGCATCCGGCAGGATGGTCGCAAGCGCCGCTTGCGTGGCGAGCGTCGCCGCCACCATGTCCTGGCCCCATGAAAAATTGAGCGCGACCTCCGCCGCTCCGCGGCTGGTAGTCGATCGAATTCGCGTCACGCCCGGTACCGCGCGCAGTGCTATTTCAACGGGCCGGGTAATCTGGGCTGCCATCTGCTCCGCGTCGCGATCGCCGGCGTCGATCGCGACCAGCACCCGCGGATAGTCAATCTGCGGGAACAGGCTGACGGGAAGTTTCAGCGCCCCGGCCAGACCGCCCAACGTCAATAGCAGCACCGCGAACCAGATCGCACGCGCATGGCGCGCCAATACACCGGTCATTTCAGCCTGACCTTCATGCCATCGTCGACCGCCGTGCCGCCCTGGGTGACGACCTGGTCGCCGGCGCTGAGCCCCTTGATGATCGCGATCCGCTCACTGCCGACGACACCGGTCACGACGTCGTGCCGATGCGCAACGTTGTCGGCCACGACGAATACGAACGGCTGGCCGCCGTCGTCCAGCAACGCCGCATACGGAACGCTCAGCGCCTCCGTGGTCGCGTTGAGCGCCAGCGAGCCGGTGAGTGCAATCCCGGCATTGAGGCCGGCGTCAGGCGGAATGCTCGCGAAGACCGCCGCCAGTTTGGTTTGCGCGTCGGCGACCGGGCTGACAGACAGGATCTGGCTGGCGATGGGCGCGCCACCGGCTGCCGGTGCAATCATGAGGCTCGCGCCCGCTCCGACGCGGCGTGCGAGGCCTGGATCAATACCGAAGTGCGCGCGCACCTGATTGACGCGGGCGATGGTGGCGACCGGGCTGCCGGTCGCGACCACGTCCCCGGGGTGCGGAGTGAAAGTCGCAACGTACCCGGAAGAAGGTGCGGTCAGGAGCAGCGCCTTGCTGCGCTCCATGAGACTGTCGCGCAGCGCGTCCGCGCTCAGCGCCGCCGCACGAGCGGTCTCGACCTCGGAGTTACCGACCAGGCCGTCGGCACGCAGGCGTTGCTGGCGTGCGTAGGCTGTGTCTGCCGCGCGCGCCTCCGCGATCGCTTTCGCCAGCTCCGCGCGCGTGGCCGGACTCTGGCCAAGATGCGCGATGACCTGACCGCGCTGCACCCGCGTCCCCGCCGGTGCGTCGATACTCATGACCACCGCCTCCACCGGCGCCGCCAGCACGTGCTCGCCGGCGGGAGCGATTTCAACCACACCGTAGAGCGTGACGGTTTCCGCTATAGCTGCCTTTTCCGCTCGACCCAGGGTCACCAAAGCCACCGGCGCCGGCGACTCATCGCTTGCCGTGCCTGAACAACCGGACGCTAAGCATACGATGACGAGAATGGCGTACCTGATCATCGTGGCGATTCTCCCAGCAATGTGCCCGTGAGCAGTTCGAGCGCAATCCACTGCTCCTGTATGTCCTGTTCGCTTTGCGTCAGTTGGGTTTGCTTGTCGCGCAAAGCCTGTGCGGTGGTCGCGGCCACGGCGCTCGACAGATCACCACGACTCGCCGCAGCGACGCTCCCCTGAACGAAACGCTCGAGCGTCGGCAGTCTGGCCAAAATGTCGCTCCGCTGCCGGCGCGCGATGGCGATGCCGTCAACCGCTGCGGCAATGTCGGCGCGCGTTTCAAACAAGCGCGTCTCGTACTCGGCCTTGAGAGCGGCGCGCGTCGCGCGCTGCACGGCGATGCCACCACGATTGCGATTCCAAAGTGGCAGTGTCATGCCTACGTTCGGACCCACCAGGCGGTTGCCGGTGGTGTCGCGCGTCGCAGTGATGGTCAGGTCGAGCCTGGGAAATTGATCCAGAACCGCTTTGTGTACGGTGGCCTCCTGGGAGGCATAGCCCGCCCGCAGTGCCTGCAAGTCAGCGCGGCGAGTCTGCGCGAGTTCGAACAAACCCGCGGCATCCGGCGCGGCGTCAGGAAGCGCGCCCGGACGCAGCTGCAGCGGTGTGTCGGGCGGCAGCCCGAGAAGCTTCGCCAGCTCGGAACGCGCGGTCGCCAGATCGCGCTCGCTGGTGCGCAAGCGCTCGGCGGCATCGAAGGCGGCCGTGCGCATGGCTTGCACCTGTTCCGCGGGCAGGTCGCCGCGACCGGCCGCCCGCAGGCTCGCATCCAGGAGCTCCTGAGCGGCGTCGCGGCTGGCGCCGTTGAGCCTCACCGCCCGCTCCAGGCTCATCGTCCTGACCGCGCCGATTCGCGCCTTACCCGCCGTCTGCCATTCGGCCCACGCCAGATCAAGCCGGACCTGTTGCTCATCCGCGCGTGCTTTGTCACGGACCACCGCGTGCGTCCTCAGCGCGTTGAGGTCCAGCCCCAGCGCCGCGACCAGATTGTTGAGCTGATCAGGCCCGGAGAGTCGAAAGTCTTCGCCCAGATTGAAGCTCGGATCCGGCAACAGCCGCGCCGCAAAGGACTGTGCGGAAGCCACGTTGGCCTGCAGCCGTGCGACCTTCAGATCGGGGTTGGCGATCACGGCCAGAATCGCGATGTCGTTGGCATCCAGCGGCTTTGACAGGTCGAGCGTGGTGGCTTGCAGATACGGGCGATCGATTTTTGCCGAGTCGCGCGCCAGCACGGCGGCCACCGGGGGTGAGAGCAGCGCCGGCTGCGCCTCGAGGGGCTCGGCCCGATAGATAGTGCAGCCGCTCGTGAGCCAGGTGATTGTCAGCAACAGCGCCGCTCTGCTGATGCGCAG
>Ga0210384_10003297_pt1 | contig 18805 bp, 15 predicted proteins | sample IncBWH2MmetaG_FD_160574 | JGI IMG/M metagenome (GOLD analysis project Ga0210384, IMG submission 160574) | Forest soil microbial communities from Barre Woods Harvard Forest LTER site, Petersham, Massachusetts, United States - Inc-BW-H-2-M | ecosystem: Environmental > Terrestrial > Soil >...
AGCAAAAGCTCGACGGTTTTGGTACAAAATTCTTACGAGCGCCACCATCGCGGAGCTTCGCTCCGCCAGACAGCCGGGGGCGGCTGTCCCCACGTGGTTCGGAGTGCTCCCCGCGCGAGCGAGGGCGCTCGCGCCTACACTGCTGCTCGCGGCCCTGCTGGTGTTGGCCGGATGCCGCCAGGATATGCACGACCAGCCGCGCTTCAAGCCGTTCGCTCGCAGCGATTTCTATACCGACCTGCGCTCCGCGCGCCCTCCGGTCGAAGGCACCATTGCGCGCGGCCAATTGCGTGAAGACACATATCTCTACACCGGCAAGCTGGGCAACAATCCCGGAGACTACATGCCCTTCCCGGTCACGGCAGAACTCCTGGCCCGCGGACAGCAGCGCTACGACATTTACTGCGCGCCCTGTCACTCCCGCGTGGGCGACGGCAACGGCGTGATTCCGGCGCGTGGTTTCCCGCGTAAGCCGTCTTCCTATCACATCGAGCGCCTGCGCAAGGCGCCGCTGGGATATTTCTTTGACGTCATCACCAACGGCTTCGGTTCCATGCCTGACTACTCATCGCAAATCGTCCCCGCGGACCGTTGGGCCATCGTGGCTTACATCCGTGCCTTGCAGTTAAGCCAGGCAGCCACCGCCGCCGACGTTCCCGCAGGCCAGAAAGTTCCTTCCGATCCGCCGCACTTCGGGGAACTGGGCTCCGGCGCAACCTTGCCGGTGGTCGAGACCAAACCCGCACACCGTTCGCTGGAAGGGGAGCCGAAATGAGCACGGTTCCCATGCGTAGCCAGGATCTGATGACGCCGCCGGTGGCGAAGACCATCCAGCAACGCTCGTTGATCATTGGCCTGGCGTTCGGCGTGATCGCGGCTGTGGGCGCATGGCTTCGTCCCGACGAATTTTTCCGCGCTTATCTGTTGGCCTTCATGGCATGGCTGGGCGTGACGCTGGGGTCGATGGCCATTCTCATGCTCCGCCATCTGACCAAAGGCGCCTGGGGAATGGTCATCCGCAGAATTCTGGGAGCGGCCATGCGTTGCGTCCCGTTGATGGCGGCGCTCTTTATCCCGCTGCTCTTTGGCATACGTCGGCTTTATATCTGGGCCCGGCCGCTGGATGCAATTGCTGACAAGCATCTCCGCGAGCACCTGGAAGAAATCACCAAGACGTACCTGACCGTCAATGGATTTGTGATTCGCGGCGCGATTTATTTCGCCGTCTGGTGGGCGTTGTCGTTTTTCCTCACCAAGTGGTCGGCGGAGCAGGACCACCCGCCCCTGCGCGACAACAGCGCGCGCTTCAAGGCACTCAGCGGGCCGGGCCTGATCCTCTACGGCTTCACCATCACATTTGCCGTCATCGACTGGATCATGTCCATCGACCCCAGTTGGATTTCCACCATCTTCGGTCTGTCGTTCCTGATCGGACAGGTGCTCTCAGCGCTGTGCTTTGCGGTCGTGGTCGAGCGGATCCTTTTCAATTACAAGCCCATGTCGGAACTGCTGAAGCCGGAGCAGGTGCACGATCACGGAAAATTCATGCTGGCCTTCATCATGGTGTGGGCCTACTTTTCGTTTTCGCAGTGGCTCATTATCTGGGCAGGAAATTTGCCCGAAGAAATTACCTGGTACATGAGGCGGCTGAACGGCGGCTGGGGATACGTTGGCCTGTTCCTGGTGCTGTTCCATTTCGCGATACCCTTCGTGATGTTGATTTCGCGCCCCTTCAAGCGAGACATCACGCGCCTGGTCTGGCTGGCGGCGTGGATTTTAGTGATGCGCCTAGTCGACCTGTTCTGGGTCATCGAGCCTAACTTTTCCACTACCGTCAACGTGACATGGCTGGACGTGGTGGTCCCGATTGCGATGGGAGGCCTCTGGCTGGCGTATTTCTTCCGCAATCTGAGTGCAATGCCGCTGGTTCCGGCGTACGACGTTTTTGCGGTTGAAGTTCTGGAAGCGGCGCACGAGTAATTCGCACGAGTAATTGAAGATGAGTGACGACATTCACATCGACGGGCAGAACGAGGAAATGGACTTTGAGCGCGAGGACCTTGGCGCCAAACCCATTCTCATCTTCCTGCTGTCGCTGACCATCGGCTGCGTTCTGGTTGCGCTGGTCCTGAAGGGACTGTACAGCTACCTCGATACCTACGAGGGCCGTCATCAGCCCGTACAGAATCCGTTGGCACGCTCGACTACAGCAGACACTCGAATTGTTGAGCAGGGTGACATCAAAAACTTTCCGCAACCGCGCCTCGAGACCGACGAGACGACCGAGATCAACAACTTCCGCATGCAGGAAGAGCAGACCTTGAACAGTTATGGTTGGGTAGACCAGTCGGCTGGAGTGGCCCGAATCCCCATCGACCGGGCGATGGCGCTGTTGGCCCAGCGTGGGCTTCCCACCCGGCCGCAAGCCGGCGTAGCTCCGCCATCGGATGTAAACACGGCGAAAGAAGCGGCGCGCGGGGCAGATACGAGTATCAAGCCGGCGACGAAGAAGAAGTAGCGGGACGGGAAGAACGGGAGGACACGGCTTTAGTCGTGGCAAAACAGGCGACTGAAGCCCGTTTTGGGACTTTTTTGATGCAGGCTTAAGGCCTGCTCCACCCGGGATTGTTTGGCCGAGAAAACTAATCGTGCTGAAAGTAACTGACAACTCGAAACGGATTCTGACCATCATCGCCGCGCTGTTAATATCAGCGCCTGCCTTTGGTCAGGGCATGACCAAGGGCATGATGTCGCCGCCGGCGAACGTGCGCCCGCCCGGCCTCAAGAATGTCGGCATCGAGCAGCATCTGGACGAACAGATTCCTCCCGACCTCAGCTTCCGCGACGAAACCGGCAAACCGGTCCGCCTGGGGGATTACTTCGGCAAAAAGCCGATGATCCTCAACCTGGTCTACTACAACTGCCCGATGCTCTGTGGCGAAGTTCTGAGCGGCCTGGAAAGTTCGTTACGTGTGTTGAAATTCGATGTAGGAAAAGAATTTGACGTCCTCACTGTAAGCTTCGATCCGCGCGAAACGCCGGACATGGCAACAAAGAAGAAGGCCGAATTCCTGAAGCGCTACGGACGCCCTGGCGCCGCCGAGGGCTGGTACTTTTTGACCGGGCCACAAGAATCGATTGACGCGCTAACCAAAGCTGCCGGCTTCCAGTACCAGTACGATCCCAAGACCGGCCAGTTCGCGCACGCCACCGCCATCATGGTCCTGACTCCAGACGGCAAGATCGCTCAGTACTACTACGGCGTCGAGTACGCGCCAAAAGATTTGCGCCTGGGGCTGATCCAGGCGTCGGAGAACAAGATCGGCACGCTGGCCGACCAGGTGCTCCTGTACTGCTATCACTATGATCCGACCACCGGCAAGTACGGAGCAATCATTTCGCGTGTCCTGCAGCTTTCCGCGCTGGCAACCATACTGGCACTGGGAATTTTCATGACCGTGCTGATTCGTTTCGGGTCGGGACACAATGAGCATGCGACCAGGTAAGGCTGAAGACCGACGACTGAAGACCGACGACTGACTATGTACGATACTTTTCCACTTTGGCCCGCACGAGCCTCGACGACAGCCGGGAGCGTAGATGCGCTCTTCATCTTCCTCGTCATTTTGTCCGCGATGGTAAGCGTGGCCATCTTCGCTGCGATTGTGCTGTTCGCCGTCCGGTATCGCAGGCGCCGGGGAGTCACAGCGGAACCGATAGAAGGCTCGACCGCGCTGGAAATAACCTGGTCAGTAATTCCGCTGGGTATTTTCATCGTGATCTTCCTGTGGGGCGCTGTCATCTACTTCAAGGAGCGGACGCCCCCGCGCGGCGCCACCGAAGTCTACGTCGTGGCCAAGCAGTGGATGTGGAAACTGCAGCACGAAGAAGGACAGCGCGAGATCAACGAACTGCACGTGCCCGTGGGCCGGGATGTGAAGATGATCCTGACCTCGCAGGATGTAATCCACAGCTTTTATGTTCCCGCGTTCCGCATCAAGCAGGACGTGCTGCCCGGCCGTTACACCACGGCCTGGTTTCGTCCCACCAAGGCGGGAATTTATCATCTGTTCTGCGCCGAATATTGCGGTTCGCAGCACTCCGGAATGATCGGGCAAGTCGTAGTGCTCGAACCGGCGCAGTACGAGGCCTGGCTTAGTGGCGGCGCCGCCTCGGGATCGATGGCGTCGAGCGGCGAGAGTATTTTTCAGCAGCTGGGCTGCTCCACCTGCCACCGTTCGGATACTCAGGGTCGCGGTCCCAATCTGGCTGGTCTCTTCGGCAAGCCGGTGCAACTGGAAGACGGACGCGTGCTCACGGCCGACGAAAACTACATTCGGGAATCCATTCTGACCCCGGGCGCGAAAATCGTCAGCGGATTCAAACCCATCATGCCGGTGTTTCAGGGACTGGTAAGCGAAGAACAACTCAACGCGCTGGTGGCGTACGTGAAATCACTGAACCCGAGTTCATCGGGAGCGGCGGGCAGTCCGGCGGCGGTTCCGTCGGGCGCGAAGCCGCAGGAAACCAAGGTGCAATAGCAATGGCTACCGCAGCGATCACCGCGGAACGCGAGACTTATCTCAACCAGGAATATGGCATCAAGTCCTGGCTGCTTACGGTTGACCACAAGCGCATTGCGCTGCTCTACCTGCTGTCCATCACTTTCTTCTTTTTCATTGGAGGATTTTTCGCCCTGCTGATCCGGCTGGAGCTGCTGACTCCGGCGGGCGACCTGGTACAAGCCGACACTTACAACAAGCTCTTCACCATGCACGGCCAGGTGATGGTGTTCTTTTTCTTGATTCCATCCATCCCGGCTGTACTGGGCAATTTCCTGGTGCCGTTAATGATCGGTGCCAAGGACCTCGCCTTCCCGCGCATCAATCTGCTGAGCTGGTATCTGTACATCATCGCCGGTGTACTGATGCTGCATTGCATGCTCACTGGCGGCGTGGACACGGGTTGGACTTTCTACACACCCTTCAGCACCGCTTTCAGCAATACCAAGGTGATCGAGGCTGGCCTTGCCATCTTCATCTCTGGATTCTCATCGATCCTGACCGGGCTGAATTTCGTGGTCACCATCCACCGCATGCGGGCGCCGGGCATGACCTGGAACCGCTTGCCGCTGTTCATCTGGGCGCATTACGCGACCAGCATCATCCAGTTGCTGGGGACGCCGGTCATCGCGGTCACTCTGGTGCTGGTGGTCCTCGAACGCGCCCTCCACCTCGGGATCTTCGACCCGACGCGCGGTGGCGACCCGCTTCTGTTTCAACACTTGTTCTGGTTTTATTCCCATCCCGCGGTTTACATCATGATTCTGCCCTCGATGGGAGTGGTCACTGAGATCGTGCCTTGCTTCTCGCGCAAGCGCATATTCGGTTACAAGTTCGTGGCCCTCTCCAGCATCAGCATTGCCGTTTTCGGCTTCCTGGTGTGGGCGCACCACATGTTCGTAGCCGGGATTTCGCTTTACGCGGCCCTGATTTTCTCCGCCTTGAGCTATCTGGTTGCCGTCCCTTCTGCCGTCAAGGTTTTTAACTGGACCGCCACCATGTACAAGGGCTCGATTACGTTTTCGACGCCCATGCTGTACGCCTTCGGCTTCATTGGACTGTTTCTGATGGGCGGTCTTACCGGCCTGTTCCTTGCCGCTCTCGGTATCGACGTGCATGTAACCGACACTTACTTCGTCGTGGCCCACTTCCACTACATCATGGTGGGAGGGGCGGTCATGGGCTATCTGGGCGGCATGCATTTCTGGTGGCCGAAAATTTCCGGACGCATGTATCCCGAATCACTGGGCCGGCTGGCGGCGGTGATCGTGTTCCTCGGATTCAACCTGACATTCTTCCCCCAGTTCATCCTTGGCTACCTGGGGATGCCGCGCCGCTACTGGCAGTACCCGCCGGAATTCCAGGTGCTGAACGTGCTCTCGACTGCCGGGTCCACGATCCTCGCGGTCGGATACCTTTTGCCGATGGTGTATTTCCTGTGGTCGATGCGCTATGGAAAAATTGCCCCGGACAATCCCTGGGGCGCCTCCGGCCTGGAGTGGATGACCTCTTCGCCGCCGCCCACTTTCAACTTTGACCATCCCCCGGTCGTCAACTGGGAAGCTTACGACTACGAGAACATTCCCGCTCCGCAGGAGGCCCGCAGTGGCGGATAGCCCGACCGCGGTGGAACATCACAATCCGGCGCTCAAGCACCACTTTGTCGACATGGAGCAGCAGCGCGAAGCTTCATCGCTCGGGATGTGGCTGTTTCTCGCGACTGAAATCATGTTTTTCGGCGGCATGTTCTGCGCCTATCTGATCTATCGCTACTGGTATTTTCCCGACTTTGCCGCCGCCAGCAGTTCGCTCGACATTACGCTGGGTACAGTGAACACCGCCGTGCTCATCTGCAGCAGCTTGACCGTGGTCATGGCCGTTCGCGCCGCCCAACTGGGCAAGCGACAGCAGCAGGTGGTTTATCTGGCCCTAACCTTGGTTCTGGGATTGGCCTTCCTCGGCGTCAAAGCGATCGAGTGGACCAGCAAGTTCGAGGAGCACCACGTTCCGGGTCCCACTTTCAACTTCCAGGGCAGTATTCCGGGCCATCCTGACCAGCCGGTTGATCAGCACCACGCCCAGCTTTTCTTCTCGTTGTACTTCGCGATGACGGGAATGCACGCGTTGCACATGATTATCGGGGTCGGGATCTTCGCTTATCTGCTCTACCACGCATGGAAGGGCGCGTACACGCCTGAGTATCACACACCGTTGGAGAACTCCGGCCTGTACTGGCACTTTGTCGACATCGTCTGGATTTATCTGTTTCCATTGTTGTATCTGATAGATCGAAAGAAGTAAGAACGTAAAAAGTAAGACTGTCAAGAAGCGAGCTCCGTCATGTCTGAACACATCGTTTCCGCGAAGACCAACATTGCCGTCTGGCTTACGCTGCTGGTCTTGACTGGGGTGACCGCCGGGGTTGCTTTTATCGATCTCGGTCCTTTCAACACAGTCGTTGCCCTGGTCATCGCAACCGTCAAGGCACTGCTGGTCGTGCTGATTTTCATGCACGTCAAGTACGCCAGCGAGAAACTGGTGAAGGTGGTCGTGATTTCCGCCATCTTCTTTCTCATGCTGCTCCTCGGGTTAAGCCTGGCGGACTACACCACCCGCATGCTGATGTGAACTTGAGATATACTCCGCCGTCTGGGACGAAAATTTGAGCACGAGGTGATGCGATGGCGTTTTGCAACTCTTGTGGAGCAACCCTGGACGCCGGAGCAAAGTTTTGCAACAAGTGCGGCACCACCCAGGCCGGTGGCGCGTCCGTCACTCCTGCCGCGGCTGCGGCTAGCACTCCTCAGAAAAGTGGCGGCGCCCTCAAGATCATTCTCATCGTCGTCGCGGTAATTGTAGTTTTCGGCATTCTGGCAGTCGGGGCCTTCTCGTTCTTTGCTTACCGTATCGCCAGACACAGCCGGGTCCACAATGAGAATGGGAACGTGCGGGTGGAAACGCCCTTTGGTACGGTGAACACCACCACGGATCCGGATGAAGCCGCCCGCAACCTGGGGATCGATTCCTATCCCGGCGCGACGGTAGTCAAAGGCACCACGTCCGACATGACCATGGGCAACATGCACACGGCCTCGGCGGATTTTGAGACCGGCGATTCGGTCAGCACGGTTGCCGAGTTCTATAAATCGAAGGTTCCCAACGCCAATGTGGTCTCGTCAACTGGCGACCACTTCGCCATCATTTCCACCGACAAGAAAAACATGCTCACCATCAACATCGAGCCGAAGAACGGCCGGACCAGAATTCACATCACCAAAATCTCTGGCAAGATGGTCAACGGCGGCGATTCCGACAATTGAGGATTCGCAAGTGTCAATGGAAGACGGGCGTCCCGCCCGTCCACCACGCGTGTGGGGCGGGCGCTCCTGTCCGCCGCTCTTGAATTTGGCAGTAAATGCAGCAATCTTGTTGTTGCAAAGATAGAGTGTCAAGTTCGGCGGTATCCGAGTCCAAATCAAAAGCGGCGGACAGGAGTGTCCGCCCCACACGGCCCAGGGAACCCCAGGAATCATGTCCGACAAATACGTGGAGATCGCCAACGCTGCCCGTAGCTCCGTGGTGGACGCGGTCGCGTTGGATCAGGCTTTGCGCCACCACCTTCGCGGCGACGTTCGTTTCGATTCCAGCAGCCGCGCCCTCTATGCGACTGACGGCTCGAACTATCGCCAGGTGCCTATTGGCGTGGTTCTTCCCCGTGACGCCGACGACGTCATCGCCGCGGTCTCGCTCGCGCGCGAGTACGGCGCTCCGCTCCTGTGTCGCGGCAGCGGAACCTCATTGGCCGGTCAATGTTGTAACGTGGCCTTGATACTCGATTTCACTCGCTACATGAGCAACATCGTGGAAATCGATCCCGAGCGACGCACGGCCCGGGTGCAGCCCGGGGTCGTTCTCGATCACCTCCGCAACGCCGCCGAGAAACACCATCTGACCTTCGCACCGGACCCGGCCACCCACGACCGCTGCTCGCTCGGAGGCATGATCGGCAACAACTCCTGCGGCGTGCACTCTGTAATGGCCGGAAAGACCGACGACAACATCGAAGCTCTCGATGTCCTCACCTATGACGGCCTTCGACTGAAAGTTGGAAAGACCAGCGATGCAGAGCTCCAGCAGATCATCCGGGAAGGCGGCCGGCGAGGGGAAATTTATGCTGGCCTGAAAACACTCCGGGACCAATATGCCGACCTCGTCCGCCAGCGCTATCCCAATATCCCCAGACGGGTTTCAGGCTACAACCTCAACTTCCTGCTGCCTGAAAACGGCTTCGACGTAGCCCGCGCGCTGGTCGGGTCCGAAGGCACCTGCGTCTCGGTGCTCGAGGCCACCTGCCGCCTGGTCGAAAGCCCGCCGGCGCGGGTCCTGCTGCTGATCGCCTATCCCGATATCTTTCAGTGTGCCGACCACGTCCCCGACGTCATGGCCCATAAGCCAATCGGCCTCGAAGGCGTCGACGACCTGCTGGTGGAATACACGCGGCGCCGGGGCATCAATTCGGAGGGGTTGGCGCTGTTGTCCGAAGGCGGAGGCTGGCTGCTGGCAGAATTTGGTTCCGACACCATTGCCGCGGCTGAAGCGCAAGCGTCAGGCCTGATGGAAGCCCTTAAGCGAAGCCCGAGCCCGCCGCAGATGCGGCTGTTCACCAATCGCGAGCAGATCAAGCGGGTGTGGGAAGTGCGCGAGTCCAGCCTGGGAGTAATTTCGTACGTCCCCGGTGAAGACTTGACCTGGGAAGGCTGGGAGGACTCAGCCGTAGCTCCGGAAAAACTCGGCAAATACTTGCGCCACCTGCGCCAACTGATGAACAGCTTCAACTATCGCGGCCCGCTCTACGGCCACTTCGGCCACGGCTGCGTCCATAACCGTATTAACTTCGATCTGCAATCGAAGGAGGGCATTGCCAAGTTCCGGAAGTTCATGGAAGCCGCTGCCGATCTGGTGGTCAGTTGCGGCGGATCGCTCTCCGGCGAGCATGGCGACGGCCAAGCCCGGGCAGAACTGCTCCCGCGCATGTTCGGGCCCGAGCTGCTAGCCGCTTTCCGCGAATTCAAGACCATCTGGGACCCTTCCTGGAAAATGAACCCCGGTAAGGTCGTCGAACCCTACCGCATGGATGAAAACTTGCGGTTGGGTGCCGACTACAAGCCCTGGGATCCCGACACTCACTTCCAGTTTCCTCACGACCACGGCAGCATGACCCACGCTATGCTCCGGTGCGTGGGAGTAGGAAAATGCCGTCGCGAGGAAGGCGGCGTCATGTGCCCCAGCTGGCGGGTGACGCATGAAGAGGAGCATTCCACCCGCGGCCGTGCCCACCTGCTCTGGGAGATGGCCAAGGGCGACGTGATCCGCGACGGCTGGCGTGACGAGAATGTAAAGGAGTCGCTCGACCTCTGCCTCTCCTGCAAGGGCTGCAAGAGCGACTGTCCGGTAGGCGTCGACCTGGCTACCTATAAGGCGGAGTTTCTCTCGCACTATCACGAGGGACGCCTGCGTCCGCGCAGCGATTACGCCTTTGCCAACATCGACTTCTGGGCGCGGCTGGCCTCGAAGGTTCCGGGGCTGGTAAATCTGGCAACCCAACTACCCTTATTGCGGAATATCGCCAAGCTGGCGGCCGGGATGCCGCAGCAGCGCAGCGTTCCCGCCTTCGCGCCCCAGACTTTTCGCTCCTGGTTCGAACGGAGAACGGCCGAACACCGCCAGCCGGCAAATCCTGAAGGCGCTCGAATCATGGTCTGGCCGGACACGTTTAACAACTACTTCCTGCCCGACACCGCCAAGGCCGCGGTCGAAGTCCTCGAAGCCGCCGGATTTCGCGTCTCCATTCCAGACTCCATTCTTTGCTGCGGGCGCCCCCTCTACGATTTCGGCATGCTGGATCGCGCCAAGCGCCTGCTGCTCAAGATTTTGGACATTCTGGCTCCGGAAATCGAGGCGGGAATTCCTATCGTCGTTCTGGAACCTAGTTGCGCTGCGGTTTTTCGTGACGAACTTAGCAATCTGTTCCCCGACGATGCCCGGGCGCAGAAACTCTCCCGGCAGTCGTTCCTGCTAAGCGAATTTCTGGAAAAGAAAGCGGCCTATTTTCAGCTTCCGAAACTCCCGGTGAAGGCGCTCGTCCACGGCCACTGTCATCACAAGGCGCTGATGAAGATGACCGACGAGGAGTCGGTTCTTCGAAAAATGGGCATCGACTGGAGCGCTCCGGCCCCAGGCTGTTGCGGAATGGCAGGCTCGTTCGGCTTCGACGAAGAAAAGTACGAGGTCTCAATGGCGATCGGCGAGCTGGAACTTCTGCCCGCGGTCCGGCAGGCCCCGGCCGACAGCCTGATCATCGCCGACGGCTTCAGTTGTCGCGAACAGATCTCGCAGTCTACCGACCGACACTCCCTGCATCTGGCACAGGTAATCGCCACCGCCCTAAAAGGGCCTCTCACCGCGTACGGCGCCTATCCCGAGACGCCTCATGTCCGGAAGAGACAAGCCGAACTGGATCGCTCGATGAAGCACGCAGGCCTGGCCCTGGCCGGAGTTGCCACGGGCGCGGCCCTCCTCTGGTGGCTGAAAAGCAGATCCTAGCGAAGGCCACGTGGAGACAGCCGCCCTCGGCTGTCTGGTTGAGCGCAGCTCGACAGGCCTTGGCCGGCTCGCTATTAGGGGAGCGTTCGCACCGCCGGACAGCCGAGGGCGGCTGTCCCCACGTACCGGTGGATAGCCGCACGAGCGACGACACTAGCACCTACATCAAAGCATTTGTAATCAATTACTTACCCGTTGACCTTCTGACCTCTCCCCAACACACCCGGATTCTGGGACAATAGTAGCTACCAACAGCTGGGACATTCCTGCCCTCTAAATCCCCCGGCGGCGAGTAGGCTTTTATGGCGCTAGACTCCGAAACCCTTCTTAACCCACCTAAGACAGCACGCCTGATCGAACTTGACATTGAGCCGGCGCTGCGCGGGTCGGTCCTTGTCCTGATCCAGTTTGACGTTTGCGAAGAGATCCGGCTCGACGAACTGCGGCAGATCTTTGGCGCGCGTACGGTAGAGCACCCTGGCTCCAAGCATCCGGCTCCCGGGTACGTTCGCTACCAGCGCCCCCCGGTTGTCGAACCCATTGGCCCCCTGGTTCTGGACAGCGGCGAGCGACTTGAGGGCCAAATCAAGTATTACGACTATGGCGTACTGAGCGTGGTCTTCGAGCTGCCTTTTTCCGGCGACTGGGAGACCTTCGTCCGCATGGGCAGCCGCTGGGTCTGGGACGTAGACTTTGAAAAGCACGCCTCCCGCATCGTGCATGAGAAGCTGGAGCGGGCCGCCCCGGCGCTGATCAAGCCCTATCCGGAGTGGTTGAGTGAGGACTACTTCATTTTCCACGTGAGGGAGATTGCCGGCTCGCCGTCGGCTTCCGAGCTTTGTACATCCCAGGGCGGACGCATCGCTCAAATCGTGCGTGGAGAGACGGCCCAGCTTTCAGAAGGCGAGCGCAACGAAATTCTGCAGTCCCGCATTTCCTACTATCCGAACGATCTGGCGGTAATCGGCTGGAACGCTGCGTTTCTTTATGACAGCGAGGCTGGCGCCGAAACCGCCATCCAGCTCCTCGAGTACGCCAACTCGCAGCTGCTGGAATTCCGGCACTACGACGAACTCTTGACCCGCGAACTGGGGATCGTGTACGCCGCCCTCGACAAGGGCACGGGAATGCTGGCCCGCTGGCGCCTGGCTAGGGCTGCGACCAAGCTGCATACCGTCCTGCTCGACGTGAACGAACTGACCGAGCGCGCCGACAACGCTATCAAGTTTCTCAGCGACATGTTCTCCGCCCGCCTGTACAAGCTGGCCGCTGCCAAGGTCGGCGTGCCGGACTACAAAGACCTGGTCAACCAGAAACTGCATACTGCCGAGGACCTGTACCGCTTCATGGTGGACCAGTTCAACCAGAGCCGTGCCTTCGTGCTCGAACTCATGGTGGTGATCATCCTGGTCATCGAACTAGTCTTCCTGTTCGGCGGCAAGTTATAGCGGCGACGTAGAACCCCCAAACCACCAAGGACACAAAGGTGCACGAGGGATTCCAAGACCCAGGTCTCCTTCGTGCGCCTTCGTGTCCTTGGTGGTTTAAGCTCTTGATCCATGACGACGGCTACCAACTCCGCGCGTAGATTGTCATCTACTGTCGCGCTGCTTTATCCTGAACCGCCGTTCACCAAGGAATCCCTATGCGAGGACTCAAGAACAAGCGCGTCCTGATCACCGGAGGCGCGAGCGGAATCGGCGCCGCGACTGCCTCCCGCTTTCTGGAAGAAGGCGCAGCCGTAGTCGTGCTCGATCGCGATGCCAAAGGCCGCGCGCAAATCCAATCGCAGCTGCCGAAGCTGGCTGGAACGGTGGACGCCGACGTCTCCAACCTGAACCAAGTGCAAGCCGCTTTTGCCGATGCCGTGCGCCTGATGGGTGGCGTGGATGTGCTGATCAACAATGCGGGCATCAGCATCCGCCACAATTTCCTCGACATCACTCCCGAAGAATGGGACAAGAGCATCGCGGTCAACCTCACCGGCGTCTTTTACGTGGCGCAGACCGCCGCCCGGCATATGTGGGAGCGCGGCAGCGGCGTGATTCTGCAGACCGCGTCCACCAACGGCCTGATGGGCTACCCGTACTACGCCGACTATAACGCCACGAAAGCAGGAGTCATCGAGCTGACCAGGTCCATGGCCCTCGAACTCGCTCCGAAAGTCCGGGTGTGCGCCGTCGCGCCCGGATATGTTCTCACCCCGATGCAGCGCGCCGAATACACAGATGAAATGCTGGATGCAGTAAATCGCAAGATCCCGTTGGGCCGCCACGCCAAGCCGGAAGAGATCGCCGCCCTGTTCGCGTTCCTGGCATCGGACGACGCGGCCTTCATGACCGGCCAGGTGTATACGATTGATGGTGCAGAAACCGCCGGAGGCCTGGCCAGCCGATGAGTTGATCGAAGTTATCGCGCGCAGCCGCGTGGCGGCGTAAGAATGCAGCCCAGGGCGCAAGCCCTGGGTAACGCGCCGTAAGCGATAGAGCCCTGAAAAGGGCGAAAGAGGCCGCTCCCCAGATTTCGAGTCGCCAAATCTTATGCTGCAGAATCAACTTCACGAAAAGATCGCTCTGGTCACCGGCGCCGCCTCCGGCATCGGGCGCGCCACGGCTCTGCTCTTCGCGCGCGAAGGCGCGTCGGTTGTCCTCACGGACATAAACGAGTCGGCAGGGCATGCTGTAGCCACCGAAATCGCCGGGCACGGCGGCCGCGCCATATTCGAACCTGCTGACGTCACCCGCGCCGCGGATTGCAAGCGCGTGGTGCAGCGCGCAGTCCGCGATTTCGGCAGCATCCACATCCTGTTCAACAATGCGGGCATCATCCGTCGCGCCTCGGTCGTCGAACTAACCGAAACCGACTGGGACCGCGTGATGGCGGTGAACGTGAAATCCATGTTTCTAATGTCCCGCCAGGTCATTCCTATCATGGCGTCTGCCCGCGGAGGCTCTATCATCAACACCGCCTCCGGATGGGGTTTGGCCGGAGGCCCAAGAGCGGCAGTGTACTGCGCTTCCAAAGGTGCGGTGGTCCTGCTGACCAAGGCCATGGCTATCGACCACGGCCTCCAGAATATTCGAGTAAACTGCATCTGCCCCGGCGACACCGACACGGCTATGCTCCGTAATGAAGCTCAGCAATTGGGAGAGCCCAACGAAAAGTTTCTGGCGGAGGCCACGAAACGGCCATTGGGCCGGGTCGGCAAGCCGGAGGAGATCGCGCAAGCCGCCTTGTATTTGGCCAGCGATGCATCGTCGTTCGTGACCGGAACGGCCTTGGTGGTAGACGGCGGCGGCCTGGCCGGATCCACGTAAGAACGGACGCCCTCATCCGCGGCTACGCAAGTCGAAACGATTTCACATGCGTCTCGAAAACAAAGTCGCTCTCATCACCGGAGGCACCTCGGGCATCGGCGAAGCTACAGCCATCCTCTTTGCCAAAGAGGGCGCCAAGGTCGCGGTCACGGGTCGCCACGAAAGCCGAGGCCACGCTGTGACTGCACAGATTCTCGAACACGGCGGCCAGGCCATCTTCCTGCGCACCGACGTTCGCAAGTCTGCCGAATGCCGTCGTGCGGTCGATGAAACCGTAGCTGCCTTCGGTCGCCTCGACGTCCTCTTCAACAACGCCGGCATTTTTTATCCCCACACCACCCTCGATTGCAGCGAGGAGGAATGGGACCTGCAAATTGACATCAACCTGAAAGGCACGTTCCTGATGTCGAAGTTCGCCCTGCCCACGATGATCGGGCAGCGCAGCGGCGTAATCATCAACAACAGTTCGGGATGGGGAATTGTGGGCGGTGACGCAGCCGCCGCCTACTGTGCGTCAAAAGGTGGAGTCGTGCTGCTCACCAAGGCGATGGCAATCGACCACGGCCGCCAGGGAATTCGCGTGAACTGCATCTGCCCCGGCGACGTGGACACGCCCATGCTGCCCGAAGACGCCCGCATGCGCGGCCAGAAATGGGAGGATTATCTCGCAGGCTGCAGCAACCGTCCTCTGGGACGGATCGGCACATCCGACGAGATCGCTAAAGCTGCGCTCTTCCTGGCCTCGGACGATTCGTCGTTCATGACCGGAGCAACTCTGGTAGTAGACGGCGGCGGTACCGCAGACTAGCGCTACGGACCACGTAGGGGCGGACGCCCTCGTCCGCCCAGGAGCGAAGCTCCGCAGCGTTTTCTAAGCTCCACATCCGAGCGCTCGGACCTGCGTAGTTATTTATGCCAACTCGCAAGAACTCGCAGCATTGGTTCGAGCGCTCCCAGCGATCGCTGGTCGAAGGCGTCAACTCGCCTTCACGTGGCGCTGCTGTATTCTCTCCCGGCCCAGTGTTCCTCGAGCGCGGCCAGGGCTCGCAAGTTTGGGATGCTGACGGAAACGAATATGTAGATTTCATGATGTCGTTCGGCGCGTTGATCCAGGGGCACGCTCACCCTAAACTGGTTGAAGTCGTCTCGCAGACGATGGCCCAAGGCTCACACTTTGCGGCGGCCACCTCTGCTGAAGTGGAAGCGGCCGAGCGCTTGTGTCGCATGGTCCCTTCCGCTGAGGTCGTGCGATTTACTAACACCGGCAGCGAAGCCACCATGCTGGCCCTGCGCCTTGCCCGCGCCCATACCAGCCGCACCAAGTTCCTCAAATTCGAGGGTCACTACCACGGCTGGTACGACCCTTATCTGCTGAATGCGCACAGTCATGCGCCGGAGAAGCTGGGCCCGCCGGAAAATCCTACCCGCACACCCGACTCGGAGGGTATTCCAGCTTCAACGTTCGCCGATGTCGTGCTCGCGCCCTGGAACGACGTCGCCGCCCTCGAGCGCGTCATGAAGCAACACGGACCCGAGCTCGCGGCCGTCATCACCGAACCCATCATGGCCAACATGGGCTGCATCCTGCCGCGCGAAGGATATCTTCAGCGGCTGCGCGCGCTCGCCCAACAATACGGCGCGCTGCTCATCCTCGACGAGGTCGTCACCGGCTTCCGCTACGCGCCGGGCGGATGCCAGGAGTACTACGGCATAAAGCCAGACATCAGCACGTTCGGCAAAGCTCTGGGCGCGGGATTTCCCGTAGGCGCGGTAGCCGGACCGCGGTCCATCCTCGACCACATGCGTTGGAGCGAAAACATGGTGCTGCACTACGGCACCTTTAACGGACACCGGCTCACCATGAAGGTCGTCGCCGCCAACCTGGACTTGTTGTCGGCGGATGGCACGTACGAGAAACTGAACAGCGTGGGCAACGCCGCCACCTCAGGCCTGCGCGAGGTTTTTCGCCGCCACAATACGAAGGCGATCGTGCAGGGCTTTGGCCCCATGTTCCAGATTTACTTCACCGACCGTGATGCCATCCACGACTACCGTGACTACTGCACCTCGGTGGACACTCAACTTTATTCCCGATTCGTTCATCGCCTGCTCGACCAGGGCATTTATATGACCCCGTCAAATGGACTGCACTGGATTATCTCCACCACGCACAGTGAAAAAGATGTCGCCGCGCTGATCGAAGCCGCGGACCTGGCCTGCGCCGACCTCGTATGAAAAATGCGCGCAACAATGCCATCGTCTTTCTGGGCGGCGGCCGCATCACCGGAGCCCTGCTGGCCGGATTGCGTCTGGCAGGTTACAGCCAGCCGATCGTGGTGCACGATCGCCATCCTCAGAAACTGCGCCAGCTCGGAGCCCGGCACGATGTCAAGGTCGAGCCCGATCTACTTCGCGCCGTAGGAGAGGCAGATATTCTGATCGTCGCCGTGCGGCCTGATTCCGTCCGCGAGCTGCTGCGACAGATCGGGCAACTTCAATCAAAAGCGAGACCGACAATCGCTGTCAGCCTGGCCGCGGGCATCCCACTGAAAAACCTGCGAACATGGATGGGCCCGCCCGCGCGTTGGGCGCGTGCCATGCCGAGTCCGGTCGCCCGCAGCGGTCGCGGTCTTACCGCGCTGGCCTTCGACCGCGATTTCCCTTTGGCGGCCCGTCGCGAAATCCGCAACTTCTTCTCGCCCGTGGGACCTGTCTTCGAAATTCCCGAGAGCAAGTTCGACGCCTTCACCGTGACTTACTCCTCCAGTCACGGCTACCACGCTCTGGCCGCGCTGGCCGGAGCGGCGGTGAAACTCGGCCTCGATCGCAAGACCGCCATGACCGCCGCCGCTCATGCCCTCGCCGACGGCATTCTGGCCTGGCGTGAGTCCAAAACTTCATTGGACGCCTTGCTGCATGAAGCCGCTACTCCGGGCGGCATCTCCGCCGCAACTCTTGCCAGAATGGACAAATCTGGATACCAGCGCGTGGTGGAACAAGGATTGCGGGCGGGCATGAGTCGAGCAAAGAAGAACGCCAACAGATAACCTTCTTAGATAGTGACTTCGTTTTAATTTTAGCTTCTGACGATCGGGTCATCCTGAGCTTACAAAGGATCTGGCACGCATCGGATAACCTCCGCATCAACGTGCCGGTGCCGCGCGAGCCACCCAGAGGCCACTCGACGAAATCCCCTTCAGATCGGCCAGGTGTTCCAGCTTTCGGTCGGCGGACCGACGCGATAAAAGGGATGACGCGCGAGGGGGACGCGTAAACATGAGCGCTCTCGATTAAGTCGAACGCGGCGACACGAACCTTCCAGCCAGGCGGCAAATACGCACTACGCGATACAACGGGAACAGAGGGCCAGGCAATCGCACGGCCGACCACTCTCCTGCTCCCGGAGTAATTAACAGCCGCCACCAGAAAGAAAACCGGTCCCGCGTACGCTCCCGCAATTCCATCATGAGGCGAAAGTAGGCCATCGATTCCGGATCGAATTCTTCTTCCGCAACGATCAGGTCGACGATGCGTCGCGCCAGCACCTCCGTGCCTGTGTCTCGCTCTACGACGAGCTGCGCCGGCAATCCGGCGCCAAGCAATTTGTCGGCCAACAGAAACGTGACTGCCACAATTCGCGCGATCCCCAGGCTCTCGGCCTTGGCCTGTAGCGCAACCCAATCAAGCGCCTGCGACCGGGCCAGCTGGACAATGTCACACAGCCATGAAATCTGCTTCCAGGCGTGTTTGGCGGCATGCACGCAAAGCACGAGCATGAGGTCCGGATCGCAGAGTGTGCGCAGTCTCTGGCCCTCGATCGTGACTACCCTTGCTCTTGCAAAGAACTCATTGACGTCGAAGCCAATCGCGTAAAACCGTGGCAGAATCTGCCACTTGATTTCCAGCAGGTTGCGTCCTCGAGCGCCGTCGAAGGTGTACTCGTATCCGGATTTCAGGTAATCGCGCTCCGCCGCTTGCGCCAATCGCAACCCTGGTTCGTATCCCAACTGCGCCAGCGCCTCTTTGATCGCCAGCAAGTCATTGGAGCGGACCAACAGGTCGAGATCCGAGAACTGGCGCATTGCTACATTTCCGTACAGGGCTTCCGCCAGCACCGGCCCTTTGTAAGGCAGCACCTCCAAACCTCGGGCCTGCAAGTGACGATGAATGTTGAGCAACTCGATCGTCAGCCACAGAGTGCGGTGCACGTTGGCTTTGTCCTGCTGACGAAGCGACTCCAGTCCCGGCGAGCGACCGGCGCCCATCTCGGCGGACAACCGGCGAAAAACCAGCGGTACTAGCCCGTGATGCTGCGCCAGCTGA
>Ga0210384_10003298_pt1 | contig 18803 bp, 16 predicted proteins | sample IncBWH2MmetaG_FD_160574 | JGI IMG/M metagenome (GOLD analysis project Ga0210384, IMG submission 160574) | Forest soil microbial communities from Barre Woods Harvard Forest LTER site, Petersham, Massachusetts, United States - Inc-BW-H-2-M | ecosystem: Environmental > Terrestrial > Soil >...
TTGAGCTTGCCGCAGAATACGAATGACTTGCTGCACCGGGTTTGCGCTGTTGGAACTGTTTTTCTTGGCCCCTGGAGCGCGCAGCCATTCGGCGATTATGCCAGCGGAAGCAATCACGTTTTGCCTACGGCTGGATGGGCGCGGGCCCGCGGCGGGCTCAGCGCTGCGGACTTTGTGAAATGCATCAGCGTGCAGCATCTGAGTGAGACGGGATTTGCGCGACTGGCGCAGGATGTTCAAATTCTCGCGCGGGCTGAAGGATTACTGGCGCACGCAAATGCCATTGAGGTGCGCCGATGAAGGTGCGGTTGCCGGTACGCAAAGCAATCTTGCAGCGCGCGACATATGAGGCACCCGCAGAAGGTCGGCTGAATAAAATGCGGCTGGATTTTAACGAGAACACTTCCGGGTGTGGGCCCGCAGCGCTGCGCGCGCTCAGAAAACTTACGCCTCAACAACTGGCCATGTACCCGGAATATGCCAAGCACACGCGACGCATCGCAAGGTACTTTGGAATTGCGCAGCAGGAATTGTTGCTGACCAACGGCGGAGACGACGCGTTGCGTGTATTTTTCGATGCATTCGTGGAACCCGGCAAACATATTTTGATTTGCGAGCCGACATTTCCCATGTATCGGTACTACGCGGAGATTGCCGGGGCTCGGGTGGAAGCTTTGCGCTACGGCAGCGAAATGGAGTTTCCGCTGGATGATTTTATCGCTGCGTTGCGAAGAAAGCCGGCGGTTCTTTTTATTGCGAATCCCAATAATCCAACGGGAACGCTTTTGGTACCAGCGGCTATCAAAAACGTCTTACTCGCGGCGGTTAACACTGTCGTTGTAATCGATGAGGCATATGCGGAATTTTCCGGGGCGACGATGCTCCCGTGGATTCGCAAGCATCCGAATTTGTTTGTCACGCGGACATTTTCGAAGGCGGCGGGACTGGCTGGACTGAGATTGGGCGCCGCAATTGCTTGTCGCGAGTCGCTTGCTTTGCTTCGCCGCGCGATGCCTCCTTTTCCCGTCAACGTTGGAGCGTTGGTCGCGGCGGAAGCGGCGCTGCGGGAGCGCAGCTCGATAAGAAAATACGTGAAACAAACGCGAGAAATTCGCGAGTGGTTTGCCGGAGAATTGGCGAGGCTCGGAGTGCGGACTTTTCCGAGCGCGGGAAACTTTCTTCTCGCTGATTTTGGATCTCCAGGGCCGGCCCTCTTTAAAAAACTGGCCGCTCAGGGAATCCTGGTGCGCGAACGATCGAAGGAGATTGGCCCAGGGTTTGTACGCATCAGCATTGGGACAGGACCCGAAATGAAACGACTCGTCGAAGTAATTCAAAAGGAAGTACGAGAAACATTTCGACGAGGAAGAAATTAGCGATGCCTCGCACAGCTAACATTCATCGCAAGACCAACGAAACCGAGGTGCGATTGAAGTTGAATCTGGACGGCCGCGGCAAGGCACGGATTTCGACAGGCATCCGTTTTTTCGATCACATGCTGGAGCTTGTGACGCGCCATGGCGGCTTTGATTTGCAGCTTACGGCTAACGGCGATCTTGATGTCGATCAACATCACACCGTCGAAGATGTGGGGATCGCTCTTGGAGAAGCGGTGCAGAACGCACTGGGAAATAAGCGCGGTATCCTTCGCGCCGGGTATTTTGTTATGCCGATGGATGAATCGCTGGCGGTGGCGGCGATTGACCTCAGCGGCCGCCCGTATTGCTTAATGGATATCAAAATTAAAGTTTCGGCGGTGGGTGATCTTCAAACTGAGTTGATCGAAGATTTTTTCCAGGGATTCGCGCAAGCGGCCCGAGCGAATGTGCATTTGCGGGCGCTTTATGGCCGCTCTTCTCATCACCAGGTGGAAGCGGTGTTCAAGGCTTTCGCGCGAGCCCTGCGATTTGCGGTAGCGCGAGACAAGCGACTTCGTGGCGTATTGCCCAGCACCAAAGGGTTGTTATGAACATTTCTCTGCTCGATTACGGTGCGGGGAATTTGCCTTCAGTGGAACGCGCCTTGCAGCGACTCAGCGCTAAGACAGAAAGAATCTCTACGTCTGCCAGCGTCGCAAAAGCTTCTGCGCTGATACTTCCCGGTGTGGGCCATTACGGCGCACTGATGCGCGCGCTTGACCGAGATGGTTTGCGCCAATCGCTCATTGCAGCCCTCGAGCGCGGCGTGCCGTTCTTGGGAATTTGTTTGGGTTTACAGGCGCTGTTCCAAAAAAGTGAAGAAGCGCCCGACTTGCAGGGATTGCAAATTCTGCCGGGCTCTGTACGTGTCATTAGCGGTGCGGTGAAATTGCCCCACATGGGTTGGGATCAGGTGCAGAGCAAAGGTGCATCGCGGCTGCTGAACGGAATTGATTCCGGGGCATATTTTTATTTTGCTCACTCATACGCCGTGCCGCGTATAGGCGAAGACCTGACGCCGGAAACTCGGGCGACTTGTTCGTACGGCTTCGAATTCGTCGCGGTGACGGAAAAAGAAAACATCTTCGCAGTGCAATTCCACCCAGAAAAAAGTGGTGATGCCGGGCAGCGTGTACTTGAGAATTTTCTGCGGATCGCCGCATGAGTCTGGCGCACCGAATCATTCCCTGCCTGGATACTGACGGCGAGCGCGTGGTGAAGGGCGTGAACTTTGTGGCGTTGCGCGATGCCGGCGACCCTGTGGCGCTGGCGCGACGTTACAATTCGGAGGGCGCAGACGAGTTGGTAGTTCTGGACATCGCTGCATCGCGCGATCGACGGCCCACATTTCTTGAAACAATTCGCAAGGTTGCAACCGAATTGGCTATCCCACTGACAGCGGGCGGCGGCATTCGGACGCTGGACGACGCGCGTGCCGTGGTTCGCGCCGGAGCGGACAAAATAACGGTGAACACTGCCGCGGTCTTGCGGCCAGGATTGATTTCAGAATTGTCGGAGGAATTTGGCTCGCAAGCGGTGGTCTTGGCGATCGATGCAAAACGAGATGTTGAATGCTGGCGAGTGATGACCACGGGAGGGCGGGTGTCCACTGATTTGGAGGCCATCTCCTGGGCTACAAAAGGCGCTGAGCTTGGCGCAGGCGAAATTCTCCTGACTTCGGTGGATCGCGACGGAACACAAAGTGGGTTCGACGTTGCTCTGACTGCGGCCATATCAAAAGAAGTTATGGTGCCGGTGATTGCTTCGGGCGGGGCCAGATGGCCGCAACATTTTGCAGAGATTTTTTGCGAAGGAGCAGCAGACGCGGCCTTGGCAGCCTCAATTTTTCATGACGCGATTCAAAGCATTCGGCCACTGAAGGAGTTTCTGGCCAGCCAGAACATTCAGGTTCGGCTGCCGTGCTAATTCCCTGCATCGATCTACAAAATGGACAGGCCGTGCAGTTGGTTCACGGGCGCGAGCGCGAACTGGCGATTGCCGATGTGCTCGGGGTGCTCGAGAAATTTAGAAGCTATGAGTGGCTGCACATCATCGATCTGGACGCGGCGATGGGAAAAACTTCCAATGCGAAGCTGACTCAGAAATTGTGCTTTACCGCACAGTCTTCATACGGGATGAAAGTTCGGATCGGGGGAGGAATTCGGTCTGTGGCGGACGCGGTGAAGGTCGCCGGGTGGAAGCCGGAACAAATCATTATGGGCAGTGCGGTGTTCCGTGGTGGAAAATTGAATCTAACGTTTCTCAAACGGTTGGTAAAAAAGATCGATCCTGCGAAGATTGTAATCGCACTGGATACCGCTAAAGGTCACATAACAACTCAGGGTTGGCGGAGCACGGTCGAACTTCGCGCGGAAGATGTTATTGCTCAGTTACAGCCCTTTTGTGCGGCGTTTCTTTGTACGGATGTCGATCGAGAAGGCACCATGAGTGGGGCCAATTTGAAATGGTTTCGGAGTCTGCGTAACGCCACCGATCATCCCGTTATTGCGGCGGGCGGAATTAAAACCAGGCGCGAAGTGTCGGCTCTAGGCAAAATGGGTATGGATGCAGCCGTGGGCATGGCGATGTACAAAAATATATTGCGCTAATTTTTCGGCCGACGAAATTGCAATTGTTGCGCGAAGTCTAGTTGAGAATAAAAACTAGCGCATATACGCGTCGGTAATATATTGCTGCACCATGCGCTGGGTATTAAAAAACGATCCGTTGATAGCGATGGCGTGTTGCATGACGCTGAGATAACGATAGCGCTCGTTATAAAACATAGGAATGATGACGCCATCCAACTTCGAGTAAAGCGATTCGGCGTCGGCTCTATTGTCGGTGACCAAATCGGGCGTAGCACGGCGCGCTTCCCCGATAGACCAACCGGTTACACCTTCGATGTGACCTTCGGACCACCAGCCATCGAGAATGCTGAGGCTGGGCACGCCGTTTAAAGCGGCCTTCATGCCGCTGGTTCCGGAAGCTTCTAGAGGAAATTGCGGAGTGTTGAGCCACAGATCCACACCAGCGGTTATCTTTCCACCCAAATCCATGTTGTAGTCATCGAGGAAAACGACTGGCACCGCTTTGCGCAAAGCTTTCTTGGCCTGAAAAATATGTTTGATGATGGATTTTCCGCCTGCATCGTGAGGATGGGCTTTGCCAGCGTAAACAATTTGAAACGGTCCGGAGTTTTTTGCGATCTGACGGAGGCGATCTAAGTCGGCGAGAATCAGATCGGCGCGCTTGTAACCGGTGGCGCGACGGGCAAAGCCGATGGTGAATTTCCCAGGGTCGAACTTAATGCCGGTTTTCTGCCGCACCACTTCCAGCAGTTCGTGCTTGGCGAGCAGATGGGCGGTCCAGACTTCTTCGGGCGGAAGGCCCAACGCTCCACGGAGACTGTAGTTGTCTTCGCGCCAGGTGGGAATGTAGCGATCGAAAATTTCTCGGAAGGAGGGAGAGGTCCATGTGCCGGCATGAACGCCATTGGTAATGGCTTCGATGGGTACGCCGGGAAACATCTGGCGCGAAGTCTCGCCGTGCTGTTTGGCGACGCCGTTCACGTATTTGCTCAGACTCAGCGCCAGATACGTCATGTTCAGGGAGGCGCCCGCGCGCGCGGCTTGTTGCAAATCCGGAAAGGCCTGCTCTGCCTGAAGCACGCGCTTCACGAGGTCGGCCGCCGAAGCGTCTTTCAAATCAAAAAGATCAGTTTGACGTGGGAATGCCCGGGTGAGGTACTCCATGGGAAATCGATCGTGACCGGCGGGAACGGGCGTGTGGGTGGTAAAAACACATTTGCAACGAACTTTTTCAATGTCCTCTGCGCGAATGGTGGTGCGTCCCGCTTGGGCCGCCTCGGCTTCCAGAAGTTCCAGCGATAACAGAGCGGCGTGGCCTTCGTTCATGTGATAACGCGTGAGTCCGTTGTGGCCCAAGGCTCGAAGCATGCGAACGCCACCGATGCCCAGAATAACTTCCTGACAAAGGCGGTAGTAAGGATCCCCGCCGTATAAACTTCCGGTGAGCGCGCGATCTGCGGGCGCATTGGAAGGCAAATCAGCATCCAGAAAAAAAATGGGCACTTTATATCCGCGCACGCCGATGGCTGAATAGCGCCAGCAGCGAAGTTCCACGCGGCGGTCCTCAAGCGGGATGGTTACGCGCGGTGCTTCTTCGTGCAGAAAGTCCTCTACACGCCATTCGACGGACTCCTCGGTTTGCGTGCCGTCCTCGGCGAGGCGCTGAGAAAAATATCCTTTGCGATAGAGCAGCGAAACCGCGACCATCGGCAAGCGAAGATCAGCAGCGGCGCGGATGGTGTCTCCAGCAAGGACACCGAGTCCGCCGCTGTAGGTCGGCATGGAATTCTCAAGCGCAATCTCCATGGAGAAATACGCAACCAATCGATCTTTAATGCACTCCATTCGATTCCTTCTTCCACAGCGGAAGATTAACGATTATTTATGTGGGAAAGCACGCATTGTCGGGCTACTTATTGTCGGGGAATCCGCCCGGGCAGGCAAGCGGTTGCGGGATAAATCTGCATGCCTGTTGCAGGGAAACACTATCCTGGAGTTAGTTGCTTCTAATCAACTCGACGAATTCGCCAGCGCTTCTGTTTCCTGTGCGGAGTAGCCAAGACCTTCGAGTATCTGGTTGGTATGTTCGCCCAAAAAGGGAGGGGCGAGCCGGTAACTTACCGGGGTGTCAGATAAACAGATCGGATTTGCGATGGTCTTAACTATTCCCAACATGGGGTGTTCCAGCTGGACGACGAGGCCGCGTGCCTTGGCTTGGAGATCGTTGAGAGCTTCTGATACGCCGTTGATTTTCGCGGCGGGAATGCCAGCGCTTGCAAAACGGTCGAGCCATTTGGCAGCCGATTTTTGGTTGAATGCTTCTTGGAGAATGGGAATCAACTCTGACCGGTGTTTGATGCGCTCAGCATTATTTTTAAATCTTGGGTCGCTGCGCAGATCGGTTGCGGTGTTGATGATGCTGGTGAATTTTTGCCACAGAGCGTCGGTGCCAACTCCGATAACAAAATAAACGCCGTCGCTGCCGGTGAACATTTCGTACGGGACGATGTTGGGGTGCGCATTTCCCCAGCGGCGGGGCGTAACGCCAGCGTTTAAGAAACTGCTGCCAGCATTGGCCAGCCAGGTCAATTGAGAATCGAACAGCGCCATGTCCAGGAACTGGCCTTGTCCGGTTTTCTCGCGGGCAAAAAGTGCCGCGAGAATTCCCATGGCGGCGTAAATTCCGCAGGTCATATCAGCGATGGCGATGGGATAACGCATGGGTCCGGAATTTTCGTCGCCGGTGAAACTCATGAGCCCAGCCTCCGCCTGGGCGAGGATGTCATACCCCGGTGAGCCGGCTTTTGGACCGGAAAAACCGTATCCGCTGATGCTGCAATAAATCACTCTTGGATGACGCTCACGGATAGTCGGAGCGTCGAGCCGTCGTTTTTGCAATGATTCGAAAGAGGGTTGATTCGTGATGAAAATATCCGCCGTAGCAATTAATTTATGGAGCGCTTCAAGTCCATTTGGTTGGTTGTAATCGAGCACGATGGAACGTTTGTTGCGATTGGTAGACAAAAAATAAGCCGACGTCTGGCCGACAAATGGCGGGCCCCATCCACGAGCCTGATCACCAATGCCGGGGCGCTCCACTTTAATTACGTCAGCACCCAGATCGCCAAGCAGCATTGCGCAGTACGGCCCGGCTAACGCCTCGGTCATTTCTACAACGCGAATACTATCTAAAACGCTTTTCACGACGTGAATTATAGCTGAGTCCGTTTCGATCGTTCATGGATCAATCGAATCTTTGCTGACGGCGTGTTTCACTCCGGTACATGGGGATCGCGGAATGGCGGGGCCCAACTTACGTCCCAGGCAGGGTGAACCATCGGATTTGTGGCCGCGATAAGATGGAAATTCCCTAAGATATTTTTCGTGGAAGGATTCCACGCCACGGTTTGTGAAAACTGTACTTTCGTCTTGACCTTCACGTATTCGAACGTTAGCCTTACGCACAATCCGTTCAGAAGGGGTTGGTTCTGCGGCAAGAAGATAGTTCTTCACCCGTTTCCCTCTCGTGCGCCAATGATGCTCTGTCACTCCAACGGAGTTCCGTCTTGGGAATTTTCCTTCGCGTCGCTCGAGTGGTTCTGCGTTTCGCGTTTATCGCTTTGATTATTTCTGCTTGGGCAATATTCAACGTTTGTTGCCAGGCATCCGTGCGCAAAATTATTTTTGATACCGACCCTGGAACCGACGATGCCATGGCACTGATGCTGGCGCTGAATTCGCCGGAACTTGATGTTCGCGCAATAACCGTGGTGCCCGGCAACGTTACTGCCGAGCAGGGCCTGGAGAACGCCCTGCGCATGGTTTCACTGGCTAATCGTTGCGACATCCCGGTTGCGGGAGGCGCGCGGCATCCGCTGTTTCAAAAATTAATTACCGCGGAATTCTGGCACGGAAAAAATGGGCTGGCCAATATCGAATTGCCGCGCAGTAAATGCAAAGCGGACCCGCGTTTTGCGCCCGACCTAATCATTGAATTAATTCACGCGTCACCGTACGAGATCACGCTGGTGCCGGTAGGACCGCTGACCAATATTGCGTTAGCGGTAGAAAAAGATCCCTCCATCGTGCCGCTCATCAAAGAGGTAATCCTGATGGGCGGGTCGATCAAAGGCGGAAATGTAAACGCGGCTGCGGAAGCTAACATTTATAACGATCCGGAAGCGGCGCAAATTGTGTTTCAGGCGGGCTGGCCGCTGACCATGGTGGGCCTGGATGTGGGGGACAAAACGCTGTTGGGCCATAAGCAATTGGACCAATTGGCGAGCACGCACGGGCCGGTCAACGATTTCATTTATGGAGTGGCCAAGTTTCTGGTGGAGCTTTCTGAAAAATTCGGCGACAGCGGTACGCCGATGTACGATCCGCTGGCGGTGGGTGTGGCCATTGACTCGACGCTGGTCACGGCGCCCGCGATGCATGTAGATGTCGAAACCCGGGGCGAATACACGCGTGGTGAAACAGTTGCCAACCGTCGCAATGAAATTGAGCGCAACGTTCTGCATGGAGACCGTTACATAATCGAAGGGGTCGATAAAGTAGAGCCCAACGCCAAAGTATGTATCGAAGTGCACGCCGAGCGGTTTTTTAAACTATTTATTTCGCGCATTCAGGGCAAATGACGCGCTTGCAGGCGAGCGCGAGACCGTGGGACCTGCAACCTTCGTGAGAACGTCGGTTCTAAATGAAATCAGCAATCGGGGAACGACGGCGCTTCCTTACGGGCTTGGCAGGGTCACTGGCGATTTTGCCGCTGGCTCGCCCATGGGCTTCGTCCTTAATAAAGAATTCAATTACTCTCGCGAAGGAAAATCCTGTGCGCTGGCCCATTTTGAGCGGTAGCCCGGTTCTGGATAGCCTACGACCGGTAATTGAGAATTCTCGGGACGTACGCACCAATGTGGACAAGATTGCCGAGGTCGCCGGCTGGATGGGATATGAAGAATTGCCCCTTCCGGAGTTCACGCTTCCCTTTGGTGTCGGCGCGGGCGACCCGAATGAAGCGATCGATTTTATACTGGTCGCTGACTGCATCGATACGGCGTTCACCGATTTCTCCACGCACGAGAAATTTCAGGTGGATTTTGCCGGGCAGCATTGGTCGGACTCGGAGGCCGAGTTCACTTGCCTCAAACGAGCGCTAGACGCGGGAAAACCGATCCTCGACGGCAAATATCTGGCTAAACTTCCCCGCGCGGAGCTTGATGATATTTTTGCCGGCAATATTAAAATGCCCATGCTGGACGAAAAACTCGCCGTGCTGCATCAAGTCGGCGCGGTGCTGGCGGAAAAATACGATGGGCGCTTCCACAAGTTTGTGCAGGCGTGCTCGCCGCGACTATATGATCGGGGAAACGGGCTCATCGAACGAATGGTTAAGGAGTTCTCGCGTTTCAATGACGTCAGCGACTTTGAGGGGCACGAAATAAAATTCTACAAATTGGCACAACTGGGCGTGTGGATGTTGTACTCGACGCTGCACAAGTCGGGAAAATTTCGCCTGGATGATGCGGAAAAAATGACGGCGTTCGCGGATTACATTGTTCCCGTAGCGCTGCGATTGATGGGCGTAACGTCCTACTCGCAGGAATTGGAAACGGCGATTAACACGCATCAATTGATAGCGCGGGATTCACGCCGCGAAATTGAAATTCGCGCACATTGTCTGTACGCCACGGCTTTGCTTGCGGAAGAGGTCAACAAGGTTCGTGGTCCGAAGGAGCAGGTGATCATTCCACAAATCGATGCACGGCTTTGGACCCACTACCACACCACTTCATGGCCTCACCATTTGACGCCGACGATCATGTATTAAGGTGGTGTGGAAAATAAGTGTGGCCTGCCGGAAAGGAAATATTTTCATGACCTATAGGAAATGGTTCTTGCGCTGTGGCGTGCTCGCGGTGCTGGCAGGGGGTCTCCAATTCCCTTTTCAATGTCCTTCACGCGCACAAGCAAAACGCAAAGTCATCATCGATCAAGACTGTGCCGGGCCAGGCGGCACGGACATGCAGGCTGTTCTCGCATTGGTCAATTCTCCGGAGACTGAGGTCCTGGGAATAACGGTGCTCACTGGCGACGCCTGGCGCGATGAGGAAGTCCAGCACACTCTGCGACTGCTGGAAATAATCGGGCGCACGGATATTCCGGTGGTCCCTGGCGCAACTTTCCCACTGGTGAACAGCAAAGAGTATATCGCCAAGTGGGAAAAACTTTATGGCAAAGTGGTCTACCAGGGCGCATGGAATTATGCGAAGCATAATCCGGTGCATGGCCCTTACGAGCTTCCGCCCATGCCTGAGGGCGCGCCGACGACACGCCCTTCCACCGAAGATGCCGCGCACTTCATGGTGCGCCTCGTGAATAAATATCCGCACGAAGTCACCATTTACGCCGCGGGTCCAATGACGGACCTGGCGCTGGCAATCGCGCTTGATGCACATTTCGCTGAGCTTACAAAAGAATTGATCGTAATGGGCGGCAGTATTAATCCACGCACGGACGATCCGGAGTTCAGCCTGACGCCGCGACGGGAATTTAATTTCTGGATGGATCCAGAAGCGTCGCAGGCAGTTCTTCATGCACACTGGCCGCGCATGGTACTTACGACCGTAGATATTTCCGTCCAGACGCGCATGGAAAAGAGCTTAATCGCGGAGGTGGCCAAGACTCAGACGCCCGGAGCACAGTATGTAGTGAAGTATGCGGAGGCCAATTATCTATGGGATGAGTTAGCCGCGGTGGCGTGGCTGGACCCGAGCTTCATCACTAAGTGGCAAAAACTTTACATCGATGTGGACACCAGTCACGGAGCGTCTTACGGCGATACGCTGGCCTGGGCGCCCGGACAGCAACCGGGAATGGGCGAACAGTTGGTAGAAGTGCAAAAAGATTTTGACAAAGGAAAGTTTTACAAGGAATACGTAGAGCTCTTGTCTCGTCCGACACCTAGGCCCGTTGCAAACACTGCGAAATAATCTGGCTTCAGATACGACGAGTGCAAGTTTGGCGGCTAGCGGTCGTAAAAATGTGCGGTTACGCTGCCCTTTGCGTTGCGGCTTGTGCTATCGTTCCGGCGTTTGCGACGCACCCGATTATCCCCCAAGGAGAAATATGGCAGAGCCCACAAAAGTTGTTGGAATAGGAAGCTGCGGTGTGGATTACTTTGCGATTGTGCCGCGCCTGCTTGGGCCGGAAGAAAAAATCAACGCGGATCGCCTGGAGATTCACGCTGGCGGGGTGACGGGGAACAATCTCACGCAGGTTGGGCGCCTGGGAATTTCGGCAGGCTGGCTGGGCCTGATTGGCGACGATGACAGCGGACGGCTGATCACTAAAGCGTTTGCGGACGATGGGCTCGATCTTTCGGGAATTGAAACGATCAAAGGAGAACAGTCCACGTTTGTCTGGATTCCCGTGGATTCACAAGGCGAGCGCTGCATTTACATGTTTCCTAACGTCAACGGCAAGCTCTCCGCGGAGCAAGTACACAGGCTATTTTCTTCGCAGATCACACAGGCCCGGCACTTTCACACGGAAGCCTCGCAATTACCCTTGCCGCCCGTGAAAGAGGGGATGCAGATCGCGCGCGCCGCGGGTGTGCGAGTGATATTCGATCTGGATGTGGCGCCAAGTTATTTTGCTCAAGCAAAACTAGGGAGCAAAGACGAGCTGATTGAGGCGTTGCGCCTGGTCGATGTGTTAAAACCATGTAAAGCTGCCGCGCGGGAGATCACCGGAGAAACGGATTACGAGAAAATGGCGACGAAACTTCTGGGGCTCGGTCCCAAAATTGTGGCGCTAACGATGGGAGCGGATGGCTGCTTAATCGCCGGCGGAAATGAGATGGTGCACGTTCCGCCTTTCAAGGTGGCTTGTACCGATTCCACTGGAGCCGGAGATGCGTTCATGGGCGGTTTGTCTTACGGTTTGCTCCAAGAGTGGGACTATCAGCGCGTGGGAACTTTCGCGAATGCTTGCGCGGCGATTTGCTGCACCAAGGTTGGTGCGCGATCAATGGGCAGACGCGATGACGTGATGGCACTTATCCGGTCGCAACGCCAGGCCGAAGCTTCGGCATTCTAGCAGCGTCATATCTAATGCACCGAAATGTAAGGCACGAGTTGAGGCAGGAGTATACCAATGTTTGTGCCCCATAGCTTCGTTATCGCCTTGATTATGATGATCGCCAGCGCGGTGTGCTGGGGCTCGTGGGCGAACACTTATAAAGGCGTCAAAAATTATCGGTTTGAACTTTTTTATTGGGATTATGCGCTGGGAATTTTTTTGATTTCATTGGTGTTGGCATTCACGATGGGGAGTACGGCGGACGATCCATCGCGTTTTCTCGGCAACGTTCACAACGCTGACAATTCGAACATCGCGTCCACCATGTTTGCCGGGGTCATTTTCAATCTTGCGAATCTGCTGCTGGTGGCCGCGATTGATATGGCAGGACTGGCCATCGCTTTTCCGGTGGCCATTGGAATCGCCTTAGTCGTCGGGGTGGTGTCCAGTTACATTCTTCAGCCGAAAGGTCACGCGGGCCTGCTGGCTGCGGGAGTTGTGTGCGCTTTGGTGGCGGTAATACTGGACGGAAAAGCTTACGGGAGTTTGCCGACCGCCAACCGCGCGATCAGCAGAAAAAGCATCGTTACGTGCGTGGTATCGGGGATTTTGATGGGCGTGTGGGCGCCATTTGTTACGCGCTCCATGACGCATGGAAATACGCTGGGACCTTACAGCGTAGCTGTATTCTTGACGTTCGGCGCGCTGCTCTCTTGTTTCGTGTGGAACGTTTATTTCATGAAGCATCCCCTGGTTGGCCAGCCGGTAAACGTTTCGGAATTTGTTCGAGGGCCGGCCTCGGGTCATGTTCTTGGTTTGCTGGGTGGTTGTATCTGGGGAATTGGTACGGTGTTCAATCTGGTGGCTGCGAATTTTACCGGCGTAGCCATTTCCTATGCCATTGGTCAGTCCGCGCCGATGGTTGCCGCGCTTTGGGGCGTGTTGGCCTGGAAAGAATTTCGCGGCGCAAACCGTCAGGCTTATGTTTATCTGGCTGGCATGTTTGTGTTTTATCTCCTCTCCATCCTAGTTATCTCCTACGCAAATACCGCGAGCTGATTTGCTTTCTAGATGTTGACTCCCAGGGCTGTGATTCCCCCGGGTTTGGCTGTGCCCGGACGCTAAGAATAATGGTTGAGGTTGGTCCGCGTTGCGGGCCTTGGAGCGCTCCAGGCTAGTTTGGGATGTCGTTTCTAAGTACATTAGGTGGGCAATTCGGACAATCCAGGAAATTCAGGCGTTCCGGGTGTCATTTCGGCCCGAGTCTATGGGGCTGTGTTCCGTTTTGGCAATTTCTCCCAAGCGAGGGAGTCAATCACCTCCGGGTGGACCAGGCGGGGCCTGTCCGTTGCTGGGACGCCAAATCCCATTTTCGTTGCGTTTCCGTCGCAGCCTGGAATGACGCGCTTGCAGCCAGTTGATTCTATTGCCCTTAGTCGCCTCCCAAAGGCCCGGCAGTTGCGTTCCTAGAGGTATCAAACTTTATGGATATTCAACGTCCCTCTAACGCTCGCGCCAAAAAGATTCGCCGCATTCTCTACGCCACGGTCGCGGTTCTGCTCATTGCAGGCGTGACATACGGACTCTCTCGTTTGCGTCCGGCAGCGCCTTCCGTCGACCGCGCCACCGTTTGGACCGATGAGGTGAAGCGTGGCCCGATGCTTAGAGAAGTTCGCGGCCTCGGCACCCTGGTTCCCGAAGAGATTCGCTGGATTCCGGCACAAACGGAATCGCGCGTGGAACGCATCGTGGTCCGCCCGGGCGCCATCGTGAAACCCGACACCATCATTCTTGAATTGAGCAATCCCTCGTTGCAGCGAGATGCTCTCGATGCGGAGTATCAACTCAAGGGAGCGGAGGCCGATTACGAAAACCTGAAGGTGCAGGTGAATAGCGAACTGCTCAATCAGAAAGCCCAGGCCGCCTCGGTGCGCAGTGAATACGAACAAGCGCATTTGCAACACGACGTGGACGACAAGCTCCATCAGGAGGGTCTGGGCGCCGATGTCACCGCGAAACTTTCCAAGGTAAAAGATGAGCAGTTGGCCATTCGCGCGCAGCTGGAAGATCAGCGCACGCTTATCGCCAACGACTCGGCGGTGGCAAGACTTGCGGCACAGCGGGCGCACGTCGATCAGCAGCGCGCGCTATACCAACTGCGCCGTAGCGAACTAGAAGCGTTGCATGTGCGCGCGGGCATTGATGGAGTGCTGCAACTGCTGCCGGTGGATGTTGGGCAGCACGTCACACCCGGAACGAACCTGGCGCGTGTTGCCGATCCCAAGAAACTGAAGGCGGAAATCAAGATCGCGGAAACGCAGGCCAAAGACGCAATGATCGGCCAAAAAGCCACCATTGACACTCGGAATGGCGTAGTTTCCGGCCACGTTTCGCGCATAGATCCATCGGTGCAGAACGGCACAGTGACGGTGGATGTCGCCATCGACCAGCCGCTTCCCCAAGGGGCGCGTCCGGACCTGAGCGTCGATGGCACCATCGAAATCGAAAATCTCAAAGACGTACTATTCGTGGGGCGGCCCGTTCACGGACAGTCGGACAGCACCGTGGGGATTTTCAAGTTGGATGATGACGGAACGGAGGCTACGCGCGTCAATGTGAAGTTGGGGCGCAGCTCGGTGAACACCATCGAGATCGTTTCGGGCTTAAGAGTCGGAGACAAAGTGATTCTCTCCGATATGTCCGCGTGGGATAACTTCGATCGCATCCGTTTGAAATAGTGAGTTAGTTCGTTCGGGAGCTCTGACGGTGCACACGTTCTGGCAAGATGTCCGATACGGCCTGCGCATGCTCGGGAAAAATCCGGGTTTTGCCAGCGTTGCGATCCTTACGCTGGCACTGGGTATTGGCGCCAATACCGCGATTTTTTCTCTCATGAACCAGATTATGCTGCGACGCTTACCGGTGATGAATCCCGATGAGCTGGTCCTCTTGCGTTCTCCGGGTCGCGGCGAGGGCCATGTCTGGAGTGACGGCGACGCCGCGCAGTCGTTTTCTTACCCGGCCTATAAGGGATTGCGCGACTGCACCGCGGTGGCCGGAATGCTCGCGCGTTTTGCGTTTGATGCCAGTATCGCTAGCCATGGGCAAACCGAACGTGGGCTCGGAGAACTTGTTTCTGGAAATTATTTTGACGTTCTAGGGGTGCGGCCCGCTTTTGGGCGGCTGTTCACTACCGACGATGACCGCGTACAGGGCGGGCATCCCTTCGTAGTCTTACGCCACGCTTACTGGATGCAGCATTTCGGTGGGGATCCCGGAATTTTGAATCAGACTTTGCTAGTCAATAACACGGCACTTACGGTAATCGGCGTGGCCCAAAAGGGCTTTGATGGCATCCAGGTTGGGCAGACCCCGGACATTTTCGTGCCCATGATGATGAAGCCTCAGATGACCCCCAACAGGAACGGTCTGGATGACTGGAACGACGCGTGGCTGGCGATTTTGGCCCGACGGAAGCACGGGCTTTCATGGACACAAACTGAGGCGGCGTTGACTGCGACGTATCGTCCATTGCTCGAACAACAACTTGCAACCATAAAGAACTGGGATCAAAAGAAGCGTGCGCTCTTTCTCGATAAGAAAATATTTCTGCTACCCGGCGCAAGTGGCAGGCGAACGGTGCAAACCGACAGCGGACCTGCTCTGCTTACTTTGTTTGCGCTGGTGGCTTTGGTTTTGCTGATCGCTTGTACCAATGTGGCAAATCTTTTATTGGCGCAAGGCGCATCGCGCCAACGTGAGTTCGCCATTCGGACCGCCATGGGCGCAAGCCGCGGTCGCATGATTCGCCAGTTAGTGATCGAAAGTTTGCTTTGCGCAGCGGCTGGCGGCGCCCTGGGATTGTTCGTGGGTCTGTGGCTAATGAACATTCTGACCCCAGAAGTGGTGGCCTCGGGCGTCTCCGGTCTCTCGGCGAAGCTGAACGGCACCGTTCTGGCCTTCGCGAGCGGAACGACTCTTTTGGCAGGAGTTCTTTTCGGACTGATTCCCGCGTGGCGCGTAACGCGCAGCAGTGTGACGCAGACTCTTAAAGACCAGGGTTCCACCGGTTCCGCGGCGATGTCTCACGTACGCTTTCGCAAGTTTCTTGTCGCCGGTCAGGTGGCGTTTACCTTATTGCTACTAGCGGGAGCTTGCCTTTTCACCAAGACGCTGTGGAATCTGCGGAGCCAGAGCCTCGGTCTGGACACTACGAGTGTGATTACGTTTTCTATTTCACCGGCGCTGAATGGTTACGACACGCTTCGCAGCGTCGCGCTAATCGACCAGATGCGTGAGCGTTTTGCGGCGCTACCCGGGGTCAAAGTGGTAGGTTCCTCGGAGATTTCCACTCTGACAGGCTCGGATATGGGCGCGAATATCACCGTCGAGGGTCCGCAACAACGGTCCGAGGATCAGGAACACGTCCTGTATGACGCTGTAAGCCCGCAATATTTTTCTGCTATCGGAGTACCGCTCGTCGCTGGCCGCGAATTCAATTCCGGGGATACGGGGACGGCCGAAAAAGTAGCGATTATCAACCAGGCCATGGCCAAGCATTTTTTTCCTAAGCGCGAACCGGTGGGGTCCCACTTGGCCTTTGGGGCCGGGGATGCGATTAAACCAAACATTCTGATCGTCGGGGTAGTAAAGGATAACAAGCAGGTTCACGTTCGCAGCGAAATGGGGCCCTACGTCTTCCTGCCGTATGCGCAGCGGGAAAGATTGAACGGCATGACCTTTTATGTCCGCACGCGGCAAGATCCGCTGCTCGTCGCTGACGAATTGCGCGACAGCGTTCGCGAGCTGAATCCCAATTTGCCGGTCTACGACCTGAAAACGTTTCAACGTGTGGTGGATGAGGACTTGCTCGCCGAACGCCTCATCGCCGGATTATCCGCAAGCTTCGGCGTTTTGGCGGCGCTGTTAGCAGCCATGGGTATTTATGGCGTGCTCGCCTATCTGGTCATCCAACGCACCCGCGAGATTGGGATTCGGATCGCCCTGGGGGCCGCCACTGGGCAGGTTCGAACGCTCATTTTCAAGGAAATGGGCTACATGGTCGCCGCCGGGGCGCTGGTGGGATTGCCGGTGGCCTACGCATTGGCGCGAGTGAGCGAATCCCTGCTCTATGGGGTGCGCGCTAACAATATCGTGATCTATCTAGTGGCTTTAAGTGTGATCGCGGTGATTGCGGCCGCGGCCTGCTATCTCCCGGTGCGGCGGGCTACGCAAGTCGACCCCCTGGTGGCCCTGCGTTATGAATAGCGGCGGAACTAAATCGGACCTAATTCGTATCAACTGGTGCGCACGAGCTTGAAGGAGAAAACATGATGGAATCAAACGGCACCCTGATCAAGATGGAAGGCGTGAAGAAGGTTTTCTACACCGATGAAGTCGAGACTCACGCGCTGTCGGAAATTCACCTGGAGATCCAGAAAGGCCAGTATATTTCTATTGCCGGACCGTCAGGCTGTGGCAAGTCCACGCTCCTTTCTATTCTGGGGCTACTGGATTCGCCTACCGAAGGCAATTATTGGCTCAACGGCCAGCCGGTTTCGAAGCTGACCATCAGCGAGCGGACTCGCATTCGTAACCGCGAAATTGGGTTCATCTTTCAGGCCTTCAACCTTATTGGCGATCTCACGGTCTACGAAAACGTCGAGCTGCCGCTGACTTATCGCGGCACGGGCACGGCCGAACGCAAGCAAAAAGTCCAGCGCGCGCTAGAGCGGGTGGGCATGGCGCACCGCCTGCGTCACTACCCTTCTCAACTGTCTGGAGGTCAGCAGCAGCGCGTCGCGGTGGCGCGTGCGCTGGTTGGCGATCCTCTAATTTTGATGGCGGACGAGCCCACCGGAAACCTGGACTCCAAGAATGGCGAAGCGGTAATGGAATTGTTGCGCGACCTGCATCGCAACGGCGCCACCATCTGCATGGTTACACACGACGAGCGCTACGCGAACTTTGCCGAGCGCAACATTCATTTGTTTGATGGACGCATCGTGGACGAAACCCGGGAAGTCAGCGTGGGCGCGTAATATCTTTTAGGCCAAGCATTGTTTGCTACCGAGGCATTGGTTCATGGACACCGTTCTGCAAGATATGCGTTATGCCTTACGCATGCTTTGGAAGCATCGCTTCGCAACCTTAGTTTGCGCTGGCGCGCTGGCCCTCGGTATGGGCGCCAACAGCGCGATCTTCAGCATGGCGGAAGCCTTCCTGTTGCATCCCGTTGCGCTGGATGAGGTCAATCGACTCGTAGCGGTAGTGAATTCGAAACCGCGTCAAAATATCGAAAAGACTGCTGTCGCTCCCGCCACCTATCTCGAATGGCAAGAGCAATCGCGCTCCTTTGACCGGCTCGGAGCCTATTCCTATGACGGCGTAAACTTTACCGGCGACGGCACGCCGCAAAAAATTCAGGATTTTCTCATAACTCCAAACTTTTTCTCGACGCTCGGCGTGCAGCCACACCTTGGCCGCGATTTTCTTTTAGAAGAAGGAGAGCCCGGTAAAAATCAGGAGCTCATTCTGAGTTACGGGCTCTGGGAACGCCGCTACGCCGCAGATCCCAAAATTCTGGGAAAGGTTGTGAAGGTAGACGGGAAACCGTTCACCATTGTCGGCGTCATGGGGAAGGGCTTTGACTTTCCTATAAGCGCGGAGGCCTGGTTGCCCATGGCTTTCGACGCAAGACAGCGAGTCG
>Ga0210384_10003300_pt1 | contig 18796 bp, 18 predicted proteins | sample IncBWH2MmetaG_FD_160574 | JGI IMG/M metagenome (GOLD analysis project Ga0210384, IMG submission 160574) | Forest soil microbial communities from Barre Woods Harvard Forest LTER site, Petersham, Massachusetts, United States - Inc-BW-H-2-M | ecosystem: Environmental > Terrestrial > Soil >...
CAAAAACCATAGTGATCGACGCGGATGCGTCCACGTCCATTATGAATGTGGATCCGAAACACTGGCAGGGTACGGTGTGGCAGCAAGACTTAATGTCGGCGCCGCCGGCCTTGGCTAATGTCCTCCGACCCCGCGGCGACTATGCCATCATCGGGCCAGGCGGCGGGGTGGACGTCCTGCGCGCCGTAGCCAATGGAAGCACCAATGTGACTGGTATAGAGATCAATCCCATCATTGCGAACACCATCATGCGCCGCCGCTACGCCGACTACGCGTTTCATTTGTACGACCTTCCCGAAGTACACATCCACGTTACCGACGGCAGATCTTTCATTCGCAACTCGCAGGCGCAGTACGACGTGGTGCAGATGACCCTGGTCGACACTTGGGCGTCCACGGCGGCGGGGGCATTCGCCCTCAGTGAAAATAGCCTCTATACAGTCGAAGCGTTCCGCGAATATTTCGAGCACCTGAGGCCCGACGGGCTGATCGCCATCACGCGGTGGGAATTCCGGCAGCCACGCGAAGCTTTACGCGTGGTCTCGGTCGCCATGCAAGCTCTCCATACCTTGGGCATCGAGAATCCTGCGAGGCACTTCATTGTGGTCTCCCAGGGCGATCTGGATGAAGACGGAATCCCGGTTGCGGTTTTGGCGAAAAAGAGTGCGTTTACGATCGAGGAAGAACAAGCAGTTCAATCTGATCTCAGCCACAATCCTCCGCTGGTAGCGCAGTACTTGCCGTCCGCGCCCGGAACGAATGCGTTTTCAACCCTGATCGCGAGCAATGACCCCTACGGTTTCGCGCAGCACTACCCATACAATGTCTCACCGGTGAACGACAATGCACCCTTCTTTTTCTTTACCATGAAAATTGGCCAGATCATGGGTCAGGGAGAATCGCAGCAAGGCATCGACTGGAAAGTAAACTTGGGCGTAGCGGTGCTGGGAACGGTGTTGCTCATTTCCTTAGTTGCAGTGCTCGCCTTCCTGGTGGTCCCGCTGGCGATGCGGCGCGGACGCAGACAACAACGCGCCACCCGACTCTTGTACTTCATTGTCGTCGGGTTGGGATACATTCTGGCGGAGATTGCGTTCATCCAGCGCTTCGTTTTATTTCTGGGTCATCCCACATACGCTCTGACCGTGGTTGTGTTCTTGCTTCTTCTTTCCAGCGGTGCAGGCAGCCTGGTATCCCGCTGGTGGCTGGACAACGTCCTGCGCGTGCGCCTGCCTCTGATGCTTATCGTGGCATCGCTGCTACTCTACGTGCTCATCATGCCGGCACTCCTGAACCGGCTAGTCGGGCTTCCGTTTGTACTTAAGCTGCTGGTAAGTGCCGTGCTCCTGGTGCCGTTAGGGTTTGCCATGGGAATGCCATTCCCTACTGGCCTTCGCGCACTGGTACGCATTTCAGTACCGGAGACGAGTGATGCCAATGAGAATTCTGTGGAGTGGGCGTGGGCCATGAACGCCGCCTCCAGCGTGCTGGGTTCGGTTCTCGCCATGGTGATTGCCATCCAGTTCGGCCTCAACGTTACGCTGGCTTGCGGAGCCCTGGCCTATTTGCTGGCCTTTTTTCTGATCAGGACGCTGCAGCCACACCGTGTCTGACGTGAATCCGAGGCCGACGGTCTGGTATGATGCCAAAAATCTACTTGTGCTTGGGTTTCACCGTGGAGATTGCCTGGAATGGCGCTGCTTGGGGGAATGATTGCCTAGCCAGAAGCAGTTGAAGTGGTCACAACTGAAGGTTGGAATCACGGTACTAATCGCCAGCATTACGCTCGGCGTTTTGATTTTCTTAATGAGCGGCACGGGCGGGTTCCTCACTCCGAAGATTAAACTAAAATCATACTTTGACAACGCTGGCGGCCTGCGCGTGGGGGCGCCTGTGCGGCTGAACGGAGTGGATATCGGTAACGTCAGTGCCATCCAGATTGTGCCCGACAGGGACAAGCTCCTGACTCCGGTCGAAGTTACGATGAAAGTAAGCACAAAGTATCACTTTAATCTCCATAAAGATTCTGTGACTCTGCTTTCCACTGCCGGAGTACTAGGTGAAACTTATATCGATATCGACAGTTCACAGGCCAAAGCGGGTGAAGTCCAAGACGGGACAATTTTGTCCAGCCGCAGCGTTCCCGATTTTCAGGACGTCGTGCGCGCCAGCCAGGGTTCTCTACAGAACCTGGATTCGTTGATCAAACGCCTCGATCGCATCGTCACCTTTGTGGAGAGCGGCAATGGTTCGGTGGGCAAGCTGATCTATGATCCCAGCCTTTACAACCGATTGAACACGACGGTTAGCGAATTTCAGAAGCTGGTCAACGAAGTTACCGAGGGCAACGGCACGTTGGGCAAGCTGGTTTCAGATGATGAACTGTATCGCAAGGCCAACACCGCGGTTGACGATGTAAATACAATCATCAACGACCTGAACGCAGGTAAGGGGACGGCGGGGAAATTCCTGAAGGATCCCGCACTCTACAACAGTGCTAGTGACACTATTGCTAATGTCAAGAAACTTACCGACGATGTGAACGCGGGCAAGGGCGCCCTGGGCAAGTTGACCAAAGACCCGGACTTTGCCAACAAGCTGCAGGACACGATCAATAAACTTTCAGCGATTACCGATCGCCTGGAAGCGGGAGAAGGCTCGGCAGGAATGTTTCTGAGAGACCCCGCAATCTTCAACAACGCAAACCAGTTGTTGGTCGAGAGCCGGGAACTGGTCAAAGCCGTGCGCGAGAATCCCAAGAAATATCTGACGATCCAGCTTAAAGTTTTTTGAACCCCGGATTTTCCCGCGAAAGATTCCCGAGTCATGGTCAGTCGGTCTTAGCAAACTTGAGCATGGGCACCCGGCGAAGTAGCCTCAGCCTGCTCGTGCGCATGATAGCTGGATCGCACCAGTGGCCCTGATTCCACATGCCGGAAGCCGAAGCGCAAAGCTTCATCTTTCAGTGCACGGAATTCGTCCGGGCAGTAGAAGCGGGCGATGGGTAAATGGTCGCGCGACGGCCGCAAATACTGCCCGACCGTCAAGATGTCCACACCGCGCGATCCGAGATCGCGGAAAACCTCTACCAGTTCGGAGAACGTCTCGCCAAGCCCGACCATGACTCCAGATTTAGTCACCATTCCGGGGGAGAATTTCTTGGCACACTCCAAAAGTCGTAAAGTGCGCTCATAACGGGCGCCCGACCGCACTACGCGGTAAAGGCGCGGAACGGTTTCCGTGTTGTGATTCAGCACGTCCGGCTTGGCTTGAAGGACAATCCGCAACGCGTCGTCGAGGCCCTGGAAATCTGGGATCAAGACCTCGATGCGACAGCTCGGGGACAATTCTCGAATCTCGCGGATGGTTTCGGCAAAAATGCGGGCCCCGCCGAAATTGTCGTCATCGCGATTCACGCTAGTTACAACCGCGTGTTTCAATCCGAGCGTGGCGACGGCCTCGGCGACGCGGCGCGGCTCGCCCCAATCAATAGCTGCCGGCCTACCCTTGGGCACCGCGCAGAAACCGCAGCGGCGGGTACAGATGTCACCCAGCAGCATGAACGTGGCGGTGCCCTGATTCCAGCACTCGCCGATGTTGGGACACTGCGCTGATTCACAGACCGTGTGCAGTGCGAAGCTTCGAGCCAGCTTCTTGAGATTATGGAAGTTCTCGCCGGTCGGGGCTTTGGCTCTCAGCCATTCCGGCTTCGGCTGCCGAATGGGAGGTCCGAGGGCAATCTGCACAAGTTGGGGAGCGCCAGCCATGTTCGTGGCTTAATTCTACCTTCTGGCGCGTAAAGCTGTCTCGGAGCGGAGTTTGGTGAACGCTTCAGCTTTCCAAGTACGCGTCGATCCACTCTTTGATCCGCACCCGCCGATCATCTTGAGGGTCATAGCGAACACCGAAGGTTTTGTCAGGTTTGCGCCAGGTCACGGTGCTGCGCACCCAGGTGCGAGGCAACGTAAGCAGCGCGAAAGAGATTTCCACGTTGGTCCCCACGGAGACATCTTCCGCGCTTTTCATTGACATTCCGCCAGAGCTGATCTCCTGGCTGGTCGCAGTGAAGCGGCGACTGTCAGCGGTCACGATAGAAATCTCCGTAATCACTGGAATCCGCACGTAGCGATGAAACTCATGCAACACCAGCATTTGCGTGGCCCGCACCAGTTTCAGTGCCGCCGGCCGTTCCAGGGGTTCATGGAAAACCGCGTTGATTCCATACTTGGAGTAGCGCATCGCTTCCTGCGCGTTGCCGCCCAAACCATAAATCACCATGCGGCTGTTCGAGGCCGAAGTGCGGGCCGATTCCATGGCCGCCTCTGCGTCGGGACCTAACTTCAACACGCAGGCTTCAAACTTCTCCTTCTTCAAGCGTTCCGGCACGTTGGCCGTCATCACGACGGTTTCAACGCCGAATTGGCGGAAGCAATCCGACAGGATCATCCTGGCGGGTTCTTTGAGGCCAACCAAAGCCACCCGGGCCGACGCCTTCTTGCTGGGAGGGATAGGCGTCAGGGTAGTTCCAAGGGATTTGTTCATGAGCGTGGCGATTGCCTTGAAAACCCTATTCTGGGCTGCGCTTTCCAGGTTGGCAAAGGGTTAGAAGGTCAATCCCTGGGTACCAAGGTGTCATTACCAGGAATGCACCGACGAGTGAGCATCGGCTCTTGCCAGGGCTAAAGTTTCTGAGGAACTGGCAGGTGAATGTTATTCGGCGTGACCACGTATCCAACCACCACAAAGCCGCAGCACCCGGGGCTTGTCCGGCCACTCCATTCCTGCAGGTATTTAGTGTTGCATGACGTGTGTTATATCTATAACATATAAGTAATGACTGTAACCGCGACCGCCAACCAAATGCCCTGGCTGCTGCTAGTCTTTAGCCTTCCAGCAAGGAATTCCAGTCAGCGGGTTGCGATATGGCGCAAGTTGCGGAGATACGGAATGCTGGCTCTGCGCAGCTCAGGGTACGTTCTCCCTAATTCTGCTACGAACCAAGAACGCATGGAGTGGCTTGCGGCGGCAATTCGTAGCTACAAGGGCCACGCGTCCGTTGTTCAGGTACAGAGTTTTGATGATCTACCGACGGAACAATTGAAGCGGCTCTTTGTGGAAGCTCGCTCACGTGACTACCAGAAACTGATGCACGAGGCAAAGCGGCTCTTAGCACTGCCTACGGCTCGGAAGTCCACAGCGCGGGTGAATGGGATTCGGCGTCGATTTCTCGAAATTACAGACATCGACTTTTTTGAGAGCCCCTTACGCGTCCGGCTTGAGAACTTACTGGCTCACGCCGACGACTCTGAAAAAGCAACGCCCGGTAAAAACCGCAAACAAAAGTCCGGCGAATACCTCAACCGTCTGTGGATGACGCGGCCTCGTCCGGGAATCGACCGGGTGTCGTCGGCGTGGCTGATACGACGGTTCATTGATCTGAAGGCACGATTCGTTTTTGGTACGGAGCCGAACCTGCACCCCGACGCTATGCCCTTCGACATGTTCTGTACCCAGGGTTTCGGCCATCGCGGAGAGGACTGCACATTCGAGACACTGTGCAAGCAATTTGCTGTCAGAGACAGCAAAGTGAAGAGGATCGCACAGATTATTCACGATGCCGACCTCGGCGACGAGAAATTCGGTCGTGTTGAAGGACAGGGACTGGACAGAGTGCTGAACGGCTGGGCGAAGCAGGACCTGCCAGATGATGAACTGCTAAAGCGCGGGATGGATCTGATCGAAGGTTTGTATGAGTCACTCGGGACTCTGAAGGTGCAGTGATGAATACTGACGCTATCAGGAGGCTATTGCTCATCAGTAACTCGACCCTGCATGGTGGCGGTTATTTGGACCACGCGGAAAAAGAAATTCGAGACTTTGTTGGCAGCCGGACTAGGGTCGTATTCGTTCCGTTCGCAGTCCATGACCGCCGCGCCTACGCGGCGAAGGCCCAAGAACGCTTTCGCGACATGGGACTCTCACTCACATCAATCCACGATCTTTCCAATATGCCGCGGGCTGTCGACGAAGCGGATGTGATCTTTGTTGGCGGTGGCAATACGTTCCGGCTGCTCAAGGGACTCTATGACCACAACCTGCTGGTCCCGATCAGGCGGAGCGTAGCAGTAGGCGTGTCTTACATTGGATCGAGCGCCGGCTCCATTGTGGCTTGTCCGACTCTGAAAACGACCAAGGACATGCCCGCAGTGCAGCCTCCATCCTTTGAGGCTTTGGGCCTGGTTCCATTCCAGATCAGTCCGCATTACCTGGACCCTGACCCCTCGTCCACGCACATGGGGGAGACACAAGAGGAACGGATCATGCAGTTCCTCGAAGAGAACGAAGAGCTTGTCGTCGGCTTGCGGGAGGGGTCGATTCTGCGAGTAGAGGACAGTACGGTTACGTTGAAGGGGCCGAATGCTGCACGCATTTTTCGGCGTGGTGAAAAGCCTGTCGAGGCTACACCGGGTTCCAATCTCTGCGCACTCTTGGAGGAGACTGTCTCTCGGGCAGGTAGAGTCGCATGAAATCGGAAGAAATCCTGATACTAACGTCACGTGAGGTTCAAAACTTGCTGACCGTTGATGAGTGCATCGGGGCAGTGGAACACGCATTCTGCTTGTATGGAAAGGGCAAGGCAGTTCCACCGGCGGTTTTGAGCATGAACACGCCAGGCGGCGGGTTTCACGTGAAAGCAGGGTTGCTGGAACTTGATCGGTCGTATTTCGGCGCGAAGGTGAATGGAAATTTCCCGGAGAATAGCACCCGATTCGGGCTAGCCGCAATTCAGGGAGTAATCGTTCTCTGCGATGCTGAAAAGGGAATCCCACTGGCGGTGATGGACTCCCGCGAAATCACGTCACTGCGGACTGGTGCGGCGACGGCTGTGGCGGCGAAATACCTGGCGCGCCTGAATTCGCGGACCGTCACCATTTGCGGTTGCGGTAATCAAGGGCGTGTTCAGCTGAAGGCACTCTCCCGCGTGTTCCAGCTCCAAGCTGTGTTCGCTTACGACAAGAGCGGAGACCAAGCGTTGCGATTTGCGCATGAACTGGCATTGGATGTGAAAATCCCGGTGACGGCGGTGGCTGATCTCGCCGCCGCTGTGCGGCAAAGTGACATTTGTGTGACGTGCACTCCGTCACGTCAGCCCTTGCTGGGCTCCGACGATGTGTCACCCGGAACGTTCATTTCCGCCGTCGGCGCGGACAACCCTGAAAAACAAGAACTCCACCCAAGCCTGTTGGCAAAGAGCAAGATCGTATGCGACATCCTCGAACAGTGTGCGGTGATGGGAGACTTGCATCATGCATTGGACGCGGGCGTCGTGACCCAAGCAAATGTGCACGCGGAGCTGGGTGATGTTGTAGCCGGAAAGAAGCCGGGCCGCGAATCGGACAAGGAGATCATCGTCTTCGACAGCACTGGAATGGCGCTGCAAGACGTGGCTGCGGCTGCCTTCGTATACGAGAAAGCCGAGAGGCATGGGTCGGGCGTTCGGTTAAGTTTTGCAGCCTAGGAAACGGGAGACTGTGATCATGCTTAAGATGGTTGTGCAAGGAAACCTGTCAGTCCGAATCTTAAAGATCTTTCTAACGGCGCTTATCACGATAGCGTCCCTGTATTGCGAAACTGTGGCGACAGCGCAGACCACCAGTTCCGCTCCCGCGAATGCTACTGCGAGCAACTGGAAGCAGGTCGAGGAGGCGATGGGCCGTCCGGGACAGATATTGCCCAGCGGTGTGATCAGGTTCGGTATGCCGAGGAAAGACCTGCATGTCGTACTCGATAGTGTCGAAATCAAGGCGGGACTCGCTTTAGGTTCGTGGGCAGCCTTCAAGCAAGATAGCGGCGGAGCGATGGTCATGGGCGACTTGGTTCTCACCGAGGATGAAGTTGAGCCCGTAATGACGAAACTTCAAGAAGGCGGCATACAAGAATCCGCTGTACACAATCACCTGATTGGGGAGTCGCCACATGTGATGTACGTGCACATTGCCGGCCATGGCGACGCGGTGCGTATGGCGAAGGCCATCCACGACGCGGTGGCATTGACTAAAACTCCCGGTCCAGACGCTTCTCCTGTAGCCCAACCGGCGGTCGAACTTGGCTTTGACCAGAAGCAGGTTGAGCAGGTTCTCGGGCATACCGGGAAAGTCAATGGTGGAGTTCTTCAGATCGGAGTGCCGAGAGCGGAGACAATTACCGACTCGGGTATGACAGTTCCGCCATCGATGGGCGTGGCCACTGCCTTGAATTTCCAACCGACAGGCAACGGGAAAGCAGCGATTACGGGAGATTTCGTCCTGCTCGGCAGTGAAGTCAATCCGGTGATCAAAGCCTTGCGACAGAATGGCATCGCTGTGACTGCTCTACATAACCACATGCTGACAGAGGAACCGCGCCTGTTCTTTATGCACTTTTGGGCAAATGACGACGCGCTGAAACTGGCGAAGGGACTGCGAAGCGCGTTGGATCTCACCAATTCCGCAAAATGAAGCCGGACACCGAGCCTCGCCCAGCAGTGCACTTGCCAGCACGAGCCCCTCTACCTCGTTTCGTCGGCTATTTTCTATGGCTCGGAACGGTCGGCTTCGGAGGCCCTATCGCTCTTGCGGGGCACATGCAGCAGGACCTAGTTGACGAACGCGGCTGGATCAGCAAGGAGGACTATCTTGAGGGGCTGGCTCTGGCGCAACTAGCGCCGGGTCCTCTGGCCGCTCAACTTGCGATTTACCTCGGCTACATTCGCGCTGGCGTGCTGGGAGCTACCGCCGTCGGGGTCGCCTTTATCTTGCCATCGTTTCTGATGGTGTTGGGTCTCTCGGCCGCCTACGTTCGCTTCGGGGGACTGCCTTGGATGCAGGGAATGTTCTATGGAATTGGCGCAGCCGTGATCGGGATCATCGCGCGCTCGGCGTTTAAGCTTACCAAGCTTACGCTCGGGAAAGACAAGTTGTTGTGGGGCATCTTCGCGGTGCTGGCGGTCTCAACCGCGTGGACTTCGCGGGAGATCATCTGGCTGTTTTTATTGGGCGGTGTCGTCACTCTGATAGTCAAGGCTTTTCCGGCACCCGCTCAGGCCAGAACTACTGTCTCGCTGGTGTTCTCGCTAGGGACGGTCGGAGCGAGCAGCATCACTCCGTCGCAGATTTTTCTTTATTTCGCAAAGGCTGGAATGTTTGTGTTCGGGAGTGGACTCGCTGTCGTGCCATTTCTCTACGGTGGAGTAGTACAAGGACATCATTGGCTCACCGACCATCAGTTCGTCGATGCAGTGGCGGTGGCGATGATCACGCCGGGACCGGTCGTGATCACAGTTGCCTTCATTGGCTACATTGTGGCGGGTGCGTCAGGAGCGACCGCGGCTGCCCTGGGCATTTTCCTGCCGGTTTACCTGGTGGTTGTTTTGCTCGCACCTTCGTACAAGCGGTGGGCCAAGAATCCTCAGCTGAATGCTTTCGTGCGAGGCGTCACCGCTGCGGCGACAGGGGCGATTGCGGGGGCGGTGATCGTGCTGGCGCGACGCTCGGTTTACGATCTGCCTACAATTCTGATCTGTTTGCTAAGCCTTGCCATTCTGTGTCGCTATAAAGTACCCGAACCAGTTCTTATCGCGTGTGCTGGCGCTGCTGGTTTGCTCTTACACCGTGCTTGAAAACCGACACTTCACTGAGGGCCGCTTAGCTCTCTTATCGACAGAACGAGGCGGGGCGGGAGGGCCCTCCCACCCTTGGCAAGAAAAAAGCGAAGGATGGGCACCCTCGGTTGGATCAGTGCCAGCGAGATCAAACTCGCAAAGGTGGGCCGTTAAATGGGTTTTATTCTGTCCAGCGCCGGAACAGCAATGCGCCGTTGGTTCCCCCGAAGCCGAAGGAGTTTGACATGGCGTATTCCAACTCCGCTTTTCGGGTATGGTTCGCAACGTAATCCAAGTCGCACTCGGGCTCGGGATTTTCCAGGTTGATGGTAGGAGGGAGCGTTTGATCGCGCAGGGCTAACACCGTGATGCCAGCTTCCAGTCCACCGGCGCCGCCCAGCAGGTGTCCGGTCATGGACTTAGTCGAGCTTACGGCCAGCTTGTAGGCGTGGTCGCCGAAGGCGCGCTTGATGGCGATGGTTTCCAGCTTGTCTCCAATGTCGGTTGAGGTGCCGTGGGCATTGATGTAGTTCACCTGCTGAGGTTGGATTTTGGCATCATTCAAGGTGTTCAGCATGACCCGGTAGGCGCCGTCACCGTTCTCGGCCGGTTGCGTAATGTGATAGGCGTCTCCACTCATGCCATAACCCACGATCTCAGCCAAAATCCGGGCTCCGCGCCGCCGGGCAAATTCCAGATCTTCGAGGATCAAGATGCCAGCGCCTTCACCAATTACGAATCCGTCGCGCGCGACATCCCACGGGCGACTGGCCTTTTCGGGAGCATCGTTGCGCGTGGAAAGCGCTCGCATAGCGGCGAATCCGCCCACGCCCATGGGAGTGATGGCGGCTTCCGTGCCCCCGGCGATCATCACGTCTGCGTCGCAGCGGGCGATAATTTTGTAAGCGTCGCCCACCGAGTGCGCACTTGAGGTACAAGCGGTGCAGGTAGCTTCGTTCGGTCCCTTAGCGTTATAGCGGATGCTGACGTGTCCGGCGGCCAGATTCACAATGGAGGCTGGAATGAAAAACGGGGAGATTTTACGCGGCCCGCCATTCAACAGATTGCTGTGCTCGCGCTCTATGACATCGAAGCCACCGATTCCGGATCCAATATGCACACCGATCCGGGCGGACATGTCCGGTGTGACTTCGAGGCCAGAGCCTTTCATGGCTTCATCCGCGGCCGCCATTGCTAGATGGATGAAGCGGCCCATCTTCTTCAGTTCTTTCTTCTCGATGAACTTCAGAGGGTCGAAATTTTTGACTTCCGCCGCGATGCGGCAAGCGAACTGGGATGCATCAAACTGCGTGATCGAGGCTACGCCACTCTTACCCGCGAGCAGGTTGCGCCACACTTCCTCGGTCGTGTTGCCTACGCCACAAATCAGGCCAATGCCAGTGACTACAACCCTACGTCCCAACTACTTCCCGCCTTTCGCGTGCTTCCCGATGTAATCAACCGCATCCTTCACGGTACGGATTTTCTCCGCGTCTTCATCGGGAATCTCAATTTCGAAGGCTTCTTCGAAGGCCATGACTAGTTCCACAGTGTCGAGCGAGTCGGCGCCGAGGTCGTCCACGAAGGAGGCGGTGGGCGTGACTTCGCCCTCGTCTACTCCCAGTTGTTCCACGATGATCTGCTTTACTTTGTCGTCAACGGCTGCCATTGCTTTTCCTCGCTCCGCTTGTAGCGCCGGCGTGGCTCAACTTTGCTCCTGGGAGGATCGCCGGCAGTCCTCCGCTGGCCGTGGCATAACGCGTTCGCGGCTATGGCTTGCTTACCTTCGCGTGCTTGTCGATGTAATCGATGGCGTCTTGCACGGTGCGAATCTTTTCTGCATCTTCATCAGGGATCTCGACGTCGAAGGCTTCTTCTAACGCCATCACCAGCTCGACCTGGTCCAGCGAATCGGCTCCTAAGTCATCGACGAAGGAAGCACTTGGCGTGACCTCGCCTTCATCCACTCCCAACTGCTCCGCAATAATCTGTTTTACCTTTTCGATGCTCTCTCTTTTCTCATCGCCAGTCATGTGAGCTCCACCTCCAAGTGCGTACCGACACTCTGAAAAAGGAACGAGTAGTGTAATGGCCCGCCCGAATTGCTGTAAAGGAGAGTTCCGTCGAGCCGGACAGGCCCTGGAATCGTCCCAATGGAATCCTAACCGCTGCCCGTTACCCGGTCAACGTCTGGAAGTGCAACCTGATACCGGCGTCCGGCTTGAAACCTGAGGTAAAAAGCTGGAGACTGCGTTCATGCGCGCCGTTGTGCAACGAGTGAAGCGTGCCCAAGTCACGGTGAACGGCGAGATCATGGGAAAGATTGATCGCGGCCTTCTGGTATTTATCGGCGTTGCCCACACTGACACTGAAGCTGATGCCAACTATCTGGCAGACAAAGTCACCAGGCTGCGCGTCTTCGAAGATGACAATGGGAAGATGAACTTGGCCACGGGTGATGTCGGAGGACAAATCCTTGTGGTGTCGCAATTCGCACTTTTCGGAGATGTCCGCCGTGGCAAGCGCCCATCTTTCGACGAGGCGGCTCCGCCACAACGCGCTCGCGAATTGTACGAACATTTTGTGCAAAGAATTCACGCCATGGGCCTCCACTGCGAAACTGGCCGCTTTCAGGAGATGATGCAAGTGGATCTGGTTAACGACGGGCCGGTGACAATTCTCATCGATTCCGCGAAGACATTTTAGAAATGCGATTTGCGCCGGCGCTCGCTTGGCAACTGAAAATTCAATCCACAAAGCAGTGGATCTACTATCGCGAGAATGCAGAGAATAACCGCGGTTTAGCTGACCACCAAGTCTGCGATCCGCACCGCATCCGCGCACGCTCGCACATCGTGGGTGCGAATGATGTGAGCTCCTTTTAGGATGGCGGCCGTTTCTGCCGCTAATGTACCGTACAGACGGTCGGTGACGGCGGCGTCTTTTCCATCGCGTGCCAGGGCGCGACCAATGAACGATTTTCGGGAAACTCCGACCAGTAACGGATACCGGAGCTGATGGAACTCTTCAAAGCGCTTCAGCAAGGGGTAATTTTCCTCGCGATTCTTGCCAAATCCGAATCCGGGATCCAGCACGATGCGCTCTCGCTTCACTTTGGCTATCGTGGCGGCATCGGCCCATTCCCTAAGTTCGCGCTTCACTAAGGTGACGATATCCCCAGCCGCCGGGAGATTGCGCCACTCCTCCGGACGTCCGCGCATATGCATCAGCACCGCGCCACAATTCAGCTCTGCCAGCGTTTTCGCCATTTTGGGGTCCCAGCGAAAACCGCTCACATCGTTCACAATCTCTGCCCCAGCATCTATTGCAGCACGGGCTACGCTGGCTTTGTAGGTATCAATCGAGATGAGGGCATCGCTTCGCATTTGCTTCAGTGAGGCAATCACGGGAATCACCCGCTCCAATTCTTCTTTCTCGGTAACTGCGGGCTTGGACTTGTTCGCAGTTGAATCGGAGGCGGAAGTCTCGCTATCAGCTTCAGTTTGGGAGAGTACGCTGGCCCCTGGCCGAGTGGACTCTCCGCCCACATCGATGATGTCGGCGCCATCGCGCAGAAGTGTCATCGCATGCTCGACAGCGCGGTCGCGATCGAAGTGTATCCCGCCATCCGAAAAGGAGTCGGGAGTCACGTTAACCACGCCCATAATGAGCGTGCGCCTTCCCAGCTGCACCGCGCGCGAACGCAGATGCCACTCGAACACAGGCCGCATGCGGGTGATTCTAAATCAGGCCGCTAAACAGTTACTCTCTTGTTGCACCCTTTGCGGTGCTACAATGAACGGTTGTATGCGTCACAAGCGCGCGCACTTAGCGATCGTTCTATGCCTGTTGCTAGCGACGCAACTGCAAGCGGCCTCACACAAATCTCTTGCTGACCGTATCGATACGATCCTTGCTGCGCCCGATCTTATTCGGGGTTTCTGGGGGATTGACGTAGTATCCCTCTCAAGCGGGAGAGTTCTTTACGCGAAGAACTCCGAAAAGCTGTTTACCCCTGCTTCCAATACCAAGCTGTTCACCACGGCGGCGGCCCTTGCGCTGATCGGACCAGATTACAACTTCCGCACCACGGTCGAAACCAACGGCACGCTCGACAAACATGGACGCCTCACCGGTGATCTGGTGCTGGTGGGACGCGGTGACCCTAATCTTTCGGGCCGTGAATTGCCCTACGCACTGCGCACAGAACGAAGCAATCATCCCATCCAGGTGCTGGAACAGCTCGCGGATGAGCTAGTGCAGAAAGGCGTGAAGTACGTAGATGGTGACATCATTGCCGACGACTCCTACTTCGCCTTCGAACGCTACGGCGAAGGCTGGAGCCAGGATGATCTGGTCTGGGCTGATGGAGCTCCGGTTTCCGCGCTTACCATCAACGACAATGTGGTTTTCGTGAGCATCCTGCCCGCAGATCGTGCCGGGGACCGCGCCTTCGTGAGCCTTTCGCCGTTCGGCGATTACTATCGCATCGACAATCGTCTCATCACAACGCCTGCGGGCACCGGCCGCAAGATTTTCATCAACCGCGAACCCGGTTCGATCGTGCTTACTCTGTGGGGCAACATGCCGTTGGATGACCCCGGCGCCAATGAAGCTGTCGCCATCGAAGACCCAGCGGAATTCGCCGCCAACCTCTTCCGTCAGTTGCTGGAAGCCCGCGGCGTCGCCGTTTATGGCAAAGAGCGTACTCGTCATACCGAGCTGGCGAGCCTTTCTACATTCACGGTTACTACGCTAGCGCCCGCTAGGGGTGGCGACGAACCCGCGCGCGCTCTGCAGAACCAGCCCCTGGTGCTGGCCAGTTACCAGTCGAAACCTCTTATCGAAGACGTGCGGGTCATCAACAAGGTGAGCCAGAACCTACATGCGGAAATCCTGTTGCGTCTGTTGGGACGGGAAAAAGGCACGGCAGGAACCGTCGAAGGCGGCCTCGAAGTCCTGCGCGGCTTTCTGAATCAGGCAGGCATTCCCGGTGATCAGTACCTCTTCTACGATGGCTCAGGACTGTCGCGCCAGAATCTGGTGACGCCTCACGCCATCGTGCAGTTGCTGACTTACGCGGCGGCGCAGCCCTGGGGCGCGAGCTTCCGCGACACGCTCCCGGTTGCCGGAGTGGATGGCTCGCTTTCTGACCGCTTCAAAAGTATCCCTGCCCAGGCACGGATTTACGGAAAAACAGGTTCACTCGGCGGGGTCAAAACGCTCTCCGGTTACGTCACCACGGATCAGGGTGAGCAGGTAGCATTTGCCATCCTCTCCAACAATTTCAACCTGCCCATGAAGCGCGTACTCGATGCAATTGACGGCATCGTAGGAGAGATCGTGAGCGATGGGGCAGCGAAGAAGTCGCGCAAGTAGAGTCGTGCCAGGGTCCTAGCTTCAGCTTGGCATCCGCTTGGCGTGGCGCTCCCGCGCTGCGCGCACTGCTCCGGGCCCCGTGCCGGTCGGTGGTTTTCGCATCCCTTCCAGCAGATCTTTGAGCACTACTGCATTGTTGTAGCGTTCGTTCTTCGATGCAAACAAAAGGGTCAACTTCTTTTGCTTGCCAGCCAGCCGATAAAGTTCGCCAAGCTCGTCCGCTGACTGGGGGCCAGCCAGCTCTTTGAGGTAGCGTTTGCGGAACGCCAGCCAGGCTTCAGGATGTGCGTGAAACCATTGCCGCAGGGCGTCCGATGGCGCCAGATCACGGAGCCATGCGTGCAGCGCCGCCCGGTCCTTGTTCACTCCCCGCGGCCACAATCGATCGACGAGTACTCGTGTACCGTCGGCGCGCAGGGCCTTCTCATAAATTCGTTTTACCGAGATTTGCCTGTCGACCCCTGCTTTCTTCACGACGCGTTTGTCCGCATTCGCCATCACTGCTCTATTATTGTACGTCGGATGAGATGGCCATGCTTTTGGGAGCCGAATGAAGACATGTTTTAGGAACCCTGAAATCTTCAATTTGAAATCAGCTCTCTGCCTCTTTGCCTCCGTCGCAGCCTTGTCTCTATCCGCCGCGTGCGACGTCGAGCTGCGTAAGAGTGACGCTCAACTCGGGCTTAATCCTCAGCAGGCCGCCGGACGGCGTGTCTACGACGATCTTTGCGACCGCTGTCACGCGCCTTATTCCTCACGTGGCAAAAAGGGCCCGAGCATGAGAGGCGTTTTCAAAAAGCAGTTTCTTTCGCAGAGCGGACTGCCAGCAAATGATGATCGCGTGGTCGAGATTGTTCGTTACGGCCGGAACAACATGCCCGGCTTTGGACAAGTGCTGAACCAGCGGCAAGTCGAGGATCTTCTAGCGTATCTACACACGCTGTGAAGTAGGTCAGCCCGAATCTGATTCTGAAGAAGGCTGGAGTCGCCGGCAGACACGCTGCCCATGACTCCGCCCAACGGTACAATAACGGCGTGAGTGCCGCACCAACATCGGCCGTCTCTGGCGAAACGTCCGCTCCGGAACAGCAATTTACCGTAAAGCAGAGACTTTTGTTATGGATGATCACATGGGCCGGGTTTCTAGTGATCCGCCTGATCGGACCGACTCTGCGATTGGCAGTGTCCTATGAGAAAGGCAGCCCCGGCAGCCTGGAGGCACGGCCAGTCATTTTTTCATTCTGGCATAGCTGCATCTTTCCAGCCATGTATGCCTGGCGCAACCGCCAGATCCGGGTCCTGAGTAGCGATAGTTTCGATGGCGAATGGACTGGCCGCATCATCCGCAAATTTGGCTTCGTAAAGGTGCACGGATCCAGCAGCCGCGGGGCGGTACGTGCTGTGCTCGGCATGCGGCGTGCTGTTGAGCAAGGCGCAACGGTAGGGTTCACCATTGACGGTCCGCGCGGTCCGCGCTTTGTAGCCAAGCCCGGGCCAGTGCTGCTAGCGCGATCCACTGGGGCACCGATGGCGGTATTTCACATCGCGGTGGAAAATGCCTGGGTTTTAAACACCTGGGACCGAGTCATGATTCCGAAACCGTTTTCGCGGGCACTCATGCGCGTTAGCCGGCAGACATCCGTTCCGTGGGATTCAGATTCCACGCAGCGGGAACGATTTCATCAGGAGTTGCAAGCGGCGCTCGACCGAGTACGCGAATTTGCAGAGGAGAATGTCGGGAAGGTCGGAAGTGAGGAGTTCCCGATTTCTCTATGACGGGCGAATCCTTAGAACTGATAAAGGCTTCTCGCACTCACATTCCACTGCAGAGGCAGTCCTAAATTCAACAGCTACAAAGGACACGAAGTTACACGAAGGGGTGAATCCTGAGCGTCCTCCTTCGTGCTCCTTTGTGCCCTTCGTGGTTGTTGAGGACGTTGACATTTGCAGTAACAGATTGACTTTCACAGTAGCGAGCGAGTAGATTTTGCCAACGATCCAGTTCAGCTCTTTTACAACTTCTTTGGTTTGCGCATCCTTGTCAGCCTTGACGGGGAGGGAAGCGGGTGAGAATCCCGCGCTGCCGCGCAACTGTAAGCGAGGAAATTTGCAGCCGGCCACTGGGTAATTCCTGGGAAGGCCGGTTGCGGAAGTCGGACAGTTAATCTTGTCCTTACTCGCGAAGCCAGGAGACCGGCGCGAACCGTCCACACCAACCCCTTGCGCGTGACAAAGGAGGAGTGCATGCGGTTTTCTCAGGGTTTCGCTTGCCTGGTTGTTCTATCGGTGGCAGCTTCGGCCGCCGAACTAAGAATCAAAGTCGTGGATCCCCAATCCGCCGCTGTTTTCGGCGCGCAGGTCGAATTGCTGCCGAACGACAGTGGGATCCCAGCTGCGGTCGAAACTACTTCCGCGGAGGGCCTGGCCGTTTTCCGCAACGTCCCAAGCGGTCCGCTTAGCATGCGAGTGTTGGCCGCAGGTTTCGGGGCTCAAGCCATGGACGCGCCGACTTCCCAGGATCTCTTCACCGTGCGACTCCAGTTGGCGCCCGCCGCAGAAACCGTCGTCGTCACTGCCACCCGCAGCCCGGTTTCTAGCCAGACCTCAGGTGCGAGCGTGGCAAGTCTTACCGGCACACAACTGGAAGTTATGAGGCCCATCGCGGCCAATGATGCCTTGCGCTTTTTGCCGGGCGCGGTCGTTAGTACCTCAGGGCAACGTGGTGGAGTCTCGTCACTCTTCGTACGCGGCGGCGACTCCGATTACAACAAAGTAATCGTGGATGGCGTCACCATTAACGTTCCCGGTAGAACCTTCGATTTCGGAAACCTTCCTGTGACCCAAGCCGACCGCTTGGAATTCATGCGCGGCGCCCAAAGCACTCTCTACGGCTCCGACGCCATGACCAGCGTAGTCCAGATCTGGACCCGAACCGGAAGCACTCGGGTCCCCGAACTGCGACTTGGAGCGGATGGAGGAAACTTCGAAACCGCGAATGGCTACGCTTCCCTATCTGGAGCCCGCGGCGCCTTCGACTACGACCTGTTCGGCGATCAGTTCAACACAGGCGGCCAAGGGATTAATGACGCTTACTCTGATTCGTTGAAGGGCGCCAATGTTGGAGTTGCGCTCAGCGACAGCATGTCTCTGCGCTTTCGCGTCCGTCAGTCCAACAGCCATACCGGCGTGCCCGGCGCTTGGAACTTCAACGGACAACCGCTTCAGCCAGCCGATCCCAGCGAGTGGTCTCAACTCAACAATCTGCTCGGAAGCTTGCAACTCACGGTTGTCGGGCCGTCCGGGTGGCAACACCAATTCACCGGGTTCGCGTACAACTACCAGTACACGGAGCTGAACTTGACAGGCGATCCGGATCGCATCGGTGACTTCGCATCGCATGAGGTCGACCACGTCAATCGCGCCGGATTCGAATACCAGGGCGACTACCTGGAGCGCGACTGGGCGCACACCACCGTAGGCTTTCGCGTCGAGGATGAAAACGGCTTCATCGGAGATGTGAATTTCCCTCCGCCGACCCATGGCCAACGCTGGAATGATGATGTTTTTGCGCAACAACAAGTCACTCTTGGACGTTTGTCTGCGATTGCCGGGGCGCGTTTTGTGCACAACAGCGATTTCGGCAATACCGGCGTGCCACGGGTGGCTCTCACTCTTCTAGCGCTGCGCGGCGGTCAAACATTTTCCGGCACCCGTCTCCGGTTCTCTTTCACCACCGCGTTCAAGGAACCGGGACTGGAGCAGACCTTTGCCGGGCCT
>Ga0210384_10003301_pt1 | contig 18796 bp, 25 predicted proteins | sample IncBWH2MmetaG_FD_160574 | JGI IMG/M metagenome (GOLD analysis project Ga0210384, IMG submission 160574) | Forest soil microbial communities from Barre Woods Harvard Forest LTER site, Petersham, Massachusetts, United States - Inc-BW-H-2-M | ecosystem: Environmental > Terrestrial > Soil >...
TTGAACAGAAAGGTTTTAAAAGGAACAGGACAGGCATGAAGAGTCGACTGCAGGAAAAATACAGGAAGGAAACGGTTCCGGCGATGATGAAGCGGTTCGGCTGGAAGAACCCCATGGCCGTTCCGCGCATCTCCAAGATCACCGTCAACATGGGCGTTGGCGAAGCCAGTCAGAACGCCAAGCTGCTGGATACCGCCGCAGTGGAACTCGGCCAGATCACCGGCCAGCGCGCCATGATCACCAAGGCCAAGAAGTCCATCGCGAATTTCAAGATTCGCAAAGGCATGCCTATCGGCTGCGCGGTCACCCTGCGCGGAGACAAGATGTACGAATTTCTCGACCGCCTATGCAACGTGGTGCTGCCCCGCGTGCGCGATTTCCGCGGGCTGCCTTCCAACGCGTTCGATGGCCGCGGCAATTACACCCTGGGCCTCAAGGACCAGTTGGTGTTTCCCGAAATCGACTACACCCGCGTGGACAAGATCAAGGGGATGAACATCACCCTGACCACCACCGCGCGCACCGATGACGAAGGCCGCGAGCTCCTCAAGGGCCTGGGCTTTCCGCTTCGCGAAAAAGGAGTGGCACAATAAATGGCACGCACCGCAAAAATCGCCAAGACTCTCAAGAAGCCCAAGTTCAAAGTTCGCGTGCGCAATCGCTGCCGTGTTTGCGGCCGCGCTCGCGCCTATATTCGCAAGTTCCAGATGTGCCGCATCTGTTTCCGCGGCATGGCGCTCAAGGGAGAAATTCCCGGCGTCGTGAAAGCCAGCTGGTAGGAGCCAGAGAATACTTATGCAAACGGATCCAATCGCCGATTTCCTGACACGCATCCGCAACGCCACCGCTGCGAAGCATCAACGCGTGGACGTGCCGGTCTCCAAGCTGAAGACCGAAATCGCCCGCATCCTTAAGGAAGAGGGCTACATCTCGACCTACAAAATGGTCGACGAGCAGAAGGCCCGCAAGACGTTGCGCATTTTCCTCAAGTACACGCCGGATCGCCGCAGCGTCATCACCGGCATGAAGCGCGTTTCGCGTCCCGGTCAACGCAATTATCTCGGCGCCTTGGACATCAAGCCCGTCGTCGGCGGCCTGGGCATCAGCATTCTGACCACGCCCAAAGGCTTGATGACCGGACGCACCGCCCGCAAGTCCAACGTCGGCGGCGAAATTCTTTGTGAGGTTTGGTAACAATGTCACGTATTGGCCGCAAACCGATTGCACTTCCTTCCGGCGTGAAGATCAATTCTTCCGGCGGCAAGGTTGAAGTACAAGGCCCCAAGGGCAAGCTGTTCGTCCTGGTGCCGCGCCAGATCAAGCTGGAGCAGAAAGACGGCGTGCTGACCGCGGTCCGCAGCAGCGATGAAGATCGCGCGCTGCACGGCCTGGCCCGCGCATTGCTGGCCAACGCGGTGCAAGGCGTCACCACTGGCTTTAAGAAAGATATGGATATTGTCGGCGTCGGCTACCGCGCGGAAGTAAAAGGCAAGAACGTGGCCTTCGCGCTCGGCAAGTCCCATCCCATCGAGTTCCCGATTCCCGAAGGGATTCAGATTACCGTTGAGAAGCAGACGCACATCGTCGTCAGCGGCGCGGATAAAGCGCAAGTCGGCCAGGTTGCCGCGGACATTCGTTCGCTGCGTCCACCCGATCCGTATAAGCAGAAGGGCATCCGCATCACCGGCGAGCGCCTGAAGAAAAAGGCGGGCAAGGCGGGAGCCAAGGCCGGCGCGGCGTAAAGGGCTTAGTAGGGGCGCAGCTTGCTGCGCCAAAACTTGGGCAAGGATTTGGGAGTGGCCAGTGTTTAGACTGGCTCAGGCAATTGAAGGAGACACGACAGTGGCATCGGTACCAGTCAGAAAGCTATCCAAGGATCAGCAACGCCGGCGGGTGCATTCCCGTGTGCGCATGAAAGTTTCCGGCACTCCGGAGCGGCCGCGTCTGTGCATTTACCGCTCCTCTGGGCACATTTACACGCAGGTGATTGACGACCGCAGCGGGCGCACGCTGGTTTCCGCCAGTTCGGTCGACAAGGAAACCAAAAAGAACGTCAAGGGCGGTGGCAACATCGCTTCGGCCAAAGCCATCGGCAAAGCTATCGCCGATCGCGCCAAGGCCGTCGGTATCAGCAAAGTGGTGTTCGACCGCGGCGGTTACAAGTATCACGGCCGCGTCAAGGCGCTCGCAGATGCGGCGCGGGAAGCGGGGTTACAGTTCTAACTTATGTCGAAGCAAATTTTGCGTGACAGTCTTGCGGTGCGGCGCCTGTTGGAGGTTAACCCCTCCGATCTGAAAGACGACGTGATCGCTATCAATCGCGTCACCAAGGTCGTCAAGGGCGGCAAGAACCTCAGCTTTTCGGCGCTGGTTGTCGTCGGCGACAGCCGCGGCCATGCCGGCTTTGGAATGGGCAAAGCCCGCGAAGTGCCCATGGCCATCAAGAAGGGCATTGAGCAGGCCAAGAAAAACCTGATCAAGCTCAACATGAAGGGCACCACCATTCCTCACCAGGTCACCGGTTGGTATGGTTCCGCGCAGGTGTTGCTCAAGCCCGCGCCGGAAGGCACCGGCGTGATTGCCGGCGGCCCGGTGCGCAAGGTTATGCAGGTGGCGGGAATTCACAACGTGCTCACCAAGTCGCTGGGCACTTCGAACCCGCACAACGTGGTGAAGGCCACCTTTGCCGCGTTGCTGAGCCTGAAGGACGCCGCGCAAGTTGCGGAAACGCGTTCCAAGACCGTGGAAGAGATTCAAGGCCGCTCGCCGAAGGCGGAAAAAGCGGAAAAGGCAGCAGGGGAATAATCTATGGCAGCGTACAACATCTCTGCGGAGAAAAAGAAAACCAAGGGTGCTTCCACGGTGAAGATCAAGTGGGTGGTCAGCGCCATCAGTTGCACCGACGACATGCGCGCAACCATTCTCGGCTTGGGTCTGCGCCGCTTGCACCAGGTTGTAGAGCGCAAGAATACGCCAGAGACCCAGGGCATGATTCATAAAGTCCGGCATCTCGTGGAAGTGGTGGAATAGTTATGGCTGAAAAAGAAAAATCGGTACGCAGGTCGCCGAGCCTCTCCAATTTGCGCCCGCCGAAAGGTTCGCGCAAAAAGAAAGTTCGCGTGGGCCGTGGTATGGGCTCCAAGCTCGGCAAAACCGCAGGCGCCGGCAACAAGGGGCAGAAGTCCCGGCGCGGTTATTCGCGCCGCCGTGGTTTCGAGGGCGGCCAGATGCCATTGCATCGCCGCATCCCCAAGCGCGGTTTTCACAACCCGTTCGGTGTCGGCTATTCGGTGGTCAATCTCGAGGAACTCAACGTCTTCCCCGAGGGTGAAACGGTAACTCCGGATCTGTTGCGCGCGCACGGCTTCATTCGCCGCGCCACCGATCCTGTCAAGGTTCTCGGCGATGGCGAGCTCAAGACCAAGCTCACCATTCACGCCCACGCATTCAGCGCTTCCGCCAAGGATAAGATCAGCAAGGCGGGCGGCACGTTCGAGGTGGTTGCTTAACCGGCTGTCTTAGGAAAACGGTATGAATCGCTTCTTTCAAGCTTTCGCGAATCTTTTCCGGATCGAAGATCTGCGCAACCGGCTTTTCTTCACGCTGGGCTTGCTGGCGGTCTATCGCATTGGTGCGCACATTCCGACGCCCGGCATCAACACCGAGGTGCTGGCGGAATTGTTCAAGCAATCCGCGGGTTCGGTGCTGGGCATCTTCGACCTGTTCAGCGGCGGCAATTTCCGCCGGCTGACGATTTTCGCGCTGGGCATCATGCCCTACATCACTTCCTCGATCATTCTGCAGTTGATGACCGTGGTGTTCCCGTATCTTGAGCGCCTTCAGAAAGAAGGCGAACTGGGTCGCCGCAAGATCACCCAGTACACGCGCTACCTGACGATTTTGTTGAGCATCATCCAGTCCACCACCATCGCCACAACACTGCAGGCGCAAACCTACGCCGGCCAGCCGTTGGTGTATCACCCGGGGCTTGGTTTCATCCTGCTCACCATTCTTACGTTGACCACCGGCTCGGCCTTCATCATGTGGCTGGGCGAACAGATCAGCGAGCGAGGCATCGGCAACGGAATGTCGCTGATTATCTTCGTGGGCATCGTGGTTGGTTTACCGAATGCCATTTACGACCTCTACGAAAAGGCCAGAACGCAGGCCTGGGGCGCGTTCACTCCGCTGGCGATTCTGCTTCTTCTGGCGTTGATGGTCGCGGTCGTGGCGTTCATCGTGTTCGTCGAAGGTGCGCAACGGCGCATCCCGGTGCAGTATGCCAAGCGCGTGGTCGGCCGCCGTGTAATGGGCGGACAATCTACCTACCTGCCTTTGCGTGTGAATTCCGGTGGCGTCATTCCGCCGATTTTTGCTAGCTCGCTGTTGGCGTTTCCCGCAACTGCGGCGCTGATGCTGGGCACTCGCTGGCCCTTCATCAAGAAGGGCGCGGACCTGCTGAAGTGGGGCGAACCGCTGTATACCCTGCTGTACGTCGCGATGATCATCATTTTCGCGTTCTTCTACGTCGGCATCGTGTTCAACCCAACCGAGCTGGCCGACAACATGCGCAAGAATGGCGGTTTCATCCCCGGTATTCGGCCCGGCCGTAGCACTTCGGAGTACGTCAGCATGATATTGAAACGGCTGACCTTTATCGGCGCGGTGTACCTGGCGATTGTGTGTCTTCTACCCGAATGGATGATTGCCGGCATCAAACTAAACCACCTCCCTTACTGGTTTGGCGGTGACTGGTTTGACCGGCACCTCCCGCAGTGGATTCTGAATGGGCTTGGTGTCGCATTTTACTTTGGGGGTACTTCGCTGCTGATCGTGGTGGGCGTGGCGATGGATACGGTGCAGCAGTTGGAAGCACAACTGGTCATGCGCAACTACGAGGGGTTTGCGCGAAAGGGCCGCTTGCGCGGCCGCCGATAAAGGAGGCGCCAAGTGGCGCCGCAAGAACGCCCTATCGGCAAGCTCGAGCGCGCGATCATTTTTCTCGGACCTCCGGGTTCGGGAAAAGGGACGCAGGCGAAGGAGCTGGCGAAGAAGTTTGGCGTGCCGCATCTTTCGACCGGCGACATGCTTCGCGAGCAGATCGCCGCCGGCACTCCACTCGGTTTGAAGGTCAAGCCGATTATGGAGCGCGGGGAGTTGGTGCCGGATTCGCTGGTGTTGCGAATCATCGCCGAACGCATCGAGCGGGTGGATTGTTTTCACGGTTTTGTCTTCGATGGTTTTCCGAGGACGGTCACCCAGGCGCGGTATCTGGGCGAGTTGTTGAAGCAGCATGGTTTGAAGCAGCCGTTCGTGATTCACATGGTCATTGGGACCGCGATCCTGATGCGGCGGCTGACCGGGCGCAGGGTCTGCAGCAAGTGCGGCGAGATTTACAATATTTACAATCGCCCGCCCAAGCTGCCGGGTATTTGCGATATCGATGGCGGCGAGTTGATTCACCGGCCGGACGATCGCGAAGAAGTGGTAGCGCCAAGATTGCATGCGTACGAAAAGCAAACCGCGCCGCTGGTGAGTTATTACCGGAGGCTGGGAGCGCTGGAAGATATCGACGCAAGCAAGAGCATCGAGGAAGTCCAGCAGCAGATCTGGCAGTGCGTGATGAGGATTCTCGGAGCGCCGTAAAAGAAATGGCTATTCAATTACGCGACGCCGCAGAACTCGAAAAGATGTATCGCGCCGGCCAGCTGGTGCACGAAGTTTTGAACACGCTTCGCGGGCAGGTGAAGCCCGGAGTTTCGACCATGGATCTCGAAAATGCCGCCGAGAAGCTCATTGCCGGAAGGGCTGGAAAGGCGGCGTTCAAAGGGTATCGCGGGTATCCCTGCGTGCTCTGTACTTCGGTGAACAGCGAAATCGTTCACGGGATTCCGTCGCCCAAGCGCAAGTTGCGCGAAGGCGACATTGTTTCGATCGACTTTGGCATGGAACTCGGCGGGTATTACGCCGATTCCGCGGTTACCGTCCCGGTGGGACGCATCGCTCCGGAAGTGCAAAAGCTTCTGGAGGTGACCCGCGAGTCGCTGGATCGCGCCATCGACAAGATGCGCCCCGGCAACCGGCTCGGTGATGTGGGTTACGCGGTGCAGAGTTGGGTCGAGCAACACGGGTACTCGGTAGTGCGGGAGTTTGTGGGACACGGCATCGGCACCAAGATGCACGATGAACCCAACCTTCCGAATTATGGGGAGCCCGGGCGCGGTGCACGGTTACAGGAAGGCATGGTCATTGCCGTCGAGCCGATGGTGAATGCCGGCCGGCCGGAAGTGCACATGCGGGATGAGTGGGTGGCGGAAACCGCCGACGGAAGTCCTTCGGCGCATTTCGAGCATACCGTGGCCATCACCGCGAATGGACCGTGGATTTTGACCCGGCCGAAAGAAATGACCGGGCCGAGTTGGTAGAACGAGCTAACGGGAGCTTATGGCGAAGCAGCCTTTTGAAAAGAAAGTGAAGACGGACTCCAGCAATCCCAAGGAGGACGCGATCGAAGTGATGGCTACGGTGATTGAGCCGTTGCCGAACGCGATGTTCCGTGTGGAGCTGGAGAACAAGCACAAGGTGTTGGCGCATGTCTCCGGCAAGATGCGCAAGAACTTCATTCGCATTCTGGCGGGAGACAAGGTTGCCGTCGAGCTTTCGCCGTACGACCTGACGCGCGGCCGCATCGTGTACCGCTACAAGTAGTTCGAAGTTCTTGTAGCGGCGGCCTTCTGAGGCGGGCGGGTTTGAGCAAGCAGCAAGAAGGGGAGTATCAGATGAAAGTTCGGGCAAGCGTGAAAAAGATTTGTGACAAGTGCAAGGTGATCCATCGCCGCGGAGTGGTTCGGGTGATTTGCACCAATCCGAAGCACAAGCAACGGCAGGGATAAACGTCACGGGTAATTGAGGGACAGGAGAAGCTATGGCACGTATCGCTGGAGTTGATCTACCGCCGCAGAAGCGCCTTTGGGTCGGGCTAACCTCGATCTATGGCATCGGACAGGTGCGCGCGAAGAGTATCGCCGAAAAGGCCAACGTGGATTTCACGAAGAAGATTCGCGACCTGACGGAAGACGAAACCAACCGTATCCGCCAGATCATCGAGCAGGAAGGGCGCGTGGAAGGCGATCTCCGCAAGGAGATCCAGATGAACATTCGCCGGCTGATCGAAGTGCAGGCGTATCGCGGGATTCGTCACCGCCGCAACTTGCCGGTTCGCGGGCAGCGCACGCATACCAATGCGCGCACGCGGAAGGGTCCGCGCCGTGGCGCAGTGGCGGGCAAGAAGCAGACGACAGGCAAGAAGGGCTAAAGAAGTCTTGGTTAGAACTCAGAATCCAGAACTTAGAACTTTTTGGAGTGAAACGTGGCAAAAGAGCAGCAGCAGAATACGCAACCGGACGCGCAGCCGGCAAAGCCGGGAGCAACCGGGAAACCGGGCGCGGCGGCAAGCAAGAAGAAGAAAGAGTTCAAGAAAAAGCGCGAGCGTCGCACCGTGCCGCACGGCATCGTGTATGTTTCGGCTTCGTTCAACAACACGCAGATCACCATTACCGATCCGGATGGCCGGGTGATTTGCTCCTCCTCTTCGGGTGCCGTGGGATTCAAGGGTTCGCGCAAGGGCACGCCGTACGCCGCGCAACAGGCTTCGCTGACCGCCGCAGGTTCCGCGCGCGACCAGTTCAGCATGAAGAGCGTGGAAGTGCGCGTGAAAGGTCCGGGTTCCGGCCGCGAATCTGCGGTGCGTGCGTTGGCCGCTTCCGGCTTGCACATCGTGGCCATCCGCGATGTGACGCCGATTCCGCACAACGGCTGCCGTCCGCCAAAGCGTCGCCGGGTATGACAAGTTTTTGTAGTGGCCGCCTTGCGAGGTGGTCGCTCTAAGCTGCAAAAAGAATTTGAGTTTCCGAGAGATTTGGGAAGGGAGAATCGAAGTTGGCAAGACATCGTGATGCAGTCTGCCGCCTGTGCCGCCGGGAAGGGCAGAAATTATTTCTAAAAGGATTGCGGTGCTTCACGGACAAGTGCGCCATTGAAAAGCGCAACTTTGTGCCGGGACAGCACGGTCAATCACGGCGCGCGAAGGTTGCAGGTTACGGCCTGCAGCTCCGCGAAAAACAGAAAGTAAAGCGCACCTACGGACTTCTGGAGCGTCAGTTCCGCAATTATTTCGAGAAGGCGGAGCGCACCAAGGGCCCCACGGGTGAAAACCTCATCATCATGCTGGAACGCCGTCTGGACAACGTGGTGTGGCGCTCCGGCCTGGCTTCTTCCCGTTCGCAAGCGCGGCAACTGGTGCTGCATGGCCACGTCCGCATCAACGGCAAGAAGGTGAACATTCCGTCGTACCAGGTGAATGTTGGCGAAGAGGTTGCCATCAAGGAAAAGATGCACCAGAACGCCATGGTCCTGGAAGCGCGCAACGTCGCCCAGAGCCAGAGCGCGGTGCCCTGGCTCGAGCAGGAACGCGAACAGTTCAAGGCGAAAGTGGTGGCCTTGCCGAAGCGCGAAGACGTGCAGACGCCGCCGATCAACGAGCAGCTCATTGTCGAGCTGTACTCGAAATAGTTATTGCTTCTCACTTACAACTTATTACTCGAAGTTTTTAAAGGGCTTTTCGTGGTCATCGCGATTGACCACAGAAGGAAGGAACAATATGTGGAAGGGATTTCAGAAACCAAAGCGCCTCGCGTCTGAGCTGGAGTCGTTGACGGAGCGGTACGGCCGCTTCTCCGCGCAGCCGTTTGAGCGGGGTTGGGGCACCACGGTGGGCAATGCGCTGCGCCGTGCGTTGTTGAGTTCGATCGAAGGCGCCGCGATCACCGCGGTGAAAATCGAGGGCGTGCTGCACGAATTCTCCTCGATTCCGGGCGTCGTGGAAGATGCCACGGACATTATCCTGAACTTGAAGCAAGTGCCCATCAAGCTGAACACCGACCTGCCCAAGACGATTTTTCTGAACGTCGAACAGCCGGGCGTGGTGACCAGCGCGCAAATCGAGGAAGATTCGGATTTCGCGATTCTCGACAAGGGCGTATATCTGGCGACGGTCAGCGAAGGCGGCAAGCTGCAGATCGAAATGCGCGTGAAGAACGGGCGCGGCTACGTGGCTGCGGATCGCAACTACGACGAAGATCTGCCGATCGGATACATTCCGGTCGACAGCGTGCATTCTCCGGTGCGCAAGGTGAATTATTCCGTGGAGTCTGCGCGTTTGGGACAGATGACCGATTACGAAAAGCTGATGATCGAAGTGTGGACTAACGGCGCCATTACTCCGCAGGACGCCATCGGGCTGGCCGCGAAGCTGGTGAAGGATCACATGAGCATCTTCATCAACTTTGAAGAGCCGGTGGAGAACGTGGAGATTCCGCAAGACACCGCGCACGATCCGCGCCTCGAGCATCTGGACCGCTCCGTGGAGGAACTGGAGCTTTCCGTGCGCAGCTACAACTGCTTGAAGAACGCCAACATCCAGACCATCCGCGAACTGGTGCAGAAGAGCGAGAACGAAATGCTGAAGACCAAGAACTTTGGCCGCAAATCGCTGAATGAGATCAAAGACATACTGGTGAAGATGGGCCTCAGCCTGGGAATGAAATTCGATGAGCACGGCCGGATCATCTGGCCGCCGCTGCCGAGCCAGACCTCGCCGGCGACTTCGGAAGAGACGCTGGGACTGTAAAAGGCAAAGGCTGCTTGGGGAACTGCGAAATCAGTTCCTCAGCGGCTAAAGCCGCAGACGACGGCAGAACCTGGGTCGGCCCCCCGGTGCTCAAACAAAATTTGGTAGGGGATAAAAGGGAAAAAGAGATGCGACACCTATTGTCAAAATCGAAGCTTGGACGCAACCCGTGGCACCGCCGCGCGACACTGCGGAACCTGGTGACCAATTTGTTCACGCATGGACGGATCACCACGACGCTGACGCGCGCGAAGGCCACGCGTCCGGTGGCAGAAAAGATCATCACCCTGGGCAAGCGTGACACGCTGCAATCGCGGCGGCAGGCCGCGGCGTATTTGATGACGCCGGAATGCACGCAGAAATTGTTCAGCGAGATCGCGCCGAAGTTCGCAGATCGCTCGGGCGGTTACTGCCGGATCATTCCCGCAGGCATTCGCGTTGGAGACGGGGCGAAGGTCGCGATTCTGGAGCTGGTCGGGTATGAGTTCAAGGCCAAGGAGAAGAAAGCAAAGACCAAGAAGGAAGAGCCGGTGGAAGCGGCGAGCTAGCCGATCCTGAATATCGAATTTTCCACGCCCGCGCCGGATTAACCGGCGCGGGTTTTTCATTTTGTGGAGACGGGCTGGAACCCAGGAGAGCGATCTGCAGATCGGCTGCTACAGGGGAGCTTGCTAGAGCCCAGCGCCTACGCTGGTGGGTAGCGGGTTGCGGTCGGTGAATTGGCGTTGGTGCCAGTAGGGGTAGATGGGAGTGACGTCGCTGGCTGCGTCTAGTTTTGCGACTTGCTCCTTAGCTAGGTTCCAACCTACGGCGGCGAGATTTTGGCGGAGTTGTTCTTCGTTGCGGGCGCCCATGATTACGTTTACGACCGTGGGGCGCTGCAGCAGCCAGTTCAGAGCGACTTGCGGAATGGTCTTGCCGGTTTCCCTGGCGACTTCGTCGAGAGCCTCGACTACCTTGTAGAGATATTGGTCCTGCACTTGCGGGCCGTAGTCGGCGGTTTTGTGCAGGCGGCTCTCGGCTGGCAGCGGCTGGTTGCGACGAATTTTTCCAGTGAGGCGGCCCCAGCCTAGCGGGCTCCAGACCAGCGCGCCAACTTTTTGATCGAGCGCGAGCGGCATCAATTCCCATTCATATTCGCGGCCGATCAGGGAGTAGTACACCTGGTGGCCGACGTAACGCGCCCAACCGTAGCGCTCAGATACGGAGAGCGATTTCATCAAGTGCCACCCGGAAAAATTGGAGCAGGCGATGTATCGGATTTTGCCGCTCTTGACCAGGGTGTCGAGAGTGTTGAGTGTTTCTTCGACGGGAGTGAGCGCGTCGAAACCGTGCATGTGGTAGATGTCGATGGTGTCGGTGCCGAGGCGGCGCAGGCTGCCTTCGCAGGCGCGAATAATGTGATAACGCGAGGAGCCGAGATCGTTCGGTTGGTCGGACATGCGAAAGGTGGTTTTTGTGGAGATGAGAACGCGGGCGCGTTTTCCGGCGATGGCTTTGCCGAGGATTTCTTCGGAGAGGCCGCGGGAGTAAACGTCGGCGGTGTCGAACAGATTGACGCCGGCATCCAGGCAGATGTCTACCAGGCGGGTGGCTTCGGCAACGTCGCTGCTGCCCCAGGCCTTGAAGAATTCGGTGCCGCCGCCGAAGGTGCCGGTTCCGAAGGAGAGGACCGGGATTTGTAAACCGGAATAGCCGAGTTGTCTGAATTCCATGGGAATTAGATGGTAGGCGTCCCCCGGGTGGATACACCCGGGGGACGCTTGGCGAATGCGGCCACAAAGGGAAGAGCAACCGAGAAGGTGGATAAGAGATTGCGGAGCGTTTTGATGGCAAAAGCCCACCCTTTGCACCGGGCGGGGCAAAGGGTGGGACACCTAGGTTGAGTTTGGTGCAGTTATCGGATTAGCGGCCGTGGCCTGCGCCAGGGTGGCCGGATTCGTGGTGCTCGTGCGGTTCTGAGGGCGGTCTGTTGTTGGGATGCGATGTGTTTGGTTGTGAGCTGTGGGTGGTGTTCGGCTGAGTTGAGTTGGGATGCTGCGTGGTTGTAGTTGGTGGCCGGTTGGAGTTTGTGGTTGCGTTGTATTTGGGAGTTCCCGACGATCCGTTAGTGCGGTTGCTGGGTGGACGATCGAGATGCGCGTTGGCGTTATTCGTTGAGGAGGTGTTCATAGGGCGATTTGCGTTTTGGCCAACTCCGTGAGCGGCGACAACTTCCTTGCCGTTGAAGACACCGGGTCTGCCGGTGGCGGCGACCGCAGGATGGCCATGATTTTCAGAAGCGAGCAGGGCGCGATTACCGCGAGCGGCCTGAAAATGCTGTTGTTGCGTTGTCGTGGAAGCAAGATGGTGCTCGTTACCGGCAGCGAGTTCTGCGGAGTTGGGCCGCGCCTGGACGCCACCGGCGCCACCATTGAAGCTGACGCGATTCACGGTCGTGTTGTTGTTAATCACCGTGGTGTTGTACGTGTTGTGAATGATGGTGGTGTTCACGTTGGTGACCGCAGTGTTGTAGTGATAAACGCCGCCACGCCATTCGCCACCGACGAAGCCGACACCGCCATAGCCAAAGCCATAATTGATGCCACCGTAGAAGCCGACGTGCGGTCCCCAATAGCCTGCGTGCCAGAAGTACGCACCGCCAGCCCAGCCCCAGTAACCCGGAGTCCAGAGGTAGCCAGACGTAGGAGCGAGAACCCAAGTGCCGGGAACCCAGAAGTAGCCATCATCGCCGTAGGCCCAGTAGCCGGGAGTCCAGATGTAGCCGACGCCGGGGCAAACCGGTTGCGCGTAGACGGGAAGCGCGGGCGGACCGATGTGAATGGAGACGCCGACGGCGATCTGCGCAGGGGCTGCAGATGGCAGAGCAAGAGGTGCCAGGATCAGAAGAGCGAGTAAGAGGTATTTCCCGAATCGGAACATGAAGTTGGCCTCGTGTGTTGGCGGGAGAGCTTGGACTTACCCCGCCGGGTCCGCCGAAAAGGGCTTGGCGGTGCTTGCTTGTAAAACCCTAACAGAAAGAGAAAGTTGCCGAGGGTGGGGGGACGGGAGAATGTCGCGTGAGGGTTAAGCTGGACGGATGGCCTGTTAACCAGATGGTAATTCGGGGGCGGTGAAGGTCGATTTCGGTATAAGTGTGGATTCTGCTGGAGTTAGCGCAAACGAGGTTTGCGAATGCGGAATTTAAAAGAGAATACTGTTGGCATCCAGCAAAGTTCAAATCAGTTCCTCCGAGGCTGAAGCCCAAATGGCTTGGGGTTGCAATGTCGGAGATGAAGCAGACAACTCCGCTCCATCCCATCTACCGCACCAGGCGAAAGGCGCTCACCTCGGAAGGTCGCCGCTACCAGGGAATGGCATGGCTAAAGCCATGCTCCTACGCAGACGCGCGGCGGGAGAAGCGGTAGAACAGGTAGACGGCGGCCAAGGCGACGAGGGCGCCGGTGGAGTCGAGCAGGGAGTCCCAGGGGGAGGCGGTGCGGGAGGCTACGAAGGATTGGTGGATTTCGTCGAGGGCGGAATAGGCAGCAGCGATAAACCAAGCGGACCATGCCCAGGTCCAGCGCCAGCTGAGTTGCGGGAAACGGATGCCGCGGAACAGGACCAAGTAAAAGATGAAGTATTCGGTGAAGTGCGCGGACTTACGGATGATGTGGTGGATGGTGTGGAATTGTGCTGTGGTGAGATGGGGAATCAGGGCGCGCAGGATGGGATAGAGGACCGAGCCGGTGTGGTCGGCGGAAAAGGTGTCGGTGGAGAAGCTGAAGATGAGGCAAGCCCACAGGACGGCGGGCCACCAAGCACGCAGCCAGTCCGGCGCGATGTGTTTGCTCGGCATGCGACCGCGAACCTGATCGAGGTTGGGTGCGGGGCGTGGATTGCGCCAGGGTTCGGAAGTGGACAAGCGAAAGCTCCTTCTATTTAACGATACTTGGAAAGCGTGGGTGGTGAGCGCGCAAAGTTTGCATGATGTGCACAGGAAAGATGAGAAAAGTTTTAAGGAGAACGGAAACCCAGGACTCAATCGCGACACCAGCGCATAGGGCGCCCCGCACCCCAAGGAAAGGAATGACTCATTCCATGCGGTAGTTAGGGGCTTCTTTGGTTATGACTACGTCGTGGACATGGGATTCGCGTAGGCCCGCTGCGGTGATGCGGATGAACTGGCTTTTTTCGGTTAGCTCTTTGAGGGTGCGAGCGCCTGCATAGCCCATGCCGCTTTTCAGGCCGCCTACGAGTTGGTCGGTCAGGCCGCTTAGCGGGCCCTTGTATGCTACGCGTCCTTCGACGCCTTCGGGGACGGACTTGCCGCGCTCGGCGCCTTCCTGGGAATAGCGATCAGCGGAACCTTGTTACATCGCGCCGGTCGAGCCCATGCCCCGATAGGACTTGAAGGTGCGGCCTTGATAAAGGATGGTTTCGCCGGGGGCTTCTTCAGTGCCGGCAAACAGACTGCCAATCATGACGGAGGAAGCGCCTGCGGCGATGGCTTTGGTGATGTCGCCAGAATATTTTATGCCGCCATCGGCGATGATGGCGACGCCGGTGCCTTGCGCGGCCCTGGCGGCTTCCATGATGGCGGTGAGTTGGGGAACACCTGCGCCGGTGACGACGCGGGTTGTGCAGATGGAGCCGGGGCCGATGCCGACTTTCAGGCCATCGATGCCGAGGGCGATGAGATCTCGAGCGCCTTCGTAGGTGGCGACGTTTCCGGCGATGAGTTGCATTTCCGGGAGGCGGTGGCGAATGGTCTTGATGGCGTCCATGACACGTTCGGTGTGGCCGTGGGCGGTGTCGATGGCGAGCACGTCGGCTTTGGCTTTGGCCATTTCTACGGCGCGTTCAAGGTAATCGCCGGTTGCGCCTACGGCCGCGCCTACGTACAGGCGGCCTTGGTCGTCTTTAGAGGCGCGGGGGTATTCGAGTTTTTTCTGGATGTCTTTTACGGTGATGAGACCCTTGAGGTTAAAGTCCTGATCGACGACGAGAAGTTTTTCGATGCGATGTTTCTGCAGGATTTTTTCGGCTTGTTCAAGGGTGGTGCCTACGGCGACGGTGATGAGATTATCCTTGGTCATTACCTGGCCGACCAGTTGGGAGTGATTTTTTTCGAAGCGGAGATCGCGGTTGGTGAGGATGCCGGTGAGTTTCGTGCCGCGGGTGACGGGTAGACCGGAGATGCGGTACTTGGTCATGATTTCGAGGGCCTGGGAAATGGTGATGTCCGGAGAGATGGTGACGGGATCGACGATCATGCCGGATTCGGAGCGCTTGACGCGATCGATTTCCTCGAATTGGCGGTCGATGGAACTGTTGCGATGAATGATGCCGATGCCGCCCTGGCGCGCGATACCAATGGCCAGGCGCGATTCGGTGACGGTATCCATGGCGGCGGAAGCGAGCGGGATACTGATGGTGAGCTTGCGGGTGAATTGCGTGGAACTGTCGACCTCGGTGGGAATTACCGACGATTTGCCGGGAAGCAGCAGGACGTCGTCGAACGTGAGACCTTCGGGGATGGGTCCATCAAACTTAGTGGGCATTTTGCAAACCTCTTGGATGGGAGATTGGCGCGGAGTGCGGCGCGCCCCAGAGAAACAACCGGGACGCACACAACGCACTCAGAAACAAGGCAGCCCAGCGGGTACACGCTGGGCCGAAGGATGAATGCAACAAATCGACAAAATGCGTCACGGTGAAACTACTATTTTAGGGGAGTTGGTGGGGATGGGTCAAATTTGGGACAGGAGAGGAAACGACTAAGTCGCAGAGAAGATGTGCACGATGGATTGATTGTGGACCGCTTCGGACGGCGGTCTGTACCAAGCAAAGAAGGCAGGACGCCGGCCAGAGGCCAGCGCTACCACGGAGAACCCAAGCTCCACGCACGACACCGGCGCATGGGCAGCCGACAGCAGTGATAACTCGTTGGAGAAGAAATGAGGAACGCTATGAATGAGGAGCGGAAGGCTGGGAGTGAATTGACGGCGGCGCAGCAGGGTTTGAACGATCTTTGGGAGGAGCATCTGCGGGATGAGTTTGCGACCAAGGATACTGAGGCGACGTTGCAGACTATGGTGCCGGACGCTTACGTGAATCATATTCCGGTGCTGACGGGGGGAGTGGGGCTTGCGCAGTTGGGCGAATTTTATTCACGGCACTTTATTCCGAAGATGCCGGTGGATACGGAAATTGTGCCGATTTCTCGGACGATCGGGACAGACCGGCTGGTGGACGAAATGATTTTTCGATTTACGCACACGATTGAAATGGACTGGATGCTGCCGGGAGTTGCGCCAACCGGGAAGCGAGTGGAGTGCGCGCTGGTGGTGATTGTACAGTTTCGCGATGGGAAGCTGGCGCATGAGCATATTTATTGGGATCAGGCTTCGGTGCTGGTGCAGCTGGGGCTGCTAGACGCCTCACGATTGCCGGTGGCGGGAAGTGAAACGGCGAGGAAATTAGCGGATCACCGAGTGCCTTCGAACGAATTGATCCGCAGGTCTGCGGTTCGACGTGTATAACAGGATTACGGTAAAGCCGGGGAATGCCTTTCAGCTTACGGTCAGGTAGAACTTCAGGATCATGACGATTTCGAACAGGAGAGCGAACACGGCGAAGAATTCGTGGAAGCGTTCGTTTCGGATTTTGATCGCCGCGGCGCTGAACAGGAAGCCGGAGATGGTGCGGGTGTAGTAAAGAGGACCGAGGGAGTGGAGATAATCGCGGCCTTTGATGAGCGTGTCGGCGAAGTCGGCGAGGAACAGAAAGGCCATGAGAGCGAAAATCCAGCGGCGACGGGAGTAGAAATAATCTTTGAAGCCGGTGTAGTCGGCCATTTCTTCAGGGAAAAAGAGCACGCAGAGAAGGAAAAGAAGAACGGCGTAGAGGGCGATGAAGAAATAAAGCGGGAAGGTCCAGACGTGGATGTTGGCGAGACGAAATTCCCACCACCAGAAGTGAATCAGGTAAAGAAAAAGAAATAATGCCCAGACCAGATGGACCCCAGTAGACCATGTATTCCCGCGGATGCTGGACGATGCGGGCGACTCCGCCGAGCAGACGCGACATTCCCAAGCCGAGGATCATCGAGAACAGGACGCGAATGTGGAGATAAGTGTCCATGCAAAGCGGGTCAGCTTTTGGTTGGGGGAGCGGCTGCGGTGGAACGAACGACGACCAGGGTGCGATCGTCGTGAGGCTCGGCGGGGTGGCCGCTGAATTCGTCGGTCGCATTCAGGATGGCGGAGGAAATGGAGTCGGCGGAAGCGCCGGAAGGGAGTTCACCGAGGAGCGCGGAGAGCCGCTCGAAGCCGAACTGTTCGGCGTTTTCATTGGTGGATTCGAGGATGCCATCGGAAGCAAAAACGAGAATATCGTCGGGCTCGAGATGCAGAGTGACGGTGTCGTACTCAATGCCTTCGAACATGCCTAGCGGAGTGCCATCGATTTGGACTTCGGCGACTTGGCGATTGCGGACCAGAATGGGGCGAGGAGCACCGCCATTGGCGATGATGAGCTGGCGAAGATTGGCGTCGTAGACGGCGAAGAGCAGCGCGACGTAGTTCGGCATCATTTGCGCGGCGGAGAGCCGCTTGTTGAGAACGGAGAGCATTTCCTCCGGCCAGCAACGATGATCCTGGGTGTATTCGCGAAGCGTGCCGATGGCCAGTGCGGCATAAAGCGCCGCGGCGGTTCCTTTGCCCGAGACGTCGCCAAGTGCCATAGCTCCGCGGCCTGCGCCGTAAGACATGAAATCGTAAAAGTCTCCCGCAAGCTGGCGCGCCGGCACGTAGGCTACGGCCAGATCGAGACCGGGGATTTCACGTTTGCCTTTGGGCAGAAGCTGGCGCTGGATTTCGCGCGCGGTATCGAGATCGTGCTGGAGGCGCTCCTCGGAGTCTTTGGTTTGAGCGTACAACCGGGAGTTTTCGAGAGCGATGGCTATGTAGGAACTAAGGATATTGAGAAGGCGTTGGTTTTCTGCGGTGAACGCGGCGACAGCGGTGCTTTCAAGATCAAGGATGCCGATGAGCCGATCGTTCAGGAGCAGAGGAACAACCAGCTCGGAACGAACATTTTCGCTGTTGGGGAATTCGATGTAGCGGGGATCGAGGCGGACGTCGTCGATGCACAGACACCTACGCTCACCGGCGGCGTGGCCGGTGATGCCCTTAAAGAGCGGAACATGGATGCGTTCGGGGATGGGTTGATCGGAATGGACATGGATAACGGCTTCGAGACGGGAAGATTGCTCATTCCAGAGCAGGACACTGAAGAGTTGATAGTCGACGAGTTTTTTGACGCGTTCAGCGATGCGGCGGAAGAGCTCGTCGCGAGCGAGGATGGAAGTGAGTTCACGGCTGACTTCGAGGAGGAGGGAGAGCGTTTGATCCTGTTCGAACGAGGGTGCGGGAGACATTTTTGGGCTAGTCGCGGCAGCGTAGCCGGAAGAGCCTGGTTTGGGTGAGTCGTCCATGGCGCGCTTTGCCGGACACGATAGCGAGAAATGGGAGGGTGCGCAATCGCTATGTGGAGGCCAGAGCACGGGCATGAGCGCAGGCGGAGGGGGGCTACCCCGAAAGCAACTGTGTTAGTTCTCTGCTGACTGCTGCTAGCTCGCCTTCTGGGCTTGGAGGAGCAGGCCGTTGTAGACGGAGTTCAAGTATGTTTCGAACAGCTTTGTTCTTGCCGGTTCGGATGATTTTTGCAGCATCGCTCGGAGGATCGGTTCGAGGAAACGGCCATATTTCGCAAGCGTGGCGCGATCGTTGGAGGCAAAGGCGAATTCCACGGCGCGCTCGGTTGCCGGGGTGATCAGTTCGAGGCGGCCTACAAAGACGCGGACCATGGTTATGGGCGCTGGTTGAATGGAAAGGGGAAGGACGGAGTCGACGAATGGGCGTGGCAGGATGTAGAAGAGGCGGGCGCCTTCTTCGAACCACGAATCTTTCCAGGTTTGCAGCATGGCGTGGGCTTCATCGGGGAAGAGTCCTTGCGAGACCAGTGCGGATTCCAAGTCGTTGAACAGGGAATCGAGGGACGCGGACAGTTCGGGCAGCGGGAAGGAGCTCTGACCGCTCGAGGATTGTTCGGCCAAGGGGCCGA
>Ga0210384_10003303_pt1 | contig 18793 bp, 12 predicted proteins | sample IncBWH2MmetaG_FD_160574 | JGI IMG/M metagenome (GOLD analysis project Ga0210384, IMG submission 160574) | Forest soil microbial communities from Barre Woods Harvard Forest LTER site, Petersham, Massachusetts, United States - Inc-BW-H-2-M | ecosystem: Environmental > Terrestrial > Soil >...
CCGGCGCGCGCGGAACCGCCGCAAAGCGGGCTGCCGACCATCAAGAGCAACACAGCGCGTTTGATCGAGCGACGGATCATGCCCGGATTCTGCAACACATTCGTTGCATTAGTCACTGTCTTCTGCGTGCGACAGAGTCGACGGTTTTGGCCGCCGTCCCTGTTTCCTGCCCCTCAAAGGCGTTATTGTCAATACGCACAACATCTAAGAACTCGGCGGGATGCATCCACACTGGGGCAGGGACTTCTGCATGCCAAACTCATTCTCACGAATATCGAACATCGTCATCCTACTGGCGCTGTGTTCGGTGAACTCGGCGTTCGCAGACCATGAACACATGTCGAACGAGCTCGAGGTGTTCCTGGCCGCAGAAGCCTACCACGGTTCCGGACACGTGCACGCGGCGGATGACGATTCATGGGTCAGCGCCGACGTCGTCTTCGGTCTCACGCAACACCAATTCCGGGTCTTCGGCGAGCTCTATGTCACGCCGAGCGAACGAGATCTGGAACGCCTTCAGTTCGGCTTCGAGTTCGTTCCCGAGACAGTGCTTTGGATCGGCCGCTTCCATCAACCGGCAAGCGCGTGGAACACCGAGCATCACCACGGCCACTACCTGCAGACTGCCATCACGCGCCCGTTCATCGAGCGCTGGGAAGATGAACAAGGACTGATACCCCAGCATATCACCGGCGCGCTGTTGGAATCCCGTCGGCCGATCGGCGAAGACGGTGCAATTCAAATTTCGGGCGGTGCCGGAGCCGGGTCCAGTTTGACTCACGAAACAATGACACCCATTGATCTGATCGGCGACAATCCGGGCAGGCATCGCTTGTCTTTGACCGGTCGGATTGCGTATTTGCCGGAGTACGTCGGAACCAGCAGCTTCGGCGTGTTGTACGGACACGATCAAATCAGCACCGGTTCGCCGTTTGTTCTGTCCGCTCTGAATTCCCGCCACGCGATTCTCAGCGTCTATGGTGTGTACGGCGATTGGAACAGCGAGCCGTGGCGTATCATCGCAGCGAACTACTACGTCGACGTCGCACTCGATCCGACAGCTCGAAACGAGAGCTTCATATCCGGCTATTTGCAGTTGGAGCGGCAGCTTCCGAATGACTTGACCGTCTTCGGCCGAGTAGAAGATTCAGCCCGCATGCAAGAATCGAAATACGTCGCGCTGTTCGACGACCGCAACGGCGACATCGATACTGCCCTGAGGCGCCAGGCATTGGGTCTGCGTTGGGACTACGTGAAACGGCAGGCGTTGACGATCGAATTGTCCCACGTCGTTTCCTTGAACCGGCGGTCGGACGAAGTGCGCATCCAGTGGAGCGCGGTCGTTCCGTGAAGAACAAACGGGCGAAGTGGCTGCTCGCGCTGCTCTTCGGCGTCGCAGCAACGTTGCCGGCGTCCGCCGATGAAGCATTGGTGCTCATCGTCAGTGCCGACAGCAAGGTCGAGCAGCTCGACTCCCTCGAGGTCAGGAAACTGTTTCTCGGCATGACGGTGGCACATAATGGAGATCGATTGCGGCCGCTGCTGAACGAGGCCGAGCCGAGGCTCAAAGAAGTCTTTTTGCAGAATATCGTCTCGATGACGGACATGACTTACGATCGCCGCGTACTGCGGCTTGCGCTTCAGGGTGGCCGCTCCTTGCCGGTGGTCTATTCGGACAAGAGCACGTTGATAAATTCCGTCGCGGCTGATCCGACGGCTGTCAGCTTTGCCTGGGCGACAGACGTCCAGCACGACAAGCGCATCAAAATCCTGCGGGTCTTATGGCACGATTGAGAACATCTTTCGCGAATTTCGTCGCCGTGTGCGTGGTCGCATTGCACCTCGTTCTTCTGCCCGCACTGTACTACGGGTTGGGTTATGTGGTCCGCAAGAGTCATGAGGATTTGTTCATCGAGCATGCACGTACTTTCGCGCGAGTGCTCGCGGACGAATTCGAGCTCGGCGTGGCATTGGAATCGGAGTCGCGGACCGAGGATTTGCTGGACCTGGCCATCGTGCACGGGGACGGCCGGTATGCGGAGCTGACCGACGGCGCGCGCAGCGTGCGAAGCAAGCTTGGATCGCCCAACATCAAAGCGCCGCGCCACACGGATTTGACCTTCGGCGAGGGCGACGACGACATCTACTTCGTGGTGCTGCCGATCGTTCATGCGGGCCGAAATGCGGAACTGCGGTTGGGGTTCGATGAGCAGCCCACACTGGAGCGAATTCACCTCGCGCTCAACCGAATGCTCGTGGCGCTGGCGGTCTATTTCGGCGTGGCCATGGTCATAGCGGTCATTTTGAGTCATCGCTTGTCCCGGCCGATCCATCGATTGCAGGACGTGTCGCGTTCGATCGCGTCGGGCGACTATGCGCAGGCACTGCAGATTGCCACCGGTATCCGCGAGCTTCACGAACTCGCGGCGGACTTGGACAACATGCGCCGTGAACTGGTAGGCGTGAATGATCGCCTGCAAGCAAAAATAAGAGAAAAGGAGATTTCCGAAATTCAGCGCGAAGAATTGCAGAAGCAGCTGAGGCACCGCCAGCGTCTGGAGACGGTGGGTACGCTCGCCGGCGGCATCGCTCATGAATTCAACAATGTGCTCGTGCCCATCATTCTCTTTACCGAGATGGCGCTGCAGGATCTGCCGGGCTCGAGCGTGTCACGGTCGGACCTCGAGCGCGTGTTGACGGCGGCGCAGCGCGCGAAGGACGTGGTCAAAAAGATCCTGACTTTCAGCCGCGAACTGGGCGACGTAAAGCTCGCACTCATCGATCTGAGAACCGTGATCGCCGACGGCCTCCATCTTTTTGCCGCGCTTGCCCCACCGAGCGTCGAAATTCGCACCGAGATCGACGACGCAATACCCCCGGTGCGCGCCGATGCAACGCTTGCTGTGCACCTGGTGATCAATTTGTGCACCAATGCCTATCAAGCCATGCAGGGCACGCAGGGTATTTTGACGATCGGGCTGCGGAATCACGGGAATCCGCCGGTGACGGGCGAATCGGGCGCGTTCGTCGAATTCTGGGTCAGCGACACCGGACACGGCATGGACCCGGCGACGGCCGAACGCATATTTGAGCCGTTCTTTACCACACGTTCGGTGGGCGTGGGCACCGGGCTGGGACTGTCGGTCGTTCATGGCATCGTCGAAAGCTTCGGTGCTAAGATCGTGGTCGAGACCGAACCAGGCAAGGGGTCGACGTTCAGGATCTATTTCCCGGCAGTCCTCCAGCAAGACCGACCCTTGGAGCCCATTGCGCCGGTCGCGTGAGGCGAAAAATGCAAAGCGTCCTTGTGGTCGATGATGAACTAGATGTGCGCGAAGCCATCGAGCGCGTACTCACGCGTGCAGGGTACTCCGTGCGCACGACGGCCGACGCCGCCGATGCTCTGGCTGAACTCAGACGCTGCCGCGCTGATGTGGTGATTACCGACATAATCATGCCGAAAATCAACGGAGTGGAAGGGATCGAATGCATCCGCAAGGAGTTTCCTTCAGTGCGAATCATTGCGATTTCAGGCGGCGGCAACTTCGGTGTCTCTGCCTATCAACCCCACGCAATTACGACTTCTGCCTATTTGGCAGCCGCCGAGCGTGCCGGTGCGCACCTGGTTCTGACCAAGCCTTTCGAGTCCATGGACCTGCTTCACTCTCTCGAGCAAGTGCTGGGCGTCGGCCACGCCTGAGCGGAACCGAAACGACACACCCGGCCAGACCCGCAAAAAACGTTGGCGAATCGACAGCAGATTCGCGGCAATCGGCGCGCTGGGCCCCTCGATATTGACAGAATATCGCCAAACTGTGAGGTGCATCACAGTGCGAACTGTGACGCAAGTCGCAATCCAAGCGAAAACCCATTTTGGAACCTGTTGCGTGCAAAAGTCTTGCTCGTTGACGCCTTGCGCTTCTAATGAGCGTGCCCTTACACTCAATCATTGAAAAAAATTCAATTCAATTCAGGCGTAGAAATCTTGATAATCCAGGCGTTGGAGTATTGACATTGACCGCGAGAAGGTGGATTGGCCACCAACGACGGCGTTGATGATATGCATCTAGTGCAGGGAGTAAATGATGCAAGCTGGCCTTCATGAGGGATCCGATGCACTTGTTGGCAGTGAGGGCAAGCCGCAAATAAGGATCGTATTGGTCGAAGACCACGCGATCCTGCGGGAGGGTCTCAGTGCGCTGATCGAAATCGAATCCGATTTCGAAATTGTCGGCGAATTCTGCTCTACGGAAGAGGCTCTGGACGGCATCGCCGAGTTGCAGCCCGATCTGGTACTGACGGATCTCGCGCTGCCCGGGCGTTCGGGCATCGAACTGCTCGCGGATATCCAGCGACTTTCGCCCAGGTCGCGCAAGATGGTGCTGACCGCGCATGAGAACGTAGAGTACATTCGCGCGGCCCTCAATGCCGGCGCGGACGGCTACGTCTTGAAGAACGCCAACAGTGCCGAACTGATGCTCGCGATCCGTACGGTGTCGGCCGGCCAGCAATTTCTTTGCAAGGGGATCGCCAGTAAAATCTTGTCGGGCTACCTGTCGGGCGATCGACGACCGTCTTGTCCGGCGGTTGCACAATCCATTACCGAACGCGAACGCGAAGTCCTCACGCGCATTGCGCTCGGCAATTCCAACAAATTGATTGCGCGAGAGTTGGGCGTGAGCCCGAAGACCGTCGAAAAGCACCGCTCCAATTTGATGCGCAAACTGCAGCTGCACAATGCCGCGGCCATCACGATGTTCGCGATTCGCAACGGCATGACCAGCAGCGATCCTTTCGGCGACCGGATCGCCGCAAGGCCGCAGCCGCTGGCATCCGCCGGCTAGCTCGATAGACTGCCGACCCGGGCGGCGGCGCAGGAGAATCAATCGTGCGTGAGGTCGCGGGTAAACGGACTTGGCTGGCCGTCATGGCTGCAATGCTGGTGGTTGCGTCGGCGCAATGTGCAACGCGCTCGCTGGACGCATTGGTCGATGCGGTCATTCGAAACGGCCCCGACAACCAGCTGCCGGCCCATCTTTCGGTGATCCTCGGCGTGAGTGCGCTCGAGCAGAAAACTCCGGTCAAACAAGCTGTGATGCGCGAAGGCTACACGGTGCGCACGTTCAACGTGTGCACCGCCAATCACAGCGATCTGGTGATGATGACGTACAACGAGCAGAACCACTCCTCCAAGGCGTACTTGGTGTCGCCCGCGGGAGTGCTGCGCAAGGCGGTTTATTACCAGGCCGGTGATCCCGCCCAGGAGCGGTCGCCGGCGGATGCGCGCCCCGACTTTTTGATTGAACTTAAATTCTGGACGAACCTCAACGCCGGCGGCGCCGCCAGCACGGGCCGGCGCTGATTCTGTCAGCGCGGCGCGATGTCGGCGCCAATTCTACGTCGTCCCGACAACACGGCTAAGCCGCCCAACAACAGCGTCAGGGCACCGACAGCGGAAGCGGAGTCCATTTCCGGCGCCGCGAGGGGACTGACCTTCGCAATCGACACGTTCGATGAAACGAATACGTCGCTCGAGGATTGGCTGACTCCGTCCACGTATGAGGTAAAAACCAGTCCCATGCCGTCGATGAGGTTTGCGAAGGAGGGTTGCAGCGGAGCGTTGTTGAGCGACGCATCATTGTAAATCGACAGCGGCAGAGTACTGGCGGCGCCGGTGAGGAGTTCAAAGGAAGCCGTGACTCCCGTGAAATTGGCCGGAGCACTGCCGATGCTGGTCAATTGATACCCTGTAACATAGGTACCACCCACCAAAGCGTTGTTGGACACATCGATGGAGCTGAAATCGACGCCGAGGCCTACCTTTCCGGATCCGATGGACGCGTTTTCGGACACCACCGACAACAGGTAGGACACATCACCGGGTGAGTTCACCGAGCCCACCGAGTTCGTGTCGACCGTGAAATCCACCGACAGTGTGTTACCCACCGCTGCCGACGACAGCGCCCCCGGAAATACCGCCGTGTTGTCTGCTTGGTCGATCGTGCCCATTGCCTGATAAGTAACCAGCGCCGCCCGACTGGGCGCCGAAGACAGCAGACAGATGGTCGCCAAGGAAAGCAGTCCGACGACACGTTGATGGTTCATGCGAGATTCCTGTGGTTGTGTACCGGGGTGCGAATGCGAGCGTGATGCCCACATCCGTACTACGCCTCTTTCTCACAGATTCGGTACCCGGGGGCAAGGCGCTCTGTACATAAGCCCCGTAGGAAACACCGTAGCACGGGGCCCCTACACGTTAGGTGAGCATCCGACGGTAGTCTCGGCGCGGCTCGTGCGTATCCAGCATGCCGGCGGCAGGCTCGGTGTTTCTGTGTTCTTCGCACAGATATCGCCAGGCAAAACGCGCAATTAACATATCGACGGCCTCGGGTATGCGAAGCAGGCGCTGTTCGATTTCCGAAATCCGTTCACGGCGCGTTTCCCTTGATACGGCGCCGGTGGTGCCGGCGGCGACCTGATGCAGGGTCTTGACGACAACGGTGGCACCGATCGCCGAAAACGCAGAGCGCGCCTCGCGCAAGGGGTCGCCGAGCCCAGTATCGAGGTGCGCATGGAGCTCGCGCGCATTCACGGCCGCCCAAAATTCGCAGGCGATCCAGAGAATTCGTTCGGCCCTCGAGAATCCCAATTGATCGGCGGCTGCTCGATGCAGCAGCGACAGCAGAGCGACTGATGTGACCGGAAAATGTCCGCGCCAGTCGTTTGCCAAAGGCGAAATCGCTGATTCAGGCACACTAACGCTCGGATTCGGTATGGATGACACGCGATACTCGGAACTTTGAAATAATTGTTTAGCGCCGACTCAACAGCGGATTACGATTTGACTGATTACCCGCCGCGCGATTAGTTCCGCAAATATACTACGAGGCGATAGCCGGAATTCAAGCGGGAGAACTACGCATTCGCGTCCCAGTGCGGTGCGGAAGCGCTGCACACGAGCCACGGTAGGTGTACTACCCATGTCTCACCGGGTGCGGCTCGATGATACTTGCAGCATTCCGGACGGCTATCGGCAGATGAACATGAGACCTTTCGCTTCGAGACCGCTCGTCATCGCATCCGGCATTATCGGCGCGTCGCTCCTCGCGGCGGCCGTGATGGCGAACGACTACGCGCCGCCGAACGGGGTCGTTTCCGCCGAGGCTGACCCGCATGCTCATCATCACATGGCGACAAGCACCACTGTGCGGCGCTCGGAAGGGCAGTACGCCACTCCCGACGTGAAGCTGGTGCGCGACGACGGAAAGACTGTTTCGCTCCCCGCCGAACTCGATGATGGCCGGCCGGTCGTCTTGAATTTCATCTACACGAGCTGTACGTCGATCTGCCCGCTGACCAGTCAGGTGTTCGAGCAGCTACAGAAGCGGATTGCCAACTCGCGCGATCCGATCCATTTGATGTCCATTTCCATCGACCCGGAGCAGGACACGCCGGCTCGCTTACGGGAATATGCGAAACAGTTCGATGCGGCGCCGGGATGGGACCATTACACCGGCACGATGGCGGCCAGTATCGCGGTCCAGCAAGCCTTCAATGCGTACCGGGGCGACAAGATGAGCCACGCGCCGCTGACGCTGTTGCGTGCGCGGCCGGGTAAGCCCTGGATCAGGATCGACGGTTTTGCGTCCGCCGATGATTTGTTGGCCGAGCGCAAGCTGTGGAGCATTGCGCCTGCTGCGCTGGTGGCTCGCTGAGGATCGAGGGTTCACTCCGGCTATCGACGTGGTCATCGACGAACGGTGCCATCTGCGACTACAGTATTTTACTACCTACATGCCTCGAACCACACCGCGTACAGTCGCCGGCATGCCGGCCTGGTTCGCTCCCGCCTGTCTTCTCGCCGTCCTGGCGTTGCCGGGGTTCGCACGCGCCGATATTTTCGCATTTACGGATTCCAGCGGAGTCACGCATTTCAGTAATGTGCCCTCGGACGCGCGCTACAAGCTGTTGATTTCGGCGCCATCGGAGACTCCAGGGAGCATCGCGCCGGGAAAAGCAATCAATTGGCTGGCGAGATCTGCTCAATACGATCAAGCCATCGCCGGAGCGGCGAAAGCCAATACGATTCAGGCCGCCCTGGTGCGCGCGGTCATCGTCGTCGAATCCGGATTCAACCCCCGGGCAGTATCCAAGCGCGGCGCCGTGGGTCTGATGCAATTGCGGCCTGCGACTGCGCGGCGCTACGGCGTCAAAGACATCTATGATCCGGAACAGAACATACAAGCGGGCACTCACTATTTGAGTGATCTCTTGATCCGATTCGACAGTAATTTGGAACTCGCGCTGGCCGCGTACAACGCGGGCGAGGAGGCTGTCGAGCGCTATGGCCGACGCATTCCTCCGTACGCCGAGACGCTCAGCTATGTCCCGAACGTCATGCGCGTTTATCAGCGCTTGATGAACCACCCGCGCGCGAGTTGAGGGCTGTCCATTCTGCGCCCCTTTCGGTGAACATCCGTCTCGATGAATAAGCGGCGCACGCCGAGCCGCGCGGAGCGCTCCGCTCGCTTCCATCAAGTCGCCGATTCAACATAACGCCGTAATCGCCTTTCGAGCCGTCGAGAGTACGGTAGTTCCTACACTTCGTATGCAGGGTTGCCTCCAACACGGCTTGCGCGACTCAAGGCATCGTAGACATCAACAAAAACCGTTTCGAACAGATGCATGGCATGAGTCTCGGGATGTTTATTTCTAGATCTGAAGTGTCCGCACAGGGACAGATGCGTCATTCGGAATTTCGCCGCGAATTGGGTTTGAGCGCTGCTACCGCAAGCACGAGAGGTCGGAGGTCACATGCTTAATACACGTTTTGTTCTTCGTGGATTGCCGGCAATCCTTTTGGTGCTGATGTCGCTGCCGGCGGCGGCGCAATCGTTCCGCGTGCAGTGCCCAACCAGCACCATCACGCACCCGGTGGACGCCAACAACAATGCGGAGCCTCTCTACACCGGTCCGACGACATTGGTACCCAACGCGAAGGGATATCTGGTGCCGTCGACCAAAGCGGGCGACATCAGCGCGAACGGCGCTATCAAGTGCCAGCAGATATCCGGCGGTGACGGTTACTCGACGATGGGCGACGGCACGCAGACCTACATGTTCTCCTTCGGACCGCTATCGGGGCTCGCGGACATTGCCAATGGCATGCCTGGTACGGAGTTTCCGGCCGTCTTCAATGTTCCATATTCGGGTGCGACGTTGCAGCCGGGTGATCCTGCCACGACGGACGGCAATATTCCCCTTGCGCCCGGTACCGGGATTTTGACTGGGTTTACCTACAACGGCGCCGTGGGTCAGGTTAAAGACGCGGATTGCCTCTCCGACCCGCTGTGCGCGCCAAAGATCGCTGCCACCGGCATCGACGGCCATGTGGATCCTCGCCCGATCATGGATGTCGGCGTAATGAACGGCAACATTCCGGCGCCGTTGATGGCGATCGATGAGGATGATGAGTTTTTTCTGACGCTCACCAACGTCGGGATGATCATGCGTCCCGACCTGTTCGAGCAGCACACCGTTCACTTCCACGGTTATCCCAATGCTTCGGCGTTCTACGACGGCGTGCCCGATGCCTCGGTGGCCATCAACATCGGTGCGAGCTTCACGTACTACTACCTCGCGCCCGATGCGGGCACGTATTTTTGGCATTGCCACATCACACCGCCCGAGCACTTGCAGATGGGCATGGTCGGGCAGCTGTATGTACGGCCGCGGCAGAATCGGGTCGCTACCACCACGACCCTCTATGCGGGGCTCCAGGCTCAGCAGTCGGATCTTCGGACCGCATGCAATTCCTCCGCCGACATCCTGTGCAGCAACCCCTTGCCGGCCGGCGGCGACAATGGTGCGAAAGGAGGAGGTATTGATCCGACGACGCACGAGGGGGTCAAGAAGTTCGCCTACAACGACGGCGACGGCTCGACCGCCTACGATGTCGAGTATCCCTTGCAGATCCACGGCTTCGATCCGAACTTCCACTTTGTCGGCATGACCTTCAATCCGGAAGGCTTTGCGGACATGAAGGACAAGTACTTCCTCCTGAACGGGCGCAGCTACCCCGACACGGTCACTGCCGGTCCGTTGCAGACGCAGTCGGCCGACGGCGTCAATCACTTCTCGCAGCCTCTGCCCTCGATCATCAACATTCCGGCCGGCCAACGGGCGCTGCTGCGCATTTCCGATCTGGACGTGAGCGAGTATCAGACCCTGGCGTCTCTCGGCATTCCGATGAAGGTGATTGGGTACAACGCCAAGCTGCTGCGTGATCAGGCAGGCAACAACCTGTACTACAACACCAACTCGATCACGTTGGCCGGCGGGGAGTCGCTGGACGTGATTCTCGATACCTGCAGCGTTCCGCGTGACGCAACCGGCAACTGCGCCACGCCTATGTCGCCAGGCACCTACTACTTGTACACCCCCAATCTTGACCATCTGTCAAACGACGCCGAGAACTTCGGCGGCCTGATGACAGAGGTCCACATCAGTTAGGGGAGCGGCTATGAGCGCAATGACCATGAAAAAGGCAACCTCCATGAACCGATTGCTTCCCCTTGTGATGATGGCGGGCGCCCTGTTGCTCACGGCTGCGGCGCAGGCGGCGGCTCCCGGCATTACCGGACCCACGTTCAATCTGACTGCGCAACCGGCGTACATCACCCAGCCCGACGGCCAGGCTGTGTACTCGTGGGGATACGGCTGTAACGGCACGCCGAGCGGTTTTGCCCCAGCCGCAGTCAAGGGTGCGACCTGCCCCACGATGCAAATTCCCGGCCCCACCTTGATCGTTACCGAAGGGCAGACGGTCACGGTGAACCTGATCAACAATCTGCCAACCTCGGCCGGCAACACCTCGATTCTGTTTCCCGGCTTCCAGGTGACTACGACGGGCGGGGTCGCCGGCCTGCTGACGCAGGAGGCCGCACCCAGTCCCACGGCGGCGCCGTGCGTCGCCGGCCCTTCTTGCGTCACCTACACGTTCACCGCTTCGTCGCCCGGGACCCGCGCGTACTACAGCGGAACACAGGGCGATCTGCAGGTCGAGATGGGCCTGTACGGTGTGATCATCGTGTTGCCAAAGACTATCCCCGCCGCCTGCACATCGGGGCTGGCTGCCCAGAACCTATTGGTGGAGGCGGCCTGGCATGAAACAGACTTCCGGCTCGCGCCGGCCGCCTACGACCACGCCAAGAGCTGCTACGACCGCGAATACCTGTTCCAGTTCTCCGAGATGGATCCCAACATTCATAGCCAAGCGCTGGCGCAGGTCAACGCAGCGGGGAACTGCACGGCCGGAGCCGCGAGCTGCAGTCTCAGTGTTCCGACCGAGCCGTACCATCCGGCGTACTTCCTGATCAACGGCCGCTCCATGCCGGACGACATGGATCCCCACTACGCCAGCATGTACCCGCACCAGCCCTACAACGGCAATCCCCACATGCATCCGGGCGAGCAGGTACTGCTGCGCATCGTTGGTCAGGGGCGCTGGCAGCATCCCTTCCACGAGCACGGCAACCACGTTCGCATCCTGGCCCGCGATGGAAACCTGATTCTCAGCCAGACGGATCCCAATAGCCTCGCCGGGCCTCTGCTGTTCACCACCACGACGACGCCTGGCATGGCCATGGACGGGATTTTCTACTTCACCGGCAGAGGCCTCAACTGGGATATGTACGGTCACAACCCCAACTCGGGCGATCCCAACGCCAAGCTTCCCTGTACTCCGGATGCCAACGGCTACAACACCGGTGTATCTGCCATCAGCGCGATCAACTACTACGAGTGGTGCCAGGATCACAACAAACCCGTTCAAGCCGCGCCGTTCGGCGATGTGGCGAGCGGCGGGCCTGTAACGCTGCCCGATCCGAATCTCTTCACGGTGGGTGCCTGGTACAGCGGCAGTCCCTATCTAGGCATCAATGCGGCTGCCCGCTCGATCGGCCCGGTCGGATCCAATCCGCCGTCGGCCAAGAGCGCCAATCCGAATACCACCGAGGCCGGGTGGGCGTTCATGTGGCACTCGCATAACGAACGCGAAATTACCACCAACAACGCCTTCCCCGGCGGCATGTTGATGATGATGTTGGTCGATTCACGCGAATTCGTGATCGACGAATCGAATTAGAACGAGGAAAACCGCAATGCTATCCAACAACCTCAAGCCGCTCCTGATCAAATCAGGGCTCGCGGCTTCCGTTCTTCTCCTGGCCAGTGGTGTGTCCATCGCCCAGCAGCAGGTCAATCTGACCGCGGGGCCGACCAGCCTGACCACGCCGGACGGCTCAACGGTGCCGATGTGGGGTTACAGCTGCGGCGCGCCCGTTACAGGCTCAACGGCCACTTGCGCCGCCTCGAATCCGAACGCCCCGGCCGCAGTCCCCGCCACGACCACTGCTCCGGCCATACCCGCCGGTTGGTCGCCGGTGGTGATCACCGTTCCCACGGGCCAGGATCTGACGATCAACCTGACGAACAGCCTATCCTTTGCGAATGGCAAGAGCGTTCCTACATCGCTCGTGATCGTGGGCCAGCTTGGCGGCGGGCTCGGCACAACGGCCACCTCGGTGGCGTCTCCGGACCACACCAACGCGCAGCCGGTAACTTGGCCGGTCGCCGGCGCCACGCCGGGTACGGCAGCGCCGGTCGGCGTGGGTACCCCGCCGGTGCAGGGCAATCGCGTGCAGTCGTTCTCGACCGAAGTGCTCGTGGGAACGCCCGTATCGCTGACTTGGAAAGCTCCTCGGCCGGGCACGTACCTCATTGAGTCAGGTACACACCCATCCATCCAGGGTGCCATGGGCCTGTACGGAGTGCTGGTTGTCACAGCGGCGCCGAGCGGAACGAGCGCGGGCACCGCGTATCCCGGCGTGAGCTACAACGCCGAAGTCCCGCTGGTGCTCAGTGAAATCGACCCAGTCCAGAACGCCGCGGTCAGCGTCGCGGTCAACAATCCAAGCTTCAGCGAAACGATGGTGTGGTCGGGCCTGCCGGGCGGCTGCGGCAATCCCAGCACCCCTGCAAGCAGTCCCACGCCCTATGGCGCCTGTTACCCGCCGGCCGTGAACTACTCGCCGTTGTACTACCTCATCAATGGCGTTGCATTCGACAAGACTAACGCGACAACCTCGCTGTTCCCTGCAGTGCCCGGCACGGCCGCAACGCCAATCACCGGTACCGTTCTGGTGCGCTTCGTCAATGCCGGTCTGCGCATGCACGTGCCGTCGATCGTCGGATCGCAAACCGGGACTGCCGTTGCACCGGCGGTCCCGCCGTCGGGTTTCACGCTGATCGCCGAAGACGGAAATCCGCTGCCGGGCATTCCCCGCGTGCAGAGTGAAGTGTTTCTCGCCGCAGGCAAGACGTACGACGTGACGGTCAATGTGCCCGCGGCGGGCACGACCGCCCTCCCTGTATATGACCGCGAACTGAGCCTGTCGGGCAACGCAACGTCGCGCGATGCCGGGATGCTGGCGTACATCGGTGTAAACGGCGCCGCACTCTCTGCCGTCCCCACATTCTCGGGCGCGGTCGCCAACCCGGATACCTACAACTCGGTGCTCCCGTGCCCTGCGGCTCCGTGCAGGGCAGTCGTTGTGTCGGATCCGGCCAAGGGTGTGATCGCGAACGACGTCAATGTTCTGGGTGTCAAGGTTGTGACTGCGCCCGCCAACGGCACCGTGACGCTCAACACGAACGGCACCTTTACGTATGTTCCGAACGTCGGCACCACGTCGACCACGTCGGATTCTTTCACCTATTGCGCCAATGGAGCGACCACGGGGGGGGCGTGCGCTCAGGTGACACTGGGCGCATGCCCAACCGATACCTGCCTCGAATCGAGCGCCGGCATCAGCGTTAGCGACATCACTTACACATCGACCGTAGCCACCTCTATCAGCATCAAGTCACCGGGCATCCTGTCAGTTGATAAGGATGCGTTGGGCTATCCTCTGACGGTTGCCACGTCGACGATCGCCGGCATGGCCGTTTGCGATAGTACGGCCAGCCCCCCGGTAGGGCCGCCGTGCGTCTCGGTGGACTCGACGGGCGCGTTCAATGCGTTCGTCCCCGGAACAGGTACCTACTCCTTTACCTACAAGGCGCAGAACTCGCAGGGGACGCTCAGTGCTTCCACCGCGAAGGTGACGTTGAATTTCCCCGCGGGGTCCGGTCTCGCCGTGACGGTCTTGGACGGTACTGACAAGAAAACCGTGATCAACGACTATCGCTGGATCATCGAAGAAGACCGAACCTTCTACGTCGACCCCACTCAGACGACGAACACCGGCACCTCCATCGTGCCGACATTCGGCACCAACTTCCACACCAGCTTCATGCCGGTGGTGGCGACGGGATGCACGGGACCCTCGGGTGCGATCGCTTGCGAGACGGGTCAGACGCTCTTGGGCGCGCCCGCGGTATGTGATATCGGCGACGGTGTTTGCCGGACGACCGCCGCACAACAGACACCCGTAGATCCCAGTCAGGTCTACCTGGATCCGACCAAGCGTTACTACCTGTCGATCCTGCCGGGTGACGCGGCCAATCCTACGACCAATGCCAATTCTTCGGCCGACTGTAGCAACGGGTCGGCGAATGCCACAGCGCCCGGCGCCTGCGGCCACGGCATGGGCGGGGCCCCGATCGCCGTGGGGCAAAAGGCCGTCACCATCTTCGCCCAACCGACGCCTTTCCCGCCCTCTAAACTCTCGATATTCGTGTTCGAGGACGACTTTCCGCTCAATGGCGAGCACGACGGCGGCGGTGGAGTCGACGTGCTGTCGCCCAACGAGCCAGGCCTGGGGCAATTCGCCGTGGTCATCATGGATGATGCGGGCGGTCCCGGAGATGCGACTGGACAGGTCGACTACGACATGTTCAACCAGCCGCTGTCGAACAGCCTGAACGGAACGATCGATCCGGCGACAGGAAAGAACGCCTGCCCGATTTCAACGGACCATCAAGACGCCATCACGGGCGTAATCGTCACCTGTCCCAAGTATGAATCGGACGGCGTGACACTGTCTCCGCTGGCGGGCCAGATTGTGGTCGCCAATATGATGCCGGGAAGGTATGGCGTGATAGCCAGGCCGGGGGCTGATCGGATCGCCCGAGGAGAAGAGTGGCTTCAAACCAATACACTTGACGGACAGAAGGCGCACGATTCCTTCCTACGAATCGGCGAGCCGAGTTTCTTCCAGGAATATGGACCATCGGGCTACCACGTATCCATCGGCTTCGCCAATCCGGCCATCATCAATAGCCGCCTTGCCGGCGTCTGCAACGGCGCGGACGTCAACATCACCGGCTCCGGTTGCGGTGTCACGAATGGCGTGCCGTTCGGCAACAGCGTTACTGGCAAGGTCACCACGGAGCGCATGAGCCGCACGCCGGATGAAAGACTCTATAGCAGTGGTACGCGTGACAGCTTCGCGTTCACCCAGTGCTATGTGAGCTTCGGAGACCCGGACGGCGAGGATTTTGCGTTCACCAAGTGCGACAAGGATGGGACGTTCACCCTGTCGGGTCTTCCGGATGGCGATTGGAGAGTCACCACCTTTGATGAGTGGAACGATCAGCTCGTGGACGGCCTTTCGACGCCTGTCCGGCTTGCAGGAGGCAAGCTCGTCAACATGGGGGACATCGCGGCCAATCAGTGGCAGGCGAATTTTTACGCCCGTACCTTCATCGACACGAACGGCGACGGTGTTTCCCAGCCCGCGACCGAACCAGGACTTGCCCTGGTGAAGACGAACGTGCGGTTCCGCGATGGCAGCTTCTCGAACCGCAGCAGCACCGACCTCAACGGCTACGTCGCCTTCAACGAGGAGTTCCCGCTATTCAATTGGTACGTGATTGAAACGGACGTCACGCGGTACAAGAACACGGGGACCCACGTGGTTTACGATTCCGGCGGCCCGGCCGACGGCTCGGCGTCGTGCGGAGATGGGTCGGGAACAGGGTCAACCCCCTACCCGAAGTGCAACATGTCCGCGGTAATTTCCGCGAACCTCGCGAACACGGTAGAACTGTTCCCGCTGCCCATGAATCTGCGCGTGCCGGGCGGTGTCTATTGCGACAACCCAGACTGCAACAATTTCTCGATCGCGACGGGACCCGTGTCTGGCGGCCCCAGCGGTCCGGATCCTACGGTTACGCAAATGTCCACCGGCCGTATCGATCCCCCGTGGGTATTGACCGAGGGCTGGCAGGGATTTTCCGGACAGAACAATTTCCTCGAGTTCGGCAAGAAGCCCTATGCGCCCACCGAGAACGGCGGCATTCGGGGCCACGTGGTCTATTCCTCGACCCGGCCGTTTGACGACCCGCAGTTCGGTACCCAAAACGTTTGGGAACCGTTGGTACCGGGTGTCACCATCAATCTCTACCAGGAGACGACGGCGCCGGATGGGAGCCAATCCCTGAAGCTCGTCGACACCACCACAACCACCAGCTGGGATAATTGGGCCCAGGGGTTCCGGTCCGATAACGTTCCCAACATGAACTGCCCTGGCCAGTCGACCGCCGATCTTTTCTTTTTCTCGCTGCAAAACCAGCCCAATTACCTCAACGTGTACAATTCCCAGCACGGCGGACCCGCCCCGACCGCGCTGCCGAACAACTCCCAGTACAAATGCTACGACGGCATGCACAACTGGAATCAACTGCAGCCGGCGCCGTATGACGGCATGTACCAGTTCCCCAGCGTTACCGCCATGGATCCCAAGACGGGAAAACCCACCGCGACGAACTGTACGGGTTGCGTGACCAATCCTGACTCGAGCGATCCCTACCGCTTCGGCACCCCGATGTTGCCAAGGGGCAAGTACGTGGTCGAAGTGGTGGTGCCGCCGGGCTATGAGCTCGTCAAGGAAGAGGACAAAAACATTCTGATCGGCGACACCTACATTGCGCCCGCGACGGTGCAGTTCCCCGGCTTAGGCTCCGCCATCTACATCATGCCCGACCAGGCGCAAGTTGCCGCCAACTACAACGCCAACAACGCTCAGAATTTGACGAACGCTCTGGGCCGGATCCAAACGCTGACCAGCCACGAAGGCGACACTCCGACGGTGGATACCTTCTGGCCCTGCGTGGGTGCGTCGCGCATCGTCCCGGACTACCTCAGTCTGTTCCCGCAGGCGGCGCAAGTGGCTCCGTTTGCCGGCGCGACGCGCAACCTCTGCGATCGCAAGGAAGTCACGCTCGACGATCAGACATCGTCGCAGGCGGAATTCTTCATCTTCACCTCGACGCAAGCGGCAGCCCACTTCGCCGGCGTCATCACGGACGACTTCACGTCGGAATTCGACCCGTTCTCGCCGCAGTTCGGCGAGAAGTTTGCGCCGCCGGATCTGCCGATATCGATCAAAGACTGGACCGGAACCGAGGTTTCCCGCGTCTATTCCGATCACTGGGGTGCCTACAACGGCATGACTTACTCGAGCTGGGAAGTCAACCCGCCCAATCCGACAGGGTTCGCGCCCCAGATGATGGTCACGTGCATGAACGACCCGGGCACCGGAGCGACCCCGGATCCGCTCTTCAACCCGTCGTACAGCCAGTTCTGCTACGAAATCCCCTTCATGCCGGGAGCAACCCAATACATGGATACGCCGGTGGTGCCCACGTCTGCCTTCGCGGGCGCGGGGTACAACAATCCGGATTGCGCCTATCCGGATGCCACTCCTGCGGTTAGCAGGGTTGATGGCGATGGGGTTGGACCCTGGGTCAGCGCGGCCGGCAACACCGTCACCATCAATGCGCTGGGCGACCAGCTCGTGAACAACAATGCGTATTCCGGGCCGTCGGCCACGACAGTTCCGTACAACCAGAAAAAGATAACCCGCCACTATGGCTTTGGCACGCGATGCACGAGCCCAACTGCGGGCAACGCGACATGCAATACACGGTCCAGTGTGACCATTGGTGGGATCACCGCGCCCATTACGGGTTGGAGCGATACGCAAATCACGGTTACCGTGCCCGGCGGAACGCCGGCGACCAACGTGCCGGTGTGCACCGTGCAGCAGCAAGTGCAATACGGTGGGTCTCAGGCGCGCTGCGGTGAATTGGTCATCACGGCAGGAAATGGCAAGAAATCGATCGACTCGGTCACGGTCACGGTCGGGGGTAAAGCTCCGACCCGCCTAGCCGCAGGCGCCACCATCCAGAGCGCGATCGATGGCGCCGCGCCCGGCGATCTGATCATCGTTCCTCCCGGTGTGTACAACGAATTGCTGCTCATGTGGAAGCCGGTCCGGCTGCAGGGTGTCGGCGCTGCTTCGAGCATCATTAATGCGAATACCCACCCCGCCGGTAAACTCATTCCATGGCGCCAGCAGGTGAATTGTCTGTTTGGATTGGCGCTCAACGGCACTCCCTCGACCGGCTCGGGCGGGACCAATCCCTATGATCCGACCAGCGCCGCCAGTTGTCCGGGGACCGGGTGGAAGTACTTTGTACCGACCAGCAACAATCCGCAGGTCGACCGGTTGCCGTTGGAAGCCACCGTTGGCTGGGACGCCACGCTCAACGGTAACCTGGCCGAGCTGCTGCAGGAGCCAACCTTGATGGGCGCGCTCGAAGGAGCGGCCATCACGGTATTGTCGAAGGGAGTCAACTTCCCGTCGAACCCGTTCGTAGCCGACACGTTCCCGACGGGCACCCGGCTTCTTACGAGCAGCACCAGCACCAGCACAGGGTGCGGACCTAATACGAGTACCGACGTAAATCCGTTCCCCAGCAACTTCCAGTGCAATCCGTCGCGCAT
>Ga0210384_10003306_pt1 | contig 18787 bp, 14 predicted proteins | sample IncBWH2MmetaG_FD_160574 | JGI IMG/M metagenome (GOLD analysis project Ga0210384, IMG submission 160574) | Forest soil microbial communities from Barre Woods Harvard Forest LTER site, Petersham, Massachusetts, United States - Inc-BW-H-2-M | ecosystem: Environmental > Terrestrial > Soil >...
TACTATGCTTCGATTGCCGTTTGTTTGGCAACTGCGCGCGGGCAATTACTCTTCGGGAGGCAATTCAAACGATAGCGGGTTGCGGAAACCGTTGGTCTTCCAAAGCCCGAAGGCAATTCCGGCGACCATCCAGATCGATCCGACGATGATGGCGGGCTTGCTGAGGTTCAGCCAAAGTGCGAGGCAAATAATGAAGCCAAGAGCCGGAGGAATCAGGAAGCCCAGTTTCTTTTCCGAAGAGCGCACGTAGTAACGCAACAGAGCGGCCGCATTCACTCCCATAAAGGCGATCAACGCGCCGAAATTCAGCATTTCCGCACCCAGGCCGTAGGCTTCGCCGCCATTCAGGATTTTCACGAAAGTAGTCCAGGAAAGGCCGTTTGCGCCGAGGTTGTAGGTCTTGTAGCCGGCAACAATTTCCAGGACGAATGCGCCCACCAGCGCGACGATGCCCACGACAAAGACATTGTTTCGGGGGATGCGGTGTTTCTCATCGACAGCTCCAAAGAACGATTTCGGCAAGGCGTTGCTGCGGCCCATGCCGTAAAGAAGACGCGCCGCACCAATCTGCGCCGCAAGACCGGAGCCGAAATTCGCAAGAAGAAGCGTAAATCCAACGATAGGGAACAGCGGCCTCCAGGCGCGCCCCGCAACATAAGAGTAGGCAGTATTCACGTCCGGGAAAGGATCGGAAGCCGGCCAGATCAACTGCGCAGCGTAGACCTCGAAAGCGGACAACACACCGATCACCACGCAAGTGAGAACCGTGGCCAGCAGAATATTGCGTCGCGGATTTTCGGCTTCTTCGGAAAGCGTGGAAATGCCGTCGAAGCCTATATAGGTCAGCACCGCGATCGAAGTACAACCGAACAGACCCGCAAACGTGAAGGTCGCAGGATCATAAAACGGCCGCGTGAAGTACGCGGCGTCGTGATGCGTTCCGAAAATATAGCGGGCACTGGCGACAAATATGGCCACCACCACCATGCCCATCAGAACGGCCATGCCGGTATTGATGCGCGCCGACGTTTTGATCCCGCGGATATTCAGCATGGTGAAGACCAGCGCAAAAAATATCTTCCAGATCCATGGCGCCACGCCCGGCGCGAATTGCGCGGCCTGCCCGGCGCACCATACCGTGCAGATCAGCGGATTGAGCATGTAGTCCATGACCATGCTCCAACCGGTGACGAAGCCCACCGCGGGATTTATTTCCTGCGCAACGTAGGTAAACGCGGATCCCGCGCTGGGATAAGCGCGCGCCATGCGACCGTAGCTGATGCCCGTGAAAAGCATCGCCACCATGGCGATCAGGAGTGCGGTGACCACGTGGCCGCGCCCGCGCTCGCTGAGCACGCCGAAGACAGACATCGGCGCGACCGGTTGAATTACGATCACGCCGTAGAGAATGAGGTCGGAGAGTGTGAGGGTTCGACGAAGGCGCTGAGTTGCTGTCGTTGGCACGCTGAGATCCGTGCTCAAGCACTTCTCCTTTTTGCGGGCGTCGTGCTATCCGTCGAAGCGAGAACCACTGCTCGCGTGAGGTTAAGCGGCGCGTCCGGGTTCAAACCCTTGCGCAACCCGATGGCCGTGCCAAACAAATGTGCCGGGATTGCGCTCAGAGCGTAGCGCGCAAACTCCGGGCCGTCCAGTGCGAGTTCAACGAGGAGATCGCAGTTCTTGCGAAGCTCCGGGGTGGCGCGGTTGGCAACCACGCAGACGGGAGAGCCGAGCGCTCTCAATTCTGCGGCTAGCACGGTTTCCGCTTCCACGGCTGCGTCGGAAGCATAAATCGTGATCATCGAATTTGGTCCGGCAATCGAACGAGGCCCATGACGGAATTCCAGAGAGTGATAGACCTGCGCATACGAGGACGACATCTCCGTGACTTTCAACCCAGCTTCCTGCGCCAGCCAGTAGTGCACGCCCTGCCCGAGAAAGACGTAGTCAGCAACCTTCCGTTTCGCCGCAAACTCCTGAATCTTTTGGGCGTGGGAATCCAGCCAGGCTTGTCCTTTTTGCGGCAGCACGTCCAACGCGGAGGACAGCAGATTGTCTCCGATAAATTGCAACGCCAGGCGCTGGAAGGCCAGCAAGATGGAAGTGAACGAGCGAGTCATCACCGTGCTTTTTTCGTCGGCCCAGGGAAGCGTGAAGGTGTGAGTGCAGAGAGAGGCAAGCTTGCTCTGCGTATTACAAGTCACTGCCAGCGTCTGAAGGCTCTTGTGCGATTGCAACAGTTCTGCGACGCGCAAGACCTCTGTCGTCTCCCCCGAACGTGACATCAGCACCACCTGCTGCGCCCCAATACGGCGAAGAGTCTCCTCCGGCGCGAAAAGAAGCTCCGAAGCGGGCACTCCGGTTGCCGGGATGTAGAAATGCTTGGTCCACAGCGCTGCGATCAGCCTAGAAAGGTAGTAACTGGAGCCACAGCCCACGAACAGCCACGGACTGCGCGGCGAAAATGTATCCGCCAGGCGCTGCAGCTCGCCGGACGCCGCTAGGTGCGCTTCTGTCTCTGCCCAGATGGCCGGCTGAGAGAGAATCTCCGCCAGAGTGTGTGCTCCGGGACGAACGGAAGAGGCTTGGGGCGCGCGTTTACTTTTGCTGACTTTTTTGAGCGGAGACTTCGGCAAGGGCACTCCTTATATTTAATCGATTCAATACAGGCTATTTTGGGCAAGTTGCGGCGCAGACGCAAGCGCTAGTTTTCCTTGCTCAGGTTGCTGCGGCCGTGTTCCATACTGTTCCTACGTACAGTAATTTGTTTTCCACAAACAGGTATCTCTTCGCTCACACAGAAATTATCGGGCACACCGGAATTCCCCTTCCTCGCTTCTAATAAGAGTAGGGGATGCGGCCCTCCCGCTAGGCTGCACCACACATCCGCCATGGGCCAATTCTCTCTCATTTCTTCTAACGGCGATCGACGCCAATTCTATCGCCTTCTGCTCCACGTAGCCGGATTCGTTTTCATCTTTTGCGCAGCCGATTGGCTGCGGCAGATCTCCCCCCGGCCCGATCCTATCCTGCAAGGTTACCTGCAAATTACCACGGGACTGTTCGCGTTCCTATTCGCTGCCGTGGCGCTGGTGCGCTTTCAGGGCACGCAAGACCGCATCTCGCTGATTCTTGGCTCCGGATTTCTACTTTCCGGCGCCACCATGATCGTTTCCAGCGTTCTTTTCTTCCAACTGATTCACGAATCGCACGCCTGGATTCTGTGGGCCCCGGTGGCGTGGTGGATCAGCCGCTTGCTGCTGGCTCTGCTGTTTGTAGTGGCGCTGTTGGTGGAACATTTCCTGCCGCGTTCCCGGCATCCCCGCCTGGAAATCGCCGGGGCCCTGCTCAGCGTTCTTGCGCTTACCTATCTGATTACTGCAACACTGCACAAGCCGCCTCCGGAAGTTTCAGGTCACCCAGATTCGTTCATTCCCAATCCGTTGCACCTGCTTCCTGCTGTGATTTTCCTGTTGGCGTTGTACGGCTACCGCCACCGCAGATATCTGATGGACTCCGCGTTCGACCGTTCCATCTATCTGGCGGTTTGGCTGAATCTCGCCGCTCAGTTGGCTGCTTGCCAGTCGGAGAAGTTACTGGACGGGCCGTTTATTTTCGCCCAGGCACTGAACGTGGCCAGTTATGCGATTCTGCTCGGCGGATCTTTATTGGATAGTGCGCGCGTGTTCGAACAGGTGCGCCATCTGGCGGCCAGCGACCCGCTTACCGGGCTGGCAAACTATCGCAAACTTCTGGACGTTTTGGACATTGAAACGGAGCGCACGCTGCGCACTGGCCGTCCCTTTGGAGTGCTACTACTGGACTTAGACGGACTAAAGAAGATCAACGATACGCATGGCCATTTAGTTGGCAGCCGCGCGCTTTGCCGTCTTGCGGACATCTTGCGATTCCATTGCAGAGCGATTGATACCGCGGCGCGCTACGGCGGTGACGAATTCGCCGTGGTGTTGCCGGAAGCGCGGGAAGAAGAGACGCAGCGCGTTGCCGCTCGCATCCGTGAAACGTTGGCGGCGGATTCCGAAGAGCCTCCGATCTCGGCAAGTATTGGAGCTTCGGTCTATCACGGTGAAGGCGAGCGCGTGGAAAAACTGCTGAAAGAAGCGGATCAGAACCTTTACGAGGAAAAAGCCAAACGCAAGGTCAACAATAGAATTACCGATACCTCGCGGCGCAAGGCTCCCAATAAGAGTTAAGCCGCAGACTATTCGAAGTTAGAATACCGTGCGATTTCGAGAAGGAGCCTTCGAGGCAAGCGAAAAGCGCGGCTCCACTGTGCCTCCCCCCAAAATTTGATTGGCGAGATATTCGCCGAACGCCGGGCCATGCTTGAAGCCGTGACCCGACCCGCCTCCCGCCAGCCAGACATTGGAAAGTTCCGGATGCCGGTCGATCAGGAAGTCTCCGTGCGAGGTGTTTTCATACTGGCACACGCGCGTCTCCACGATCGGCGCATCTTTCATTGCGGGAAATCGCCACGCGACGTATTCGCGCGCCCAGATGGCTTCGTCCGCGGAAGCGATGCGCGATTGCGTATCCGGATCCACGATTTCGCCATGAATGTCTCTTGCGAATTTCAAGCCGCGCGATTCGATGTCCGGCATGCCGTAGACCTCTTCGCCCTGAAACAGCCAGGTCGGCAGAGCAGATGGCGTAAATCTCGAATCGCCTGCAGGAGCGCCGAAGAAAAAAATTTCCTGGCGCGTGGGAAAAATTCTGGTTCCCAGGAGTTCAGGAAATACCTTCCCAAGCCACGGGCCACAAGCGAACACGAAATGGTCGGCGGAGAAGCGATCGCCTGCGGAGGTTTTCACCGCGTCGAGGATATTTCGTGCTCGTGGTTGCGCAACTTGTGCGATCTGAAAATCCGCGCCGTTTTTCACGGCGTTGTTTACGACCGCGTTTACCGCACGGCGAGCCAGAAGCACCCCGCTCTCGGGCTCGAGCATTCCCAGGGCTACGTCGGCGAAATTAATCTGCGGGTATCTTTCTTCGAGCTGCGGAGGCCCAAGCACTTCGAACGGGATGCCGCACTTGTTCAACATGTCGCGGCTGTCGTCCAGGCGCGAAGCATCGTTGCCGGCCAGCCACAAGACGCCGGTGTCCAGAAAAAGCGGTTGCTGAGTCGCCGCGAAAAGCGCCTTCCATTGGCCCAGGGAGTGGTGCGACCAGCGGGTGTAAATTTCGTCGCTTCCGTAACCCATACGGATGATGCGGGTTTCCCCACCGGAACTGGCTCGCGCATGCGCTATGCCGTAGGCGTCGAGCAGCAGAACGCGCTGGCCGCGTTTGCTCAAATGCCATGCTGTCCAGGCTCCGAATACGCCCGTGCCTACGACCACCACGTCGAATGTTTTGTTCTTGCTCATGCCCGGGCCATCCTAACCAATTCACTTCCGCCACGCAAAGGTGTATTGCCACAGCGCGACGACGCACAAGTTGAATGGGGAAGCTACTTTTTTGCCAGAAGCGGCGCCCAGTGCGAGAGATGATTCAGCGATTCCGTGTGCGTGGGATCTAGGTGCAGCGGAGTGACGGAAACTTCGCCGGCAAATATCGCCGCGTAATCCGACTCCGCATCCACACCCTGGCCGCTCTCCATGCGCTGCTCGCTAAGCCAGTAATATGCGAGTCCTCTAGGATCTTCGCCTTCGCGCAGGACCGTGCGGGTAATCTTTTTCGATTGCCGTGTGAAGCGCACCGTGCCGTTCCACTTTTCCGGCACATTCAGATTCAGCAGCACCTGCTTGGGAATGCCTTCCTTTAGTAGCAGTTCCGCGGTGCGTCGGGCCAGTCGGGCGGAGGGTTTAAAGTCCGAGTTCACGCGCTTCGAGCACAAGGAAATCGCAATGCCGGGAACGTGATGAATCACCGCTTCACGTGCGGCGCCGACGGTGCCGGAGTAATAGACGTTTTCACCCAGATTCGCGCCGTGGTTGATGCCGGAAACGACCACGTCCGGCGGCGCGGAAAGCAATTTGTGTAAGCCCACGATCACGCAATCGGCGGGAGTGCCATCGATGGCCCATTCGTGCTCGGCAACGCGGTGGCAGACGATCGGCTGTCGCAGGGTCAGCGATTGCGCGGCACCACTGCGCTCCCAACTCGGCGCCACGATATCGACATGCGCAAACTCGCTGAACTCTTCGGCCAATGCACGCAAGCCGTCCGCCCGGTATCCATCATCATTGGTCAGCAATACTCTCGGCTTTTTCGCAGCGGGCACACAATCTCCCTAGAGTTCAATTGTAACCGTTCGTAGGTGCGCTTACGAACGTCGCGCTTCGAGGGGTTCAGAATTGACGGCGGATACGGCGGTCACTGGGAAACGCTGCCGCGTGGTCTACAGAGCGATGCTCACGGCCCGCTATTTGCATCCCAGACTTTTTCTGAAAGCGTCTTCCGCGCCCTGAACCGCTTCGGCCACGGTGATTTTATAGACGTCCCCGCACTGTTTTCGCCACTCCGCGTATGCTTCGTGAAAGTCCGTGATTTTTGGGGTCTTACCTTCCTTCTTCGGCTTTACTTCGGTGGTGACGCTGCGCTCGAGGGCTGCTCTTGAGATGGGCATGTGTTCGAAACTATTTGGTTCCTGTGCGTCGTTGCAGCCATGCAGGTGAACTCGATCGATGCGTATGTGAACCACCGTCTCCGTTGTGGCCATCGACTTTACTTGTTCTACTCTCAGAATGGTTACGCTCGAAGCGTCTTCATGTTCGCGATTCTTGTACTTCCAGACTTGTCCGGGGACAAATTTCGGATCCGTGATTTCCTCGGGGGTGGGACAGGTTTGTGCTGCGTTCTGGCTCCCCGCCGTTGCAGGCAATAGTCCCAAAACAATAAACAGCGCGATGGCTTGAGCGGATTTTCTCACTTATTTGGCCCCCAGGAGTTTAGCTGGAATTTCAAAATCAGATTAGCGCAGGAATGTTCAAAAATGGTCGGGACGACTGGATTCGAACCAGCGACCTCACGCACCCCAAGCGTGCGCGCTACCAGGCTGCGCTACGTCCCGACCGCATCGGCCCCACGGGGTGCAGAGCCGAAAGACAGCAAATTTAACGGTATCACTTGCCTTCGAGGAGCGTCAACAAACTGCGCAGCGCGTCGCGCAAATCCAGCAGCGTTCCGCGGCTGAGCAGCTCTATCGACGGTTCGGCATCGTTGAAACGGCGCGGTTCTTCGCGCTCGGCTTCGGAGACTTCGCCCATGGCATCCCGCAAGTGGCGACGCGCTCCCGCGATGGTGAAGCCTTCGTCGTAGAGCAAACGACGGATTTTCAGCACCAGGTCGACATCTTCCTGACGGTATAAGCGATGCCCGCTGTCGTCCTTCACCGGCAGGAGCATGGGAAATTCGCCTTCCCAGTAGCGCAGGACGAAGGCCTTTACGTTGGCGATGCGGCTCACTTCGCCGATGCGATAGAGGCCGGGCCCATCTTGTTCCGGTACCGGGGCTGAGGCAGCGCTGCTCATGAAACTCGAATTGTTTTTAAACTCCTAATTTTGGGGTTTTAGCTATGCACCCCGTCCTTGGTGCAGTTTAACAGAAGGGATTAGGGTCATCCAGCGAGCACTTGCCACCGCCCGGGTGCCGCCTGCAATCTGTTACGCATGCCGGAACTGCCGGACATTGCTGCCTACCTTACTGCACTGGAGCCACGCATCCTGGGGCAGCCGCTTGAACGCGTGCGGTTGACCAGTCCGTTTCTGTTGCGAACTGTGGAGCCGTCGCTTGCGGAGTTGCAGAGCGGTGTGGTGCGCGAGCTGCGGCGCATCGGGAAGCGAATCGCCATTGGCGTGGATGGCCATCTTTGGCTGGTGCTGCACTTGATGATTGCTGGCCGGTTGCACTGGCGGCCGGTCGGAGCCAAGCTCGATGGCCGACGCAATCTGGCAGCGTTTGATTTTCCAAATGGATCGCTGGTGCTCACGGAGGCAGCGACGAAGCAACGCGTTTCCTTGCACATTGTCCGCGGCCAGGAATCTCTGCAATCGTTCGACGCAGGGGGAATCGAAGTTTTTGAGAGCAACCTGCCTGCATTTCGCACGGCGCTCACTGCCGAGAACCGCACGCTCAAACGAGCGCTCACCGATCCCCGCATGGTCAGCGGCATCGGCAATGCCTACTCCGACGAGATTTTGCACGCTGCGCAACTTTCTCCGCTCACGCTAACACAAAAATTGAAGGACGAAGAGTGGGAAAGACTATTCGACGCCACGCGCAACACTCTCAAACTGTGGATAGAGCGTTTGCGCGCCGAAGCGAAGGCCACCTTCCCCGAAAAAGTAACCGCGTTTCGCAAAGAGATGGCTACTCATGGAAAGTACGGGGAGCCTTGCCCCCGGTGCCGAGAAAAGATTCAGCGCATTCGCTACGCAGACAAGGAAACCAACTATTGCGCACGCTGCCAGACCGGTGGAAAAGTTCTTGCGGATCGTGGATTATCCAGGCTGCTGGGAGCGGACTGGCCGCGCACGCTCGAGGAACTAGAAGCCCTCAAGCGCCGCTAAATCCGCCGCGATCTCAACGAACTCGGTTCATGTAGCGGCCTGCTTCTGAGGCGCGTGCCTTTAGCCGGCTGCCCAAATCACTCTTCGCTGGAGGTGGCGCGTTCGCGGTCGCTGCGTTTTTTCAGGCGTTGGATGAAGCGCACTGGCGTGCCTGTGAAATCCCACTTCGCGCGCAACTGGTTCTCCAGGAAACGCTCAAAATTAAAATGCAGCGGCTTCTTCTGGTTGGTGAACAGCAGAAATACCGGCGGCGCAACCTTGGCTTGCGTCATGTAGTAGATACGGATAGGACGGGCCTTGGGATTGCTGGCCCGCTGCAGGTCCACATCTTCTTTCAGCCAGTTATTCAGTTCCGGCGTGGGGATTTTTCTGTTTCGTGCGATAGCCACCTCATCAATCAAGCCGTACAACTTTTGTGCTCGCTCGCCAGTCTTGGCCGAGAGAAACACGATGGGCGCATAGCTCAGGAACTTAAATTCTTCCTTCACCATGTTTTCGTATTCAAAGAGCAATTTGCCTTTATCGATTTCGCGACGCGGCGTGCCGCCCTCCGCGGCGATCTTCGCTTTACCTCGCGTGGTTCTACCGGAAGCGTCCGCGGCTTTTTGCGCGGCTTCCACCGCCAGATCCCATTTGTTCACTACGATAATCACCGAGCGTCCGGACTGTTCCGCGTAGCCCGCAATGGTGGCGTCTCCCGCCGTGACGCCCTGTTGGCCATCTACAATCAGCAGCGCCACATCCGCGCGTTCCAAGCCGCGTTTAGCCATCACCACGCTAAGTTTTTCCGCCACCAGGTTGGTTTTTCCCTTGCGCCGGATGCCCGCCGTGTCCACGAAGCGATAGCTGCGGCCATCGCGCACAACTTCGGTATCCACGTTATCCATGGTGGTTCCGGGAATCGGCGAAACGATGGAGCGCTCTTCGCCGGCCAGGCGATTCAGTAGCGTGGATTTGCCAACGTTCGGTCTGCCGATGATGGCAATTTCCACGATTTTCGGTTCCGTTGGTAAGTGCTCTCCCGAATCCGCCACAGGCTGCGAGCTGGCTTTCGGGGTAGCCCCATAGAACTGGGTGAGCGCTTCGTCCAGCAAATCGTCCACGCCCGTGCCGTGTTCTGCAGCGATAGGAAACACCGGCACACCGAGCTTGTGAAACGGCGAGGCATTGCCCTGCTGCAATTGCGAATCGATCTTGTTCACAGCAACCACGAATGGTTTTCCGGTTCTGCGCAAAAGCAGAGCCAATTCCTGGTCGAGCGGCGTCAACCCGTCGGTGCTGTCTACCACCAGCACCAGCAGCGACGCCTTTTCGATGGCCACGCGTGCCTGGCGCAGAATTTCCGTGGGGATCAGCGCTTTATCGTCGGGGATGATTCCGCCGGTATCCACCACTTCGATGGTGCGGCCTTCCCACTCAGCTTTTCCGTAGATGCGGTCGCGCGTGATGCCCGGCTCATCAGTAACGATGGCGCGTCGCGTCCCGGTCAGGCGGTTAAACAGCGTGGACTTGCCGACATTGGGGCGTCCGACGATCACCAGCGATGGAAGTTTCGTTTTCATGGCAAGACGGCAACGGACGTGACGAACGGCAACGGCGAAGCTGATTCAGGCGAGCGGGCCGATACAGCCGCCGATCCGCCGGTAAGAGCAATCCTTGAATGTAGCGCATTTAGGCTTATCTAGCGACTCCAATCCGCGATTCTCCGGGGCAAACTGATTGCTGAAACGGACTTTCGTGCCCCGACAATCAGCAATTCCTTGCATAGAAACTATGGTTAAGGGATTTGCTTGATTCTCGGCTCGCGGCTAAGTAGTGTTCCTTAAGCTGAAATCAAGGTGTCCTCAGCGCTTCTCGGGGGAAGCAGCTGAAATCTCGGTAACCGGGATGAATTCTTTGGGAATTTCAAGGAGAAGCAGATGAACAGGTTTTCGCGCAACCTGAGCGCTTGGGTGTGTTTATTGGCGGCGCTCGTCGTCCTAAGTTGTCCTAGCATCCACGCACAAACTTTTCGCGGCACAATACTGGGAAGCGTCACGGATTCTTCCGGTGCCGCCGTTCCCGGGGCCACTGTGACCATCAAGAACCTGGACACCGGGCTGACGCGCACGGTCGTCACGTCGGACGACGGCTCTTACTCCGCGCCAGAACTTCCTATCGGGAACTACAGCGTCACAGTCGAGAAACCTGGTTTCAAGACCGGTGTGGTCAGCGGAATCCGCGTAGAAGTCTCGAGTGATCGCAGGGCGGACGTCGTTCTGCAGCCCGGCCAAATCGCACAAACTGTGGAAGTATTGGGCGAAGAGTTACCGATGGTGGAGTCCACGTCCAACACTTTGGGCGGCATCGTCGAATCCAAGGTCGTCACAAGCCTTCCCGTGAACGGGCGCGACTATCAAAAACTGATTTTCCTGGTTCCCGGCGTTACCGGATCACCCGACCAGATCACCGATTCGCCGGGTTCCTTCGGGATTTTTTCCGTAAACGGAGCACGTGGCCGCGCCAACAACTTCCTGCTGGACGGCACGGACATGAATGACGGCTATCGAAACGATCCGGCTATCAACGAAGCCGGCGTGTTCGGTACGCCGGCCACGATTTTGCCGGTGGAAGCCATCGCCGAACTTCACGTAGCCTCCAACTTCGAAGCGGAATACGGACGCAGCGCAGGCGCAGTGGTGAACGTAGTTACCAAGAGCGGCACCAACACCCTGCACGGCTCGGCGTTTGAGTTTTTCCGCAACAATGCTCTCGATGCGCGAAACTTTTTCAACGAAGTAGGCCTTCCGCAAAATCCATTCCACGACAACCAGTTCGGCGGTTCACTCGGCGGTCCCATCATTAAAGACAAGACATTTTTCTTCGTTGATTTTGAAGCCATGCGCGAAACAGGCGCGCAGGCGACGCCTTCTTGCGTGCCTACCGCGGCCGATATTGCTGGCAATGCCCCTGCGACCGGGATTAATACAGTCATTGCCAATCTATTCGCGGCAGGCAAGGGTTGGCCTGCGCCGAACGGAACCGGTTCTTGTCTAGGAAATGCAGTGGATGGACCTGCGGTCGCCAGCAACACGGTTTTGTCGACGCCGTTCTCGAACAAGGTCAACGGCGGCATCATCAAAATCGACCACAACTTCAATAAGGACAACCTGCTCACGGGGCGTTATTTTATCGGTGACAGCGACCAGAGTTTTCCACTGGCGCTGGTGGGCGGCGGCGCTCTACCCAACTACAACACGTTCACGCCGACTCGCGTGCAACTGGTCTCCATCTCCTTTGTTTCGGTGTTAACCCCATCTATCGTGAACGAAGTGCGATTGGGCTGGAACCGTTTCGGCGAGGGCTTCGAACCGGTTGACCGAAACTTTGATCCTTCCACAATAGGCCTGAACACAGGTGGCAAAGGTGTGGACGGCGGGCTACCCGTGATCATCGCCGGTGGCACGCCCTTTCCACAATTGGGTTCCAGCGGAACCACCCTGCGTCATCGGGTCGATTCCAACTGGCATTACATTGACAATGTTTCTTGGAAAAGTGGCAAGCACGACATCAAGTTCGGTTACGAATTCCGGCGCACAACCGTCTCGCAGCTATTCGACCCGTACTTTCGTGGGCGCTTGAAATTCACCACTTTTACGGATTTCCTGGACGGCAATCCAACTGGATTCAGCTTTCAATATTCCGGAGACTCGAATCGGAATACGTTTGAAAATTCTCATGCGATCTACCTACAGGACAGCTACCGGGTGTCTAGCCGTGTGACGGTTAACCTCGGCCTGCGGTACGACTATTTCGGGATCGTCCAGGAAAAGCACAATGGGTTTTCAAATATTGACCCGACGACGGGTGTGGCGTTTGCCGTGGGCGCAGGCCGTTTGTATCAACCGGACTATAACAACTGGGCCCCGCGTGTCAGCGTCGCATGGGATCTTACCGGCCATCAGAAGACAGTTGTGCGCGCGGGTTTCGGCGTCTTCCAGGATGCTTACTCGCAGGACATGTTCATCGGCCACTTGCCCTTTAACAGTTTCTACGATCCCGGACCGGCGTATAACGGCACTTTTGGACCGCCGATTGGCTATGCCACACCGACCGGCGTATTGGATCCAGGGCTCCCAGTTTACGGCGCCGTCGGACCGTTGCCGGATGCGTTTGGTGTCGATCAGCATCTCCGCACGCCTTACATGGAAAATTACAATCTGAATATCCAGCAGCAGTTGACGCGTAAGATGACGCTGCAAGTGAGTTACGTCGGTTCGCAGGGCCACAAACTTCTGCGCTTCCGCGACATCAACCAGCCCACGCAAGCGGAAATCACCGCGGCGGATTTGGGCTGCGGTTGCATCAATGACGGAACGGTTCCCCGGCATTTGGCTGCGGCAGGTTCGCCCTATTTCTACCTGAACTTTTTGGAGTCCTCCGCCAACTCGATTTACAACTCGTTGCAAAGCAGCTATAGAATCGACAATTGGCACGGCCTTACATCCACGCTGAATTACACCTGGTCACATTCGATTGATGACGCAAGCGACGGTGAGGATTACGTTCCAAACGCATCGCAACCCAACGACAGCACCGTGCCCATCCGGTTTAATCGCGGGAATTCCAACTTCGACGTGCGTCAACGCCTGGCCTGGAACTTCATTTACGAATTTCCAAATTCCGCGGACAGCAATTACAAGATGCTGCGCAACGGCTGGGGTTTGAACGGAATCGTCACGGTTCAAACCGGGCAGCCCTTCCATCTGAACTACAACTTCGAGGACGACTACGACGGCACCGGTGAATTTTTTGGACGGCCCGATGTGGTTGGCCCAATTAAATACAATCAGAATGACCCGAGAAATTACCTCGACCTGACCGCGTTTGCTGCACCTTGCACCTATCCGGCAGGCGGCGGAGACGGATTCGCGGGCACCTGCATTCCGGGCACCCGGCACCTTGGGAATATGGGAAGAAACTCCTTGGTTGGCCCACACTTCCGCCAGTTTGATTTTTCCATTTTCAAGAAGACGCAGCTTACCGAACACTTGAATATGGAACTGCGCTTCGAAGCCTACAACTTGTTCAACCATCCCAATTTCGCGAATCCCTACCTGCCATCGTTCATCGCGGACGCGGCGCAACATGGTGTCGGACCCGACGGACGTTCGATCGGTTCCTACAGCATCAATGCAACGGGAGACGTTGGTATTGGCTATCCGTTCCTTGGCAGCGGCGGACCGCGCAGCCTGCAGCTCGCAGCCAAGTTCAACTTCTAGCCATAAGCGAGTCGAGTTTGCAGGGATAGAGACGGCCCCGAACCAGCCCGGGGCCGTCTTTGTTTTTGCTGGCGACCACTCTCGCGCCGCCTAACCCTAGCAATTACAGTGATTTGAAAATCAGTAAGATCACTACACTCCACAATTCTAGATCGGACATGCGGAGTGCGGCCCTAACCAGACCAGACACTCGCGCCTTCCAAAGCTACGTAGACATAGCAACTTGTGATAGTTTCGGGGGCATTCGTGCGTATCCACTATGGAAACGATGAGACCAGGGCGAATGAGCGCGCCGGGAAAAACGGAGCCGTTGGAATTGATCGTCCGGGCACGGACCGGGGATACCCAGGCCTGGGGCGATTTGTACCGGGAATTCGCCCCGGCGATTTTCCGTTTTTGCCGCAGAGCGATGCCTACGAAGGAAGATGCGGAAGACGCTACGATGGAAATTTTTATGAAGCTGCGTGACAAAATCGAACAGTACGACCAGACCCGTTCCTTCACAGCCTGGCTCTACAAAGTGGCCGCGAACCATTGCTGGGACATGCTGCGCCGCCGAAAGCTGCGCCAGGACAAAGAAACCGAAGACGTCACCGAAATGCCGCTGGAGTGCCCGGAACCTAACCAACTGGAAAAACTGATCGAAGAGCGCACCAGCGAAGAGGTGCGCAAGGCGTTGGACAAGCTGGGAGTGCGCGCCCGCATGGCGCTGGTGATGCGTTACTACTCGGACATGAGCTACGACGAAATTGCAGATGCCCTGGGCGTGCGGCGGGCATTTGTGGGTGTAGTGTTGCTGCGCGCAAGGCACGAACTGAGGCAGGCGATGGGACAAAACAGCGCGTTGGCCGCGGGAGGACTCCGGTGAGCCAGTCCGAACTCACTTCAGGCAAGCAGGGAGATGGCAAGCATCTGGATGAAATGACGCTGCTGCTGTACGTCGAACGGCAACTCGACCGCGAGAATGCGCAGGAAGTGTCTTTGCACACGCAGACCTGCACCAGATGCCTTACGCTGCTGCGCGTTCTGGACCGCGAATCGCGGCTGCTTACCCGCGCGATGTTCGAGGCGGACGAGCCGCTGCCCGCGCGACTCGCGGAGTTTCAGGCACAGGTGAAACGCTCCATGAGGTGGATCTGGGGCGTGGTCTTCGGCCTGGCGATGTTGGGAATTTATGCGCTTTATACCGGGTATATCGAGCCCTGGCAGATGCAATTGGAACAGGCAGGATTCGGCAGCACCAACCTGTTGAACCTTTTGCTGTTTCAGGGCGCCTTCTGGAAAGGATGGCAATCCATGTTCACATTGCTGGAAGCGATTGCGCTGATGGCCACGATGGGGGTGGCACTCTTTGCATTCCGGAGGTACGTGCGAAGAGGATCCGCGCTGGCAATGATGTTGGCGAGCCTGGGGGTCATGGTTTCTTTCGCCAGCCCGGCATCGGCGACGGAGACACGCAAGGGAGATACCGTCGAAATCAAAAAGGACGAAGTGATCAAGAGCGACGTGTTCCTGTCCGGCGAGCACGTGCGCATCCTGGGCACCGTGGAGGGCGACGTGTACGCCTTCGGCCAGCAGGTGGACGTTTCCGGCCACGTCAATGGCGACGTTTTTTGCTTCGCGCAGTCCGCGCGGGTCAGCGGCCAGATCGATGGCAGCCTGCGCTCTTTCGCCAACAATCTCACCATCAGCGGGACCATCGAGCACAGCGTGCTGGCATTCAATCAAGTGATCAACCTGGATTCCAACGGCAAGGTCGGGCGCAGCATGACGATGTTTGGAGAGACCGCTACACTCGACGGAAAAGTCGATCGCGACGTTCTCGCCTATTTCAAACAGCTGTCGGTTTCTGGAACCATCGGCGGGAGTCTCCAGGGAAAAGGCGAGTCGATGTCCATCGGCTCCGGAGCGGTAATTAGCGGCAGCACGAAATTCCAAGGGCCGAAGGAACCCAGCGTCGCGTCCGACGCAAAATTGGCTTCCCCGGTGCAATTCAAGCTGGCGGAGCACAAGTCTTCCGGCATGCGTGGCAGCGGTTATTACATTTGGCGGGTGATCTTCACCGGCGCTTTCGTGCTGCTTGGGCTGGTGCTGATCAGTCTGATGCCCAAGTTCGCAATGGAAACGGTGCAAGCCGCGGAAAACCTGGGCGCATCTTTCGGTCTGGGCGTCCTGGTGCTGCCGGGTGTATTTATCGCCGCGATAGTGGCCTGTATTACAGTGGTCGGCCTGCTCGTTGGTATCTCCGCGTTTTTCCTGTGGTTGTTCGTGTTGATCAGTGCCGAAGTAGTTGTCGGCTCCGTGGTTGGGCAATGGATTATGGGCAAGAGTACGGAGCTTTGGCCACTGGTTGCGCGCATGGCGGTTGGAGTAATTGCGGTGCGCGTGGTGACTTCGCTGCCCTGGGTTGGCGGCTGGGCCGCGCTGGCAGTTGTGTTGTGGGGAATGGGCGCGGTATCGCTGGCGCTTTACCGGCGCTTGCAGCCGGTGATGGCGCCGAATATTCCATCGGTGCCGATGGGTCCGATGGGCACTCCGCTGCCGGCAAATACGACCGTGGGCGGCGTCTGATCGACGCCAGTATCGCATTTTGCTGAAGGGCGCATGCGCTTCGCCAAAGTGTCCGAACGAAGAATGTCGGCGCCGACATTCTTGATTTTTCCCGTGAAAGAGCAGTTCAAGTAATATTTAAAATTTCGCAATGGCTTGCTAGCGTTTGGCTACGAAATTGTTTCGAACATCCGCGCCAAAAAAGAATGGGCTCCGGAACTTCCGGAGCCCGTTGCCTTTGCGGAGGCGGACAAAATCAGTTAGCGCGAACCTTGGCAGCGATGAACGAAGCGGAACTCACCGGCGAAGTTTTGGGAAAGTATAGCGCGCGAATCGCAACTGGCCTTGCGGTCGGACTGCTGAGCCCGCTGATGTCGGTCGCCCCTTCGAAAATGGTGCCGTTGATAAAGGTTGCGACGACAGGCGGCAGTGTAAAGCCCAGATACGCCGGCGCCCCATTGATGCTGAAGTTTTGACCCGAAACGGCGTTGACTGTACCGGAGATTCGCGAGTAGCGCAGCAACACGCTGTTGACAGTGGCGCCCACCAACGTTCCGGCTGTTACGTTGCTTACGTGCACTCGAACCATTTGCCCGACGGCAATATCGTTGGGGCTCTGGAAGCCAGCCTGCGAAGCACCGGCGGTAGGAAGAGCGTTGTTGAGCAGTCCGGTGTCCACCAGGAAAACCGCGGTCGGGCTGATGGTCAAACAGAAACCAGCGCCGTAGGTAAGGCCGGTGAGGGTGGAGTTGCCGGTGGTTACCGCATCATCGAAAAGAAGCAGGCCAAATCCGCCGCTGCAGGAACTAGTGGAAGTGGGGTAAATGAATCCCTCGACTTGATCCGTGGCCGTGGTGGAGGAGTCGATCACATCAACCTCCGACACGTTGATTGCTCCGGTGTTGGTGAGGTAGGCCTGAACGCTGACGACGAAAGGCGTGGCCGTTGACGCAGAGATGCAATCGGCAACACTGGGCGATCCAGAGCACAAGCTCTGTGGGTCGTCAAACGTCGTGGTGGATGTGATCGTTGCCACCATGGTGCCGCGCGTTCCGGATTTTACCGTGATGCTGCTGCCCTTGGCATAGGCGGTCACCAGGCCGGTGAAGTCGTCAATCGAGTCCACGTCGCCACTGGGAATATTTGTGCGGGGTGTCGTAAGTACGCTCATCACACCGGTCTGCGTGAAGTCGATGGAGATTCCATTGGAACTAGTGATGGCATTGTTCAAATTCACATCCAGGCCGACCCAATGGACCTGATTCGCGGTGAGCGACAAGGTCACGGGAATGCTGATGGTTGTGGCCGCACCGCCAGGCAGTGCGCAAACGGCGTTCGCTACGCAGGTGTTCGTACCGTAGGTGATGGTGCTGCCGGAGGCGTTGACAAAGATTCCGGATGACGTGCCCAGAGTTACGTTAATGGATGTATAGCTGCCGGCCGGCACCGACACTCCTACCGCGATCGGAGCGGAGTCCGATTGCAAGTGTGTTAACTCGAAATTGCCCGTGGAGAACACGGAAACCGGGCTGCCTGTCGAGGGCGTAAGACTGATACCCACGATCGGCAGGGTGAAGCTGACAATATTCACTCCAGTGGGTGGAGTGTCCGAGAGGGTGAGGTTCAGCGTGGCGTTCCCGCCGCCACCGCAATTCGTCGTGCATACGGTTTTCACGCCGCTACAAGAGGTCAGTGCAAAAAGCACGCCGCAAAGAAGAAGTAGCGTAAAAGCTTTGAATTTCATTCAAGTTCCCCAAGACAAAATTAAACACCCGTTCTTATGGACAGGATGGCGAGAAGCCCCAGAAACACTGTAGCTCTGCTGCGGTTGGAAATTTCCCGTAATTGGGCGCGGTGCCCAACTATTAACGCCCTGTCCCTCGCCTGTCCCTTGAACGTCACTGTGCTATGGTTAGGAATTCAGGCTGTTTAGCGGTCGACGGAAAAACTTCTGCCTAGACGCAATTCCAAAACGGTTATCGAAGGACGGAACTCGGAACCGGTACCGGAGCGGGTCTACGTACCTTTGGGGCAAGAGCATGTGTCGGCGACCGCCGTTGCGGCTGCCCGAGGCCGAGTCCGGCGCGAGGAAGATAGTTCCGATGCAGAGCAACAGCCCGAACCCACCACCGAAAGCTCCCGGCCTTCGATGGAGCAAGTCTTCGGACCCGGCGGCTTCCTGGAAAAAAGCATGTTTGGCGGGTACGAGCACCGCCCCGCGCAACTGGAAATGGCGGAAGCGGTGGACGACGCCTTTGCCAAGCATCACCATGCAATCGTCGAGGCTGGCACGGGTACGGGGAAAACGCTGGCGTACCTCTGCCAGCGATTTGCAGCGGCCGGCGGGTGGTGATTTCGACGGCTACCAAGTCGCTTCAAGAGCAGCTATATCAGAAGGACATTCCTTTCCTGCAAAAACACTTTGCGCCGCAGTTGAAGGTTGCG
>Ga0210384_10003307_pt1 | contig 18773 bp, 26 predicted proteins | sample IncBWH2MmetaG_FD_160574 | JGI IMG/M metagenome (GOLD analysis project Ga0210384, IMG submission 160574) | Forest soil microbial communities from Barre Woods Harvard Forest LTER site, Petersham, Massachusetts, United States - Inc-BW-H-2-M | ecosystem: Environmental > Terrestrial > Soil >...
ATAGGGAATCCAAAATCCCGCGATGAGTACTAGCGGAAGTATAAAGAGGACATAGCCAAGATTGCGATAGGCGCTTTGCATGGTTGACTCTTGGGTAATGCCGGATCGTTGCAGCTTAAATCACCTACGTAGGCAGTTTGTTCAGTCTATCGCAGGAAATGAATGACAGCTCCAAGGCAACCAATTTGCACCCGTCAGTGACCGGAGTTGGCCGGTTAGCGACCGACAAGGAGCCGCTGACCGGCCGTCGCGACTATTACACTTCCGTCTGTTCGGCCATCTCGAGCGCGTCGTCGACTTCGATACCGAGGTATCGCACAGTGCTCTCGAGTTTGGAGTGGCCCAACAGCAGCTGCACGGCGCGCAGATTCTTCGTGCGCCGATAGATCAGCGACGCCTTCGTCCGCCGCAATGTATGTGTGCCGTACGCAGCCGAGTTGAGGCCGATTTCCTTCACCCATTGATGGACAATCCTCGCATATTGCCGTGTCGACAAGTGTGGAGACGAGCGGAGGCGACTCGGGAACAGGTAGTTCTCTGAGCGTAATCTCGAGAGGTGGATCCATGTGGCAACGGAATCTCGTGTCTGCTCAGTGATCTCGAACTGCACTGGGCGTTGCGTCTCTTGCTGCATTACGATTGCCCGCGCGGCAATGCGCTCGCCGTGCGTGATGTCGCGCACTCGTAGAGTCACGAGATCACATGAACGTAATTTGCTGTCGACTGCTAGATTAAACAACGCAAGTTCGCGCGTTCGCCCCGCGAGTTGGAGGCGAATGCGGATCGCTCAAATCTCCTTCAACCGAAGCGGCGCCTTCTGGCCGACAAGCTTTCCCTTATTCCAAGGTTCCCGAGAGCCGCTTTGAGCTAATGCAACCAACTGTTCCATGACGAATCTCCCAATGTAGGTAGTAGAACCATATGGGATATTGCGACAGGACCATAAAAAGACTATATTAAGTCTTGCAACCAATTGGAGCGGCTGTGCGATATTCGACCCAAATAAGACCCATCAGCTACTTGAAAGCCAATGCGGCCGAGGTCCTTCAGGTGCTGGAGGAGCAGCGTAAGCCTATGATCATCACTCAAAATGGCGAAGCCAAGGCCGTAATTCAAGACGTTATCTCTTACGAGGAAACCCAAGAAACGCTGGCGCTTTTAAAGATTCTTGCGCTCGGCAGCCAACAAGTTGAACGCGGGGAGATCACGCCGATCAGCGACGTCGCCGGCCGCCTGCGCGCGAAGGCTACCAGTCCCTGATGCTCTACGAGGTCTCGCTGACAAAGGACGCAGAGCGTGACCTGGAAGAGATCTACCTCTACATCGCTGAGCACGATTCTCGAGCTAGCGCGGACCACGTCCTCGATCGGCTCGTCAAGGCGACAGAATCGCTCAAAACGTCCCCTGACCGCGGTTCCTATGTAAACGAGTTGCGCTCTCTTGGTATCTCGGAATACCGACAAATCTTCTTTAAGCCCTACCGTCTAATTTACAGGGTGCACTGGAAACAAGCGATCATCTACGTTATTACCGACGGTAGCCGCGACATGGGGTCTTTGCTCGCACGCAGACTATTGGGCGCTTAACGACCCCAAGGGGTCACCGGTGAACGGCGGCTCCAGGCGAGGCAATTCTCGCGACCCGTTCTCCGCTACTGGTTCTTCCTTTCCACGCCCAAATAGCTCAAAAAAGCCCGCGTAAGCTCGACTATGAGCGCCCGATCATTTTTCGGAAGGAGACCTTTCCATAGCTTGATGTCCCCAGGATTCACAACGATTTCCCATAACGCGCCGTTAATCATCATGAGTCCGAGAGCAGCGGCCGTGCGGAAATCTGCATGCTTAATTTCACTTTTCCTCGTCGCGAAAATATCGACCAGATATTCGAACGTCCGCATTTCGAGCTTGGAGGCTTTCTTCCAAAAAGCGCCGCCCTCTCTCTCCTGCAGGAACTGCCGCACGGCACGTACCAGACTGGCATTGACACGATAGCTGACCACCAAGCTATTGATGACTTGCTCCGCCAATGTTGGAAAAGGAATCTTGGCGGCGGCCTCAACGGTGAGCGAGAGAAGCAAGACTTTGGCTTGATCCTCCAATATGCGAAGAATCGCAGTTTCCAGCAGGACATCCTTGTTTCGAAAGCGCCGGTAAACGGCGCCGGGGGTCAGACCGGCGTGCGCAGCGATGCGCGGTATCGTGGTCCCCGCGATACCCTGCTGCCCCAGCACCTCTACCGCAGCCTTGAGCAGTTTGCCTAAAGATTCCCTACTGCGCGCCTGTTGCGGCGCCAATGTCGGTCTCGGTGTGCGCACCCCTTAATCTTAGTTGACTTTGCTCCGTATGTAAATGTAAATTCGCATTTACATATTCGCATCGGCAGCCTATGAACAGTTCAGACGCACGACATCCCCTGTTCAATCGCGAGTTTCGCTACCTTTGGATAGGCAATACCATTTCCGGATGCGGTGACCAGTTTTTCCTCGTGGCTCTTCCGTGGCTCATCTTGCAACTCACCGGATCGGGCGCGGTCCTCGGCGGAATCTTGATGGTGCAAGCCATCCCCAGGGCTGCGCTGATGCTCATCGGCGGCGCGGTGACGGACCGTGTCTCGCCCCGAAAAATCATGATTCTTACAGCGGCCGCCCGGACCCTCCTGGTGGCCACGCTGGCGACTTTCGTTTGGACCCATCATGTAGAAGTCTCGCAGCTGTACGTGCTGAGCTTCTTCTTCGGGGTCGCGGACGCGTTTGCCGCGCCGGCCGCGCAGACCTTGTTGCCTTCGCTGGTCGCGCCGGCGCAATTGCCCGCCGCAAACGCGCTGTCGCAGGGCACACAGCAGATTGCGATGCTGGCCGTGCCCGCACCGGCCGGCGTCGCCATCGCAGCGTTTGGCGTCGCATCGGCGTTTTCCATTGACGCCGTCAGTTTTCTTTTCATCATAGCGGCGCTGCTCATGCTGCGCGATCCGCCACGTGTCGAATCGGCCATACCCCGCTCCAACTTGGTTCACTCCATTCTTGAAGGTCTGCGGTACGTCAAGAATGACGTCGCGTTGCGCACCTTATTGCTTGTGGCTTCGGTGTTGAACTTCTGCATCACCGGTCCATTGAGCGTAGGCCTAGCGTTCCTGGCGAAGAGGGAATTCGGTTCGCCAACGGCCTATGGTCTTCTCATGTCCTCGGTCGCAGCAGGAAGTCTGGTCGGTCTCTTATTGGCAGCCGCTCGTCAACAGCGTAAGCGTGGATGGCTTCTGCTCGTCGTCAGCGTGGTCGTTGGAATCTGCACGGCGTCGATAGGGTTGCTTAGCCGATTGTGGTTCCTATTGCCGGTCCTTTTCGTCATGAGCGCAAGCGCGGGTTTTCTGAACGTGCACCTATTAACCTGGTTCCAGCAACGCGTCGACCGCGCCAGGCTCGGCCGAGTCATGAGCGTTCTCATGTTCGCCAGCCTCGGACTCATGCCGCTGTCGCTGGCGGCAGCGGGAGTCGCAATCCAGTGGAGCTTGCGCGGCATGTTTGCCGCAGCTGGGGCCTTGGTTCTTGTGGTTGCGTGCGTCGCCGCCTTGCAACGTCCGGTACGCGAAATCGACTGATACGCGCTCTCACAGAATTGAGTTCACAGGCACAAACCGTGCAGGATGAACCCCGAACGCCAGCTCTTCGGCAGCCAGTTCTGAATCTTGACCGTCAACTCTTGACCGGTCAGCGCCGGTCGGCGATACACGCGCGGCCATCCGTCCGAGATCGACCCATAGCGGACGTTGACCCGGGTCCCCGGACAATGCACCATAGAGTGGCGAGCATCCGGTCATAGCCGCGACGTCAAAGGGAATTGACAATGAAGATTGATATCCACACACATACGCGAAAATGTAAAAAGGGTGACGCGCCTGGTCGCGAAATAACAGCGGATGCCTTTTGTTCGATTGTCTCTGCAACAGACGTCGGCATCATCTGCATTACAAATCATAATGTCTTTGATTTTGACCAATTCCAAAAGATTCATGGTCGCCTAGGTCCGCAGCAACAGGTATGGCCTGGCATTGAATTAGACGTGCTGACCGACGAAGGACGCGGGCACCTTCTGATCATAGTTTCCCCCAATGTCGCGCAGGCATTTTCCAAAGCAGCAATTGAGCTGACGAAAAACTCCACGCCCGATTCGTTTGAGACCTCAATAGCAGGCGTTCTTAAAGCATTCGAGCCATTCAAACCCGTATATGTGGCGCACTACAAGCAAAAGAAACCGAGCATATCGGACGAGGCGCTGGCCGAACTAATATCCAAGACCAACCATCCGGAGCAGGTAATTAAAGAGGTCACCAACGCAATATCCGCAGGTATCTATATCTCGCATGGCCACTCATCGATTCATGGTTCAGATCATCATGACTGGACCAAGTATGATGAGTATACGAAAGAGCTTCCTGACTTGCGCTTGCCGGTAGATAGCTTCGAACACTTCTGCCTACTACTAAAAAAAGACTACGCTGCAATAAATACTGCCCTGAATCGAAAGACTTCAGAGGAGCTCAACCTAGTTCCGTTTGACGACGGAAAAGTGCTAACACTCACGGCCTTCGATGACATTAACGTAATATTCGGCCAGAAAGGAACTGGCAAGTCCTGCATCCTACGTGCAATCGCTAAACATTACGCGTCGAAGGGAATTGATGCGAGCGTCTTCGAGCCCGCCAGCGACAAACTTGAAGAGATCTTTGACATCAAAGGCGCTGACTTGGCGATCAATCTGAATGATTTTGGAATCAACTACTGCACGACCGAGATTTCGCGGCTTCGGTCGGGTGCCGAAACAGTTATTACCAGTCTAAGTAAATACACGAATCATTTTGCAGCAACAACCACAAATAAGAATGCGAAGAAACTGAAATTCAAGGACATTGCGCCAGAAAAGATCACGCTCAGCAAACGTGAGTTTGAGGAATTCAATAAGGCCGAGAAAACAACTTCCGAGTTCCTTAAATTCTTCAGTGAAAATCCCGCTATCCGAAAAGTGCTGGATGAAGCGGACTTCAATGCAATTGAGGCGTTACTAAACGAGCTCCTGTCCGGGCTACGCACCGGAAATCAGGCAACCTTTTCAGCTTGGAAAGAAATAGCGTTACTCAACTCAGCTATTAAGAAATTCCGAGCAGAGGTCGAGAAGAAAACTGGGACACCGGCGAAACCTACGACGACTGGCTTTCGAGACTACGCGTTGAACAGAGTTGGCATCGAAGTCGCTGCGAAGACAATCCTTGCTGTCGTAGAAACGGCGATCCCGGCAGATAGTCAACCCGTGGGCGACCTAGGGTCAAATAAGGGCCAGCTAGAATTGATCACTGAATTTAAGTTCCACGACGGTAAGGTGTCAGATGGGTCCTGGTTAAGTTTCAGCAAGAACAAAAAAAGCTCCCAGAAGGATTTCGTGAATTGCCTCCGGCATATTCTGAAACACGCTTATGCCAATGAATTGTTCCAGCACCTTGCGCAACTCAATGAAATCGATGAGATCGAAAGTATCCCGACAGTTCTTGAGCTTCTCTTGTTCAAGAGGCACTTCTCCCTGGATGGTGCTGCTTACAAACCATCAAGCGGCGAATCATCGATGGTTATGCTCCAGAAGGAGCTCGGAACAGACCGAGACGTCTACATCTTGGATGAACCAGAGCGCAGTCTTGGCAACGAATACATCAATGACGTCATCGTTCCCCTAATTAATGGACATGCGAAGGCTGGAAAGAAAGTGTTCATATCGACGCACGATGCCAATATTGCGGTCCGAACGTTGCCATACAGCTCTGTTTACCGAAGTCACGGAAAGACGGGCTATTTGACTCATGTCGGCAATCCATTTACGAATAACCTCATATGCACAGAAAATTCCGCCAGCCAACTGGAGTGGAAAAAAATAAGTATGCGCACTCTAGAGGGTGGAGAAGAAGCGTTCGGCGAAAGGGGTAAAATTTATGGAAACAGTTAGTGCGAGTGTAGTTTGTGAGAACGACAAGTACTTCATCCGAATCGCAATGCCGAGCCACGCAATCAACATTCCAATCTCCGAAGACAAGCCCAATGACGTTAAAGCCGCATTCAATAAGTTGATCAGCCGTTGTAAAGATGGGGAGTTCAAGATCCAACTTGATAAAGCAGAAGAAAATCTATTCTCCCAAGTATCAAATGAGTACCTGAAGCAACTTAATCAAGAGATTCAGGAGGTACGAAGCGAGATGGTGAAATTCGGCTTGATCTAGCAAGAGTGTTTGCGCCGTCGGGCAGGTCTACTTGCGTAACTGTGCGTCCGCTTCTGGCCGACAGCGCCAGTTCGCGCTCCAAATTTCGGGAAACGTCGGCATCCGGCGAGTCTCGACCCAAAGTTGTCATTTGGTTTGACCGAAAGCAGTCACTCAAACACCAAGGAGTGGACATTCGTGTTCGCTCGAATGATGCGGTGGGCGGCGGGCAGTTATTCTTGCTCTCTCACAGTCAGGGGCGCATGCAACTTCCGCAGATACTCGCGTTCCTTCTTCCGGTGTTTCCAACTCATGAGTGAGCCGTTCGGAAAGAGCGTTGCATCGGGGTTGTCAATCTCGATGTAATCGGGAAATGGCTTGGTGTGGTCGTTCTGCTTGTTCAGCATGATGACTGTGCGATCGGCATTCAGGAAGGCCTTGAAGAACTCCTCGAGGTCCATTGGTTCTTCGCGCTCGAACAGCAACCGTGTTGTTTCGATACGGTCGATGATGTGTCCTCGGCAGAGTTGCCGGGGGAACTTGTTCTTGTTGAAATCCGCGGTCGCCAAGAGGTCGAGAGCTTCTCTCGTAATGCCCACGACTCGCCACCCGTGGTCCTCGATGCCCATTATGGCGGTCTGGATCGTCGTAAGGCGGCCACGGTGAAAGTCCTCTGGACAAGCACGCTTTGCGTCGAACAGCGCGGCGTACAGCCCATGCAGTGCCTGTCGCAGAGTCTGATCAGTCGTAAGCCTCATGCAGCCACCCAATGTCTGCATTCAGCCGGAGCCTCGTCTACGCGGCAATCGACCGGAACGCACGGTGCGCGATGAATGTCCATCAGGAGCGACTGAATAGCCATAGAAGTGCACCACCGATTGCCAGCCACGCAGCACCTTCCTGCTTTTGCTTCTCGGTTGCTTTAGCAAGAACATTGTCTCGCAACCATGTGAAAGCACCTTGCGGATTCTTTGGGACGTCCAGGTACTTCAAATCTGAGATGAAACCAGGAAGAGGCAAATTGGGCTGTAGCACGGCTGGAATGATTTGCTTGCCTTCACTCTTGGCGATTCCGATTTCCTGTGGCACCCATTCAGAAGCGCGAGAGTTCTGGCTCCACAACAGGATAAATAGATTGCATTGCTTGATCGCGGTCACGATTGCCGGAGAAAGCGGTGTGCCGGGAGCGACGTTATACTCAGCAACAAAAACCTCGAGAGGTGCGCCAGCCAGCATTGATTTCACGAAGTTCACGATCTCAATGTCCTTGGTTGAGTAGCTGATGAATACCTTCAATGCCATAAGACTTCCCCTCTTGACGCCCAACGTTTGAACTCAGGCCGCAGCCCGTCAGCGCCGTCGCGCCTGCAGCAATAGTTAGATGGCATCACTGCTCACCCTGACGTCCCAGCATGGGAAGAACCGACTTCCAAACTCCATCTTCAATTGCTTGAACGATGAGGTTGGATCTTCCATCAAAGCGATAAAAGGCAATTTCAATTTCGCAGTCTATTCTGGTTGCCCAGCGCTGAAGATGCATTGCGAATATACCTTCATGTTTGGCGCCGAGGTGCTGGGAAAGTCTTGAGCGGAGTTTCTTTGATCGCCCGACATACAGATATTGAGACGGATTTTCATTGGCTTTGCAATAATCCTTCTTGCCATCGTAGTCTGTCTCGGACTGAAGCGCCCGCGCTTCTGTGAATAAACGAATAATATCCCGAGGAATGTTTTCCGCCTCGGGAATGATCCTGAATGTGTAGATGAAGTCCGTGCCATCAAACTCTCTGGCATGACTGGCGGGCGCTGCGCCCAAAATATCCTTCGTATACTTCTCAGAGAGAAGAGAACACTTAAACGTCATGCTCGTTGGCTCGGGAAATACCAAGCCTTGCAAACCAGTAACCACGGCGTTTGCATCTGCTATTGCAGCCTGAATTGAAGCTGTTCTTTGCGCTGGGTCTAACGGCACACATCCTCCCCGCATCTAGCGCGTTTTCACTACCGCGATTTAGCATTATAAAACCACGGGTGGTAGATGACACCGGTACGCAGTCGGCCCCAGGTCGTTATTGAATCTGGTTACTTCTGCATATAATTGTATTTACATGCAGTTATAACGCGACCATCGCAATGTGCACCAAAGCAACTGCGGTTAGGTGCCTGTTTGGGCGTTCCTATCCTCTGCGAATGTCGGCTTATGGGGGAAACGCGATTCGGTGCGAAGGCCCGCTTTTGGCCGGCAGTTGCCCGTGATTGGATGTCGCTGGCGAACTGGCGCTATGTACTCCCTGCTGATGGCACGTATCAATGATAGTCCTCTTCGCGTTGATGCCGAATCGCTGTCACCGTCACAGTGTGATCGTCTTCAATTTCAAAAAGCGCGACGTATCCCGAGTGTCCGAAGGGGATCAACAGTTCTCGCCAACGGGGGTTCTTCTGTAAGAGCGCTTTTCTGCACGAAAACGGGGAGAAAGCGAGAAGGTTCAAGGCTCGTTCGGTGGCTATGAGTGCACGCTCAGCCGCGCCCAAGTCACGTTTGAGCAAGAAATCGTAGAGGCGGTCGAGGTCCTCGTGTGCCTCTCCTGTGAGGCGGACCTTATAAGTCACTTGCGAAGGCGCTGCGCGTTCGCAAGCCGTTTGCGTAGCCCAGCAATCACCTTATCGGCCGGCACGTAGTCGCCTTTTGCCCGCGCACGTTCGGAACTGGCGATGCCGCGGGCGAGAAAGTCCAACTGCGATTTACGAAAATCAATTGCTCGAGAAACCGCATCCATTACGAATGCGGATAGGGTTTCCCCTGGCGCGAGCACACTTTCAGCGTCAGCGCGCAATTCCTCTGAAACTCGTAGCGGCGGAATGGTCCGTGATTTGGCACTCGACATGAACAGCTCCTGTGCATCGCAATTGCGATACATGCTATCGGGCTGCGGAGTTTGGCGCAAGATTCGCGAATGCGGTCTTGCGGCGCCGTATTGGCGCAACCGGAAACGCTGTGCCGGCGGCAAAAGCGACAGCCGTGTAGGCGGGCCAATGCGAGCCAACGAAAAATGGAGCGGGCGATGGGAATCGAACCCAAACGGACGTTCCTTCGAAGCCTATAAAATACCGCGTTTCGTGATTCAGAGAAGAATGCGTGCGATTGGCGTGCGAATTTTCGCGTTATAAGGGACAACGTAGGGCTACGTGAGACAACTCCTCGGTCCGCCATCGAGTTTCCGTTGTCGACCCCAAGGCGAAGTTGTCTGCCCGTTACCTGCCGGTCAAAACCGGGCGAAGCGGCCGTTCACTGGCCGATCCGGTATTCCACACCGCAAAACTTATGCCCCGTTCAACCAACCGCCGGTAAAGCCTGCTCGCCGCAATCCGCGCACCAGAGTGGGTACTTTGCGGGTGGCGTTCCAGATGATCCCCGTTTTGTAATTCGCGATCATGCCTAGAATCGGCCCCTGATTGTCGCTGAGATAATCACTGTCAACCCAGCCTAAGCGCCCATCAACGCTGCCTGACCTAAGGCTGACATGGGTGTCGCGGAAGCTAGGATTGAACGAATCGAAAAAACCGTACTTGCCGTAAAGCCGCCCACCTTGGAAATTGCGTAAGGCTCGGGCCGCCGGGATGCAAATCTCGGGTGCAAAGGGAATCGAGGCTACCACGGCGGTGGGGGCAAGAGTGCCGTGGTCTTCCTCATCGGGCATGCCCTTCGGCCCATAGGCTGCATAGCCATAAAACTGCGTCGGCGTGCCTTTGAAATCAATGACTAAATCACCTGGTCCATCGCAGGCGGTCAAGCCCCAGATGTCCTTGGAGTAACCATCCCAGCCCATGGGGTTGGCAATGGCATAGTTGCGCTGCGCATAGGTGGCGCGGTGGGAATTCTCGAAGTAGTCAAACCCGGCTGCGCGCATGGTCGCGTCATAGATGCCGCGATAGTCTACCCACACCGCCGCGTATTGATGTGCGAAATGCGGCGCAAAGGAGAGGTAGAGGTTTGCACCCTCCCCGCGCCAATATCTTGGGAAGGGCGCAGTCCATGCCTCGTACGCGCCATCCTCGGCCGGGTGAGACGGTGAGCCAAGCGCGAGGAAATAGAGCGCCATGCCCTCGTTATAACCATCCCAATTTCGCTCATTGAAGCCGCTCTCCGGGGACCAGCCCATCGAGATGCCCTTGCCGCCCTTGCTATTGGCCTGCATCCAATCCCATTCAGTGCGATCTAGCAGTCGCTGGACGAGTGCGCGAATTTCTTTCTCCTTCTCGTCCTCCTGATCGAACCAGCCTTGCGCAAACGCCATGCCCATTTGCAGCCAGGTGGTATCAATTGTTGAAAGTTCCCAATCCCAATTGCGCAACCGTAGTCCGGTCTCCATATCGATGAAGTGGTAATAGAAGCCACGATAGCCCGCGGTGCCAGACCGCTGGTCGCCCTGCGGCAATTGCTCAAAGAACCGCAGCGTCCGCAGCGTGATGTCTCGTGCCTGATTGCGGGTGATCCAACCGCGCTCAACTCCAATGGGCCAGGCAGTTAGAGCGAAGCCTGTCCCCGTGATGCTGGAAGAGGACGGCGTCGACGAACGATCTGCCATCAGGCCGTTGCTATGGTTCGTACGCTCCCAGTAAAAGTTAAAAGTGCGATGCTCAATATCGGTGAGCAACCGGGAATCCGAAACACGCGCCGTGATGGCCTTCGCCCATATAGGACTAGAAACGCCGGCGGCAGCAGCGCTGAGGAAATTGCGGCGGGTCATCATCATCAGTTCTTCCTTGAAATGTGAACAGCTCCCATTGGGTGGACCACCTTCAATGTTAGCCGAGATGTTCCAAGAGGGACATCGCGCCCCTCGAGATGCGCTCCTGCGTCCGCTTTATGGAAATCGAAGGGTCGAGACGCATCAGCATTCTCCGAAAACTGAGCGATACCTATAGTATTCTTCGATGGCTTGGTGGTCTTGACACCTCCAATCTAACAATCGCTCATCCCGCCGCAGCGCGAGCTTGGGCTAAGGGGAGCCCAATGAGTTTCACACGCAAATCGCGCCGGTCGCCGGTAGCCCTTCCCGCCATCCTCGCGATTATTTCGGTCAGTTCGATCTCGCCGTCTTACGCTCGAGCGGACGCCCGGGTCTTCGCAGCCGCCAAGACGTGCGAACCGAAGGCGCGGGCACTCTTGCAGCAGCTCGTGCAGATTGACTCGGGCACCAGCGATGTCGCAGGCGTAACCGCCATGGGCGCGATTTTGAGGATTGAACTAGAAAGCGTCGGAGTCAAGGTCGAGAGCGTATCGGCTACGGCGCCCGGTGTTGGTGACAATGTCGTCGCTACCCTGACCGGCAGGGGTAGGGGTCGTATTCTGCTGATTGCCCACATGGATACGGTATTCCCCCACGGCACGGTGGCGCAGCGACCATACAAAGTTGTCGGCGACCATGGCATCGGTCCAGGTGCAGGCGATGACAAGAACGGAATCGTCAGCGCCGTATGCGCGCTCCGCGTCCTGCACGAGCTCAATTATCGTGACTACGCCCGGATCACTCTGATTCTCAACTCGAACGAGGAAACGGGTTCAGTCGGCACGCGCGACCTGATCCGCGCGAAAGCGAAGGAGAGCGACGTTGTCCTTAACTTAGAGCGCGGTGTGCCGCCCGACGGGCTCGAAGTCACCCGCAAAGGCTCGGCTGCCATCACCGTTGAAATCAGTGGCCGCGCCGCGCACGCAGGACTGGAACCGGAAAAAGGCCGCAATGCCATCGTCGAGGCGTCCCACCAGGCTCTCCAGCTCGGCTCTCTCGCGGATTCCGCAAAGGAGACCACGGTCAACGTCACACTGATTCAGGGTGGGAATGCAATCAACGTGATCCCTGACCACGCGATCATCGGGGCCGACGTTCGCGCCTTCACGCCGCAGGAATTCGATCGCGTGGAGACAGGTCTGGCAAGGCTTGCCCGCGACACCGTCGTCCCAGACATTCAGGTGAGAGCGTCCATGACGCGGAATTTTCCACCGTGGCCGCCTTCTGCCTCTACCGAAGCTTTGCTCACACGCGCACAGAAGCTCTATGCGGAGATTGGCCTCCAACTGGCTGGTGTCCCGGTTGGCTCCTCCGCCGACGTCGCCTTCGCGGCGGAAACCGGCACGCCTTGCATCGACGGCATTGCCATTCTTGGCGGTGGCGCCCATGGCGTTGATGACTACGCCGACTTGTCGAGCATTGTTCCGCGCGTCTATCTGCTAACCCGCATGCTAATGGACTTGGGCCGCAATCCACCCATCCGAGGGCACCGGCGCACGTAATTCTGGAGTGGAGCGGGCGATGGGAATCGAACCCAAACGGAGGGCTCTGCAAAGCCTAGAAAATGCGGCGTTTTGTGAAACGCCGGTAGCCGCGGGCGATTGGCGTGCGAATTTTTATGTTTTGAGGGGCAATGTAGGGCTACGTGAGACAACTGCGTGTGGAGATGAGCTTATAGCGCGAGTACCAGCCTTATCCCCGCCTCCACATCACGCAGCGATTCGGCAGGCAGACGACCGACCTTCTGGGTCAGCCGCTGCTTATCCAGAGTAATCAACTGTGACACGTTAACGACTGATTCCTGTGGCAGGCCGCTGGCGCGGCGGGTCACACGGACGTTGCCGGGGGCGTCAGCTAATCGCATGTTCGACGTCATCGCCGCGCAGATTGATGTGCGGATTGCACTTTCATTAAACTCATTCGACTGCACTATCAACACAGGTCTGCGGTACCCCGGACCAGAGCCCTGAGGCTCGCCAAGCGATGCCCACCAAATCTCGCCCCGCCGCACTACCACTTCTCCCGTGGCAGGGACCGAGCCTGTGCATCTGCGAGGAATGGATCGATGGCCGAGTCCTGCTCGTTGTTTCCATACAAGGCGTCGAGTTTTTCACGAACACCTGAAAATCTCTCGCTGTTGACATATGCCGTCACGGCGTTCGCATAAAGCTCGCTACGCGACCAGCCTCGCGATTTGGCGAGCCGATCAGCCTCTTCGAAGAGAGAATCTGGAATGGAAATCGCGGTCTTCATAAACCAAGTATAACCGTAGTTATACCTGGTTGCAAGGCACAACAAGCCAGGGGTAGCGAAGCTGTTGTAAGAGACTTCTTAGCCGGGAGATTCGGTTGCCGGCAATCAAGCCGCAATGACTCACATCGAGACCCGTTGCTGCCGTTGACGGGAGGCCGCTTCCGAGCAAGACGATTCCGATCAGGGACCCGTCATGAGCCAGTTTTTGACGCGTTCACATTCTCCGACAATAAACTCACGAATTCCGGAAAGTGCTCAAGATCCGACGGCACGTTGAGGTCACCCTCTCCCGTGATCAAACGTATCTGGCAAAATGAAGATGCCCTCGAGACTCCGATGGTAACTTCGCCGATGTCTCGTAGCGATACGGTTTTTGTGGTGAAATTGGATATGGTCAGTTCGTTATTCGAGACGCGCACCGAATATCTCAAGCTCCTAATCCCAATAACTAGCGGGCTGATTGCAAGAAGCACCACGATGCCAGCGCTCACGATGCGCGATAGGCCCGGGCTGTGACTCACGCTGTATGCTGCCATGCCAAGAATGCCGATAAAGAGAAGAATGAGCATGAAGCCGAACAACTTCGGCTTGCGGAACACCCTCTCTCCGCCGGGAGGCAAGCGAACCGAATTTGCGATTAACTCGTGCGCCTTGGCGCGGACTTTCTCCGCGTCACGCGCGCTCAGCACCATGATGGACATGACTCCGCCGACGATGAGGACGATTGTGAGAATCGCTGTAAGATCTCTCATGTTTACGTCAGCTGATCTGGCGTCCTATAACGTCACTTATAACTTGAAGTGAACAATCCCGTACGATCCGTCTCTCATCGACCCGCCTCCGCCGGTCACGACTGGCAGCTATAGGGCCGCTCAACCGGCGAGGCTACATGGGCGGCGCGGCGGTGCCGTCTGACCATTTACCGACTGGTACCAAATAAACGAATATCGGCGGGAAGGCTTTAAGTTGAGGATACGCCTCGGTGGACATCGACCAATAACTTACGCCCATGACCGGAGAGTTGGTAAGGTTGGCGCCCCAGGCTGTACCGTCTTTCCCGGTCTCGTAGAACATCAGGTGAGGCATGTCGTGATCGCCGCCATCGCCCAGGTAAGCGGACTTCGACATCATGTAGCAGATCCCGGACTCAAGAGCTGGTAGTTCTCTCTTGTCAATGGCGGCTTTGGTTGCGGCGATGACTTCCTCTTTGGAATGTCCCGCCAAGATCAGATTGGTGCGTTTGTAGTCGTACGGCAAGAAGGAGCGGGCAACCGGCGGATTGACACAAGCTGCGCCGCGGATTTTGGGGTTCCAGAATTCGGGGTAATCGAACATGCCGCTCCAGCCGCGGTCCACAAGGCAGACCCAGCCGTTCTTGCCTTTGACAGCGGTTTCATAGCCGTGACGGGTCAGAACCATAACTGTGGCATCGTGCGAGATGGAGTCGGGAGCGGCGCTGCGGGCGAGCGCAATTTCCGCGTCGCGGCCCATGAAATATTCCTCGATCGGCGCCATTTTCGGATACGCCGTTGCAGCATCCTGCGCCATCGCGGGGCCTGCAGGGCCCAACGCAGCAAGCAACAGCGCGAAGCAGTTGATCGCGATTGCGGCTATTGCCCTTTTCATGTCTCTCTCCTGTTCGATCGCAAAGTCTTCATAGCTTCCGACTATCATGATTTCTCCTCCGTTCAATCAATTCACTCAATCGACGAACGACCAGGCCGGAATTCGACAAATCGTTGCGCTAAGTTTCCGGATGGCTGCTTTGTGCCTAGCAAACCCCGGCCGCGAATGTCTCAAAGTGGGCCGGTCTGAGACGATCGCCAGTATGTTGGCAGCGGACCGTTCGCTTGTGTACCTTCCTGGTCATCAAAATTCGCCGTAAGGCGGATACTTCCGATGCTTTCCGCGCCCAGTCTTAAAAGCGCCAGATTGGCTCCTTAGAGAACAGTCTCTTCGGCCGCGAGCTGAACTTGAAATCCTGTGCATTTCCGCGAATTCTTGATGCGCATCGATAATGCGCATAGAATATGCGCATGCTATATGTGCCTGTAAATGGGAGCGCCACATGTCCACCGCACGCCGCAGTAAAAAAGCGGTCAATGTTTCTATTTCTGCAGATCTGCTGCAGGCCGCGCGCAACGGCGAGATCAATCTGTCGGCAACGCTCGAGGCGGCTGTCGAGCATGAGTTGCGGCAGCTTCGTAAACGTGAGTGGCTAGAGCAGAACGAGAATGCGATTCAAGCCTATAACCGCGACGTCGAAGAGCAGGCCACGTTCAGCGACGGTCTGCGCACGTTCTGATGCCGCAGTTCGCTCTGTATCGGAATCGCAATCCAGCGTCGCGGAAGCGCTTTCCACTGCTGCTGGACATCCAATCTGACCTGCTGGAAGTGTTGGCGACACGTGTTGTGGTTCCGCTAGCTCCGGCAAGCGCAGCCCTGGCGCGCTCGATGTGGACGTTGACACCGATCCTGAAGTTCGAGGGGAAAGAATTCCTGATGCTCACGCCGCAACTCGCTGGTATCCCTGCCCGCGAGCTTGGCCCCGTCGCGGGAGATCTGGCATCTGACCGGGATAAGATCATTGCCGCGGTCGATTTCTTGCTATCAGGAATCTAAGACGAGAGTGGAGCGGGCGATGGGAATCGAACCCACGGGGAAGGCGCGGCCGGAACTAGAAAACAAGCGGTTTCCTGCGAATGCTGAGTCCAAGTGTGATCAGCGTGTGAATTTTCGGGGTACGTGGGGCAACGTAGGACTACGTGAGACAACTTGCTCCGTTGCTCGGTATTCCGCAGCCGGCCGGTCTGACAGCTATTGTCGGCGATGGAATCCGTTGGCCGCGGCGGCAGTTGACACGACTTGCTATTTCTGGACCGCAGCGTGCGCTGCGATCCACTCGGCCAGTTGTTCCTCAGTTAAATCTCCCGCTGCCGCGCGCTGCATCGTATCTGCGGCATCGACCTCTTTTGCCAATAGTTCGCGGCCGTTCAATTGCAGGAACACGTCGATGACAGCTAGCGCCACGCACTCATTGCCGTCTGGAAAGCAGTGGCTTCGCGCGAGTGCCAATCCATAAGCCGCCGCTAGCCGTTCGAGCGAAGGCTGCGGATTGGCATTGCTGAATTGCTGCTGGGGTCGAGCCAAAGCCGCTTCTAGGTCGCCTGTACGTGGCGGACCCGCAAGACCCCCGTGCTCGGCGATGAGTTCAAGCTGTATCGCCACCACCGCTCGCGGCGGAATCCAAACCGGCGTCTTCATCGGTATGCGATGCGCGACCTACTTCGCCAAAGCCCTCAATGCATTGCGATACTTCTTTTGCGTTCGCGCGAAAGCCTTCATGGCGGCATCGAAATGTGGATCGAAGGGAGTCAGCCGTGCCCCGTCCGCATCGGGAATAATGTGCAGTGTATCGCCCTCCGACACTCGCATTTGCTCGGCGACTTCCTTCGGCAATCACGCCTAAGGAATTCCCGATTTTCCGAAGTTTCACCGTCATGGACACGTTGGTGCTCCTGGGTAGGCGGACAGTTTAACACATGTTAAACTTAGACCAAGTTGCATTCGAATGGGAACATTTCAAAGAGCGCCCCTGCCGTGAAAGGATAGATGTAACGTGGGCTGCATAGTCCAATTACGCCGCGATTCCATGTTAGTTCTTCGTTCCCTCATATTTTCGATTTTGTTCTATGGCTTTTTCGCCCTCTGCGCGGTGATTGCAGCCGCCATATCGCTTATTTCGCCGAAATCCTTGGCGCCGTTCACCAGATCCTGGTCGCGTGCTTGGCTCGCTATGTACCGCGCAATTTGCGGGGTCAATTATGAAGTGCGCGGCAAAGAGAACATTCCGCTCGGCGGCTGCCTATTGGCAGTGAAGCATCAGTCGGTCTGGGATACCTGTGCGCTGTTCGCGATCTTCGATCATCCAGTTTACGTATTGAAAAGCGAACTGATGTTCATACCATTTTTCGGATGGGCCCTCGCACGCCTCGGCTGTATCCCGGTCAAGCGAGGCACAGGCAAGAGTGCGCTGGACAACATGGTCCGAGGCACACGCGTCGCCTTGACAGAAGGCAAGCAGGTCGTAATTTTTCCAGAGGGAACTAGAACAATGATCGGTCAGGCGGCGAACTACAAAACTGGCATCAGCCACCTGTATACCGCCTTGGAGGTAGCATGCGTCCCTGTTGCCTTGAACTCAGGAGCCCTTTGGCCACGACGTAAGTTTCTGCGGCCGCCGGGTACCATCGTCGTCGAGGTACTTTCTCCAATCTCTCCTGGATTCAGCCGCAAACAGATGTTTGATCTCATGGTTAGCAAAATAGAGGACGCGTCAGAGCGATTGCGTAGTGCCGACAAGTCGAATAGACCGCGACAATAGTGCCTTCCTCACATCCGGAAAACCTGTGGCGAAGGCAAACGACTACGTGCTGGTGCTGGAATGGAGCGGGCGATGGGAATCGAAACCACGGGGAAGGCGCTGCCGGAACTAGAAAGCAAGCGGTTTCGTGCGAACGCTAATGCTAAGTGTGATTAGCGTGTGAATTTTCGCGGTATGTGGGGCAACGCGAGGCTAAGGGATACATCGGTGTCCGAAGTCCCGGGCTCACGCCTTTCAGTCGTAGGTCTCCGAACGGCCGAGGCTGTGTGAAAACAGCAAATTATTTGATAACGTAAGACCTTCTTCTTCCGACTAGGCGAATTCGCCCCGAATAACTAGCATTTTAGTGTCTGCCCTACATGACCCCATCTGACCCTGCTACACGTAATCGGCGAGCGTAAGGTCGACGTTGTGCGTGCCGCCATCTTTGCTCTTGATGACGAGATGCACCACTGTGCCGGGAGCCGCGCGGAACGCGCCGCGGACTTCGAGCAGAGACGGATTTGACGAGTCGCTGAGCGACACGATGACGTCACCCGTTTTCAGTCCAGCCGTCGCCGCCGGTGTACCGGGGCGCACATCGATGACCGTGATCCCGCCTTTATTGATGAGGTAGAGACCGCTGCGATCCCATTCGTCGCGTACCGAGATATCCCCATTCGGCGTCAGTGTCATGGTGCGCCCATGATAGTCCAGCGTCATCGTGAAGCGCTTCCACACTCCGCCGCCCACATTGGCACCGAAGAAGGGCAAGTCAGACACTCCTTCCCCTTGTGCCGGGTAATCACCGACAAGATCGTGAAGCGTCAGCCCGCCGAAGGAAAGCGTCTGCAGGCGGCCGAGCCTCCCATGAGTGGGACCGCCAACGCCGAACCCATTCACTCCCGGCTCGGTGACCTTTGTCGGTACGACGCTCGGATGGGCCTCGAGGAACGGCGCGTAGAACGAGAGCGAACTGCTCGCACCAGTATCGAGCGTGCACGTCGCTGGCACACCGTCGACGCCGCATGCGAATTGCGGCAGTGTGCCGAACAGCGCAATCGGTACGACGGTCGCATCGGGCGGAGGCGTATACGACCCCGGCATATGAAACACGACCTTCTTATTCCTGT
>Ga0210384_10003308_pt1 | contig 18770 bp, 22 predicted proteins | sample IncBWH2MmetaG_FD_160574 | JGI IMG/M metagenome (GOLD analysis project Ga0210384, IMG submission 160574) | Forest soil microbial communities from Barre Woods Harvard Forest LTER site, Petersham, Massachusetts, United States - Inc-BW-H-2-M | ecosystem: Environmental > Terrestrial > Soil >...
GGACAGATTGGGGCAAGGTTGAAGTTTGGGACAGCCGCAAGTGATTGAAAACTTGGTGGAGCTGACCGGGATCGAACCGGTGGCCTCCTCGTTGCGAACACCACGGCCTCCCATCGTAAGCAACTTCTTCTCAGCAACTTAAAAACCCTCTTGGTCCATTCGTGGTCCAAAAAACCGGGCGCCGGCGTTCGCCTCGCAGGAATAAGCCCCGTATCTCAGAGACATAAATGAAGCCAAGAATTGAAACCCTTCGGGCGGAGGAGGTCGAGTTCCATGCGGACGCACCCATAACTTGGAGATGGGCGACTGCTTCCGATATGCCAGCGCTGCGAATCCATCACTTCCAGTCAGAAGTGGCAGCCGGCAAGCCGCTGTACCTCCCTAATCAGTTCTCTGACCAAAGGGTCGTCGCCGTCGCGGAACAGGGCGGTCGGATCATTGGTGGGCTGTTCGCGGAGGACTCCATTGTTGTGACGATGGTCGGACTGGAGCGAAGTGTAGCGGAGTCCGCATACGATGCAGTGCTCGCAGCAATCATTTCACTTGCTCGCAACGAAGGGACTCGACTCGTGGAAATTAGGCTACCCGGGGAGCTCAAATTTGATCTCCCGACGGGAGTGGAACCAGAACGAGAGAAGCCGACTCAGTAACGAAACGGACTTTTTAACAAACTGGAGGTAGATTTATGCCCGCCTTTTCGCCTGCAGACTCACGCGACGATGAACAGCAACAACGTATGCGGCCGCCGTGGCTGCCCGACGGAGTTCCCGTAGACGGCAACGACAACAGCCAAAGCTCCGATCCCGACCGACTCACACTGGGCGCGCGCATCGGTGGCGCGAAGACCCCGCTACCGATTCCGCCTAATCGGCCTGCGCCAGATGATCGCCCACCCGCCCCGCAGCCGCAGATCGATCTCGACCCCAACAAGATGCCCGACATCATGAAGGGCGCAATGACGCGGGTGCCTCCTCCTCCGCCGATCGGCTCCGCTAACCCGAACCGCGCTGATCTTCTCCGCCAGGAAGCCGACTATGGGAAGCCGCTCGACCGCAATGCGATTGATCCAGACACCGGCAAGCCGAAATATCGAATGGGCTGGGGAACGAGAATCCTTGGAAGTCTGGCGAACTTCGGCACCGGCTTCTCAGGTCGCGGTGGACCAACGGTCTACGTTGGCCCGGGCGCTACAAATCGACGATTCGACATCGACGAAGCCACGCGCCAGGCCAACCTCGGCAATGTGAAGACTCAACTTGGCGAGCAAGAGAAACTGGACGAAGCGAACCGGAAACTCTGGGAAGGCGCTGGTCTGACCGCACAACGCGAAGCCAAAGCGAACGAGTTGGAAGCGCAAGGCCAGAAGTACCAGAACGCAATCGACCCGAACAGCATCGAGCAGGACAAGACCACCGGCAAGTGGTGGGGGACGAACTACGGAGGCCAGCGGCAAGAGGTCGCCCCTCCCCGTTGGGCACCTGAGAACCGGCCAAACAAGCTAGCGGACGAAGGCGTAGAGCGGACTCAACTCGCTAACCAAATGGGACTGAAGGGTGACGCACGAAGGGACTACATTCTCACAGGGAAATTGCCAAAGGACATGGTGGGCAGCACGCGGCAACCCACCGAGCTCGAGACCTGGATGCAGGCCTTCAAGCGTGACAATGGCAGAAACCCCACAGCGGATGAGATCGCGCAACGAAAAGCACGAACCCGTGGCACACCGGTGCAGTTTGCGAAGGTCGAAGCCGACAAGAAGCGCGCTTTGCTGGCCGCCGAAAAGCAGTTCAGCACCGACAGGCTGATGAGTGACCCTGACGCAGAAAAAAATCTCAACCTGGCGAAGCAACTGGCACAGGAGTCTTATGAACAGCAGATCCGTGAATTGGGTGGGCTGGCAGGAGTAGCGAACCAATCGCCCAACAAAGGTGCACCTGTGACGGTCACCGATCCGCGCGGTGTTCCCCATACCTTCCCAGATCAGAAGTCTGCTGACGCATTCAAGAAAGCTGCGAGGATCCGGTGAGCGCTACAGAGGTAGATTACGACGCGCTCGCGAAGCAGTACGGGGCTGCGTCAGCGCCTCCGCCTGGGGCAGACTCGAGCGTCGACTACGATTCCCTGGCCAAACAGTTCGGCGCGACCCCGCCGGAAGCGAAGCCTGAGATCGAATCAAGCAAGCTTCCGACCGAGGTCCAGCGCGCGGTTACATCAGTTCCCCGCCCCGCTCCACCGGTTGGACTCACTCCAGGCAATCGGTATGTCGCCGCTCCGAACCAACAGTCACCCGAGGTGCGTCTCGGAAACCTGCTCCCTGAGAACTCTGCGCCGGCGCTTTTCGCAGCCAAGAAATATGCTGTTGATCCCTTCGAGAAGGCCGCAGCCAAGGGCGCCGAAGCTGGGCGCCAAATGGGTAGCGATTTCGTCACAGCCGCTACCGAAATCTCACATCCCGCTTACTTGAGCGCCACTCTGCCTTCGCCTTATGGTCCAAAGCCCCCGGTCCGGCCGCCCGAGCAGTTAGCCGCCGAGGAGCATCCAGTTGCTCTGGGTATTGCCCGCGGCATTGGCTCAGCGGCAGGCAGCACAGTCACTGACCCACGCAACTGGCCGTTCTTCGCAAGTTCTGCCGCGCGACCCATTCTGCAGCGTCTCATCAGCGGTGGTTTCGGCGCGCAAATGACCGCCGGGACAATCCAGGCAGCGAAGAATCTGTATCAGAACTGGGATAGCCTTACTCCTTCTCAGAGAGCGGAACTAGCCACCCAGGGCGGACTGACCGCCATCATGGCGGCCGGTTCGGTTAGCCACGCCCTGTCGCCCGCACCCGACGTACAGCCGACGCGCGCTGAACTTGCTGAGCACCTTGACCGGACGAACTTCCATTCTCCAGAGGCGCTGAAGGCCTCATGGACTGCCGAGCAACAATCGCGACAAGCGCCACCGGAGACCGGTTCGACTCAGGTTGCAGTGACGAAAACCCCAACAGGGCCGACCGATTCCATCGCGGATCAGTACAACGCACAGTTGCGTCGCCAGGGCGCCGAGGTGCCCGCAGGGCCATCGTCGGTCGACTACGATGCCTTAGCGAGAGAGCATGGGGCAATCCCGTCAACCGTCTCACGAGCAGTGACAGGAACCGATGCAGTTAGCGCTTCTTCAGGAAATAGAATTGCACCAAAAATTGACACTAGTCCGTCGCCGGCTGGTTCTGCTCCGACTAGCTTTGCCGATCGTCGCGTCAACCTCACCGAACGCAAGCGCATCGGTGAAATGACCCCGGAGGAAATGCGACGCGAATTACTCACGTCGCCGGTGACGGGATTGCCCAATCGTAGGGCGTTCGACGAGGCTGGGCCCGGCGGCGCGCTAGCGATGTCCGACGCGGACGGATTGAAGGCCTTCAACGACCGGTTTGGGTACGAGGCTGGCGACGCTCTCCTTCGCGCGAAAGCAGATGCGCTGAAGCAGGCAGGGCTTACCGCTTTCCACGACAAAGGCGACGAGTTTCTTTATCGTGGTACTTCCACAGCAGACCTGCAATCTAAGCTAGAAAACGCGCGGCAGACGTTTCGCAATATGGTGATTGAAGCGACTCTGCCCGATGGCACCGTAAAGTATCTGAAGGGAGTAGATTTCAGTTATGGAACCGGAAAAGAACTCAGCGACGCCGAAACCGCCCTCAAAGCCCACAAGTCCGAACGCGAAGCCAGGGGAGAACGTATCAGAGGGGGGCTTCCAGGAGTTGCTGAAGTTTCCCCGGGGAACGAGGTTCCGGTTCCTTCCCGCCAAGCAGAAGCCAGCGAAATAGGTCAGTCGCGCTACAAGAATGCCTCAACACAAGTGAACCTCAGGCCTGAACAGGCCGCGAAGGTCAAGGAAGCCGGAAGGATGATTCCGGACAGTGACTTGGCCGGCAACGGACGCGAGGATCAGCCACACATCACGGTAAAGTACGGTGTGAACGACAGAGCCGCTGAAATCTTGCGCGAAAAACTGGCACAGGCAAAGCCATTCGAAGCCACGCTCGGAAAGATCAAAACGTTTCCCCCGACTGAGAACAGCGACAACGCAGCCGTTGTGCATGCCGAGGTACATGCCCCTGAGCTCGAGCAACTGCACAAAGAAGTAGCGAAACACGTTGGGACCAAAGCGGACGATTTCGAATTTCGGCCGCACGTCACGCTGGCATACATCAGGCCTGAAGTCGCAAGCAGATATGAAGGTCGCGCCGACCTCGAGGGCACAAAGATCCCAATCGATAGTATTCACGTGAGCCAGAAGAACGGTGAGCAGATCGAGATACCGCTGGGCGGGAGCAGAGTTGTTCCGGGGGCGCGCTCCGCTGCGACGGGAAATGAAACCGGCACAACGACAATGCAGGATCTGACAGATTCGATCCGCCGGCAGGTGGGCGAGAAGCGTCCACTCACGGACCGTCTTAAAACCGGCGCTGACATCGGTCAGACTGCAGCTGGCGCGAAGGACACTCTGTCTACAAGTTGGAATCGTCTGAAGGGCGGCGCCGGGGCGCTGTGGGATGCCTACAAACGTCCGCCAAAGTGGACGGACTACGAAGACGCTACCGGTAAGTGGTCTGGCGCCGACCAGGCCAACGCTCTCGATCTCGATCGCTTTACCAAGGCCATCAAAGACACTGTTCCCGACAAGCTGAGGCGCGAGGCGATCTCCAATTGGATTGAAGCCGGCGGCGACGATGCCCTGCTTCGTGAGCGCGCCGAAAAATCAGCGGCTCCTCACAAGGCTGGGTATGAAGCTGCGTTGTCGTTAACTGACGCCGAGAAGACGATCGCGCGAAACATCATGAATCGCAACGACGCCACGCTGGAAGAAGCTCAGAAAGCAGGCTTACTCCGCGATGGCGTTGAGAACTACGTCCGCCACATCTGGGCCGACAACCCGAAGATGGTCTCCAAGGTCATGGCGGAGATGAACTTCAACAGTCTCCAGACCAAGCCCAGCTTTACGAAAGAACGCAAACTCCCGACTTACTTTGACGGCGAACAAATCGGCCTCAAGCCGAAAGACAAAGACGTCGGATTCCTGACTGCCTCCCATGAGCGCGCGTTCCGCGAAGCATTGGCCGCCAGGGCATACATCAAAAGTCTGATGGAAGGCAAGGCCAGCGACGGTAGACCGCTCGTGGCTACCTCCTGGGCGAGCGCGAAAGAGCTCCCAGCGACGGAAGGCATTAAGTCGACCGCCTACCTGGTCAAGCCGAACATTACACCGGAAGCGCAATTCGCCGACTACCGCCCGATCGATCACCCGGCACTCCGCGGATGGCGATGGGTCGGAAAGACCGAAACTGGCCAGCCGATCTTTGTTCAGGGTGATGCCTTGGTGCACCCCGAGATTTATACGAAGCTTAAGAACAACCTCGGTAAGTCTGCGATTCGCTCTTATGCAATGGAAATCGGTGGCCATACTGTCCGGCCAGGCGCGGCCGTCCTCAACGTCTCGAGCGAAATCAAGCACGCCATCCTGTCATTCTCCGGCTTCCACCAGACGACCCTAGGCATTCACGCCCTTGAGCATCGCACGCTCCCTGCTGCGATGCCGGAGCTCGACCTCTCGCAACCCAAGCAGAGGTTCTTGGTTGACCATGGGCTGATGGTCGCACAGTACGACGCGGCCGAGGCGTTCGGTGAGGGGCTGGCGTCTGGCGGGCTTGTCACGAAAATCCCAGGCATTGGCCCCGCTTACCACACGTACACCGACTACCTCTTTAAGAGCTACCTGCCACGCGTGAAGATGGCAATGGCGCTGAATGCCCTCGAGCGCAATACCCGAATCTACGGCGACAAGCTGTCCGCCGATCAAATCGGAGCGCTAACGGCGCGGCAAGCAAATGCAGCCTTCGGCGGACTGAATTACAAGCTGCTCGGGAGAAACAAGACCCTCCAGGACGTGATGCGGCTTGCCTTCATGGCTCCCGATTTCACTGAGGCCCGGGCACGATTTGTCAGCCAAGCCGCCAGGCCTTACGGCAGAGAGCAGCTCACCGCTCTGATTGGTGGAGCGCTGGCGTTCTATACGGTCGGGCGGATTCTGAATCAGGCGGTCGACAACGATCCGCACTGGGACAAACCCTTCAGCCTTGTGCACAACGGAAAGGAGTACAAGCTGCGCACGGTGCAAGGGGACTTCTGGAGTGCCGTCAACGAACCTGGAAAGTACGTCAGGAACCGCCTCAGCCCGCTCGCAAGCACCTCGATCATGGCGGCCGAGGGTCGTGATCGGTTCGGCCGAAAGCAGTCTCTCGGCGAGCTCGCGAAAGATGTGGCCACGTCGAATGTCCCCATTCCTCTCCAGTCGTGGACGAAGGAGTCCGACGATCCGCTAGCAAAGAAGGCGTTCAGCACCATCCTCAAGATGGTAGGTGTTAACGAATCGACTGAGAGGAGCAAGGCCGAGCAACTAGCGCTTGATCTTGGATGGCACTCCGATCGTGCCATGACAACCGAACAGAAAGAGCACTATGCCCTGCGTCGGCGGATCATCGAAGAGGGCGCGAAAGGCAATTGGAAGCCGCTCTTCGACGCGAGATCACAGGGCCAAGTGGATCAGCGCGAGGTTCACCAGATCGAGCACGACGTGAGGCTGGGTCCGCTGGCCACGCGCGTGAATCACTTCAAGTACGGTGACTTTATGAAGGTCTATGAAGCAGCTACGCCGACCGAGAAGAAACAGCTTGATCCCATCAGGCTGCGGAAGCGCGCAGATCTGTTGAAGAAGGGGAATCGGGAAGCAGTAACAATAGCCGAAGGATCCGAGTAACGTCCCAACGTGATGAACAGGCACGTTCCATAGGATTTTTGACCGATGGGAGTTGGTTATTGACGCGGCCTGCATCTGGGTGCCATGCTTGACCAACGAGGAGTTGCAAAACATGGCAGACTTCATGGTGCTAGCAGGCGAACACGGCTACGAGTACATCAACCTTGACCTCGTTCGTCGCATCACTGAAGACATGGATGGCAACGTCACACTGTACTTTGACTCCACCCACTCACTGAAGCTTGATGGCGGAGAAGCCAAAGGCTTCAAGAACGATTTTGACCGTCGTTGGCGGGAAAAGGGGAAGACAGCAGCGGCCTGAACACCCCGGCCCAAATCCGGCTCCCCCCACAAGCTTCCCACTTCGGGATTTCACTTCGAGGTCAGCAGAAGAAAGATGGCTGTCCCCACCAACGCAAGAATATAAAGACCTCCCAGCAATACATGAAGTGGTGGTAGACGCCGCACTACAACAAAGGATGAACGGCGTTCGAATCCACCGCAAGGTTACGTCCGTTTGTCGGGAAGTCGACGCAAAAAAGTCACCATCAAGTGGCGCTCTATGGTCTGCGCAGGACGAACATTCTCCCCGCTCTCGAGCCATCGAGCAAGCCATAGGTCCGCACCGGCGGTGATCAAGTCTTCGACAATCACATGCTTCTGGAACTGTCCATAATGACATGCTGAGGGGTGTGTTTGGTGCGACTTACGCGCGGCAGTCTGCGGGGGTTTTCTGAACCGTCATCGCTTGCCAGCTTAATAGGGTCCAGAGCCTGCGCTCCAAGATGGGATTTCGCCCTAGAACAACAGCACGTCCCAGTAGGCTAAGCAGTCTTCTTTACTTGGACAGGAAACTCGATCAGCTTGCCGCGTCTTTGCGGAGGAACCCATCCCGCTTTTTTCCGAAAACGGTTAGGGACATAAAAGTTGATTACCTTTGCCATGAATCGCTGTGCTGCCTTTCGCCCTGAAATCTGCCTTTGTCGCCCGGGCTTGCAACCGGACTGCCGCATTACAAGGGAGCAGGTTCGCTCCCGTGTGCTCTGCACTATTCCTGTCACCGCTCGGAAAGCGAGCGAAGCCGGTTAGCCTCGAAAAGCTGCTTTCCAATCTATAGTGCGTTTGATTCAGGAAATCGTGACTCGCTTCCGCGCCGTTGTAATTTAATTGTCAGAAGATGATCTGTGGCCCATTACCCATTGCACCGCGACCCACGTGTCACTTCTGTGCCATTACGCCGGCCACCGTTATGGGAATACCCTTTCCAGCACTTGGGGCGGTCTTGGCGGAACTTTTGAGGGCACCCAGCTCTTAATAGGGGGATCCGTAAGCCGCCCCCTACGTCGAAATCGAGCACCGAGCCATGGAACCCGCGATCTTTGCAAGGATACGTAAATTGTGCGAACAAGCGGTAGATGAGAGCGACGGCAAGCGACTAATGGAACTGGCTCAGGAAATCATCGAGTTGTATGACCGCGAAGGCACGCGCAAGGCAGGAAAGGATGGGCCCGCGCATGCGGAAGAAGGACTGCCGAAATGAGGGGACTAAGGGACACCGCTCCGGCAGTGCTCTGATCGTGTGGTCAGTTTATGGTGATCAAGGGCAGGTGATGATTCACCGCAAAAAGTGCCAACTCCAGTCGTTTCGACACGCCCAACTTGTCGAAAATGTTGCTGAGGTGATGCTTTACTGTATCTTCCGCGATTTTGAAGTAAGAGGCAATTTCGTTGTTGCTCATGCCTGCGACCACGCCGGAAATGACCTCTAACTCCCGATGGGTTAACCCATACGTTTTTGTTCGCGCCTCTGCCTTGGCTGCCTCTGTTTTAGACTTCAGGTATTGAAACAGGTCAGGAACGCGGTTTAAGCCTACCCAACACCCCCCGGCCATTACTGTTTGAATTGCTGTCAGAAGAACCTCCGTGACGGGAGCCTTCATGACTACGCCGCATGCGCCTAGTTGAAGCGCCTCGACAATTTCCGAGGCTTCTATGGCGGCCGTGAGCACGATGACGCGTACACCGTTCTTCTTGTTTTTGCTCAGTTCCTGCAGGGCTTCCATTCCTGAGTGCTTTGGCATCGACATATCAAGTAGGAGTAGATCCGGCTCGAGTCGCTCTGTCAGGGCGACGGCTTCCTTACCGTCGCCCGCTTGTCCAATTACCTTCAATCCGGCGTCCTCCAACAGGCGTCGGAGCCCGTCTCGAAAGAGAGCGTGATCATCGGCAATTAGGACGCGAAGGAGGCGGTCCTTGGTTCGCAGCGGCACTCGCTCAGCTACGATGTCAGATGTATTCATTGGAGCTTTTCCTCGAGTTCAGAGCCGCGGACTGTATGGAGGCGCGCAAGGTTTACGCCCGAACGTCTCCACCTAAGATACAAGGCTCCTTCGCAGCTTGTTTGCGCTTCGTCTGGACCGCAATTACCCTATCCACCGATGCAAGCAACCACTCTCCCCCATCGGGTGGCTGCCGCTCATAGCGCAGTTCTTTCATAGCGTCAAAAACCTCTTCTCCCCGAAGTACAGGAATGTCACCCAGTTTACGTTGAATAGATCGCCTCACGGTCGCAAAGGATCTCACGGGAATCATCGCTATTCGCTGTGCTGAGTTTTCTGAGCGGATCGCCAACGCTAGATCGGATCCGTTCATGCCTGCACCTTGCCGGCTCCTGGGCAAATAAGATGGGACGAACCCGGACCTCGTTAGGACAATATCGTAAGGGCCGCACTCCCGATAGCGACGAAGTCCGTCTTCGCCGTTTGATTCCACTTCAAGCTCGAAACTTGCAACATTGTCCATGACAAAGTCCCACAAATGACAATATTCCTCTCCGACTAACAAAATTCTCACCCGCGGCTTGATTGCAGACTCCACGAGTCGCACCAATCTGGCCTGTCGAAATCCCTCCCGCAAAACTGGGACCTTGTGATGGAAGCGGACACTCAGAGCATTACAAGCCCCCACAATCGCAATTGCCTGCTCCGGATTTCTTTCGCGAATGCGCTTCGAAACTTCTGTAAAGTGAAAGAGGTGAGTCAGGACAAGGTCGTAGGGACCATGGTCGCGATACAGGCGCATTGCCGCATCGTTGTCCGGTGCAGATTCAACCCTACAGCCAGTCTGCTCAAGACAAATGGTATAGAGTGCGAGTAAGGTCTTGCTGCCGCTGACCAATAGGACGTTCGGATGCTTGTTCAGGACGGACTCAGACCTTCCGTCTGATTCTTCGACCTCAATCGCCCATCTTATCTTTCCTGGTGGACAGTCGCCTGGAGCGTTGCGAACGACGCGCATCGACAGATCGCGTCCGAGGAAAGCGTCCCAAAGGCGCTGTCTAACTCCCGGAACTAACTCCATCAAGAACGCGCTTTCGTACTCACCGTCTTCGTCGATCAAAGCCCTCGATGGGATCGCGGGAGTGGAGTCTTGCCTCATTGCACGGGTGGTAGCGGGAACGCCGAGTGCCAGCAACGAGAGAAACTTTCTACGATCGGTCGCCATAGGCAATTCCTGTGGAGGATTTGTAGACGGTGGAAAGGTAACACGGCTCCGCGGAGAATTGGTTACGAACGGGCCATTACCGTGGTACATGTCCAGAAGTAACAAGACCTGGAGTCAGCCCTTCTCTCCTTTTGTGAATCGGTCGAATGGTTAGGGTCGAGGTCGGCGCTGCGAACGCTCGCCTCGGCCTGCTTTATTGAAGCTTTGCTTTCAGTTTGTCGAACTCATCCCTGATCGTGGTGAGGTAGCCATCCAACCTCTCGACCTTCGCCTTAATAAGCATTCGGTCTTTGTCTTTATTGTCCTTATCTGCTAGCGCAAGATTCAGCACTTGAATCCAGTGGAGAAAACAGACGAAACACTCTTGCTCCTGTTCTGACATTTTGACCCTCGATTCTGTTATTTATCCCAAGGGACGCCGCTCATTGGTACGGTTGAGTCTGCAGGGTAGAAAAGCACGTTGTCGTTGGCGTACTTGGGAGAATCAGCAGAACGGAGTTGACCGTTCCGCCGGAACGCTCAAACCTATTTAATAAACAAATCCAGACGACCAAAGCCTTTCTCTACGCCCGCCTCAATAATCTTAGTCGCTAGTTCTTTGTCTATGCGGCCCTTTGCAACATCTTCCAACAGCACTTCCTCGGTTGACGTACAGCGACAACACGCGAATGCACGCTCTCCGATTCTGTGGCAATGGCAAGCGCACATATTCTGCGTATGCGGGCTGGGGCAATAAGAGTAGGTATGCCCACCTTCATGGTCTTTGTTTCGACCACAGCGTATGTACCATCCTCCTATTTCCCAAATCTTCCCGCACACCCGAGTAGACCTATCATCTTCGCCCATAACTAACTCCTCTGCGCGTTGTCGAGCCGCACCCCTCGGTTGCAGTTAGCCTACCACGGTCGCGCGGTCGGTTTTCCCTTCAAGTAAAAGGTTACATTGTCATAGCTCAGCGCTCCCGTCCTCCACCAAACTTTGACGCCCAACAGTTCCCAAGCTGTAAACGAACCGCCGCGTGCTTCTGAGTAATTAAGGTCCCATATCGGAGCATCTGGGCCATAGTTTCCGTTCGCATCGCGCAGTCCCTCTATACCATCTAAATTGAACCTTATCTTCCCTGGTGCGTTTCCCATCGCTCTTATTCTTATTTCTCGGTTGACGGTCGTTTCCACGGCCTCTAATTCAGGATTCCAGAGTTCAACTATTCTCTTTCCTCCCCCCCCACCTACCTCCGCTTGAAATATTCTTAACTTGCGTGATCCCAAGGGGTCTAGCCCAAAGATTACATCAGTGCTCGACCAAGGAGCTTCCCCCGCGCCGGGCAGTTCTGGACCAAACGGAACTATACCAATCACGGTTCTTGGGTTGGTGAGAGATTGATTCGCTGGGTTCCACGCCTCTCCTATGGCGGTAACGTTCATCACTGACTGATTGCTGTTGTAGTTCTGGTGCCAAGCAATGACTTCGTCGCGGAAGAACTGCATGAATCGATTACTGATTCCGCCAAATAGTCCCGGCCCGGCATCCATGCCTAGATTCCAGCTAGGCCCAGAGGAGAGTGAATTTTGCCAATCTTCAACGGTAATACTCATACTTGGAACCGCAAAGTCGTTAGCGCTGAGCCAGTCGGCGTAAAGCCCGGTCCCGTCTGCGCCTGGATGCACATAAGCCACTCCACCGTTAGGGTCCTGACAGTGAGCGCAGATTGCACCCGGAGCGCCAGTACCATCAGGCTGTTGTGCCACTGCGCCTATCGTTAACAGCAGAACCACTACTGCAAGCGCTAAGAACGCGCGATCGATTGAGTGCTTCTTCAGAGGAGCGTACGTGGAAGATTTGGTTGTTTTGGGCGCAGAGTGGTGGGTCGTGCAGAGTAAAATTCTCTTCAGCATCCTTGATCTCCTTTACAGATCGAGTGTGTTAGGGGGTGGGGAGCATTGGCGTGCCCCCCATCTCCGCTCCTTGCTTTACGTGCTTTGTTTCACCTCATGAGGCCACTGGATTCGAGCTATTAAATTACGGCGACTGCCTCCCGACACTGGCGCCGCCGCTGTTTATTTCCCGGGTTAAGGGGGGAGGCCTATGGCTAAGTTTTCCCCTATCGGGCCGGGAAAGGTCATCGTCGCGTTCCTCTCCTAGTTGAATTACGATCCTTCGTGTGCAGCTTTCGCCAACCGGATTTCGGCTGATCCCACTTCGGCACCACAATCCTTGCAAACCAGATGAGTGTGACTGCACTGTGCAATGGCTAGCTCGTGCGTATACAGTCGCGCGCTTCCGTCCTCGGGGATGATCTCCCTAGCGAGCCCGCTTCTCACCAGCAGTGTCATGGTCTGGTAGACACAATGAAACGAGACATTGAAGTTGACCGCCTTGACCTGGTAGTGAACATCCTTCGCGGTGACTGGTTTAGAGTTGCCCAGGAATACCTGCAGAATCGTGGCCCGGTGACGCGTGCTGGTTCTGCCAGTGCTCCGCAGGTATGCCAGAAATCTGTGGTCTACTTGCTCCAGGAGTTGATTGTTCATTTCTTCCCCTTCGCAATCGCTTGCTGGCGTTCGTACTCGATCAACAGTTGCAAGGCCTTGTCCCCTTCGATCCCAAGTTGCTCAGCCATCTCAGCGACCCGGAAGAGGGTTTGATGGGACTTGCCATTGCTTTCCTTGACGGGTTGCTCTGTGGTATCGGCGCGAACGACAGCGACCGAGCCGATACTGTCCACGGCAGACCGCAAGGCAGGGAGCCGGACGTGCGCGTAAACCTTCCTCAACATCTGGGGCGAGACGTGGCCGGCAATCTTGAGGACCACTTGCTCTGGATTCTTCTCCGCCAGCTTCGTCAGTCCGCTATGGCGGAGGTCATAGGGCCGAGCCTTCACTCCTGCAGCTGCGCAGATTTCGTTCCATGCCGTCTTTGGCCATTCCGCATGACGGCAAGGGTCGTAAAGGCCGCGCTTGATGCGGTGGGGGACCAGGTAATGCTCCGGGTTGCCTGACCCGGCTTCCTTGGCAAGCCGCCGAAGCGCTGTAACTGCGCCCAGGGCGTCCACGTTCAAGGGAACCTCTCGCACGCGGTTCTTGTTCTTGGCATGTTCGCGAATGTAGATACGGGCAGTGTCGGGATTATCTATGAAGACATTCCGCAGCCGTAGTCCCAGCATCTCTGCGGGACCTGCCGCGGTGTGCAGCGAGAGCACTATTAGGTTATGAGCGCGGGCCCAGCCTGGGCGGGATGCCCCAGCTTGAAGCAGCCTTCTTTCCTCATCCGGCTCCAGCGCGCGGCCGGGTGACTCTTTGGGAAGCGGCACAGCCTCGTAGTACGGCTTTACCTCGTCCCAGCGGCGAATACGCTTAAGGAGCTGCTGCAAACAGCCCAGTTCTTTATTCACAGTGTAGGCGCTGCAGGTTTTGCTTCTTTCGACCTGGTAGGCGCGGAGCAGATCTGCATTGACGAGCTGTTCAAGCGGGACGTTGCCGAAAAACTTTACGAGCGTGACGATGTAGAGCCAATAGTCATGGGCCGTATGTGCTTCAATGAAGGGTTTGCGGGTTTCGAGCCACGCCCGCCCGGCCTCACGGAGAGGCATCTTCGCAAGCCGCCGGGCATCGTTGAGCTCGTCCATGCGAACAAGGGACAACTGCCGTATCGCATCATTCGTGATTGCAATCGGTTCAGTGCTCATGACGTCACGCCGCCTCACTCTCTTCTCGAAGTGGAATCACTGACAATCCGGATAGCAGGTGATTAAACTCAGCCAACGCATGAGCAGCTTGCGCGCAGTTCTTGAACACGAAGGCTTCCCTTATATCGGTTGAGAAAAGATGCGGGAAGCCGGACAGGCAGATATGAGGGCCAACCAGAATCGCGCCTCCCATCTCTGGCTTTTCGGCTGCACTGTCGATTTCCGCCAGTCGCGACTGCAAACGCAATACCTCGTTCTGATTTTCCATGTGCCAATTCCTTGTGCAGTTAGCGCCTAAGCGCAAGCCATGCTCGTTTCTTCGGTCGGACCGTCTCGTTCAGTTCTTTCGTAGAATTGGAGGGTTTCATAGAGCGCTTCCTTGGTTGGTCCTCGTGTTACCTCGCCGAAACCATTGGGACACTAGGGTCTTGTCGCAGCCCTTGTTGCTGTTTTGCTGTGAACGGGTCGCCCATCGGCAATTCCCTGGCTCGTAATTCCCATCGTTGTTGATTCGATCGATGGAGTAATCCGGGCCCGGGCGAGGACCCATGTCGGCGAGGAAATTCTCGAAACTGTCACGCCACCGGTCGCACACCTTGATTCCGCGCCCGCCGTATCGTTCAAACCTGCGCGTTTTCGGATTTAGACATCTCCTTTTCATGCCTTGCCAGGAGCCCCATTCCGGCGGTCTGGGCGCACTCGTGGTTTGAACGGCATCGTCAGGCAGTGTGGAACCGTTTTTGGAACGCGCCTGTGCGGTCCGGTGAACCGTTCCCACGCCAACCCCCAGCTCTTCCGCGATCTCGCGCCAGGAGACTCCCAGACCGCGTAGCATCTGAATCCGGTCTTCACTGACAAAGACGCGCGGCCGGCCCAAGCGCTTTCCCTTCGCTCTCGCGTTCCTGAGACCAGCCTTGACACGCTCGCAAATGAGCGAGCGTTCTAGTTCCGCCACGGCCCCAAGCACTGTAAAGACCATCTTCCCGGTTGGCGTGCTCGTGTCGACACTCTCTGACAGGGATACAAAATCAATCCCGAGTGCCTGGAACGTTTCGAGGGCCCTAAGGAGATGCGAAACCGATCTCGCGAATCGATCGAAGCGCCATAGCAAGACGGCATCGAATCGGCGCTTGTGTGCATCCGCCATCAATCGGTTCAGGGCCGGCCGGGAGTCTTTGGACCCAGATACCCCGGTGTCGACGTATTCCTCGGTAATCTTCCAACCGCGGTGTTCACAATATTCCCGGAGTTCGCGTAGTTGCATTTCTGGGTCTTGACCCTTATCCGTAGTCGACACCCGCGCATAGATTCCGACAGAATGATTTGCCACGTTACCCTCCCTCAATCGTTCAACTGTTCTTCCATGCCTTCCCAAGAGCAACCGCCGAAACCACGCTGTCAGAGACTCCAAACTGCGTGGCTATTTGTTTCAAGGCGAGCCCGCTTTTCCTGAGCCGCCTGATTCCCTTGACCTTTTCCGGGGTTAGCTTCGTGTTCCGCCTGTTGTGCGCTTGTTCGGCTGGCGTAGCCCAACGGCAGTTTTGCTTGTAATATCCAAGACGGTTATCGATCCTCTCAAGCGACGTTCCGGGCGGTCGTTCACCCATGTCCTTAAAGAAGGATTCGAAACTCTCGAACCAGGCTGTGCACGGGCCGATCATGCGGGCGCCGTAGGCCGGATAGCCGGGATGCTTTGGATTCGAGTATCGCTGTTTCATGCTCCTCCATGATATGTAGGTTGGCGACTGCATCCCTGGACGCCTGTGGCCGTGTTTGGTTTTCTCCGTAACGTTCCTGGCTGTCGTCACTTCAATCCGCAGGCACCCGCACGAGCGAGTAGCTCCGCTGCGCAAACTCTCACCGAGAACGTGAACCACCGTCGAGCAGTCGCAGCGGCACTCCCATTTCGTCTTGGCACCGGGGCGCTTTTTTGGTCTGATCACGACTAATCTCCCGAAGCGCTGATTACTGATGTCCACAAACGGTGGCATAAAGATTCAGCCCCTCACGCAGCCAAAGTTGTCGACGTGAATCTCAGGCCTAGCCGCAAACGCTTCGTACGCCTTTTGCCTTCGCGGTCCTCGGCTCCCGCGCCGGTCCCATTGGCTTATGTCGAAGCCGAACTTCTTCATCTGCCGTGCAAGCCCGTTGCGATGCTGCCCGTACAGCAAAGCTGCTTTCGAGACGTTCCCATGAGTTGCATCCAGCACGTGCCGGACAAGTCCCTTTTCAAACAACTGCTCAATCTCCTGGACGCTGAGGCCACAGTCCTGCCGGAGCCGGAGAATCAACTCGTCCATGCACGCGAGTAGTTCGTCTGCGGTCATCGTGTGCCTCCTTCGCATGTTTCGACTTTGGGCTCGACCTCAAGCGGAGGAAGGTGTCCATCGATCAGATCGAGCAGACAAAATGTGTCAGCGGCTGAGGGCAGGAATCCGGCTTTCGTTGCCTTGGCGAGAAGGCGCACAAGCGCCTCTGCCTGGTCGGGCGTCACTTTCGGCGGTTCGTGGATCATCGCGCGCCTCGTTTTTTCAACCGGGCCACTGCGAGCGAGACAACCAGGTCGACAAGCAGTTGATTCTTCGCGGTAGAACTGGCGAGGACTTCCCTGCAGTCCCGAGCGATCGCCAGCGTTTCGCGCACGACGTCTCTGGCATCCAGTGCTTGGCTTCGGCGCGGTCTCACGAGTTCCACGAAATGCGACTCAGAGTGCCTCACCGGCTTTGGTTCAACATAAGGAACTAGGTGGATTCTGTTCTCCTTTTGCATCATCGACTCCCTACAGCCAAGAGCCTGGCTGCCCGCCTGAAAAAGTGAATGGGGGAGGGTGGGGGAGGCCACAGGCCGCTATTGCTGCGTAGCGGTCACTGCGGAAATTCCAGATCGCGCCGACGCCACGGGTTTCTTCATGACTGTGGGTGCAGCGGCCGATTTCACGACGCCGGCTGCGAATGAGGGGTTCGGCTTCACCCGGATCGAGGTAATGGCCTGGACCGGTGCGGCCTGTTCGATCTGGAGCTTCCAGGTATTGATACCCTCGGCTCCATAGAGCTGGGCTGCCAAAGAGAGAGCCTCAGACTTCCAGTCAACAGTGCGGCGCTCTTGGTCGGTGAAGGCGAGCAGATAAGGACCAGTCTCTTCTTGCTGGGCGCCGTCGTCATGCAGTTCGAGCAATTCGGCGCGTAGCTGTTCTTTCTGCTTCTCCAACTGTGTCAGCAGCGAGGTGAGTTCCGCGTAACGTGCGATTTCTTCCGCGGTGATTGTGAATTGAGGGATAGAAGCGGACGGTGATAGGGTAGCTGTAGCCATAGGGAAACCTCCGTTTTCCGTTTGGTTAGGGCTGGGTGGGTGCTCGAACACTCGCTCAGCCCGCTTTCCTTTTTGCAACCAACGGTATATTCTACCTAAGCGGCTTAGGTGTCAAGAGGAAAATGCACGCAGTTGGCTTAAATTTTCACAGGTTTGCCTAAGCCGCTTTGGTGCTATATTTTGCGCATGAAGAAATCGCCGCTCTCAAAGTATCTGTCTGAGTTAGGCCGCAAGGGCGGGAAGGCTCGGCTTAAGACTATGACAGCGGAGCAAAGGCGCGAGATCGCAACGAAGGCTTCAAAGGCCGCGGCTAAGGCTCGTAGCAAGAAAGCCGCGGAGCGCAAGAAGAAGGCGCAGCCATGAGAGACCACTCCTCGATCGTTCAGGAAATGGACCGGCAAGGCCGATACCTGCACAGCATCCTAAAAACCGACAAATTGAACAAGTTGGCATGGCTCGAGTTTCGCCATGTCGTGAAGGTGATGGACCGGTTGAGGGTCAACCTAACCGATTTCAATGCAGTGCATTTTGGGCCTTCGAATCTTCGGCACCGCAAGAGCTCTCCGGTCGCAGCGAGAGCACGCCCCGGAAGGCGAAAGATGAAAAATTGACAGAGGAGAACGATCCCCACCTAAATGCACAAACGCCCAACTGCGCCATTCCGCGGAGTCCAGGCCTCATCGTGTTACCTCGCATGATGAAGATGAACCAGACACGCGTAGGTGACGACTCCCAGAGAGAACCAGAACAGCGCTTCTATCCCCCGCCTGAATTTCGGGTCCATACAGTAGAGGATAACGCCAATCGCTTGGCGTTCACCGAACAGAAAGGTTAAGAATGCCAGAGCAGATCGTAAGCTGCCCGTATTGCGGCCTGGGTGAGGGTTTCCGTCCGATGTTGCCTCGCCCGGGAGGTTGGTTTGTCTGCCTGAACTGCATTCACATAGCGTTCCCCGAGAAACCAGAGTTTAAATGCTTCTGTCAGAAGTGCAACGAACTGAATCGGGCGGCGTGATCAGCATGGTACGCATGCTAGCGATAAAGAAGGGTCAGACCCGCGAGAAAGCAGTGGGCTTTCAAGAGATGGGCATTTTCCGGTGCGATAGCTGTGGTGAGGAGTTTTCCATCGTTCACGATCCCGCTTCTGCGGACAAGATGCTGGCAGAGATGCAAGCGAGGTGGCTCGAGAAGGTACTTGCTGAGGAGCACGAGCGCGACAAGAGACATCCTGGCCGGATCGAGTTGCCGGGCTAGTCGATTGATCTCCTGGCCGCCGTGCCCCGCGCTAGCCACGTTCGATGCGGCGGCGCATCGCTGAGACTCGGGTCCACATCGATCCTCCATGCACGCAGCAACCATTCCGGCACATAGCATCGATTGCAGTTACGCTCGCACCAGTATCGTAGGGGACCAGAATCTGCACAGGTCTGCATCGTGAGTCCCAATCGATGAACTTGTTGTTCGAACTCAGT
>Ga0210384_10003309_pt1 | contig 18766 bp, 18 predicted proteins | sample IncBWH2MmetaG_FD_160574 | JGI IMG/M metagenome (GOLD analysis project Ga0210384, IMG submission 160574) | Forest soil microbial communities from Barre Woods Harvard Forest LTER site, Petersham, Massachusetts, United States - Inc-BW-H-2-M | ecosystem: Environmental > Terrestrial > Soil >...
CGAAATAATTGTTTTTGTAGATAACCATTGGAGAATTTTGAGCATCATTTCCGATTGCATTAACATACGTTGAAGGAACGAAGTTATATTCGAGACCCAAATGAAAATGATTTAAATCGAATCCTATTCTTACAAGTCCCCCTGAGTTTTTAGTACTCCTGATAATTTGTGTGGTAGTAGGTCCAGGATCGCAACCACCGGAAGATGCGGTGTTGTAATAACTGTAACCACCACCAGCAAATACGCGAAAGCTATTTTTATTTAAGATATAATAATCAAAAGTCAATGCGGAGGATCCAATATTTTTCATGCTTAGCACGGCCTGCTCAAACCTGATTCCGGTTTTAAACTTTCCTGCGAAAGTGTAACTGGGTTCCATATAAAAAAGGAGGCCGTTTAATTTAGCGGACTGTATAATTGTCCCTATGCTAATATCTACTTTAAAAGGTTTGTATATCTGACCAACCTGGGCGGTTGTTATCTTTGAAAATATTAAGCAAGTAAGTGAGATGCATATATATTTTCTCATGCTTGACCGTCTTTTAAGTGTAGGTTACAGGTATTAACGGAGATATGACAGGCATTGCAGGAGAATGGCTGCTACATGTATTGTTAAAATCTTTCATTACCAGGAATTGGTTCAAAGGGAAATTTTTATTTTAGGCCTGAATCGGAGATGATTCCTTTTGCGCTTCAGGGCCAAGCTCTTCGATAATTTTGAGAAAATCAGTAAAGGCTTCATTCATAATATTTACGGAACTTTGGGATGTACCATGATTTATTTAAATTATCATTGATAATATGTCAAAGCAAAATTCCCGCCGCTGGTTCTTAAAAAATAGTGTGCTCGCTTCAGCAGGCTTTTATATTATTCCAAGGCATGTTTTAGGCAGGGGTTTTATAGCGCCCAGTGATAAAATAACCATTGCAAGTATCGGTGTAGGAGGAAAAGGAGCCGACGACATAGATCATTTTGATAAAAGTGGGAAAGCCAATATCGCTTTTTTATGTGATGTGGATGATGTAAGTGCTGCAGATACACGTAAAAAATTTCCGCAGGCAAAATATTATAAGGATTACCGCGAGATGCTTTCAAAGGAATCCAAAAGCATAGATGCCGTTTCTGTTTCGACCCCGGATCATATGCATGCAGTTGCTGCCATGGCAGCCATGCAAATGCACAAGCATGTATATGTACAAAAACCTCTTACACACGATATTTATGAAGCAAGGATGCTTACAGAGGCGGCTCATAAATATAAGGTGGTTACACAAATGGGAAACCAGGGTGCATCGGGTGATGGTGTAAGAAGATTGGTTGAATGGTACCAGGTAGGATTAATCGGAGATGTTACTACCATATTTTGTTATACAGACAGACCCATCTGGCCGCAGGGACTCAGGCGTCCAACAACTGCATCAAATATTCCGTCCACACTTGATTATAACCTATGGCTGGGCACAGCTCCTGAAAAGGTTTATTTCGATGGCATGCTACCTTTCAACTGGAGGGGATGGTGGGATTATGGGACGGGGGCCCTGGGTGATATGGCATGTCATATCATGGCGCCGGCTTTTGCAGTACTTGGATTAGGGTATCCTGTTTCCGCTGAGTGCAGTGTGGCAACGCGATATGTTGAAAACTGGCATTCAGAATATGCACCGGACAGCGGGCCAATATCATCCCATATCACATTGATATTTGAAGGCAAAAATGGCAAACCAAATGTTGAATTGCATTGGATGGATGGTGGAATTCAACCAACCAGACCTGTTGAGCTGGGATCCAATGAACTTATGGGAGATGGAGGAAATGGTGCGATATTTTTAGGTACAAAGGGTAAAATGATGTGTGGCACCTATGGTGTAAATCCCCAACTTTTGCCAACCAGTAAAACTCAGTCTGATAAAACTCCGCAAACACTCATGCGGGTACCTGGCGGAGACGAGGGTCACTATGGTGCATGGATAGAAGCATGTATGGCGGGTTACGGAAGCGAGAAGGCAAAAAATTTAAGTTCCAATTTTGATATCGCAGGTCCGCTTACTGAATCTGTGCTGATGGGTAATCTGGCGATCAGGAGTACCAATATCCAGAAGAAAAATGGGAATGATACCGAATTTCCAGGCCGCAATATTAAATTGCTATGGAACGGGCCTGAAATGCGCATTACGAATTTTGAAGACGCGAATCAATTTGTGAAACGAACATACAGATCGGGATGGAGTCTGGATATCTAACTGATTATTCTGCCCGCAGACTTTCCACCGGATTAACAACAGCTGCCTTGATGGTTTGAAAACTTGTAGTTGCCAACGCAATTATAAACGCAATTGCACCAACTACGACAAACATCCACCAGCTGAGGTCTATTCTGTATGCAAAATCGTCCAGCCATTTGCTCATGATCCAATAGGAAAGCGGCGTGGCGATGATTATAGCGATAATTACCATCTTCATAAATCCTGATGAAAGTGTGACGGCAATATTTCTCACACTAGCACCAAGCACTTTGCGAATTCCGATTTCCTTGGTACGGTTTATTGCATTGATAGCAGAAAGACCAAACAAACCCATGCATGCAATGAAAATGGCAAAAAAGCAGGAGAACTGAATTGTTTTCTCCCATCTTTTATCTGATTCGTACATTTTATTAATGGTATCATCCAGAAACGTGTACTCGAATGGATAGTTTGTGAAACTTTTCCATTCTTTTCCGATACCAGAAATCGCTGTTGGAATTTGTCCGGCTTTTATTTTGAACATAAAGGAACTTTCATAATTCAGTCCGAGAACATGTTCTTCAGGTTCGATTTTTTTTGATAGCGTCTCAAAATTATAATCCTGTACAACACCAATAATGGTAGCATCAATGGGTTCGCAATATTCGCCAACTTTCGCTTTATCGCCCAGTAATGTTAATAAAGACTCGTTGATTACGGCCGGACGTTTTTTCCTGGAACTGTCGGTTGAAAAAGTCCTGGAAAAAGATCTGCCCTGTAAAAAATGGATGCCGAGCATTTCAAAATAATCATAATCGACCGACAATTGTTTTCTCCATTTTTGTTCCCCGTTTAACTTAAAACCGTTCATATTATTTGCACCATTCAGACCGCCATTCATTCCAGAGAAATATGAAATATAAGGTTGTGATCTGGCAAAATTTCCCAGTTGTTCTCTCGCATGTTTAGTAAAATCCATATTCCAGACAGGGTTAGAAACTATAAGCACTTGCTCCTTGTCAAACCCCAGATCTTTATTGTTTATAAAGCGCATCTGCCGGGTAATGATGAAGGCAGATATCATTAGTACCACAGATCCTGTGTATTGCAATACAACCAGCACCTTTGAAAAATAGGGATTAATTTTAAAAGTCCTGAAACTTTTAAGGATGGATACGGGCTTCATTTTTGAAATAATCAGTGCCGGATAATAACCTGCCAGAATACCCAGTGAGAAACTTAGAATCATAACAGCTGGAATGATGTCTTTCCAGTTAATATTATCGATACGAAGGTCAGTTCCGATAATATTATCAAATAATGGAAGAAGAAAAAGGGTCAAAATTAATCCGATGATCACCGATATAGAAATAATGATCTGGGTTTCTACCCAAAATTGCATAATAATAGATTTCCTGTTGGCACCCATTACTTTTCTTACACCGACTTCCTGGGATCGTGCAGAAGCATTGGAGATCACGAGCAGCACATAATTCAATGAGGCGATCAGCAAAATAATGATTACGAGGCAGGCAAGCTGATATATATTCTTCGCATCCGTATAATGCCCCCAGGGTCCGGACAAATTATAATGGCAATCAGCCATGGGTCGTAAATGCCATCGGTAGTTTTTGAAATCAAAATCTTTTAGAAATGAACCATAAGTAGAAACAAAAGGCTCAACATAATATTTTTTTGCCCAGAGATTTAATTTATCTGAGAAGGAAGCCATTGAAACTCCTTCTTTCAACACAATAAACAATAAATGGGAGCTTTGATTAAAGCCCTGCTTTATATTTTCAGCGTATCCCGGATCGGACTGAAGAGGAATTACAACATCATATACGATGCTTGAATTATCCGGAGGATTTTCAGCAACTGCTGCAATGGTAAAAAGACTTGTGCTGTCGCTGACGAGGCCAATTGTTTTGCCGATGGGATCTGAATTGCTAAAATATATCTTTGCTGTATTTTCGGATATGACAACGTTTTTAATGGACGATTTCAAAGCTTCCTTGTTTCCTTTTATGATCCGGAAAGAGAAAGTCTTAAAAAAATTATCATCTGCATATACGATATGACCAGCCTTATAAACTTCTTTATTCAATTTGATAAGACCGTTGCCCTGGTCTTGAAAACGTACTATACCTTTTACTTCGGGGAAATTTTGTTGTATATCTCTGCCTATGATCAGAGAAGTTGTCAGGATATTGTCGGTCTTATCATCTTTTGTAAGAAAGCTAAAAAGTTGGTTTGCTGGTTTGCTTTCAGGGGAACTCCAAAAATTGGTGCTTTCAAATCTGAACAGCCTGTCTTTATTTTCAGAGAAAGTATCGTAGGACTGTTCTTTGCGGATATAAAAAAATAACAACAGGCAAAACGCGACAGAAAAAGATAACCCGATAATATTGATTATGCTGAATGTGCGGTACTTAAGAAAGTTTCGCCAGGCAATTTTTATATAATTTCTGAGCATTACTTAGCATTTGGTCACAAAAAGTTAAATGATTTTATTGAATAAAATAACTAAATAAGCTCGTATTACAAATCCTTCCTAATTTTATTATCAAATTATCCCGGGTCTGTGAAACTTCCAGTTTATCTTGATAACAATGCAACTACTCCCTGCGATCCGAGGGTACTCGGGGTTATGCTTCCATGGTTTACTGAAAAATTTGGAAATGCTGCAAGTACCAGCCACCAGTATGGGTGGGAAGCAGAAGAGGCTGTGAAAATCAGCCGCGAACAGATTGCTTCATTGATAGGAGCAGATCCCAAAGAAATTATTTTTACCTCGGGAGCAACAGAAAGTGATAATCTGGCGATAAAAGGAGTTTTTGAGATGTATGGCACCCGAGGGAATCATATTATTACAGTTGAAACTGAACATAAAGCTGTTTTAGACACTTGTATCCAGTTGGAAAAAAGAGGAGCCCGGATCAGTTATATGAAAGTAAACAGGGACGGCTTCATCAATTCCGAAGAACTTGAATCAGCAATCACTGACCAGACCATCCTGATTGCCGTGATGTATGCTAATAACGAAACTGGCGTCGTACAACCTATCAGGGAAATCGGCGCCATAGCAAAAAAACATCATATCATTTTTTTCACGGATGCAACACAGGCAATTGGCAAGCTGCCTGTCAATGTCCAGCAGGATGGGATCGATCTGATGGCTTTAAGTGCACATAAACTTTATGGTCCCAAAGGAGTGGGTGTGCTATATGTGCGACGAAAAAACCCAAGGGTGCGGCTTGCGGCACAAATCAATGGTGGCAGTCACGAAATGGGTATGAGAAGTGGAACTCTTAATGTGCCGGGTATCGTAGGCCTTGGCAAGGCTTGCGAACTTTCTCAGGATAACCTGTCCGTTGAAAGCAATTCTATTGCATCCTTAAGGAATTACCTTGAAGAATCCCTGCTCAAATTAAAAGGATGTTTTCGAAACGGTCCGGAAATAAACCGGCTGCCACAGGTTACTAATCTTCGCTTTGCAAATTGTCGTGCAAGCGACCTGATGATCCATATGAACAAAGATATCGCAGTATCATCAGGTTCTGCCTGCAGCTCTGCGTCACCAGAACCAAGCCATGTTTTAATAGCAATGGGGTTAACTGAAGAAGAAGCTCATAGTTCCATTCGTTTCAGCCTGGGAAGATTCACTACTAAAGAAGAATTGGATTATGCAATTCATAAGATTAGGGAAGAGGTGGACCAGGAACGCAGCATTTATATTTAGCATCTCTGGTATTCAAAATCTGGTTTCTATTATAATCACACTAAAGTTTTTTTATGAAAATATTTTGTAGGAATTTTTTATTTATAATGCTGTTGCATATTTGCATTTCGGTTTCAGTAAACGCGCAGCAGGATAACGGAAAGATCCGTATTATCATGTTCGGGGCACATCCGGATGATTGTGATGAAAAGAGTAGTGGCACAGCTGCACTTTTTGTCCGGATGGGTTATGCTGTAAAATTTGTTTCTGTAACAAATGGAGATGCTGGTCATCAGACATTAAAAGGGAAGGAACTTGCAAAAAGGAGGTATGCAGAAACACAGGAATCTGCAAAACGGCTGGGCATTACATATGACGTACTTGACAACCACGATGGGCTGCTTATGCCGACTCTTGAAGTAAGGCTGGAGATCATTAAAGAGATTCGTGAATGGAATGCGGACCTGGTATTTGCTCCGCGTCCGAATGATTATCACCCTGATCACCGGTATACGGGCGTATTGGTACAGGATGCAGCATACATGGTCGCAGTACCCAATATCGAACCTGAAACACCTGCTTTGAAAAAAAATCCGGTGTTCATATATTATGAAGATCATTTTCAAAGACCCAATCCTTTTCGTCCCGACATTGTGGTGGATATTACCAGTACGTATGATAAAAAAATTGCTGCCCTGGATGCCCATGAATCCCAGATGTACGAATGGTTGCCGTGGATCGGACATTATTCCGAAGAGGTACCTCAAAGCAAAGAGGATCGTATAAAATGGCTATACAAAAAAAATGCACGACCGGTCAAACCCGAAGCCAGGGCATCTCTTGAAAAATGGTATGGTAAGGAGCGGGCTGATAAAGTACAGTACATAGAAGAATTTGAAATATGTGAATACGGTGCTCAGCCCAATGATGATGACATAAAAAAATTATTCCCCATGCTCGGTAAATAGATAATTACAACCACGGAAAGGAATATATGAATATTACTTACAGGGTATTTTTACTTTCGTTTTTATTTTTTGTTTCACTGCCAGCATTGACCCTTCGGAGCCAATCTCTCAGTTCTTCCGTACTGTCCGTAAACAAAACAAAAGATTTTGAAATCACGGGAGATGGAACTGCCGTTAACTGGAATGAAGAAAAATGGCTCCCACTGCTCAAAAGGAATGAACACGGAGATATTTACCTGACAAAGATGAAAATACTGTATTCAGATTCAGGTATTTATTGCCTGTATTATTGCCAGGACAATAAACTTACATCTACATTGAAGGAAGATTATTCAGATTTATTTAATGAAGATGTAGTGGAGGCGTTTTTTTGGACAGATGAAACAGTGCCTATGTATTTTGAATATGAACTTTCACCTTTCAACTATGAATTGCCAATACTCGTTCCTAATATTAAGGGAAATTTCCTCGGATGGCGACCCTGGCATTATGAGGGCAATCGAAAAACCCGGCACGCTACCCATGTGATCAAAAATAATACTGATATTGTTGCCTGGACCGCGGAGTTTTTTATTCCCTACAAACTTCTTAAGCCCATGACTAATATACCACCCGTGAAAGGGACCCGCTGGCGGGCTAATTTTTACCGGATAGATTATGATAATAATGTCTCAGAATGGTCCTGGCAACCCACCAGAACCAATTTTCACGATTATGAACGATTCGGTACACTTTTATTCCAATAACCCATGTACTGCTGCTTCGTCAGCGAAAGATGCATGAAGTTCTTTAGCAGCTCCAAGTATGAATTCACTTATATTTTCCGGATGAGAAACCATGGATGCATGGCTCGCAGGTATCGTAATAGTTCTCGCATTGATACGCGTAGCCATGAATTGCTCAGCAGGGGGAGGGATCATTCGGTCGTTCATAGAAACCTGGTACCAGCAGGGCAGGTTTTTCCAACCGGCATCGGTTATTTTACCCTGAAATGCGGTTAAAGAAAGAGGTTTTTGGACTACAGCCATAACATGTGCTTCCGTTTTATCAACGTCCTGACAAAAGTTATCTGCAAACATTTCTCTATCGATCCATAGGAATCCATATTTATCCGGACGGATTGCTGCTGCTCCGGGAGGTGCAACGGGTCCGCTGGCTGAAAGTATCTCAAGACTTTCTCCTTTATCCAATGCAAAGCCGGCAATATAAACCAACCCGATTACATTGGGACATAAATGGGCCGCTTCTGTGATTACAGCTCCTCCATATGAATGTCCGACTAGCAAAACAGGACCATCCAACGATTCAGCAGCACGCCTTACTGTTTCAGCATCATCCTCAAGGGAAACCAATTTTTGCTGTGTCGCAACTATATTATATCCTGCTTCTGTTAAAAGAGAAATTACTTTGCCCCAACTGGATCCGTCTGCCCATGCTCCGTGCACGAGCAGGATATTTGGTTTTTTAGACATACAATAAAATTTTAGAATGAATAAAATGGTTTAAACTCAATGGATAAGCTTATTCCAGGTGGTAGCCTGTTAATTTATAAGTTTAAAAGGTTATGAATGAAGTATCAAAAATGAGAAACGCCTGGGGAGGAAATATATCTTACTGATTAATTTCCTTTTAGAAAGGTAAGAATTTTGAATGGGTGGAATATTAAGATAATGTCAATTAATTTATGCACAGCGTCAGGAGAGCGGGGCTACTCTTGTTTTTACCAGATGTAAATCCAGCTTGCTGATTTTTTTGTATTTAGAAATAAAATAATTGAGTAGAATCTCCTACAACTGTTATCCTTTATTTTGTATAATATTAACTTGTAAATCCCGTAAGGCTGGTTAACTGGAACCAGATAATTTTTCTGAATATATACTGCTCTTAAAATTATACAGAATAGAAATAGCCAGCAATAATTACTGCAACTATGTAACTTAGACAGATGGCGATCAGTTTGCCCGCCAGGAACTTCCTGTCGTAGTTGATATAAATGGCATTGCCCAATTCAGAGATAAAAGTAAAACCTGCGAAACACATTAAACCTAATTTACATGCCGACCATAAATTTCCTGGTAGAACATATCTAGACCCTATTTTTAAATAGAAAAAGGTAAATATTACCCCAAACAGAAGAGATAATAAGCTGCTATATATATAACTTGAATAGCTTTCAGGTCGCCAGGTTTGTGGCGTCAGGGCCTGAAATTTATGAAACAAAAAGCCAATGAAAAACCATTCTATAACCGTATTTGCAACACCTATGCAAACAGATGAAAGTATAAAGTGGATAACTGACATGTGAACGGATTTAAATTAACTTTGAAAGAAAGGTAATTTATCCCTGCGGAACGGAGTGTAATGCAATCCGGTTTCCTTCCGTATCTATAAACACAGCCATATAACCATACTCTGGCGAAATCTGGGTGTTGGGAACTGTAATCCTGCCGCCCGCAGACTCGATCCTGTCAAGGATAATTTGTACGTCCGGATTCGCATTTAGGTAAATCAGTGGTCCCTTATCTTCGGACGGAATATAGAATCCGCCACTATTGCATAATGCACCTCCAATCCCATTCATCATATCGGTTAAAGGAAAAAGCCGCATTTGAAGCTGCGGCATATCCAATGGGGCCATACGGATATCAAAAATTGATTCATAGAATTTTTGAGCGCGGTTAATATCCGCTGTTGGAATTTCAAACCAGCTTATGGCGTTTTTGAAAGTCATAGATCAATCAAAAGTTACAAAGACTTTTTAACTTTAAAGAACAATTTAAACGATATCTGTTATGAAATATATATGGTTGTTAATCTTCTTTTTTTCCTGTAATTCTAATAATTCGTCACTAAGTTCAAAAGATGCAGATGATGTAAAAGACAGCGTAAGCAGAATGACAGAACATATTGTATCGGATCTTTCAGTAAAAGGGCCTATTGCCTGGCTTGATTATTTTGAAGACAACCCTGGTTTTTTTATGGCTGTTGAGGGAGGGCTTGCATTCAAGGACTATCAAAGCGCCAATAGATATATAAGAGATACCCTGGTAAAGACTTTCCGTCAGATAAGTCTTCAATGGGATCATCTTCGTATAGATCCGTTGACTCCAAATTTGGCATCTATAGGGGCTGGTTTTCATGAAGAGATTATCGATTCGTCCGGAAGAAAATTATCGCAGGGAGGTTATTTCAGCGCTCTGGCTGAAAAAACGTTTCGTGGATGGCAGTTTAGGAATGTACATTGGTCAATGCTCAAACCATAATATGGCCTGAATTTTGTCAGACCTACAGTGGATATCTCCTGATAAACCACTGTAGTCTTTGTGGTATTGGTAAACGAACTGAAATAAATGTTTTTTCGACCTACTTAGAGGTTATTTAACTGTTACTTATCCAACCTCAGCTATCAAAATTGAATTTTTAGTAAGATTTACCCGAATTTTGAAATCCTACTAATTTTCGAGGGTTAGAGGCAATATAAAAAACTATAATTCTGAATATTCAAAATTGAATAATTATACGGCAGTTATTAAAACAATTAAAAACAACTTAAAACTTTAGTTATGAAATCAAGATTATTCTCAGGTATTTTTTTTGCCATTATGATCGCTATGAGTTCCTGCAAAGCAAAGAAAGAACTTCTGGCTGCGCAGGACCATATCCAAAAGTTGCAAACTGATTCGGCAACCTGCAACACGAATCTCACCAATACAATAAATGCAAGTAATGCCAAGATTGCTGATCTGAATAATCAGATCTCCAGCCTTTCAAGTCAGAATGCTTCTTTAAGTAAAGATGCCACGGCATACCGGAATCTTATTAATGATTTGAAGGCGAGACAGGCTATGTTGAACGCGGCTCTTGCTGAACAGGGAACATCCCTGAAAGAAATCAGGGAAAAAATTATTACCGGATTATCTGCATTGGCTGATTCAGGTATTGATGTTAGTTTCAGAAATGGATTTTTGTATGTAAGTCTTCCTGAAGCATTGTTGTTCGCACAGGGAAGCGCTACACTTGGAAAAAAATTCAAGGACGCACTATCGCCCCTGGCATCCGTACTCAATAATTATCCCAGGGTTCAGATCTATGTTGTGGGTAATACCGATTCTCTTAAAATTCATAATGCCCGCTTTACTGATAACTGGTCCCTGAGCACTGAAAGAGCAAATAGCATTGTCAGGGTTTTGCGAGATAGTTATGATGTTGATCCTACCAGATTGCTTGCAGGTGGAAGAAGTAAGTATAATCCTGTTGCTGATAATGGTACCAAGGAAGGGAGAGCTATGAATCGCCGCATTCAGATCGTCCTGAATCCCGATCTTTCGAAATTATGGGATATGATGGGCCAATAGATTCCATGATATTCAATAAATGGTAATCAGTAAACAGATTCTTTATTTTTAAAATAATTGAAAAGCCGTGTAAATAACTATTTGCACGGCTTTTTTATGTCCCCCAGTTTGATTTTATATCTCAGGTACTGAATTAAAAACTGACCTTCCCGGTTTTCAACTTTGAATAATTCCATGTAATACATAATGTAGTCTGAATGCATTAGTTTATATTGTTTAATTTTATTATGGATTTTAATAAGATAAACCTGGTGGTAATTACAGGGAAAAATAGGAAACGATTCTGTCTTTGTATTCTATTGTGCATAACGTTTAGTTTTGTTCATGTGGAAGCCCAGGACCAGGACCCTACTGGCCCAAAACTCCCTTCCTTTTTAGACAGGAATCCTAATTTGTTACCACATTTTTTTGAAAAGGAAAAGGTTGAAGGGAGCCCTTATCTGGCTAAATCATGGGTACAGGGACATATTGAATTAATAAATCATAAACGAATTCCGGAACCTGACCAGGAAATGCTATTTAATTATGATAAGATGCAGAATCTTATTTACGTGATTGACAATACTTATAAATTAAGGACTTATGGGATCGATTCTGTTTCTAGTTTTGAGTTGGTTGAAAATAACACGCTATATACTTTTCAAAAAATATCCTGGATCAGTAATAAATTTTATCTGATTCCTGTTATTGAATCTCCCAAAGGTTATTCTTTATATAAAAGGCTCGTCACAAATTATTATTGGGCAGATTATTCATCCGATGGGTATTCTACAAAGGGGAAAAAATATGATGAATTTACAGATACCTATGAATTTTTTCTTACATATCCGGGAAACAAGATATTCCGGAAATTGTTGCTAAAAGAAAATTCTGTACGTCGCGCATTTAAGGATGATTCAAAATTGCTTGATGGATTTTTCTCTCTGCACGATAATGAAATAAATGAACAGAGCCTGCTGGGAATAGTTCAGTATATCAATGATAAAAAGTATCCCGATTAGCGGTTTATATTCATATGAACTGGTATGAATATTTTTTATTTTTAATAACTTATCTTTCTGCAACCTTAAACTTTCAACCATGAAGTTTTTCAAAGCTCCGCTGCTAATATTTCTTAGTCTTGTTTTTTTCTTCGACGCATTTCCCCAAGGCAATGAATCCTCAGCCAATGGTAAAATTCTTACCGGCCGGCTTGCGCCAACACCCCCGATGGGATTTAATACATGGAATACTTTCCAGACAAAGATCAGCGAGGACATGCTGAGGGAAATGGTTGATGTTTTTATCAGTTCAGGAATGCGGGAATCAGGTTACCAATATTTTGTACTGGACGACGGATGGATGGCCATGGATCGCGATCAGAATGGCAGCCTGGTTGCTGATCCCGTTAAATTCCCCCACGGAATGAAAGCATTTGCAGATTATGTTCATTCAAAAGGTTTGAAATTCGGTATTTACAATTGCGCCGGATCCAAAACCTGCGCTGGATATCCGGGCACCCGGGGTCATGAATATGAAGATGCTAGATTATATGCGTCCTGGGGTGTGGATTTTTTGAAATATGACTGGTGTAATACCGATAGTCTCAATACACCGGAAGCTTATAAAACCATGAGTGCTGCATTAAGGGCAACCGGAAGGCCTATTGTTTTTAGTATCTGCGAATGGGGTGGTCATGCACCCTGGCTTTGGGCAGGCGGCGTCGGCGAATTATATCGAACTACAGGTGATATTACTCCCAGTTTCATTTCAAACAAAAATTACGGCAACTGGGAAGCTCAATCTGTTATAAGTATCCTTGATAAACAGATACCCATCAGGAAATACAATGGTCCGAATCATTGGAATGATCCGGATATGCTGGAAGTTGGAAATGGCATGAGTTTTAATGAGGACAAATCACATTTTTCCCTTTGGTGTATGCTGTCTGCACCCCTTGCAGCCGGAAATGATTTACGTAAAATGTCACCACAAACAAGGGATATTCTTACCAATAAAGAAATGATAGCCATAGACCAGGATGCCCGTGGAATTTCTGCATTTAAAATGATAATGCCGGATAGTCTTGAGATGTGGGTTAAGCCTTTAAAAAATAATGAATTGGCGATTTGTTTTTTGAACCGTACGGGCAGTTCAAAGAAAATTAGCCTTGACTGGAAGGACCTTAATATTTCAGATGCCCAGTCCGGGCTTGAAATCCATTTTGACAATCAATATTTTTCACTGAGGGATCTTTGGTTGAAAAAAGATGCAGGGAAAACGGATAAAAAGCTGATGCATGAAATTGCATCCCACGAAGTGATTGTTTTTAAACTTGTACCATCTATGAAATAATAAGCAATTGTAAATTCCGGGAATAACATGATTTAAATCGTGTTATTTCATTAAATTTCCTGTCTAAATCTTTTTTTATGAACGCATTAATTCAATCATTACAGGAAAAAATCGGGTTGACCGCAGAGCAGGCAAAGGATGCTGCAAATCATATGATGGAATATATTAAGGAAAAAGTTCCTGCATCCATGCATGAACATCTGGATGCTGCGGCTCTGGGAGAAACGATCAAAACTAAAGGTGCTGAGTTTCTTGCCCAGGCTCAGGCTAAGGGAAGCGATTTTCTACACACTGCACAGGAAAAAGTCAGTAGCTTTTTACACACGAAGGAAAGCTGAGGAAAGTATGGGAGTATGGGAGTATGGGAGTATGGGAATAATTTTCACACTCCCATACTCCCATACTCCCATACTTTCTTCAGGTCTTTTCTGATTAGGTTTCTCTCCCTATCCGTTTTTGCCAGTTTCAGCGCAGTTTTTAAATGCCGGACTGCTTTTGTATTTTCACTTCCGGTAAAAAGATAGCCGAGTAACACGTGGTAGAGATGATTATTCGTTAAACCAAGTTTCTCTGCCTCTTCAATAGCGACAGTCTTACCTTTTACTTTCGAAAGCGCATAGGTCCGGTTAAGAGCGGTTACTGGTGAATACCTGATAAATAATAACTGGTTATATAATTGTAAGATATTGTCCCACTTTTCGGTGCTGTCATCTTTAATCGTATGCCAGTAACCGATCGCAGCTTCAATATGATAACTGCTTAATTCCTTTCCCCTGGACGCTTTATTTAAATAATAATGGCCTTTTAAGATCAATTCTTCATTCCATAACTCGACATTTTGCTCTTCATAGCGGATGATTTCTCCCTTGTCATCTACTCTCGCATCGAAGCGGGATGAATGAAAACACATGAGTGCAAACAAAGCGTCCACACTGGGTTTATTTGTCTTTTCATTTTCAATAAGCAGCAGCGTAAGCCTCATGGCTTCCAGACAGAAATCCTTTCTTAAAACCGAATCGTGATTGCTGGAATAGTAACCCTCGTTGAATAAAAGATATAAACTTGTTAAAACGGCATCCACTCTTTGATTGATCTCACCTGATGACGGTAAAATAATTTTAATTTGAGCTGATCTTATTTTTTCCTTTGCCCTGGTAAGTCGCTTGTGAATGGTTTCCTTATTGGTTAAAAAGGCATCAGCGATTTCTTCAATACCGAATCCGCATAAAATTCGAAGGATCAGCGCAATTTGAGATTCCATGGACAGGATCGGATCGGCAATGGCAAACATCATCTGCAGCTGACTATCTTTGATATTTTCTTCAGAAAGATCAATATCGGTTTCTGGATCTGATTTTTCATCGCTGATAACTGCAACACGGACTTTATGCTGGAAAATAGCATTCCGTTTTACCAGGTCACGGGCTTTATTTTTAGCAACTGTATACAGCCAGCCAACCGGATTTTCCGGCAATCCTTTTAGACCCCAGGTTTCCGCAGCAATTAAAAATGTATCACTGGCAATATCTTCAGCAAAGGCAAACTGTTCAAATCCAAAATGCCGTACCAGTACCGAAATAATTTTCCTGTATTCAGTGCGGAAAAGATGAGGGAGTAATTCTTTTTCTTGCATGATGAGATCGCTTGACGGCTCACCTAAATTAAAGTTCCATTGGAACGATAGTCCTGACTTCCACATTCCCGCCGATCGTTAATATCGGACAACCTTTTGAAATTTCCGCCGCTTCATCCATGGACTCAGCTTTGATAATAATATATCCACCTATGGCCTCCTTAATTTCAACATAAGGTCCGTTAGTAACAATGGCACCCGGTTTTACTACTTTTCCTTCGTCTGATAAACGGTTCCCCGAATTCGCCAGTTTATTGCGGGCTGCGATGCTTCCCATCCAGTTTTGCCATTCCTTCATCATATTCTGTAACTGCTCTGGGGAAGGTTGAATGCCGTTTGTTTTGAAATCCCGCCGGAAAATCAATAAAAATTCGTTCATTTTTTAAGTTTTTGAATGTTTAAAGAATCATAACGAATAGACCTGAAAGAACAGGACAGGATATTATCAGAATCTTTTAGAAAGATAATCTACCGCAGGGGTAATGCAACATTTTAACAATTGTCATGTCCTTAGCCGGGAAACGTCCATATTCGAAAAACGGACAATCACCGTATCGAAACCGGGCAGTTTTCCACTTCATTGGATGCTTAGTGAATTGATTTCTAATCACTTGCCAATCTGGCATTGGGTTAGATCTCTTTGATTAGAGAAATACAGTATACTAAATCGATCATTAAGCATGAATAAATTTCGATGGAGGAAAAAGTTATGGGAAAAATAATTCTTTAAACTATTAAAATTCAGAACATGAGAATCATTTTAAGCTTTCTATTCATTATTTCCGCAATTCTTGTACAGGCGCAGGATTCCCAAAAAGGATTGCTTTATTTAAGTAAACCATTATCAGCTGAATCAATAAACCAGGTCGAGGCAAAAACTTCCGGAGGGGGAATTGAAGTCACAGGTGTAAACCCTTCAGAAGCACGCATTGAAGTATATGTCTCAGAAAATGGTCATCGTACTTCTTATTCAAAGGAAGAGATTCAAAAAATGATTACAAAAGATTATGATTTTTCTGTAACTGCTTCCGGGAATAAGCTGACTGCCATTGCAAAGCTTAAAAAAACTTTCACAAACTGGAATAATGAATTGAGCATCTCTTACAGCATTTATGTTCCGGTATCTTGTGCTACCCAATTAAATACCAGCGGGGGTGGAATTAGTATTTCAAATCTGAATGGGGAACAACACTTCTACACCAGTGGCGGTGGACTTGAAGTAAAAAGACTTAATGGAAAAATTGTTGGTCGCACTTCAGGCGGTGGAATTACCGTTTCAGATTCAAAAGATAATATTGATCTCGAAACAAGCGGAGGAGGAATTGAAGCAAGTCATTGTTCAGGTCAAATCCGGTTGAATACCTCAGGAGGTTCCCTTGAATTAAACGACCTGAGCGGAAATATCCGGGCAACAACCAGTGGAGGAAATGTAGATGCGGAAAAAATAACGGGAGATTTAACTACCAATACTTCTGGCGGAAATATTTCTTTGACAGCAATAAGCGGAAGCCTTGACGCATCAACAAGTGGTGGAAATATGGATGTTCAGGTAACCGAAACAGGCAAATTTGTCAGATTGAGTAATTCAGGTGGAAGTGTTCATTTGGAAGTTCCAAAGGGCAAAGGACTCGACCTGGATATTCATGGCGACAGAATTAAAACAGAGGGTTTGAATAATTTCAGCGGCTCCCTTGAAAAACAATCCATCACGGGAACAGTAAACGGAGGAGGCACTCCTGTAGATATCCACGCCGGCAGCGGAGGTGTAACCCTGGCAATAAGATAAACAGTACCTTATAAAAAAATCAACGATGGTTTTAAAAGAATCATCGTTGATTTTTTTCATTTATTATGGAAAGAATGCGGAAATGATTTTTTCCTGATCCTTATTCGAAAAATATAAAATATAGTGATCGCAGGAAGAAGCAAAATATATATCATTCCAGAAAGACCGGATTCCTGGTCGCTCACCAATAAGGCAAATAACAGGGAGCAAAGGCCGGTACATATCATAATAAGCACTTTATACATGCTCGTCTTGCAATCAAATTTTTCGACAGGAGTTAATCCCAATTGGTTTGATTTCCTGTTAGCGCGAAAATACATAAGGAAGAAAAGTGAATAAATAGCAATAAAGCCCAGGGCATAAATCATCATGAGTGCAGGTATTTGATGAACGGTGATTTTCAACGGGGATTTATATGGGCCATAAATTTGGTCACTGAAAAGCAGAGTAAAAAGATATTTGAGCGGGTAAGTATAAAATAGAACAATAAAGAGCAAGGCTCCGTTCAGAGTAATTGTCCATCCATCTTCCATCCCATAATTTTTGAAAAACCTGTGTTGTTCAGCCCAGATGGATATAAGAATTGTAAAACTGATTGCAAAGGGAAAGAATCCACGCATACTGGTAAGCAGATCTTCAAAACTTTTTGGAACTTCCAATGAGACGATCAGAAGTGTCACGGCGAATGCAAACACGCCATCACTAAAAGTTTCTATGCGCTGGACTTCAAAATCGCGCTTTCTGGTACTTCCGCTACCAGTATTATGACCTGAGGAAAAAAGTTTTCTTATCATACGCAAAAGATTTTATGCTTCTATAATTTAATAGGATGGTTAACTACGCATATGCAGCGCTTTAGGTCGGACAAAAGAATGAAGGCCTGCATGAGAGAGAGCTACTCCAAAGCCTGAATGTTTTCTCCCACTCCAGGGCAGCGCAGCAGATACCCTGTCACAACAGTTCCAGTATCCGGATCCTGTGTTGATCTGCTGCAATATTTTTTCAGCTCTTTTTTTATCAGAACTATATACGGCAGATGTTAAACCATATTCTGTATCCTGCATCAATCGAATGGCATCTTCATCTTTATCCACTTTCATGATACCGATAATGGGTCCGAAAGATTCCTCCTTCATCACCAGCATTTCATGGGTTACATCTGTTAGAATGGTTGGCTCAAAAAAGTTACCTTTTCTGTTAATACGCTTACCTCCCAATACAAGACGGGCTCCTTTTGCAAGTGCATCAGCCACCTGATTTTCCAAAATAGTTATCTGGGCCCTTCTCGTTAGTGGACCGAAGTAAACGCCCGGTTCTGTTGGATCACCGATCTTCCAGGATCCAACTTCATTTACAAATTCCCGGAGGTATTCATCATATACCGATTCATGCACATAAATGCGTTCCACTGAACAGCAGCTCTGACCATTATTATAAAACGCCCCGTCTGCAGTTGCTGCGGCAGTCTGTTTTATATCAACAACATCATTCGATACATATAGTGGATCCTTTCCACCCATCTCCAACATACAGGGAACCATTTTGAGTGAGGTCTTTTCATAAATATATTTTCCTGTTTTATAGGAACCTGTGAAAAAATACCCATCAAATGGGATCTTTAAAAGTAATTCTCCTACTTCCTTTCCGCCCAGCGCAACCTGGAAAACATTCTCCGGCAGACCTGCCTGCTTCAGTGATTTATCAATTTCCAATCCTGTTAGTACTGCAAATTCAGAAGGTTTATAC
>Ga0210384_10003310_pt1 | contig 18756 bp, 13 predicted proteins | sample IncBWH2MmetaG_FD_160574 | JGI IMG/M metagenome (GOLD analysis project Ga0210384, IMG submission 160574) | Forest soil microbial communities from Barre Woods Harvard Forest LTER site, Petersham, Massachusetts, United States - Inc-BW-H-2-M | ecosystem: Environmental > Terrestrial > Soil >...
CGCAAAACGAAAGTTCCTGTACCGTCTTTCCCGCTCCAATTATGAAAAGGAGTGGGGAAAGGACTACGTGAAGCCAGGCTTGGGCACGCGCATCTTGTCAACGCTCTTGCGATACATGCCGAGAATCGGTCCCTTCAAAGGCTTATCGTTCAATAACCCAACTCCGCAAACGGAAGATCTGTATATCAAGAGCATAAATACTACCGTCGATCAATACCGGGCTTTCCTCGAAGCAGTGCGCACGGACACCCTCGGGCTGCCCAACTGTGACTTTGACAGCGGCAAGCCGACCAAAGCGGCGGAATACTCACTCACCGACGACACCTATGCAGAGTTGCTGGCTCAACTTTCGGGTCGGAAATTCGATCTGATCTCGCCGGACCTACGCGCCAACCTCCTCGACTTTTATTCCGATCTCTCGGTTCCGATTATCACGAAAACGAACCCGGGTGATTGGCAAAAAGTATTGACCGAGCTGGACCAGTTGAAATCCCTGGCTCCGGTCCCGACGGTCGCGGGCCGCCTGCACAGTGATCGACAAGCGAGAGGGTCAGCAAGCAAGAGTAAGAGACATGTCAGATTTCCGCGCGGTTTCCGGTGATCTCAGCCTGTTAGAGGCGAGTCGGCCTCTTGCTCCCTAGACAATTTTCGAAAGTGTGCAAGTTTGACCAGTCGCGCCATTTGTGCGAGTCGTACCATTCTGATCTGTGAAGCGAGTCTTAAATTTTGGAGGCTAATGATGAATCTCAAGATCGTGACAGGGATTATTGCGTTGTTCATGTTTGCGGGCGCGGCCGGACTAGCTACCGCACAGGACACAACAAAAACCACCCACAAGAAAACGCGGACGCTCACCGGCTGTCTTCAGAAAGGCGAGGATGCCAATGAGTACAATTTTACCGCGAAGGGCGGCGGCACCTGGGAGATCAAGAGCGACAGCGTCAAACTCGACGACCATGTCGGGCATACGGTCAAGATTACCGGCGTCGTGGCAAATGCCACAGCCCACGGGATGAAGGAAGACGCGAAGGCGGAGATGAAAGAGCACGACATGGATAAACATGCCACCGAGCACGGTCATATGACGGTCACAGATTTGACCATGGTCAGCGACACGTGCGAGAAGTGACAGGCAGACACGACAGGAACGGGGGCGTTTCCCGGAGGTCATCGGCAGAATCGTGGCTGCGCAGTCTTGAACAGGCGCACCATCGTCTGCAAAACGGATGATCCCAGTCTCATGAGGAGGGTGATGACATGCTTTGGACCATTTTCGTTGTTCTTCTGATTTTGTGGCTTCTGGGTTTCAGTCTGCATATCGGCGGAGGTCTGATCCACTTACTCCTGGTTGTGGGATTGGTGGTTCTGGTCATTAACCTCTTAAGCGGAAGACGAACTGCGAGTTGAAGATGAGGTGGTATGAATCCCGCGCTAGGAGGTTCCACTGTTAGCCTCCTGGCCCTGCTTTATCTGACTGTTAGCAACCCAGACTTACTTACTCGCCTCAAAACTTGTAGTTCGCAGGCGGACAAACGCAGCAGGTGCTCGTTCCCAGGTGGTGGTAGCCTACGTTTCCGGACGGCCCGTGCACTGAGATTTCGTTACCATTACTTCTCCAAAAGTCTCATGCCGTTCAGCAAGGCCGCATGACTGATTGAACGCTTATACACGTCTGTCGTGGTGCTCATTAGTTTGTGCCGGGCCAACCCTTGGGCAAGAGCGGCATTGCCTCCGGACCTCTCGATTACCTCCGTGATCGCTCCCGGCCGGCCCGAACGTAATCCGCGCCATTTAAGCCCTGCGGCCTTCAGACGCGGCGCAACGACCCGGGTCATGAGATTGTGCAAGTCTACCGGCGACGGACCGTTGGCAAGGTGTCTCATCTCAGGCGCAATAATTCTTTTCTCCGGCAGCGCTCCGCCCGAGGGGAAGAGCCATCCTTCGGAAGGATTGAGGGATCTTTGCCTCCAGAGTTCCAAGGGCACTCTTACGCGATCAACCAGCGGAATTGACGCCGCCGATTCTTGAGTTTTCGGTACGTCCAACCGACCGTTAACGTACGCCCGGCGAATGTGCAGCCATTCTTGGTCAACATCCTCCCAGCGCAGCGCTGCAATCTCCGAGGCGCGCATACCAAGGAAGCATGCCAAGGCGACGATTAGTTGGCAATCCACGCGATCAACTAGCGCGGCTATCATGTCCTCGGCTTCGGCCCAACTGTAATGAGGCACGCGCGGTCCGGCAACGGCGTCGGCTGGGAATACCACGTCGGCCCAGGGATTTGACCGCAGATGTTGCTGGACCACGGCATAGGAGAAGATTGTCGAGGCCAACGCGCTAATGTGTCGGAGAGTGGTTTCGCGTTGTGTGGCCGTCAATCCCTGCAAGAATGCAGTGCCTTGGCGTGCCTGATATTGCCGAAGGGTCAACGTGCCGAAGTGCGCCTTTAAATGCTGCGCCCATATTTGCCGGTATCCCCGGACCGTCGAGGGCTTCTTGCGCGGCCTTCCACCGACGATCACTTCCTCACAGTAGGGGAGGTATCGTTGCTCCCAAAAGCCCGCGATGGTCATGTCCTCACCGACGGAGGGCTCCTGCCGGTTAATGCTGAGCATGAACTCCTGGGCCAAGAGTTTCACCGCTTTCGCTTTGCTAGAATAGTACCGATCGTCTTTCGCACAGAGCCGATGAGATCTTTGAACCGGCCGTGGCTTCCCGCTCTTGCTGAGAGTCGTACCGGTCACGTAGCGAACATAAAACGAACCCGATGCCTCGTAGATTGTGCCTAACTGAATCCGTGCCATATGCCCTCCCGGCAGACAGCAGGATAGCAGTGTTTGCAGTAACTTTGCAGCAAATCTTTGGTGACTTATATCAAGTCGTTTGTTTTAAATATGGCCCCGTAGCTCAGATGGATAGAGCAGCGGTTTCCTAAACCGAAGGTCGCGTGTTCGACTCACGCCGGGGCCACCACTTCTCCGCGAATCAGGCCCAAACAAGCTCTTCAAATACTTGCCATCTCCAAGAGGCCTGTTACCGATACACTATTCCCGCGTGCATCCTCAGGCGGGGAAAACCATGACGTGGTTCATCATCAGTTCTTTTCTGCTCTTCAACCTCTTCCTGGGAGTCAGCCAATCGCAAACCAGCCCGGCCCGGACGAAACCGCGGGACCTGTTGCTGGTCGTGAACCAGGGCGACCAGAGCATCAGCCTGGTTGATCCCGAGGCTGGCGTCCAGATCGGCAAAGTGAAAACCAACGGAGTGCGCGCCCACGAGGTGACCGTTTCGCCCGACGGCAGTCTGGCCTACTTGCCCATCTATGGAAACGCGGGCGTTGGAAAGCCCGGTACCGACGGCAACTCGGTAGAAATCGTTGACCTCGACAAGCAGGCTATTGTCGGCAAGATCGATGTTGGCGCCGTGCGCCCCCATTGGGTAAAGTTCGGGCCCGACGGAATGCTGTACCTTTCCGCCGAACTCGACCAGGCCGTGGATGTCCTCGACCCGCATCAGCAGAAAAAAGTCGGCTCCATCCCGACCGTACAGCCGGAGTCCCACATGGTGGTCATGTCGCGCGACGGTCATCGCGCCTACACCGCCAACGTAGGCGTCGGCACGGTTTCGGTGCTCGATGTGGAAGCACGAAAGACGATCAAGGTGATCCACGTAGCCGAAGTGGTGCAACGCATATCGATGTCGCAGGATGGACGCTGGGTCTTCACCGCCGACCAGAAACGTCCACGCCTGGCAGTGATCGATACCACAACTAACGAGGTCTCCAGCTGGATCGATCTGCCCGCCGTCGGATACGGCACAGCACCCACGCTGGATGGCAAATGGCTGCTGGTGACGATGCAGACTGCCAATCAAGTAGCCGTCGTTGACATGTCACAGATAAAGGTGGTTCGTACCGTCCCAGTCGGTGCGGATCCCGTCCAGATTCTGGTGCGGCCAGGCGTGGCGTACGTCTCCTGTACCGCAGACGGAAAGGTCGCCGTGATCAACCTGGAAAACTGGAAAGTAGAAAAGATGATCGAGACGGCTGCTGGCGCGGATGGTCTTGCCTGGGCTGAAAGAAAGCCGTAACCGAAAAGCACGCAAAGTAAATCGCAAAGTCGCTTGGATACTTCTTTGCGGCCTTTGCGGTTTACTCTGCGCTCTTTGCGGTTAAGCTCTTGAACTCTGCACGGTAGGCAAGAACCGCGGTGGCTTACGGGCCTTGGTAGCTTGCTCAAATCCGTACGCAATCTTCAAAAGTACAGGCTCACTCCAGGCCCGCCCAAAGAACGAAACCCCCACCGGCAGACCCGAGATAAATCCCGCAGGCACGGTAATGTCCGGATAACCCGCCACCGCCGCCGCGTTCGAACTGCCGCCGCCGGAGTGATCTCCGTTTACCAGATCAGTGAGCCATGCCGGACTCCCGGTCGGCGCCATGATCGCGTCCAGCTGAAATTTATCCATCACGCCGTCGATGCCCTCTGCCCGCGAAAGCCGGTGATTGGATTCGAGCGCGTCCAGATACTCCTTGCTGTCCAGCGGACCCTTGGCCTCCGCCTTGATGAAAACGTCCTGCAGGAAGTAGGGCATCTCTTTTTCTTTGTTGCGCTCATTGAACTCGATGATGTCTTTCAGAGAATGAACTGCGGCATCGGGACGGCCCGCCAAATATGCGTTGAGATCAGCTTTCAGTTCGTAGAGCAGCACCAGAAATTCACTGTCGTCGAACTTGCCGTAAGATTCCAGATCGGCAGGATCGACCAGCGCCGCGCCCTGCCTCTTCATCTCAGCCATTACGTCATCCATTAGACGGTCCACGCTGTCACTGAATCCGAAATATTTGCGCGCCACGCCAACGCGGGCACCGTGCAATCCGCTTGGATCGAGAAAGCGCGTGTAGTCCGATGCGATCTTCCCGGCGCTCGCTGCCGTCGCACTGTCACGCGGATCAGCGCCAGCCAGAGCAGTAAGCAGAATCGCGGCATCGCGAACGGTCCGCGCCATGGGTCCGGCCGTGTCTTGGCTGTGCGCGATAGGAATAATGCCCGAACGGCTGATCAGCCCCAAGGTCGGCTTGATCCCCACCAGGCCGTTGGCGTTCGAAGGACAGACCACGGAGCCGTCAGTTTCCGTGCCCACAGCCAGCGCGCAGAGATTGGCCGCCGTTGCCGCTCCCGAGCCTGAACTCGAGCCGCATGGATTACGATCCAGCGCGTACGGATTCCGGGTCAGCCCGCCGCGACCGCTCCAACCGCTTACCGAATGACTGGACCGAATATTCGCCCATTCGCTTAGATTAGTCTTGCCCAGAATGACCGCGCCCGCTTCGCGCAATCTCTGCGCCACAAACGAATCCCTCACCGGACGCGAACCCAGCAGCGCCAACGACCCCGCCGTGGTTTGCATTCGGTCGGCTGTGTCAATATTGTCCTTGATCAGCATGGGAATTCCGTGCAGCGGGCCGCGCGGACCCTTGGCCTTCCGCTCCTTGTCGAGGCCGTCGGCAATGGCCAGCGCATCCGGATTGAGTTCGATCACGCTATTTACGGCCGGGCCGCGCCGGTCAATCTCCTCGATCCGCTGCCTGTATTTTTCGGTCAAAGAATGGCAGGTGAATTTTCCCGACGCAATCGCTGCCTGGAGATCCGCGATGGTGAGTTCATCAAGTTCGAACCGTGAAACCTCTGGCGTGGCGGGCGTGCTCGGGACCGCAGGCAACATCGCCGCACCCACTCCGCCAAGCATTGCGCTCTGCAGGAAACGCCGGCGCGGGACGCTACCCGCAGAAACGAAATTCTCCATTTTGGACAAGCTGGCCTCCATGTGCTACCGCTGAATCGAAGCGGAATTATAGGCGATCCGCGAGCCAATCTTGTCGCCGGATACGATACGCGGCGAGGGCCTGCTTTGCGCCCTTTGCGGTTAAACGCTTTCTCTAGTCGCCAACCTGCTTTCCTTTCGCCCCTTCAGTCGTCCAAGACGACGGAACGCTGTGCTGTTGCGATTCCAGGACTGTTACAATTTCAGCTTCGTTCTGAATGAGAGACCATTCCAGTTTCCCGCCTCCCGAACGCCATCCAAGAGGAGCCCTAATGTCCTATCCCAAGAGATTGCTGTTGCTGTTGTTGATGCTCGCGTTTGCCGTCGCCGGCTCAACGCAGGAAATGCCGGAAGGCCGCATGATGCGCTTTCCTGACATCTATAAGGACAAGATTGTCTTCATGTACGGCGGCGACCTCTGGCTGGCATCCAGCTCAGGCGGAGACGCCCGGCGCATCACGTCAGACGCCGGGCGCGAGCTGTTCCCGAAATTCTCGCCCGACGGTAAATGGATCGCCTTCACCGGACAATACGACGGCAATTTCAATGTCTATGTAATGCCCGCCCAGGGCGGCCAACCCAGGCAGCTGACGTTCTATCAGGGAGCTGCGGCGCCGCTCAGCGATCGCATGGGCATCCACAACGAGGTAGTCACCTGGCTCCCGGACAGTAAGCGCATTCTGTTTCTCTCTCGCCACGATGCCTCGAACGGATGGACCAAGCGTCCCTTCAGCGTGAGCATTGATGGCGGCCTACCCGAACCTCTGCCGTTCGCCGAAGGTGGCCTCAGTTCGTTTTCTCCGGACGGTACTAAAATTGCCTATAACCCCATCTTTCGAAATTTCCGTACATGGAAGCGCTACACCGGCGGCCTGGCCCAGGCCATCGCCATCTACGATCTCAAAAACAACAGTGTCGAAGACCTGCCCCACACGGAATGGACTGACTCCTTTCCCATGTGGCATGGCAACACCATCTATTTCAGTTCCGATCGCGGCCCGGAGCATCGCCTGAATCTCTATAGCTGCGACCTGGGCAGTAAACAGGTCGAGCAGCTAACCCATTTCACCGACTTCGACGTGATGTGGCCGAGCCTCGGCCCAGATTCCATCGTCTTCGAGAATGGCGGCTACCTCTACAGCTTCGATCTGGAATCGAAACAGCCGAAGAAGTTGACCATCGCGCTGCCGGGCGACCACGACCAGAGCATGAAGCATTGGACCAGCGCCGCCAAAAACATCACTGATTTCGATATTTCACCGGAAGGGAAGCGCGCCGTCTTCGGCGCCCGGGGCGAAGTTTTCACCGTCCCGGCCAAAGAGGGCAGCGTCCGCAACCTGACTCGCACTCCCGGCATTCGCGAGAAGTCGGTAGCCTGGTCGCCCGATGGCCGCTGGATCGTCTACGTCTCCGACCGCAGTGGCGAAGACGAGCTTTACATCGCGCCGCAGGACGGGATGGGTAAGGAACAGCAAATCACCAGCGGCTACAAGGGCTTCAAGTACGCTCCCGTGTGGTCGCCCGACAGTAAGAAGCTGGCCTGGTCCGACAAGGACTGCCGTCTTTGGTATGTCGACGTTAACGACAAGAAACAGAAAGCCATCGATCAGGGAAAGTATGGAGAGATCCTGAATTATTCCTGGTCTCCCGACAGCAAATGGCTGGCCTACGACAAGAATGCGGAGAATGCCTACTCGGTGGTCCATCTTTATTCTCTGGCAACCAGCAAGATCACGCCCCTCACCACCAGCATGACCAACAGCTTCGCGCCGGTCTTCGATCCTGACGGAAAATATTTGTACTTCCTCTCTGACCGCGATTTTAACGAAGTCCTGGGCAATGTTGACTTCGAATTCTCCAACCCGAAGACCACGCGGATTTATGTCGTCACCTTGCGTGCCGACGAAGCCTCGCCCTTCCAGCCCTTGAGCGACGAGACTCAAATCAAAAAGGAGGAAAATAAGGACGAGTTGGTGGTTCCGCCGGGCAAGGAACCGGCCAAGAGCGGAGGGAAAGCCGAAAGCAAAGGCAAAAAGAAAAGCGAAGAACCCAAGGAAGCGAAAGACAACGACAAGAGCGAAAAAGACAAGGACAAAGATAAAGGTAAAGATGACAAGAAAGATGAAAAGGAAAAGCTTAAAGAGTTTCGCATTGACCTTGACGGTATCGCGGGCCGCATCGTAGCTTTGCCCATCGAACCAGCCGTCATCAATACCTACCTTGCCTCCAAGGGTTTCATCTTCTATTCGACCACCCCCATCCAGGGCCTATCCGGACCGATCCCCGGAGAATCGCCCGCGATCCACGTTTACGACCTGAAAGAACGTAAGGACAAGGTTCTGATCGATGGAGTGCAGCGATTTGCCCTCTCCTTCGACGGCTCAAAGCTGCTTTATGAAGCCGACGGCGGACGCGACGGCCACACCTACGGCATCATCGATGCCAAGCCCGACGGTCCCAAGAAAGTCGGCGATGGCGCGCTCAATCTCAGCGGCATGAGAGTGCAGGTTGATCCCACCGCCGAGTGGAAGCAGATGTTCAACGAAGTCTGGCGGCAGGAGCGCGACTATTTCTACGAAGCAGCGATGAACGGCGTGGACTGGGACAAAGTACGCGACAAATATGTCCAGTTGCTGCCGTCGGTCGCAGACCGCTACACCCTGACCTATATCATGGGCGAGATGATCGGCGAACTCTCGAACTCGCACACCTATGTTGGTGGCGGAGACTATCCCGACCTGCACCCCGTGAACGTAGGCTTGCTCGGAGTGGATTTCGAGGCCGACCAGGCCGCTGGCATGTATCGCTTCAAGAAGATCTATGCCGGCGAAAACTGGGACCAGCAGACGCGTTCGCCTCTTACCGAGCCGGGCGTAACCGTAAGAGAGGGAGACTATCTGCTCGCGGTCAATGGACGGCCGCTGCGCACGCCGCAAAATCCCTACGAACTTTTCGTAAACACGGTCAATGAAAATGTCACACTGACAGTCAATTCGAAGCCCGCGGAGGAGGGCTCCCACACCGTGCAGGTAAAGCCTATTGCGGATGAAAACAGCCTGCGCGAGTTGGTCTGGGTTGAGAGCAATCGCAAAAAGGTTGATGCCGCCAGCAACGGGCGCATCGGTTACGTCTACCTCCCGGATATGGGTGGGCCGGGGCTGAACGAATTCGTCAAGCAATATTTCCCGCAGATTCGCAAAGAAGGAATGATCATTGACGTCCGCTACAATGGCGGCGGCTTCGTCGATCAGCTCATCTTCGCGCGTCTGCGCCGTGTCCTCGCCGGAATGGGCACGAACCGAAATTGGGAGAGCGGCACGGTCCCACCAGTTGTATTCAACGGCGCCATGGCCTGCGTGACGAACCATTACGCCGCTTCCGACGGCGACATTTTCAGTTACTACTTCAAGTACTACAAACTAGGACCGCTCATCGGTGAGCGCACCTGGGGCGGCGTCCGCGGTATTCGCGGCAACATCCCGCTAATGGACGGAGGCTACATCACCCGCCCCGAGGCCGCACGTTACGACTTGAACAGCAAATGGGTGATTGAAAACCACGGTGTGCAACCCGACATTGTGGTGGAAAATCGTCCCGACCTGGTGGTAAGGGGACAAGACCCGCAACTGGAAAAGGCCATCGAGGTCGTGATGAAAGAAATCCAGGCCAACCCGAAAAAGCTACCGCCACGTCCCCCGGACCTTCCGGCCTATCCCGAAGGCCCAGGCCTGTAAGCGGCATCCTGGAGATGAACGCGTTGTCATCCTGAGCGGAGTGGTTGCTTCGCTCCGCGAAGCAGCCACGCAGTCGAAGGGCCGCTAGAGCCTGCACACTTTCGCCGCGAACTTCGGGAAGCAGCCTCGCTGTCCGGCTGTGGTCAAAATGATAGGGGTCCATCGACTCCGGGAAGTGTTTCGCGAGCGAAACACTTCCCTCGCTCAGGATGACAAGTTTTTCGGTGGGAACGACAAACTACCTCCCAAACGCTTCCTTATTCACCACATAAGGCATCTTGGTCACATCGCCGCCGTAATTCCCCTCGAGCACATCAATCAACCCCTGCACGGTGCGCCCCGCCATGCCTTTGTCCGGATCAGAAGAGAGCCGCGTAATTCGCCCCGCACTGGCAAAGTGCGGATACAGACGGCAGCGGTCCTCAATCGCAGGATCGCGCAAGGGCGAATCCGCCGGCAGAGGCTCTTTCTCGTAAACATCCAGCGCCGCGCCCGCAATCCATTTCTCCCGAAGCGCCTTCGCCAGCGCGGCTTCGTCCACCACAGGTCCGCGCGAAGTATTTACCAGAAATGCAGTCGGCTTCATCTGGCGTAGCGTGCGTTCATTGAACAGATGGTAAGTCGGCGCGGAACTCTCGCCTTCGCGCAACAGGGGGACATGCACGCTGACAAAATCGGCCTGACCCAGCGCTTCGTCCACGCTCACGTACTTGATCCAGTTTTTCGTCCTGGAAATACCCCGCGCCTGCCGCAGATCCATAATCTCCTGAATGGCATTCACGTACTCGTGATTCTGATAGGCCGGGTCATAGCAGAGAATATTCATATCGAACCCGGCGCATTTCTTGATCATGGCCAGCCCAATCCGCCCGGTCCCGATGATGGCGATCGTCTTCCCGGTGACTTCGTCGCCGAGAAACGGCAGATAGGGATGCCAGTATCCCCACTTGTTCTCCCGGGTCAGGTGTTCCGCCGTCCACAGTTTTCGCGCCAGCGCCCCCATCATGAAAAATGCAAACTCCGCCGTGGCTTCGGTGAGTACGTCGGCGGTATGGGTGAAGGGAATCTTGTACCGGTTGGCGTCGGCGCGGTTAATGTTGTCGAAGCCCACGGCAATCTGGGCCACTACTTTCAACTTTCCCTTGCCCGCCTCAAAAACTTCGGCGTCGATCGCATCACGCAGGGTAGTGATCAGCCCATCGATCCCGAATTTCACTTTTTCGATGATCAGGCTCTTCGGGGGCGCTTCCGGTTTCGGATAGATTTCAATTTCGTATCCCCGTTGGCGGAGCAAATCTATCGCATCCCCGATGTCGCAGGTCGCAAAAATACGAAAAAGTTTGGCCATGGTCCTCTCTGTTTGGAAGTTACCGAGTAGGCGTTGGTTTCAACAATCTGAAGAGACAAGGAACGCGAGCGTCAATCGGCAGCGTTATGAACCTTCCCCTTTTCCGCCCGCAGTTCATCCCATCCGGGGAGATGCGTGTCCCCCGTAATCAATCGCGCGCCCCGCTCGTAGGTGAAATAAGACCAGGCCCACTGCACCATCACAATAATGCGATTGCGGAACCCGATCAGGAAAAAGATGTGAACGAACAACCACGCCAGCCAGGCGAGAAAGCCCGAAATGTGAATCTTGCCAAACTCGGCCACCGCCGCCGCGCGCCCAATGGTCGCCAGGTTGCCCTTGTTGAAGTAATGAAAGTTCTTGCGCGGCTCACCACGAAGTTCGGCGGCAATATTGTGAGCAGTAGCTTTGCCCTCTTGCATGGCCACAGGCGCGACCCCAGGCAGCATCTTTCCGTTCTCGTCCTTGAGCGTGGCCAGGTCTCCAATCACAAAGACTTCCGGATGCCCCGGCAGGCTCAAATCAGGATTCACCGCCACTCGCCCAGCCCGGTCTACCGGCCCTCCGAGCTTTTTCCCAAGGGGTGAGGCCGCCACTCCCGCCGCCCACAGAATCACGGCAGCCGGCAGTTGCGTGTCCCCCATATGCACCGCGCCCGGCGTGACCAGGGTGACCATCGCGGACGTGTGCACTTCCACTCCCAGCCGTTTCAACTGTTCTTCCGCACTGCGTGAAAGATCCTCGGGATAAGCCGGCAGAATCCGCGGCCCGCCTTCTAGCAGCACGATCCGCGTCTTTCGTGGATCAATCGTGCGAAACTCATTGCTCAGTGCCTTGCGCGCAATCTCCGCCATGGTCCCCGCCAGTTCCACTCCCGTTGGACCGCCGCCGACCACGACGAAGTTGAGCTGCACTTGCTCCTTCTCGCTGTTGGCCTGGTGCTCCGCCAATTCAAACGCAAGCAGGATGCGCCGGCGGATCTCCAGGGCATCTTGAATCGTCTTCAGCCCTGGCGCGAACGGCTCCCACTCATCGTGTCCAAAATAAGCATGGCTCGCCCCCGAGGCCACGATCAGGTAGTCATAGGAAATCTCGGCGTCCGGCAGCTTCACCACGCGGCGCGACAAATCGAAATCCTGCACTTCAGACATCAGCACTTCGACGTTCTGGCGACTGCGCATAATCCAGCGAATCGGCGCAGCAATTTCACCCGGTGATAACCCGGCAGTTGCCACCTGGTAAAGCAAAGGTTGAAAAGTATGAAAGTTCTGTCGATCAATCAGTGTTATCTGAACTGGATACTTCGCCAGCGTCCGCGCAGCCAGCAAGCCGCCAAAACCGGACCCCACAATCACAATCCGCGGGTTGGATTTCTGCTCCATGACCTACCTTATGAGATTGCGACGACCACCCTACGGTCTCAAAAACATTGGCTCCAAGTTCATTCGATGTTCGGACTGAGAACCGAGAACTGGCTACTATGAACTGGGTTTCTGCTCAACCTTGGCCATCATCCCGTAATAAGCTACAAACGACACTGCGAATCCCACAAACCAGGAGTAGTCATACCAGAATCGCAAAGCCGGAACCACCAACCCCACCAGGGCCACAGCCGCCCCCAGAAATAATGCCCCTACAGCCTTCCAATTAAATCCGCCGGAATATTCGTAAGCTCCGCCCCGCAGATAAAGATCATCCACCCGCAAGGACCGCCGCCGGATCAGCCAGTAATCACAAATCATGATGCCCGCCACCGGCCCCAGAAACGCCGCATACCCTCCCAGCCAGCCAAAGATAAATGTCTTGTAGTTGTCCAGCAATTTCCACGGCATGATGGCGATACCCATGAAGCAAGTGATCACGCCGCCGGTTTTGAAACTGATCTTACGCGGCCACAGGTTGGAAAAATCGTTAGCCGGAGAAACCACGTTGGCGCCAATGTTTACATTCAGAGTGGCCAGCAGGATCGCAATCAGCGACACCACCACCGCCAGGCGCGAATGAAACCGGCTTAAGAGTTGCACCGGATCCCAGATCGCCGATCCGTATATCACCACGGTCGCCGAGGTCACCAGCACTCCCACCAGCGAGTAAAGAGTCATGGTGGTCGGCAAGGCCAGTGCCTGACCGATCACCTGCGCCCGCTGGCTGCGCGCAAAACGCGAAAAATCGGGAATATTCAGCGAGACCGTCGCCCAGAATCCCACGGTCGCGTTCAAAGCCGGAATCAGAAACTTCAGAAACTCCGAAAAACTTGTAAAGCGCGACGGCGCGGAAAGCATCGGCCCAAATCCGCCGGCCTGTACATAGGCCCACCCCAGCAACAGCAAGCCAACGCCCAACAAGACGGGCGCGCTGATGCCTTGCAGAAATCGAATGTACTCGATTCCCTTGAGGATCACAGCCAGGTTGATCAGCCAGAACGCCAGAAAACAAATGCCGGCGCCGTGCGGCACGGACTTCCACGCCGGCCATACGGTAGCCAGCAAGACGTTAACCGCCTCGCCCCCAATCCAGGTTTGGATCCCAAACCACCCGCACGCCACCAACGCCCGCAAAATCGCAGCCACGTTGGCCCCCAGCACTCCGAACGAGGCCCGCGCCAGCACCGGAAACGGAATCCCATACTGCGCCCCCGGATGCGAATTCAGCAGCATCGGCGCCAGCACAATACAGTTCCCCAGGAAAACGGTAAACACCGCCTGCTTCCAGTTCATCCCACCCTGGATCAGGCTGGCCGCCAGCATGTAGGTCAAAATGTTGACCGACATCGAGACCCAGAGCGCGGCGTAGTTGTACGTGCCCCAGGTCCGCGCCCCGCGATCGCCCGAGGCGGCTTCTCCCGGCATGACAGTAGGAGCAAGATCGGGGTTGTAGAGCGGACTCGATTCAATGGCGGCGCGAGTGACAGAGGTCGGCATGGACATTTGTGGAACTAATCTTATACACGGACTGCCCCGCTTTTGCTGGGTCGCATCCGGCCGGGTTGATGTCCGGAGTTCCCCGGTCTAGACGATAAGGCCGGACTCCCTATAAGGTGTGGCAACATGCGTCGCTCGCCGAGCTTTACCGAATTGCCCCGGTATCCGGTGACGGCCGGCACCGCGATGCTGGCCATCGGGATCACGATCGCGTGGTGGGCCAAGATGGATTTCTCTTCGCTCTTCGAGAGCGCCATGATCCGGCGAGGGGAGCTCTGGCGGTTGGTGACTTGCATTTTTCCGGATCTCAACATCTGGCACTTGGCTTTCAATGTTTACTGGCTATGGGTTCTTGGAACGCTTATTGAGCAAGTGTACGGCCATCTCAGGACCGTAGCCCTGATTCTTCTGTTTGCGATCGGCTCCAGTGCGTTCGAATTTGCTTTTTCCTCCGGCGGAGTCGGACTCTCGGGTGTCGGCTATGGCCTGTTCAGACTGCTCTGGATTCTTTCCAAACGAGACGAACGCTTTCGCTATGCAATCGATGAGAGGACCATTCAACTCTTCGTCGTGTGGTTCTTCATTTGCATTTTCACTACCGTGACCAAGACCGTCCCTGTAGCCAACATCGCCCACGGCGCGGGGGCCGCACTCGGCGTTCTGACGGGATTCGCGCTTACTCTGCCGCGCCTTCGCCTTTCCATTCTTGCCGCGATTGGCACGATTCTTCTATTTGGATTATGGGCTGCGACCTTCGGACGGCCGAGAGTCAACCTGTCTGCCTCAGGCGGCTACCAGGAAGCCAAGTGGGGATTCGACGCCCTGAGGCAGGACCGGAATCGGGAGGCCGTGCAATGGTTCCGTGAAGCCGTCATCTACAGGCCCAAGACCCATGAGTTCTGGTACGACCTCGGTATCGCCAACCAACGTTTTGGCGACCAGCCCGGCGCCATGGCTGCCTATCGTCAGGCCGCCGACCTTGGGGACTCGAGCGCCCAGTCCTACCTCGGTTCCATATACGACAGCGGAGGACAAGGTCTGCCTAAAGACGGCGCACAAGCGGTGTACTGGTACCGCAGAGCGGCCGATCAAGGTGACCCGGCGCGCAGAACAATCTTGCCTGGGCCTATGCCACCAGTACCGATCCTGCGATCCGTAATCCCGCTGCCGCGCTGGAGTATGCTCACAAGGCCGTTACTGCAGGTAAGGATCATCCCAACCCGATTTATCTGGACACTCTGGTGGAGGCTTATTACGTGAACTGGCAATTCGAGGATGCGGTAAAAACGGAGCGGCTGGCCCTTGCCTCAGCGCCCTCGGAAAGCAAAAGCGACTTCGTGAAGAGTCTGGAAAAGTTCGAATACGCTCGGAAGGAAAACAATCACAGGCAAGATCAAGACCATAAAGTGGAGTAGGTGGGCAGCCTAAAAGATCTTGTCGCGCCCTCAGCTATTGGATGGCCTGGATGGGCCTGACCACTGACGGTTCTCCTGTGCTGATGCGCGATGCCGGCACGCAAGAGGTTTACGCCCTGGACTTCCACGTGCCATAAGGCCAGATAGAATAGAATTCTTAAAAGGAACAGCCATGACAGACGAAAATAAGAATGAGCCAACGAACGACACACCACTCAAAGACATCACACGACGTGACTTTGCCGTCCTCGTAGTGGGTGCGGGCCTCGCCGCGACGGTGCCGTTAGCCGGGGCCGCGGACCTCGAAGTGGTCGAAACCGATGTCGAGATCAAGACCCCGGACGGAACTTGCGACGCCGCCTTCATTCGCCCGAAATCCGGTTCGCATGCCGGAGTTCTGATCTGGCCTGACGCACTAGGTCTCCGGCCTTCGATGCGCGGCATCGGGAGACGCATCGCGACAGAGGGATATTCCGTCCTCGTGCCCAATCCCTTTTACCGAGTGTCCAAGGCTCCTTTCACCGATGCTTCAACCTTCAACTTTAAGAATCCGGACGATATGGCGAAAATTGTGCCTCTGATGGCGTCAGTAAACGCGCCCGGCAACGCCGAGAAGGATGCCACCGCTTACGTCGCCTTCCTCGACGCGCAAAAAGAAGTCAGCAAATCAAAGAAGATCGGAACCCAGGGTTACTGCATGGGCGGTGCGCTGGTGGTAAGGACCGCCGCCACACTGCCCGATCGCATCGGTGCGGGCGCGTCCTTCCACGGCGGCGGACTGGTGACCGACAAGCCGGATAGCCCGCATCTGCTCGCGCCCAAGATCAAGGCGCGTATGTATTTTGGGATCGCGTCGAGCGACGACATTAAACAACCCGACGCAAAGGACAAACTGAAGGAAGCCTTTGCCGCTGCCAAGGTTCCAGCGGAAATCGAAGTGTACCCAGCCCAGCACGGATGGTGCGTGCCGGATATGCCGATGCGGGACGGCGCGCCCATCTACAACAAGGCGGAAGCCGAACGGGCATGGGCGAAACTCGTCGCCCTGTATAAAGTGGCTCTAGCCTAGTCAACCCATGTTATTTGTCGGTAGTGGCTCAATTTTCGACAAAGCCCACGCTAGCGTCATCCTGAGAGACTTCAGTCTCGAAGGATCTCGCGCGTACGATCGCAATTCCCAAGCTGACTGCAAATCCGCTTCACCCAAGATGCTTCGCAAGCTCAGCATGACGCTTCGCGTCAGAAACAAACCTTTCAAACCAAGCTACTACGTATTTGTCAGCTAAGACGCCTGGCCATACCGCCCGTTCAATGCTTGCGATCCCCCTGGACGCTCAGCTTGACGCGATACACGCTTGTACTCCCAGTAATGTAAAGCGTCTTGCCGTCCGCATCGCCCCAAGCCACGTTGCTTACCACCTCCGGAACCTTAACGGTTCCGAGGTGCTTGCCCTCGGGAGAAATAATCCAGACGCCACCCGGACCCGAGCTGTAAATGTTTCCATTCTTGTCCAGCCGTAGACCGTCCGGCACGCCTTTGGCCGGATCGGAAGATGGATCGAGAAATACGCTCCCATCCGTAACCGATCCGTCGGGCTGCACCCGATAGCGCATCCATACTTTCTTGCCGGAGTCCGCGACATACAAAAATTTCTCGTCTGGCGAAAAGGCCAGGCCGTTCGGTCGGGGCAGGTCCTTGATCACAAGCTGCAGCTTCTCCCGTTCGGGCGCGGCGCCCGGCTTCTGTTGGCGCGCACCCGGCGCGCGATATACGCCGTTAACCTGCAACTCCTTCGCAGGATCGTTGTCGCTCTGTGTGGGCAGACCGTAAGGCGGGTCGGTAAAGTACAGCGAGCCATCGGATTTATACACAAGGTCGTTCGGACTACTGAGCTTCTTGCCCTGATACGAGTCCGCCAGGACCGTGATTTGTGCGTGTGGGTCGACCGATTCGAGCCGCCAGACGGTGCGTCCGGCGTGTCCCGCGACGCTGACCCTGCCATCCGCATCGAGAGTCATTCCATTCGAACCCGGCTCCGGTCCCTTGAAGGGCTCCGTTCCTTTATATCCGCTGGGGTGCATGAAGACGGTTGCGCTCTGTCCGGGAACCCACTGATCGATGTTGTTTGCCGGAATTTCCGCAAACAACAACGTGCCATTACGGGTCCAGACTGGCCCCTCGGTCCACTTGTTGAAACCGGTTGCTATCTTCTCCAGCACGGCGTTCGGAGGCACAAGCTGGTCAAGTGAAGGGTCGAGTCTTTGAATCTCTTGCGAGAAAGCCGCATGGGTAGCCGCTGCGAGCATCAGAACGATAATAGAGAAGCTTCGAGGCTTCGACATGCGAAGGATTGTACCCGTTCAACGGGTGCGACTTCCATGTTTTCGTGGAAAGAGTTGCGGAAGGGCAGGAGTTCAGCGCCCAGCCTTGTCATCCTGAGCGGACTCCCATCAGCTTTGACGCTCTTGTAAAGCGTGAGATAGGTTCCCTCGATCATCATCATCGCGGGATTTGCTTGGGCAGTTCGTAGACGGCGCGACTAAACTTGCTGCCACTGAGTAGCTATAGGATTCCTTCGACTCCGCAGCCGCTTCGCGAAACGAAGCATCCGCTGCGCTCAGGATGACACTCATCCCTTGCCACTCTGCGTCGTCAAAATGCCGTAACTCTCCGGTCGCCGATCCCGAAAGAATTGCCACACCTTGCGAACTTCGAGAATCATGTCCAGGTCAAGGTCCGCCACCAGCACTTCATCCTTGTCGCGGCTGGCCTGGGCGAAGATCTTGCCCCGCGGATTGCAGAAGTAACTCTTGCCGTAAAACTCTCCAATGCTCCACGGCTTCTCTTCGCCCACGCGGTTGATGGCCCCCACAAAATACCCGTTAGCCACCGCGTGCGCGGGCTGCTCCAACTCCCACAAGTATTCGGACAGGCCAGCCACGGTCGCCGACGGATTGAAAACAATCTCCGCTCCATTCAGTCCCAGGGCGCGGGCTCCTTCGGGGAAGTGCCGGTCGTAACAGATGTAGACGCCGACCTTGGCATATTTGGTATCGAACACCGGGTAGCCGAGGTCCCCGGGGGTAAAATAGAACTTCTCCCAGAATCCAGGATGGCAGTGCGGAATATGATGCTTGCGGTATTTCCCCAGGTACTGCCCGTCCGCATCGATTACGGCTGCCGTGTTGAAGTAGAGCCCGGCCATCTCCTGCTCGTACACCGGAACAACGATCACCAGGTGGTGCTTGGCCGCCAGCTCCTGCATCAGACGAACCGTAGGGCCGTCCGGGACCGCCTCCGTCATTTCATACCAGCGCGCGTCCTGCTCGGCGCAAAAGTAGGGGCCGTAAAACAATTCCTGCAGACAGAGAATCTGGACTTTCTGCTTGGCCGCCTGCCCAATCATCTCTGCATGTTTCTTCACCATGGCGTCGCGGATCTCGCCCAGCGAGTGCTCGGCGCCCAGCACATTGCGCGCCTGAATAAGCCCACAGCGAACCATTCGTGGCATGGG
>Ga0210384_10003311_pt1 | contig 18752 bp, 15 predicted proteins | sample IncBWH2MmetaG_FD_160574 | JGI IMG/M metagenome (GOLD analysis project Ga0210384, IMG submission 160574) | Forest soil microbial communities from Barre Woods Harvard Forest LTER site, Petersham, Massachusetts, United States - Inc-BW-H-2-M | ecosystem: Environmental > Terrestrial > Soil >...
AATGTCAAAGTTGCGCTGCTGAAGCCGAGAAATCCCAGCAAAATCAACAAGTTGAGGATCAAAGCCAAGTCCGCGTTGATGCCTGCGCCACGGTAGTAGACGAGCATGAAGATCATCACCGCCAACATGCCAAAAATGGCGGCGCGAACGCCCGAGCGAATAGAATCAAAGCCCAGGGACGGCCCAACCGTGCGCTCTTCCAGATAGTGAATCCCCGCCGGCAGCGCGCCCGAGCGGAGAATCATGGCTAAGTCCTTTGCTTGCTCATCAGTGAACCGCCCCTCTATAAATCCGTTGTCGCCGATGGGAGAGTTGATGACCGGAGCCGATTGCACTTTATTATCCAATACTATGCCAAGCTTTTCCTGGAGGTGGGCTCCTGTAAAGGCCTTGAAGCGGCGACCGCCGTCCCCCGTCAGGTAGAAGTTCACGATCGGCAGGCCATTTTCACCAGTGCCAACATCGGCGGAACGGAGGTCGGTGCCTGTAACCGGTGAACTCCGGCTCACCACGTAAAACACGTCCCCGCTGCCCTCTCCGACGTCTTTGGACTTCCCCTTCAGCACCATGGCGTCGGGCGGAAGAATGCCGCCATGGGCCGCCAAGGCTGCTTGCTCGCTGCTGTATGCATCGCTCAAAACCAGCTTAAACTCCAGCATGGCGGTGGACTGGATGATGGCCTTAACGCGTTCTGGATCATCCACGCCGGGCAGCTGCACGAGGATCTGGTACTGGCCGAGGCCGTGCTCCTGAATGACCGGCTCGCTGACGCCAAGCTGATCGATGCGATTACGAATGGTTTCAATGGCTTGCGTGACCGCATGTTTCTTCAAGTCGCTGAGGACAGTGGGCTTCATGGTCAGCGTCCAGGTGTTTTCCGCACCTGAGGTCAGGTTGTATTCCGTCAGCTTATCCGAGACACTGGAACGCAGCGTTGAGGTCGCATCCAGTGGAACCCCTTTGAGGACAATCTTTTCCGCAGCGTTTACGGTATCAGGCTTGACCACGTCGGTGTAGGTGATCTTGTCATCGCGCAGCAAATCCTTGAGCCGTTCCTCGGCGCGGTCAGTCTCGACATTGACGGCGTCGTTGACCTGCACCTGCAAGATCAAGTGCGTTCCGCCGCGCAGATCGAGGCCGAGGTGAATGCGGTCCTGCAAGGCCGCCAGCAGGCCATCCTTCGACAGACTCTTGGGAATACCGAAAATGCCATACACGAACACGAGAAGTGTTCCAACGATGAGACCGAGCTTCCAGGCAAACGTCTTATTCATGAATAAAAATCCGTCCAAAATTCGCTATCGGCTATCGGCTGTCAGCTTTCGGCTAGAACACATAAAGCTGACAGCCGATAGCTGACAGCGTGTTTCAAGAACTTTTCTCTTCCGCGCTCAGGGATACGATCGCTGAGCGCGCTACTTCAATTTTTAAATTATCGGGCGCTACTCTGAGATGCACGTAATCGTCGCGCAACGCGATGATAATTCCGCGAATGCCGCCGCTGGTGATCACGCGGTCGCCCGTCTTGAGCTGGCTGAGCATGTCTTGCCATTTTTTTTGCTTGCGCTGTTGCGGCAAGATCAGTAGCACGTAAAACACAGCAAAAATCAGGATCAGCGGAAGGAACATGACCAAGCCGCTGCCGCCGCTTGCCTGCAGGAACACGAATGCGGCAACGCTCGCGGCGGGTTTCGCCCCTGAAAGTACGGCTGGAAGACATGCCTGTTGCATCATCGGGATTTTTGTGGGCCTGCCCGCGCGGTTCAATCATTGCGGGCTATGTTGTCTGATTTGGGCCGGGCTTCCTTCGCTGGATTTCCTTAGTTAAGATTGTAACGGAGACGCTGGTCGGCGTCACTTTAACGCTTAGCCGCAGGTGGAAACTGCGGCGAATCCCCAAGTGGAATAGATTGCCGCACTGCGCGCATAGTGTCAAGGTAGAAACTCAAATTGTGAACGGTATTTAATACTTGCGCCAATACTTCATTGGCCGCATACAGGTGCCGCAGGTAGGCGCGGGAGTAGCGCTGGCAGACGCGGCAAGGGCATTTGGGGTCGAGCGGCGACTCATCCTGGGCGTAGCGGGCCTGCTTGATGGACACCCGGCCCTCGGACGTGAATAGCAACCCGTGGCGGGCGGCGCGGGTTGGCAGCACGCAATCCATCATGTCGATGCCCATAGCGGCGTATTCGACGATTTCCTCGGGTGTTCCTACGCCCATCAAATAACGGGGTTTATCGGCAGGCAGGTGCTGGAGGGTGGCCTCGACGACCTCCCGGGTAAGGTGACGCGGCTCGCCGACGCTGAGGCCTCCAATCGCATAGCCGGGGAAGCCGATTTCGATGGTGCGCTCGGCAGATTCCTTGCGCAGCGCGAAATCCATGCCGCCTTGGACGATGCCGAACAGGGACTGGGTCGCTTCGACGCCGTCTTTCTGGGTGTTTCGCTGACCTAGCCCTTTCCACGGCACCTCGTGTTTGTGCTCCTCAAAATATTTCTTGCTGCGGGCGGCCCAGCGCAGGGTTAGCTCCATCGACTCGTAGGTACGGCGGGCGTCGGCGGGGTGCTCGGTGCATTCGTCGAACGCCATGATGATGTCGGCACCGAGGCCGATTTGGGCCTCCATCGAGCTTTCCGGGCTAAAAAAATGGGAAGACCCGTCGAGATGCGAACGGAAAGTCACGCCCTCTTCCTTCACTTTGCGTAAACCGCTGAGGCTAAACACCTGGAAGCCGCCGGAGTCAGTGAGAATGGCGCGCGGCCAAGCCATGAATCCGTGCAGACCTCCCAACTTGCGGACGGTTTCGACACCGGGGCGCAGGTAGAGGTGGTAGGTGTTGCTGAGGATGATTTCCGGTCCAATTTCTTCCAGCAGGTCTTGCGGGATGCCTTTGACCGTCGCCAGTGTGCCAACCGGCATGAACACAGGGGTTTCAATCGTACCGTGCGGGGTGACGAGCTGTCCGCGGCGTGCGGGGCCGGCGCTGGCTTGGATTTGGAAGTTGCTGGGCACGGAGGGATTGTAGAGGATTTTGGGTCTTCTGCGATTGGCGTGGGGACGGCCGCCCTCGGCCGTCCAATCGGGCGCAGCCCGATAAACCTAGAGTTCAGGAATGTATCCGGCGTCAACCTGCCGTTGCCCGGCAAGCACGGTGGCTTGAAGTGCAGACGCGCTGCTGTCAAAAACTCCAGGCACAAAAAACTGGGTCACCGTCACGCCTTCAGCATCGTGCTTTTCGATGAAAAGCTCCGAAACAAAACCGGGGTTGCCTCTCAATTCGAAAGACATTGCCTCTATAACGTGGCCTTTATACGGTTCCCTGATTCTCATGGTTTTTTCACCGGAATCAGGTCAAGCAGGGAGTTCCCGTCCAGTTTGATATTCTTTGGCTGATTCTTTTCATTCTTAATTTCTTTGGCGATACTGGTTTTATCGCCAGACTCAACATGCTTCCCGTACGCGGGGTTGGCGTAGTAATTTCCGTTGATGATTGGCACAGATCACTCCTCTTCTACAACGCCTCATTTTCTCACATCTCCGATGTGGGTGGTAGGTTCCTTGGACGGCCGAGGGCGGCCGTCCCCACGTAGTTCTTGTCGCCTCTGCCACGCGGGCCTGGCTTAGAATCTTCTCGTGCTGACTGAGCGGTTAGAGTTTCTTCCTGAACATGATCGGGAGGTGTTTGCTGCTGTACCGGCGGCTGCCGGGGTGTTTTTGCTGCGCGGCGAGGATGCGGCGGCAGAGCCTTACGTCACGAAGACGGCGAATTTGCGGCGGCGGTTGGAGCGCCTGTTGGGGGCTCCTGAAGAACGCACGCGGCGGTTGAATCTGCGGGAACGCGTGCGATGGATTGAGTATGCGCGGACGGGGTCGGATTTTGAATCGGGGTTTTTGCTCTACCGGCTGCTGCGGGAGCATTTTCCCAAGACTTATGCCGAGCGGCTGCGTTTCCGGTTTGCGCCGTTGGTAAAGTTCCATTTAGAGAATGAATATCCACGGGCGTCGGTGACGACGCGGCTAGGCCGGCTGCAGGGCGCGACTCTTTACTATGGGCCGTTTTCGGGGCGGACAGCGGCGGAGAAGTTTCTAAACGACTCGCTGGATTTTTTCAAGATGCGGCGGTGCGTGGAGGATTTGCATCCTGATCCGGCGTTTCCCGGGTGCATTTATTCGGAGATGAAGATGTGTCTGGCGCCGTGCTTCAAGGGCTGCACGGACGAGGAATACCGCGTCGAAGTTGGCCGCGTGCGCTGGTTCCTGGATTCGCGGGGGCAGTCGCTGGTGCGCGAGCTGGCGGCGGAGCGCGAGGGCGCGGCGCAGAATTTGGCGTTTGAGGAGGCGGCGTCGGTTCACGCGCGGATCGAGAAGCTGAAGCCTCTGTTGAGCCAGTTGCCGGAGATTGTGGGTCGAATTGACAGGCTGGCTGGGTTGATCGTGCAGCCGGCTTCGACAGTCAACGGGGAGGCGAACTCGGTGGCGCTGTTTCGCGTGCAGCAAGGACGGATTGAAGGGCCACAGAATTTTCTAATTCAGCCTCCGGAACATACGAAGTCACAATCGATGGAGTCGCGGGTGGAGGCTTGTCTAGCACTGGCGTCACCTGCTGAGCCTGTATCGGCGATGGAGACGATGGAGCATCTGGCGATTCTGAAGCGCTGGTATTACCGGTCGAGCCGGTTGGGGGAGATTTTTGTGGCGGACGAAAAGGGGCAATTGCCCATGCGGCGCGTCGTGCGCGGGATTGGGCGGGTTTGGCGGGGAGAGAAGGAAGAGCTAGGCGGCGCTCAAATCGGCCCGAGTTCCTGACCTCTTCCTAAAGATCACGCGAAGGTTTTCGCGCCAGCGCTCGTCAATCCCAAGCAGTATCCAGTCGATCTCTGGTGATAGGTAGTGCAGGATCCTATCCGTCGCGGGATGAACGTGCAGCGCTGGCGCGACCAGTACTAGCAGTGGCGCGACAGGGGCCAACTCGCGGCTTGGGAAGTAGCCGAAGCGCTGGAATTCTCCGCGAGCATGGTGCCAGGCTACGCGGGACCAGTAGTCGAGGCCTTGTAAGGGCAGGTGGATGTCTTCCTCAGCTTTCAATTCCAGAACCGCCAGGCGGCCATCGCGGGTGACGGCCAGGACGTCGATCATGGCGCGGTCGGAGGCGGAGAAGGCGGGCATTTGGGAGTAGCAGCAGGTGGGGTCGAGGCGCTTATCGAGGGCGTGGAGGTTGCCCAGTGCCAGCCTTTCCAGCCAGCGTTCGGGGTGAAGGCGGAAGAGCGGGTGGTCGCGCGGACCCTCGGAGTGGCGGACTTCGGCGATTTCGTGAACGCGACGGATGAAGCGGTCGCGGGTACGTTCGGTGAGCGTGGTTTCCTCGGCGCCGAGGCCAAAAACGATTTCGTTGCGATTACGGAACGAGCCTGGCTCAGGAACCCAGCGGGCGCGGGCAAATTCAAGGCCTTGGTGGCGGAAGGCAATTTCTCCGGCGGAGAGGATGGCAGTCTCGGCTTCGAGGAGGATTTGCTGGACTTCAGCGATGGCTGGCGCGAAGCGCTCACGGGCGGCGGTCTCGTCCGTACAGCGGACTAAGCGCGTTTCGACGTTGCCGCGGTCGTGGCAGTCGAGTTCGACGAGGGAATCTTCCAGCTCGTTGACGGCGTAGAGGCGCCACTTGGCGGCGGTTTGGTTGAGGTGGGCCATGCGGGCGCGGACTAAGTTGGCGGCGCCAGTAGGGACGAAGAGCTTGAGGCCCTCAACCTGTAGCTTGGCGGCGTGCGTCTTGCGGCAGAGGTCGAGCCAGAGGATCGCGAAGGTGAGCGAGGCGTCGACGGAGGATTGCGTTTCCTGAGCGTTCACGCCGAGAATCGCAAATGCGCTCTGGCCACGGCGCAGCAGGCCTCGGGCATAGACGGGACCGAACGACTGTTCCAGATTCGCTCCGGTGGTCATGTGGATCAGGCGGAATTCCGGGAAGGTTCGTTCCATCATGCGCTGGAGATGGCGTTGGTAGGCGGCTCGGGCGGCCTTGCGCGAGGTGGGCGTGCGCGGGTCCTGGTTGCGGCAGATTTCCAGTTTGGAAGGGCGCGGCTGGCCCATGCGCTGCACGGTGAGCTGGAGCGACCCCTTTTTTTCTTCGGCTTCAATCACTCGGCGGACGGTGTTACGTTCGTCCGACCACAAATGCAGCAAGCACTTGCCGTGCTCGCCGGAGAGGGAATACTTCGCTCGCGCGAGGTCGAAGAGGGCTGCGCCGTCCTCAAGCACGACGGCGTTGCGCGAACCGGCGAGGTAGGTTTCGATGGTGCGGGAGAGGGCTTCTTCGGCGATCACAGCCCTTCATGCTGATGCCTCGCAGGCGAGGCTTCAAGTCTACGAAGGGAGCTAGTATGGGGCCACAAGAAGATTTTCAAGTGGGCAGGCGAGGGCGCCTGCCCTACATGTGCCTTGCGGGTTACGAAGGTGCAGCTTGGCACGGGAATCGTGATCAGAAACCTTGAGTGCGAATCGGCTATGGGATAATAAAGGAGGGGCTTTGCTTCGTGGAACGCTGCTGCGGCATCTACTTATTGTTAACGCCTTAATCTATGGACAATAAATTCTTCTTCACGCACTATGGCCTCACGCAGCGCGATCTTGAGCGCTACCTGGCGGCGGCGCTGTCGGCTGGCGGCGATTACGCCGATCTTTACTTCGAGTACCAGACCTCGACCTCGCTGAGCATGGATGAATCTCTGGTGAAGTCGGCGTCACAAGGGATTTCCGCGGGGTGTGGCGTGCGTGTGCTTTCGGGAGAGCGTACGGGCTACGCCTATACCGACAATCTTTCGCCGGAGCGCATGATGCACGCGGCGAAGACGGCGGCGCTGATTGCGAGTGGTCCGTCGAAAGAGACCGTGGCGGCGTTCCAGGAAAAACCGGCGCGGAGTTTATATCCGGTGGCGTTGCCCTCGGTGGATGCGGAGATTGCGGCGAAAGTGGTTTTGCTGGAACGTGCGGATGTTGCCGCTCGCGGCTATGATTCCCGCATTAAAGAAGTGCGGGTCAGTTACGGTGACGAGCTGCGCCGCATTCTGATTGTGGGTTCGGACGGCACGTTTGCCGAGGATTTGCAGCCCTTGGCGCGATTCAATGTCGGTTGCATCGCCAAGACGGAAACCAACTCCGCACGCGGGAGTGCGGGTGGCGGCGGGCGGGTGGCGCTCGAATTCTTCTCGGATCCGGTTTCTTCTCCGGAACATTTTGCTAACGAAGCGGCGCGCCAGGCGGTTCTGCAATTGGATGCACGCGAGGCTCCGGCGGGCGATATGGAAGTGGTGCTCGGGCCGGGATGGCCCGGCGTGCTGTTGCATGAGGCGATTGGCCACGGCCTTGAAGCCGACTTCAACCGCAAAAAGACTTCCGCATTTGCAGGGTTGCTGGGCAAGCGCGTGGCTAGCGACAAATGCACCATCGTGGATAACGGCACCATGCCGTGGCGTCGCGGCTCGCTGAATTTTGACGACGAGGGCCGACCTACACAAAATACAGTTCTGATCGAAAAAGGAATTCTGAAGAATTATCTGAGCGACAAGCTTTCCGCGCGCCTGATGGGCATGCCCGATACCGGGAACGGACGCCGCGAAAGTTACGAGCACATCCCCATGCCGCGGATGACGAATACCTACATGCTGGCGGGACAGGACAATCCGGAAGATATTATCCGCTCCGTGAAGCACGGCATGTACGCGGTGAACTTTGGCGGCGGACAGGTGGACATCACGAACGGAAAATTTGTATTTTCTGCCTCCGAGGCATACCTCATCGAAGACGGCAAGATTACCGCTCCTCTGCGCGGTGCTACGCTCATCGGCAACGGGCCGGATGTGCTGACGCGAGTATCGATGGTCGGCAACGATCTGAAGCTCGATGAAGGCGTGGGCACCTGCGGCAAGGATGGTCAGTCTGTGCCCGTGGGTGTTGGCATTCCCACCATCAAAGTGGATCGGCTCACTGTGGGCGGAACCGCGAAGCGGGAGAGCGGCGGGTACATGCAGTAAGTTGTTCTTCTAAAGCGAGTCTGAAAACTGAATTCATGCCTGAAACTCAAAACGCCACGACAACTTCTGAAATCACAACTGACTTGCGCGAACTAGCCACGGACGTGGTTCGCCGCGCCATGGCCACAGGTGCCACTGCGGCCGAGGCGGTTGTCCAGGAGGGCGACGAGTTCTCGACCGTCGTTCGTCTGGGCGAGGTGGAGACGCTCAAGGAAGCGGGCTCGCGAGCGCTCGGCGTGCGTGTGTTCTTTGGTCAGCGCGCTGCCAGCACGTATACCAGCGATTTTTCGCTGGAGGGCATCGAACGACTGGTTAGGTCGGCGCACGATCTGGCGCAAATTACCTCGGAAGACTCGTTCTCTGGACTACCCGACGCGTCGCTCCTGGGGCAGCACACTGGCGAGCTGAACCTGTTTCATCCCGATGTGTACTCGCTGCCGGGGACTGAGCGCATCGATTATGCACGCCGCGCGGAGAAGGCGGCGCTCGACTTCGACCCTCGTATCAAAAACTCCGAGGGCGGCTCGTTTGATGCGTCTACCAGCCATCGGATTTTGGCGAATTCTCTGGGCTTTCTCGGGGAATACCGCCGGTCTTTCTGCTCGCTGGTTGCTGTTCCAATTGTGCAATCCGAAGACGGAGCCATGCAGCGTGACTACTGGTATCACATGTCGCGCAGCCTGAAGGCGCTGGAGTCTCCCGAGCATATCGGCCGGGTGGCCGCGCAACGCGCGCTGCGGCGCTTGGGCGCACGCAAGGTGAAGACAGCACACGTTCCCGTGGTCTTCGACCCTCTGGTTTCACGTTCCATTCTCGAGCACATTTTCGAAGGCGTAAACGGCGACTCCGTCTACCGCGGTGCTTCGTTTTTGGCGGACAAGTTGGGCGAGAAAGTTGCGGGCGACAACGTTACAGTGATCGACGACGGGACCATCGTTGGTGGTTTTGGAACAAGTCCGTTCGATGGCGAGGGCATTCCCACGCGCCGAACCGTGGTCATTGAGAATGGCGTGTTGAAGTCGTATCTGCTGAACACGTATTCCGCGCGCAAACTGGGCATGACGACCACGGCCAACGCTTCGCGCGGACTTGCGGGCACTCCGGGCATCGGGCCAGGGAATTATTTTCTCCAAGCCGGAAGCAAATCGCCGCAGGAGATTATCGCCGGAATTTCCGAGGGGCTCTACGTCACGGAGTTTCTCGGGCACGGCGCCAATCTGGTCACGGGTGACTATTCGCGTGGGGCTGGCGGCATGTGGATTTCTGGCGGCCAGCTCGCGTATCCGGTGGAAGAGATTACGGTGGGCGGCAACTTGAAAGACATGTTCTTTCACATCTCCGAAATCGGCAATGACCTCGAATTTCGAGGATCGGTGGCCGCGCCCACGATTCGCATCGATGGATTGACAGTCGGTGGCGAGTAGCGTTCGCCTAAGAAAAGATCTTGTAGGGACGGCCGCTCTCGGCCGTCCAGAGCGAAGCTCCGCTGCTCGTGGCGGTAGAATTGAAGGGCGACCGAAGCGATGGACATCCAATCTCAACCACCCCAGCCCCAGCAGAAAGCAAATCCCAGGTGGCGCATCTTTGCCGTTGGCTCCGTGGTTGTTCTCCTGCTTACAGGCGGGGGTTTGTTTCTCACCCGTGGCAACAACTCCCCGGAGCCCACCGCTCCTGACGCATACGCGGCCCGTTTGCAAATCAGCGACATCAAAATGAGCCGCGCGGAAAATCTGGCGGGCGGAGAGGTGACCTACATCGACGGCAAGCTCACCAATACGGGCGACAAAACCGTGAACGGTGCGCGGGTCGAGGCAACTTTCTGGAATTCGATGAATGAAGTTGCCCAGAAGGAGCAATCCGGATTGCGCATCATCAAATTCAACGGCGTTTACGACGATACTGTGGATCTTGCGGCGGCGCCGCTTGCGCCCGGCCAATCCGCGGAGTTCCGGTTGACCTTCGAACACATCTCCGCAATGTGGAACCAGAACTATCCGGACATCCGCGTTCTCCGCGTTGCCATCAAGTAGATCGTGTGGGGACGGCTGCCCTCCTTCGACTTCGCTCAGGACCCGTCCTGGCGCGCAGCGTCGAGGTTTCTCCCTTAGCTCCTATAGAATCACCATATGTCTGACGTCAAAAAAGTCCGCCTCACCGAAAAGGTGAAAGCGGCAGGTTGAGCGTCCAAGCTGAGTCCGGCGGTGCTGGACACGGTGCTTGGGAAATTAGCCCGGCAACACGACCCGAATGTTCTAGTCGGCTTCGACCGTGCCGACGACGCCGGCGTGTATCTGCTCGCGCCGGACACTGCGCTGGTACAGACCGTCGACTTCTTTACTCCCATCGTCGATGACCCCTACACCTTCGGCCAGATTGCCGCGACCAACGCGCTCAGCGATGTCTATGCCATGGGCGGAAAGCCGCTGACGGCGCTGGCCATGGTGTGCTTCCCGGAGAAGGAAGACGTTGCGATCCTGGAACAGATCCTGGCGGGTGGCCTCTCGAAGATGGTGGAAGCGGGCTGCACCATCATTGGCGGACACAGCATCCGCGACGAGGAAATCAAGTTTGGCTACGCGGTCACTGGGCTAATTGATCCCAGGAAGGTGCTGGCCAATGGAGGCGCCAAGCCTGGCGACCGTTTGCTGTTCACTAAAGCGTTGGGAACGGGCGTGATCTCGACAGCCATCAAGAAAGGAACCGCGATGACCGCATGGATCGCCGCCGCCACAACTTCGATGACAACGCTCAACAAGCTCGCGGCGGAAGTGGTGTGTGGAGTTGACACACCAACGGGGGAACGGCTGCCCTCGGCTGTCCAAGGGGTGGAAGGCTCCCCTGCATTCTCCGTTCATGCCCTCACGGATGTCACCGGCTTCGGCCTTATCGGCCACGCCCGCGAAATGGCGCTCGCCTCTAACGTAAGCCTGCGTTTCTTCAGCGACCGAATTCCAATCATGGAAGGCGCACTGGAATGCATTCGCGCCGGAAACATCCCCAAAGGCCTCAAAGCCAACCGCGAATTCGCCGAGTGCCTTGTCGAATATCAAGGTAGCGTGAGCGAAGAAGTCCGAACCCTCCTGTTCGATCCGCAGACCGCAGGTGGACTGCTGATTTCGGTCACGCCTGCTGACGCTGAAAAGCTAAAATCCGCGTTGCAGAATGCGGGCGTGCCAGCAGTTGAAATCGGAGAAGTGCTTCCTGAAGGCAGACCCACAATCTCCGTAGTTGGATATCTCGCCGCGTAGCCCGGAGCCGCCCGAACGCCCGTGAGGCCATGTACGCTCGCGTACTGCAAGCCTACTCCCGCATTCCCAAAGTAAGCTGGGAATCCCGCGCAAGCCGTGTTACTCTTCCGCAACTCGCTCAGATCCGGCGAGAAGTACCATAAGGAGAACCCACCTTGTCCGCACCAAACTTCGGCATGAGTCCGAGCACGGTTGATCCCGAGGCCGTCCGCCGTCATCAGATCGAAACAGTCGCGAAGGCGTGCGCCAGCTGGTTCCTCTGGCTGGCCGGTTGCTCGATGGTGAATTCAGTGCTCTCCGCGTCCGGAGCCGGAATCCAGTTCATCTTCGGCCTCGGCATTACCTCCATCGTGGACGCATTCGCGCACGAATCCGGCAACACCGGCCTCGTCCTCAACCTCATCGTCAACGCCTTCATCGCTGGAGTATTCGTTCTCTTCTGGTATCTCGCCAAACAAGGGCACAAATGGGCATTTCTCGTAGGCATGGCCCTCTATGTGATCGACGGCCTGATCCTCCTGCCCTTTCACGATTTCCTGGGCGCAGCGTTCCATCTGTATGTTCTGTACCGCTTGTATCAGGGTTACACTGCGTTCTCTCGATTCCTAGCCGCACAGCAGGCGCAGAGGGTCGCGAGTGGCGCTCCGATTGAGGCTCGCTAGTTGGGTGTAGATGGGCTACTTCAAGTGGCTTGAATTAGGACAATCAAAAAGGGCGGCCATGGCCGCCCTTTTTGTTGCTAAGCCTAGCCTTGCCTATGCCGTAGCCGGACGCTCACCCTTAGCAGGAGATGTCCGTCCATGGTCGGGCTTGATGACCTGCTGCATGGCGTCGTCCTTTGCTGGAATCGGGAGCGCGGGAAGGTCTTTGCCTTCGAGGAGTAAAGCAATGTCGCCGGCATCCAGAACTTCGCGCTCAATCAAGGCTTGGGCGATGCGTTCCAGCGTTTCACGGTTCCCAGAGAGGATTACTTTGGCCTTCTCGTAGCCTTCCGTAATCAGCTTCTTGACTTCCTCGTCAATGCGAACCGCTGTAGCTTCACTGTAGTCGCGATGCTGCGCGATTTCGCGGCCCAGGAAAATCTGCTCTTCCTTCTTGCCGAAGGTGAGCGGGCCCATAGCGCTCATGCCCCACTCGCAAACCATCTTGCGCGCCAGTTCGGTGGAGCGCTCAAGATCGTTACTTGCGCCCGCGCTCATCTGATTGAGGAAAAGCTCCTCGGCCAGACGGCCTCCCATGAGGATGGCGATGCGCGTTTCGAGATATTCCTTGTGATAGTTGTGGCGATCGTCAGTGGGCAGTTGCATGGTCAAGCCCAATGCCAGTCCGCGCGGAATAATCGTGACCTTGTGCAGGGGATCGGCGTGCGGCATCTTCGCCGCTACCAGAGCGTGTCCGGCTTCGTGGTAGGCGGTGTTCTTCTTTTCCTCGTCGGTGAGGATCATCGACTTCCGCTCCACGCCCATCATCACTTTGTCTTTTGCGACTTCGAAGTCGAATTGCAGTACCGATTTGCGATTGTGCCGCGCCGCCATCAGCGCCGCTTCGTTCACAAGATTGGCAAGGTCGGCTCCGGAGAAGCCCGGTGTACCGCGGGCTAGGACGTTCAGTTGCACATCATCCGCGAGCGGAATCTTGCGTGTATGCACGGCAAGAATCTCCTCGCGTCCGCGAACATCCGGCAAGCCAACAACGACCCTGCGGTCAAAGCGGCCCGGGCGAAGCAATGCAGGATCAAGAACGTCGGGACGGTTCGTCGCCGCCATCAAGATGACCCCTTCGTTCGATTCGAAACCATCCATTTCGACCAGCAATTGATTCAGCGTCTGCTCGCGCTCGTCGTGCCCGCCGCCGAGGCCTGCGCCGCGGTGACGGCCCACGGCGTCAATCTCATCGATGAAAATAATGCAGGGAGCATTTTTCTTGCCCTGTTCGAACAAGTCGCGCACGCGGCTCGCGCCCACGCCGACAAACATCTCCACAAAATCCGAGCCGGAGATGGAGAAGAACGGCACGTTGGCCTCACCCGCTACAGCCCGAGCCAGCAAGGTTTTGCCCGTTCCGGGATGCCCGACCAGCAGCACGCCTTTCGGAATGCGTCCGCCCAGCTTCTGGAACTTTTGCGCCTCACGCAGAAATTCAATGATTTCCTTGAGTTCTTCCTTTGCTTCATCCACACCCGCCACGTCCTTGAACGTGATCTTTTTTTGCTGCATGGAGAGCAGGCGCGCGCGGCTCTTGCCGAACGACAGCGCCTTGTTCCCGCCCATCTGCATCTGGCGGATCATGAAGAACCAGAAAGCTCCCAGCAACAGGATAGGCAGCCCCAAGGTCTGCAGCCAGGTCGACCAGGTTCCAGCCGCCAAATCCTTGACGGTGACACTGACGCCCTTGTCGTGCAGCGGTTTGTACATGTCCGTGTATTTATCGGGGGCGGTTGTGTGGAACACCGACTTGTCGGTGAGCTTGCCGCGCACTTCCTGGCCGTTGACCGTGACCTCGGCGATCTTGCCCTGGTCCACGTCCGACTGGAACTGCGACCAACTCAACTCCACGTCGCGCTGCCCGGGATTCTGTTTCATGACAAACGTCCACAGAAGCACGGCGGAAACAATCACCAGTACCAAGAACCCTGTTGTTTTGGCTGTCGAATTCACTCACGACTCCTAAAAGAACTGCCGCCTTGGAGGCGGAAGTCTTAACCCTAGTGCTCAGAATACTCAGATACCTGATGTTAGATGCCACCCAGGCCCATTTCGATCCCAAGAAGAATCCAGCCTGGCACTGTTATTGTACTCGCTCCCGTCAGGAATTTCCGTCGGTCCGGTGCATAACTTAGGTCATGGCAAAATTTTGGAGTTGGACCAATAGCCTTGCTCTCCGCCTCGCCCGAAAATCACGCAGGCCCCGACGCCTACTTGTCCAATGATTTTTGGACGGCTCCTACGCTTTCCACGCGCCCAGATACGGCAGATTGCGGTAGTTCTGTTCGGGAGACGCCAAGCCATAGCCGACGAAAAAATGTTCGTCGACCAGGTATCCGAAATAGTCCGGCTGCAAGGCCACGCGCCGCGCGCTTTGGCGGTCGAGCAGCGTTGCCAGCTTGACCGAAGCTGCACCACGGCCGCGCAGATTGCTCATCAAAAATTCCGTGGTCACGCCCGAATGCAGGACCCCTTCGATCAGCAGTACGTGATGATCCCGCATATCCAGCTCGTGGCTAAAGAAGATTTCCTCCAGCGCCGACTCGCCATTTTGCTTCTTCTCGTAGCGCGGCTTGATGAACTGGCAGACCATGGGAACCTCGAGGTTGCGGATCAAGTCGGCCATGAAAATAAAGCCATTCTCGAGGATGGCGAGGACGTGCAGGTTCTTCCCCTGGTAGTCATCGGAGATCTGGCGCGCCATCTCGCGCACGCGCTTCTGAATCTGCTCGGCGGTAATTACCGGACGCACGTTCCCAGTTCCTGTTACGTTCGCCATCCTGAATCAATGCTCCTAAATTCTTCTTCTTCAGACACCATTAGCCTTATCAGCGTGCTCGCGTAGCAAGATCGCCTCGCGATCTCCGGGACCCGGCCGCAAGTGCGCCGGAGCCGCAAACCCTTGCACCCAAACCACTTCCTCGCACCCGTCCCGCTCGGTGACCATGACTGGCCAGGACCCGCGCAATTCCGCCGGAACCTTCCTCGCCTGGAAGAGTTCCTTGAGTTTCTTGGGAGCCTTGGTGTGGGCTGGCCAGAAACGGTCTCCAAACCGCCAAGTCCTTACAACCAACTCGCTCGGCAGCGTATGTGGCGCGTACAAGTGTTCGGGATTATATCCTGCCGGAGGACTGTTGAGCAGGATTCTGACCGCCTCGAATGCTATGCCGGTTCCTGGCACGGCAGCCTGGCCAGGTACTGGCAGGCGCAGGATGCCGAAGCTGGCATTCTGGAGGTCTTCCACAACATCTTCCCGCGACGTTGGAGCGACGAAGGCCAGTGAGTCGCCGCTGCGCCGAAACGTCCAACCATCGGCCAAATTGCAGGTGGTGGGAAAGCCGTTTGCGCCTGCGGCAACCTCCAGAATCGACTCGACTTGGCGGAATTCGAGCTGCAACCCGGGCGGGGTCACGGCGCGTACCAGCCTCCGCTGGAGCGCCAATGGTAGTTGCAGCAAGGCGTTTCTTTGCAAAGGGTTGGGCGTTAGATGCCGCCTGAGCTCCTGGTCCCAAAAGGCTTCTTCGGCTTGCGCGATTTCGGCGAAATCGGCTAGGCGCTCTGTGATTTCTGGGTTGAAGTCTTTTTCCAATAACGGGATCAGCCGTTGCCGTACGCGGTTGCGCGTGTGGTGCAGGTCGCGGTTGCTGGAGTCCTCGCGCCAGGGCTGGCCTAGTTCGGTCAAGTAGCCCTCGACCGTCTGGCGGCGGATGTGCAGGAGAGGGCGGATGATGGCGCCTCTCGATGTTTGACGGGCTAACGGGCCTGTTAGTTGCGGCTGGATACCACCCAGGCCGCGGGTGCCTGTGCCCCGGATCAGGCGCAGCAGGACGGTCTCTGCCTGATCGTCCAGCGTGTGGGCTGTGGCGATCTTGTCGACTCGGCCATGCTCGATGAGCGACCAGAAGAATTCGTAGCGCGCTGCGCGGGCGGACGCCTCCGTACTCAGGGATTCCTGTTTTGCGAGCAGGGCCACGTCACCTCGAGCATCGTGTAGTTCCAGGCTGTGCGCACGCGCTAGATTTTTGACGAACTCGTGATCAGCTTCTGACTCGTCACCGCGCAAGGTGTGATTGAAGTGCGCCACCGACAACACGATTCCAAGTTCGCTGTTCAGCTCAAGTAGTGCGCGCAACAAGGCCACAGAATCTGCCCCGCCGGAAACGGCGACGGCGAGACGATCTCCGGGTTTCAGCCAACGCCGCTGCCTGAGGTGGGCCAGAACGTCTTGTGCCAGTGTGTGTAGTGGACGATCTTGCATCGGCTTAATGGTACAACCGTGGGTGAGTGTGGTGGGTTCAGGCTACCGGGATCACTCCGGAAGGTAGCGTCTTCACTCACCGGATTCTGCCACTTGTTTCACAAAGGCATTGCGGTGTTCCAGAAACACTCGCATGTGCCGCTCGAGCACGAGCGCCTCGGCCAGTCTGCCTAGGAGCGCGAGAGGAGCTGAGAATTCCATGACATCGGTCATGAGCGTACCGCCATTGCTTGGTCCGAAATAGTGGTCGTGGGTGTAACTCCGAAACACGCCGCGCAGCATAGAATCCTGGAAATGACGAGGGCGATCATAGACGGTGATAAGGCTGGTGTGCGTAAGCATCAAGCCAAAATGACGGCCTTTCCAGGTGACAGTCTCGTCCGGGCCGATTAGTCCTGTCGTGATTCCAGCGATGGCGCGCTCACCGGTGCCGTGAGTGGATGCCACATGCAGATCAATGCAGCGGGAGAGATCGAAACAGCGCTCGACGGGAGCCGAGATCGGGGTTTTCAGTTCGATCCGCATGGGATGCTGGTCATGCGAAATTGTAACTCTGTGGGCTGGTTTAGAAACCTCTGCCGAGCCTTGCTCGGCTGGGCAGGCGAGGGCGCCTGCCCCTACATGTGCGTTGCTAGTCGAGAGTGGACGTCTTCTCCGCGATCAGCTTTTTGATTTTCTCCAGGAAGTCGGCGGCAGGCAGGTCTTCGGTCTTTTCTTTGCCGCGGGTGCGGACGTTGACCTTGCCAGCTTCCGCTTCTTTGTCGCCGACGACTAACAGGAATGGCACTTTCTGCATGGCATGCTCGCGGATTTTCGCGTTCATTTTTTCGTTGCGGCCATCGACTTCCACGCGTACACCTGCGGCTTTAAGCTGGTCGCTGATTTTCTGGGCATACTCGAGGTGGCGTTCGCTGATTGGGATCAACGCCACCTGCACCGGCGACAGCCACACCGGGAATGCTCCGGCGTAGTGCTCGATCAGCACGCCGAAGAAGCGCTCGATCGACCCAAACAAAGCACGATGCACCATGAGCGGCTGGTGGCGCTGCCCGTCTTCGCCGACGTACTCCAGGTCGAAACGCTGGGGCAGAGTGAAATCGAACTGCACCGTGGAAAGCTGCCAAAGGCGGCCGATGGCATCGACCAGCTTGAAGTCAATCTTAGGGCCGTAAAACGCCCCCTCGCCGGGAATCGTTTTGTATTCGATGTTCTTCCTCTTGAGAGCATTCTCCAGCGACTTCTTGCCCAGGGCCCACTGCTCCTCGGTGCCAACAAAGTTCTTGTGGTCATTGGGGTTCCAAGTCGACAACTCGACCTCAAATCTTTCGAAGCCAAACGTCTTGAGCGTCGCCGCTGCGAAGTCGATACAGCCCACGATTTCGTCTTCAATCTGAGTGGGGGTGCAGAAAATATGTGCGTCGTCCTGAGTAAAGCCGCGTACGCGAAGGAGACCGTGCATCACACCCGAACGCTCGTAGCGATAGACCGTGCCCATTTCGCCGAGGCGTACCGGGAGGTCGCGATAGGAACGCAGGGTGTCTTTGTAGATCAGGATATGGAACGGACAATTCATGGGCTTCATGCGGTATTCCGCGTCGTCTAGTTCCATGATGTCGAACATGTTCTCGGCGTAGTGGCTTTCGTGGCCGCTGGTTTGCCAGAGCTGACGGCGGGCCACGTGTGGCGTATGGACGAGGGAATATCCGCGCTTCAGGTATTCCTCGCGCATCCAGTCCTCCATCAGCTTGCGCATTATGCCGCCCTTGGGATGCCAGAAGATCAGCCCCGGGCCAGCGAGTTCTTGAATCGAGAACAAATCGAGCTGCTTGCCTAGGACGCGATGGTCGCGTTTCTTGGCTTCCTCAATATGGTGCAAGTAAGCTTCGAGGTCTTTCTTGGAATAAAACGAAGTCCCGTAGATGCGCTGCAGTTGCGGGTTTTTCTCGTCGCCGAGCCAGTACGCTCCGGAAAGATTCGTCAGCTTGAATGCCTTGATGCGACCTGTTGAGGGAATGTGCGGGCCGCGGCAGAAGTCAGTGAACTTGCCCGTCTTGTAGATCGAAATCTTTTCATCGGGCTTGGTGAATTGCTCGATGAAATGGCATTTCATGAAGTCGCCTTCGGACTTGAATTTCTCCAGGCCTTCGCTGCGTGGTAGAAACTCGCGAGCGTAAGGAAGGTCTTGAGCGACAAGCTCCTGCATCTTTTTTTCGATTTTGAGCAAGTCGTCCGGAGAGAAGGCCGTGGGACGGTAGAAATCGTAGAAGAAGCCTTCTTCCGTGGCGGGCCCGTGGCCGAGCTTGGTTTCCGGAAACAGCTCGAGGACAGCTGCCGCCATTAAGTGAGCAGAGGAATGGCGGAAAACTCCGAGCGACTCGGGATCTTTCTCGGTCAAGATGCGCAGGTCGGTGTCGCTCTCCAGCGGACGCGTGAGATCGATAAGATCGCCGTTGGATTTGGCGGCTAGAGCGGCGTCGGCTAGCCGCGGGCTGATGGATTTGGCGACGTCGAGCGCG